>Ga0315284_10014527_pt1 | contig 11218 bp, 11 predicted proteins | sample YL17G09_16_MG_FD_203696 | JGI IMG/M metagenome (GOLD analysis project Ga0315284, IMG submission 203696) | Sediment microbial communities from Yellowstone Lake, YNP, Wyoming, USA - YL17G09_16 | ecosystem: Environmental > Aquatic > Freshwater > Lake > Sediment | place: USA: Wyoming | collected...
ACTACGATAACATCCTGAATTGGAGTCTTCTCAATGGCAATTTCCATGATAGATACCTCTCCTGCCATATAAAATGTTATCAGTTGGTTCTATCTTAGCACCCAAGGTAACTGATTGCAAACCTGGCCTGGGGAGGAACCTAGCCAAGGGCAGACCTGTATCACATAGTTCCGATACTTCGTGGTGCACAGTGGACGTTGGTGGACGTTTGCCTTATGTTATAATCTTAGCCAAGAATTCTTGGCTGCTTTTGGGGTTAAGATGACTGCGTTCGACATTCTAGGGTATTTATACCAGAGATTTCGTAATCTCATGCTCTTCAGCTACGGCAGATTGTATTCTTTCATATTTTTCGATAGGCACGTCAAGCTCGTCGGAAAGGCGAGTGCCAAAATACATCCCGCGACCCATTTCGTTATGCACAACTCTAAGATCATTGTGGAAGATGGAACTGCAAAAATCGGCTATCTCACGGGTTGGGGTCTCAAGGAGAACTGCAGAATCCGCATGAGCAACTCCGCACTTCATATCATCGGTAAAGTCAAGCTGCTGCCGGGAGTCGCGATCTGGGCGGTTGGAGCGACCATAGTAATTCGAAATGGAACTGTCATAAATCAACAAACAGTTATTGTAGCACAGCGTAGAGTCGAAATCGGAGAGCATTGTCGCATCGCCAGAAACGTGATAATAATGGACAACGATATGCATAAGCACGCGACTGGTGCCGAGCAACCTGTACTGGAATGCAAGGCAGTGATAATCAAAGACCACGTCTGGATTGGAATAAACGCGATGATTTTGAAGGGTGTTACCATCGGGGAGGGAGCAATAGTCGCGCCTGGTTCCATAGTCACAAAAGATGTTAAAGAGAGGACTCTTGTTGCGGGAGTACCGGCTAAGGTCATCCAAGAAAATGTGGTATGGGAAGCATAGAAGTATTGCCTGAGGGAAAATCCTGATATTCCAATTAACGAGCTGAAGTATTAGAAGTTCACTGAACAAGGTTCAACTAGAGCGCGTTGGCAAAGCCAAAGGTTGCAGAATGGGAAACAGCAAGAAAAAGGTAAGTATAATAATCCCACACTATAATCAGAAGGAGTGTTTGGAAGTGCTGCTCCCAAGCATCGCTAATCAGACATTCACTGACTACGAAGTAATAATCATAGATGATTGTTCGCCGGACAAGTCAGTCGCGGAATATATCAAATCGTTTATTAAGGACTACAAGAACATGCGCTTAGTCGAGAATGCGGAGAATATGCGCTTCATCAAAACTGTCAATAAAGGGATCAAGCTCGCTGAAGGAGATTATATCTGCCTTCTGAACAGTGATACCGAGGTGAAAAGCAATTTTGTGCAGAGAAACGTTGAGATCATGGATGCCGACCCCTCAATAGGCGGTCTGACATGCATCTTAGTGGACAAAGACGTAAAGAACTGGTTCAGCGGAGGGCGTTTCAAAAATGGATTTATAATGAACCTAGTGGACGAATTTAATGGAATACGATTGGTGGATTTCGTGGCAGGGACAGCCTGCTTCTACCAGAAGGAAGTGTTTGATAAGATAGGGCTTTTCGATGAAAACTTTGCGATGTACCATGAGGATGTCGAGTTCGGGCTGAGAATGAAGGCCAAGACAAACTATAAAGCTTGTGTGTTTGCTGAAAAGCTGGTTGTCCATTATGGCGTGCCAAGCATACCTAGCGCTGATTTCTATTACTACCTCTCCAGAAGCCATATGATGCTTCTAAGAAGGTATGAAAAGAGATATATACCTGTGACATTATTTGTGCATACCTTGCGGCAAATAGCAGGCCTGCTTTTGATTTCCTTGTTGAAGCGGGATGGGAAGCCACTTCTACTTTCGAAGCATGTTATCAGAGGAACTCTGGATGGCTTAGCGGGAAGGCTAAGTCATAGTCGCTGAGAATATGACGAAAGCAATCTTTTTTCGATGTTGTAAAGTATACGGTTAGTTCATTTAGCTGCAGGAGTTATCGAGATCGAGCCAAGATATGTTTAAGCGGACTCTTTAAAAGACTTGGCCAAACAGTAATTAACATGACTAAGTCAAATAGATACCCCATTTTTTTTGTACGTTAAGAAGAGGCGTACAATATACCATGCATAACCTACTATTGCAAACTCAGGCATATTATAAACTTCGGGCGACCACGATCCAGGACAGCTTTGGCATATGGGCTTCTTACTTAATGTCTCCGATATTTTGACTGGTTTTTGTGATTTTGAAAATAGTTTCCGCGCTGTCTGAAATGTTTCGTCGTTCCACGCCGAGAAGAACTTATTTTGTGGTAAGTACTGAGTAAAATCATCTTTTTCATTCCAAACACCACACTTGCCCCTCCCAGCTTTTCGTGGTAGACTGTCGCCAGTTTACTCGTGCTTTAGGAGACCACAGATGAAGCCCATGAAAGCATATCTCAATATCTTGAAATATCGAGTCAACATTGCGCTCAAGAAGAAGGCCCTTAACAATTATCCAATAACCGCTCATATTCCACCCACCCTGTTCTGCAATTTGCGCTGTCCAGCCTGCGTCACTGGATTACGTTTGGGACTGCAGCCCTCTTGCGCAATTACGTGGGAATTGTACAAAAGCATAATCGATGAGATCGGAGACTATTTATTCGAGATCTATTTGTACACGTGGGGGGAGCCATTGCTCCACGAACAGACCCCCGAATTCATACAATACGCTAAATCCAAGGAAATCAAGGCCATCGTAAGCACTAATCTCAGTATTAATCTCTCCGACGAGTACATTCAGAAGCTCGTAAGAAGCGGTCTGGACCAACTTGTAGTTTCTCTAGATGGGGCGACGGAAGAGACCTACAACAAATACCGACGCGGCGGGAATTTTCGTCTGGTTCGCGAGAATATGTTACGAATTCAGTCCGCAAAAATAACATTGGGTGTTTACAGACCTACCATAATCTGGCAATTTCTCGTTTTTAGGCATAATGAACACGAGGTCGAAACAGTCAAAAGTAATTACAAAAATTGGGGTGCGGATAATCTTATAGTACGGGGAGCATGGGTGCCTTCCAAACCATTCGACGAAGGACTTGAGCCGTCTACAATTCCTCAATACAACCTCTACTTGCGTGAAAAACCAGCTCTGCTGAAATCGGAGCGCCGAATAGCAACTAATCGTCCTTGTTCATGGTTATTCGGAGGCTTTGTTTTGAGTCCTAACGGTAAAGTATTTCCTTGCTGTGGTTGTCAAGACGAGAAGGATTCTTTTGCTGAGTACTCCCCATCTCGCGGTTTCTTTGAGATGTGGAACAGTGAAAGTTTTAAAAGGGCACGCAGCTTGTATCAGCAATCACAGAAACCTCTGAATAGCGATACTCCCAGCGACGCACAATCTCACACCTTTACTGAGAGGCTTGACTACATGGTCGGGAAGTTGGAAGCACCACTGAACGACAAGCATTTAATATGCGAGCAGTGCCCAATGCCCGTATTATTTCCTGGGTTCGCGCTTGATTGGGTAGAACTTTGTATCACCAACATCGCTTTCACTGGTGCATCATCCTTTTTAATTAGGAGAAAATCGAGATATTTTATTGCCTTCTTATTGATGCTGTTAGTGGGTGGTATGCCTGCTTGGAAAAGTCTAGCTTGGATAATCCGCGTTAGCCTTTTGAAGATTAGCAGCACTTTTAGGTCGATAAATCTTAGACTGTTCTAGTGTCATAGAGAATAGAAGCGCGTGCTAACCTATAGTAGTTGGCGGCCAACAAGCAATCTGGTAGTCTCTACTTAATGTGATGCTCCTTCATTATTAGTGACTGCACTCAAATCTTCTCGCATCTTCGCACTGGCAGCATGAAGGGTTTGGTGTCCACTATTGCCATCCGACCCCAGGTCATGATGCTTTCGTGTATTATACTTTTATAAAATGACAATTACAATTAGTATGGTTATAGACCCACACGAGGACCTTTGCCACCACTTACAATCTAAAGATTGACTTTAAAGAGCTTAGTTATTACACTCAGCAATAGTGAGCATGCCTAGAAATTTGAATTCAAATGTATAATAAGATTCTAGCACTGGGTCGCTTAGCGGCTCGGAGGATTCCCGGCTTTCGAAGGGGTTTGATGCTTATCTGGAGCCCTATTGGTTCTATAATGTTCCTTGCAGCTTACCGAAATGCCTCCAAAAGGGACGATGTTAGATTACATATTGGGGCAGGCACTATCCGACTCAACGGTTGGCTCAATACAGATATATTGCCTCATCTATCTCCACTTTTCCTAGATGCCACGCACCGTTTTCCCGTCAGGGACGGCACAGTGACCTATATCTTCAGCGAGCACTTCATCGAACATGTGCCGAGGCAGGCAGCCTATCATTTTTTAAGGGAGAGCTTGCGTGTGCTTAAGCCCGGTGCAGTGTTGCGCCTTTCAACTCCCGATGCCGAAGCCCTAGCCAGAGCATACCTGAATCATTCCCCGCAGGTTGATCTACTCAATGAACGGAATAAAGGGCTGGGTTACCAATACGCTACCTATCCCATAGATATACTGAACACTGCGTTCAAAGCAGATTACCATGTTTGCCTCTACGACTTTAACACGCTTGAACAGCTGCTTGTAGAGGTAGGATTCGAGCACGTCACGCGCTGCATAGTGGGGCATAGCCTGCATGCGGCTCTTTCAGGGTTAGAGCACCACTTCGCGGGAACTGTAGAAGATGAATTCACTTTAGTTTTGGAAGCAGCAAAGCCCGCTGGTAGCAAAGCGAGTCGACGTGAATACCTAAACCACTAAGTAAAAATGAGCAGTATCTTTACGTTGATATGCCCTGATTGCAAGACAGTTATAGATGAAACTGCGGCGTGCAAAAACTGTGGCAGAAAGTATGTATGGCTCAAAAAACGCTTGATTTCATTTCAAACCAACCCCGACCTGTTCTACAAGGGCTGCTATGAGAGCAAATGGAAGAGAGGACGTGACTTAAGTGTACCCCTGAAACAAACTTTGCTGTCTCTTCGAGAAAGGATCAGTATATCAACACGCCGCGAGAGATTCTTCCGAAGTAACCTCGCCGGCTATAACAACTTACTTATCCTGGATGTGGCATGCGGATACGGACGTAAGTTATTCAAACAATACGGTAGAGTAGTAGGCTTGGACATTGTGCCCGAGCCTCTCTACAGCGCTAGCGAACTATACGACCTCTGTGTTCATGCTAACGCCTTCTCCATGCCCTTCCCTGACAACTATTTCGATTATATAGTCTCCTCCGATTTCCTGGGGCATATACCTCTTGAGCAAAAGGGAGACCTGTATCGGGAGTTCAGAAGGGTTTTGAAGCCAGGCGGGAGAATGCTCCATGTGCTGGAGACAGACGCCAACAACTGGCACTTCAGGTTTGCTCACAGACATCCCGACCTGTTCCGTAAGTACTTTGTCGAAGGCATTGGCGGCCACTTCGGACTGGAGCTGCCCACTCAGGCTGTAGCACGCTTTGAGGCAAATGGTTTTAGGGTTCTCGAAGCAAGCAAGATCTGGGGAGACGTATGGCAGATTCAGGAATACAGGCTAATGTTTGATAATGAGTTCAAAGATAAGTCGAAGCTTATTAAAGGTTTGGTTATATTGAGCCGGCTGCTTGGTGCCAACGTCATTGTACAGGAACTCGCGAACATAGCAGTAAACCCCGTGTCAGCAGTCGTAGAGCGACTCACGCCTTTGGATAACGGGCAGGGGTTGATGATAGTCTGCCAGAAAGTGTAGTCATGAAAAGCCCGAAAATTTCCATCATAATGCTCAATTGGAACGGCCTCAAAGATACCATAGAGTGCCTGGAGTCACTCAGCAAGATCACCTTTCGCAGCTATCAAGTGGTAGTAGTTGACAATGGTTCGCAGGGAAACGATGTTAAAACCATCAAAGCAAGATTTGGAGACTATGTTCACATCATCGAAAATGACAGGAACTACGGGTTCGCCGAGGGTAACAATATCGGCATGCGATTCGCATTGAGAGCCCACAGCCCCGACTATCTTTTGCTTTTGAACAACGATATCACAGTCGCTCCCGATTTTCTAACCGAACTGGTCAAGGTTGCAGAACAGGACTGTGAAATAGGCTTGCTCGGTCCCCTGGTCTACGATTACTATAAAACGAACGCAATCAGGGGCACAGGTTCGGGACAGAGAATCAACTGGTGGAGAGGTACCACGGTGTCCATTATGTTAAGCAACCTTCGCCAAGAGACGGATGGTATCCATGAGGCAGACTGCATTGAAGGTTCTTGCATGTTAGCGCCGAGATACGTGCTCGATAAAGTAGGTATGCTAGACGGGGAATATTTCGCTTACTGGGAGGAGACCGACTGGTGTGTCCGCATCAGGAAAGCAGGATACAAAATCGGCTGTGTCACGAGTTCGAAGATATGGCACAAGGTGCAACCGTCTTACTTAGATACCCGTAAACTGTACTATTTCCTCAGGAACAACATTCTGTTCATGAGGAAGAACGCAGATAGGAAGTATTTGCCTGTCTTTTTTGTCTACTTCCTCACAGTATCGCTACCGTTGTGGAGCTTCAAGCCTTTCATGGCTCATCCTCTGGGAACGGTGGGCGCCGTTGCTAAAGCCTTACTTTGGAATATTAGGCATCGGCCTACGAAAGGTCAGTGAGGCCATTTCGCTGAACGTACCGTAAGTACCGGCTAAAGACCACACAAGATAATAAGGCAGCATTTTGGGACTGCGCTTACTGATACAGACTGCGATCCCGAAAGGGGCCATAAGCGAAGCACCCAGCAGGGTTGTGATCGCCTTGTGCTTCCAGAAAAAGCGGGAGTTACCTCTACCGTAGCGGACCCGCTGCCTGATAAAACTTATAAGACTAGCCCTGTGCTGATGGCAGACAAAAGCCGAGGAAATGCCCAGTCGAAGGCCTCCTTTTCTCAGCCTGTAACACAGGTCGCCATCTTCGGAGGCGGAGACGAAAAAGGGGTCGAATTTGTACTCCAGAATCGCTCCTTTTTCAAAGATACCTGCCATTGTGATTATTGACCGAGCTTCTCCCTCTTTATTGAACCTCATTCTGAAGTGCTGATCCTCAGCCCAGCCCCAGTAGCTGGCATTGTCAGTGCCGATAACCTGGGCATGGATTGCCGTATAGCCGTTCGTCTCCATCTCATGCATCATGATCTTGAGGCAGTTTTCCGAGAGAATTACGTCGGAATCCACATAAAAGATGTGGTCGGCCGACGCCTTCTCAGCCCCTAACTGTCGAGCATGTGAAAGCCCCTTGCCTTTATTTGGGTAGACCTTGTCTGTATGTCTTCTCGTGATTTCGACGGTGCCGTCCGTAGAGCCATCGTCAATCAGGATTATTTCCGATGGCTTGTTCTTTTGTACCGATTCAAGGCATCTTTCCAGGGTTGACTCGGCATTCTTGGCGCATATTACTACGGAGACGCTCAAGGCAGATCCCTCAACTCAGAATCTCGGTGCATATCTGTAATCAGCTATTCACGACTTGACTTTGGTTGCCTTTACGTTCGACTGTTTCACCTTTTCCTGCTATTATAGTCTACACTGAGCCGCCTGGTAAATGCTACATCGCTGTCCGAGGTGTTTTAATAGTGAATGTAACGGGTAGAAGGAAACAACCCAGAGTTTCAATAATTATCCTCAACTGGAACGGCCTGAAAGACACTGTGGAATGCCTGGAATCTCTGAAAAAGATTACCTATCCTGGCTACGAAGTAATCGTTGTGGACAATGGCTCAACGGGTGACGATGTCAAAGTCCTGCAAGAGCGCTTCGGAGGCTACATTCACGTCATTGCAAATGACAGGAACTACGGGTTTGCGGAAGGTAGCAATATTGGCATCAGACAAGCTCTAAAAGGTGGCGCCGAGTATGTTCTTCTCTTGAATAACGATACTATCGTTGACCCGGACTTTCTGTCTGAGCTTGTGAATGTGTCCGAGAGTGACCCTAAAATCGGGATGGCGGGGCCGAAGATATACTTTTACCATCAGCCTAACAGAATCTGGTTTGCCGGCGGGGAAATATCGCTCTTCTCAACAAGCTCTAACCGAGGTCGCAATCAGATCGACAAAAGGCAATTCAATAAGGTCGATTACGTTGATTTCGTCTCGGGGAGTTGTATGCTAATGAAGAGGAGCGTTCTGGAATCAGCCGGTCTGCTCGACCCGGTATATTTCTTCGGTATTGAGGATGTGGACATGTCGCTCCGGGCAACTCAGGCGGGATTCAAAAACGTATTCGTTCCGACTTCTAAACTCTGGCACAAGGTATTCAGCTCGGGGATAAAAAGGCCTGATATCCCCTACCATACCTGCAGAAACACCATGATTCTCGCTCGAAAGCACTGCCGATTTTTTAAAAAGGCTGCAATTCGGGCAGTCTTTGTGGTATGCATAGAGGTTCTCATCTACTCAATTCGTTTCAGAAGTGCCAGCACCTTTGTGATGATGATCAGAGGATTCAAGGATGGATTGGCAGTTGAACTGAAGTCATCTGAATCCGGCCCTCTCGCATAACTGCTACCGAAGCTTCTTTACACAAAACAGCTCAAAGGAAAGCTCGGGGTGTCGATATAGTAGTACTGATGTGAAGCCAGATACAGCTTGCCAGAGAATCTCAGGCCTAAACTTCATTTTGCCTTCCGGGTCTCTTAAGGCTTTCAAGCCACTTACGCCGAAAACGCTGAACCCTAGGTTCATCAATTCATCTATTTCCCACCCAGACTTATGTACCTGAAAGGGATTATTGTCACGACATCCATGCGGCAGATACCCGTTTGGCGTAGAAACAATCACTTTCCTTCTAGCCCATCTTTCCATATTATGGATTAGCTCATATCCTTCTTCCTTATTCAGATGCTCCAGTAACTCTAGAGCTATAACCGCATCAAAGGAACGGTCTCTGAATTCCAATTTACGGACATCCGCCTGAATGTATTGGCTATGAATATGTCTACTCCTACTATGCTGAAGATAGGCGTCGAACGTCTCTACGCCCAATGACCAATGCACAGGGCAAAATTGAATGAGCGAATTATGGCCGCAACCTAGATCGAGAACTGAACTACAATCAACAAGTTCTCTGCTGAGGTAATAGAATGAATAGTGTGATTGACACACCCCGCGGGAGTCCTGGAAGAACACCCCAAAAGATAGGAGGCGCTTTAATACTTCCTTCCAATCTCCAGCAATGGTAGCGGCCAGAAGGTGTATAAGCATTCTCCCGATACCACGATAAGTTGATTGAGTCGAACTAACAAATCGGTTCAGTATTGACTACTCCTTAACTCAAGGGCGTTCATGAGCAGATCTTCTACATGTTAGCACTAGATGCAAAGCACGGCTCTGACGCGGAGACTGTTTTAGCAATCATTTGTTCCAGACTCTCAGCCACGCTCGATCACCTCTATGTATTTCTTCAAGGCGTTCACCAGGCTCTTATCCCTCACAAGCTTCACAGGCTTGGAGTCTATCTTCCTCAGTGCCTCCTCAAGCTTGTCTACATCATAGACAGCCATAACTTTGCCCTTTCTTTCCAGATGTTTGGCAAAGTCTAACTGGTGGTCGTCTATGACTTCATTGTACCTCTTGAGTCGCGGTACCACTATGACTGGCGTACCCTGCTCCTGGGCATCCAATATGGCCATTGCTGGCTGCGTCACCACTACCCTGGCCTTTTTGCACCATTCCTTGATGCCTGCTTCGGTAGTGAAATCGAACCACTTTGCGGTCTGAGGCCGGAAGCTGGTGTGGCCGATTTGCATAACCACTTCCTCGCCTAAAGTGCTGGCGATTTCGTCCATCCTTTTGAGCAGGCGGTCGAAGCCTTTAGTGTGCATTCCGACTGTTACAAAGATCAAAGTATTGCCCCTTCATATTTAGCCTTCCGTCCATATTTTTTCAGAAGGCTTTCCCACTGTACCAGGAATAAGTCGGACACGGAATAGACTATCTTTCCTGTGCCAGTCGGGCGATCTACACGTGTCCAGCTTTCTATGAATACGGTTTTGATCCGGAGAAGCTTGGCCAGATAGAACGCGGGAATGGCTATCTCTGACCCGGTGGAGATGATGAGTCTTGGCTTTTCCTTGAGCAGAATTCTTAGTGTAGACAGCGAAGCGCTTGCCATAATGACAGGATTGGTGCCGATGTTTCGCAACAGGTATTTATGTTCCAGTTGACGAGTTCTAACTGAGTCGTATGTGATAAAAAACGTTTCATGCCCCTCGAACGCCTCTTTGAGCTGCAATATCTCCGTTAAGTGGCCGCCGTGGGAGCATATCAGGCAAATCTTCATGTTCCGTAAATCGCCATTCTTATAGCCTTTGCTTAAGACCAGCACCGGTAGCTTTAGGCCGGATCAATGTCCAGTAATAAGTCTTCAATAAAGGATTCACAAACTTATCCAGAATAGGATTTTGGATCTCTTCGAATGTTACAGCCGGACTCATCATATTCAATATCTTGCTCATATATTTTTTATCCCTATGAACGCTATTTCTCTTTGACTTTATTAATCTACACCGTCTTATAATCCAGGTGTAGGATCGTATCTTTTCCCTAAACCAACCCTGATATAGAGAAACCGCTAATAGCCCTATTTCCATGAAGATGAAGATGGGAAGTATTTTTAACCACATCTTCTTGTCATAGATTTTCAACAATACAAGCAGCCTGTTCCTCTCAAGATAATATAGCTTTCGCCTCCCCGGCGTGAACTTGTACTTGTGATATACAATCGATTTCGGATTGCAGACCACCTTGTACCCCGCCAACTGCATGCGTAGACCCAAATCCGTATCATCAAGATACATGAAAAAATCTTCATCGAAGAAACCTACCTTCTCGAGCACATTGCGCCTGAGCATCGCTGAACAAACAGAAAGACCGAGGGTCTCTTCAATAACACCGCCGTGTGTATTTTCCTTTCCGTAATTTCTGCACCAAGTGAATCCAAGGTAATTCACGTCATTACCTTCAGTGTTTATGGTGTCACGCTTATCATATAAGAGTACCCTCGATTGGCAAGCAGCTATACCCTCATCTTCCTCTGTCGCTCTAACTAATTCAAGCAGCCAATCCTTTTCCACAACAGTATCAGGGTTGAGCAACACTACATATTTCCCTCTCGAGGCGGTAATGCCTACGTTGTATCCCTTCGCAGGGCCATAATTCT
>Ga0315284_10014530_pt1 | contig 11216 bp, 5 predicted proteins | sample YL17G09_16_MG_FD_203696 | JGI IMG/M metagenome (GOLD analysis project Ga0315284, IMG submission 203696) | Sediment microbial communities from Yellowstone Lake, YNP, Wyoming, USA - YL17G09_16 | ecosystem: Environmental > Aquatic > Freshwater > Lake > Sediment | place: USA: Wyoming | collected...
GGCGGGAGCTCGCCCGATTTCTATCAGATGCTGTCGGGGATCGAGGCGGGGCAGAAGGCGGAGGAGAACAGTATCAGCCAGGAGACGATGATGGACCAGGCCGCGGCGGCGAGGATGAAGCGGCAGTTGGCTGAGGTGATTCCGATACGGCAGGCGCAGGAGACGTGGGGCGCGGTGAAGGACACCGTCGGGACTGTGGCACAGGTCGCAGCACCGTTCCTGGGGCCGGCGGGGATTCCGGTGGCGATGGCGGGCGCGGCGCTGAGCAGGAGCCCGGATCCGGGGAGCGCGGGGCTTGGGGTGCAGGAGCTGCAGGACCAGATGAGGTATGGCAGCCCGGCAGAGGTGGGTGGGAAGCCGGCGACCGGGATGTACACGGAGCAGATGGCACGGCCGGGACTGGCTGCCGGGCAGGCGGCCGGCGCGATGGCGGGGAATCAGGGCCGGATTGACCGGCTGATGGCGATGTTGCAGTTGAATCCGGGAGACGCGGGGATTATCGCGCAGCTCGCGCAATTAGGAGTTATGCTGTGAGGAGCGGGACGGACGAGGACGCAATGCAGAATGCAAAGTGCAAAGTGCAAAATGCAAACTGCCGGGCAGGCGGAGGTGCGATTTGACCTACGATGACCAGGCGATTGAGAGAGAGGCGAGGAGACGGTTTGGACGGTCGAACCCGGGGGATCCGCGCGGGATTCTGGCGAATGTACCGATTCACTTTCAGACCGAGCCGGCGACCGCCGACGTTCGCAAGGCCGTGGGCAGTTTCATGGAGGCGTACGCGGACAAAAGGCGTGCGACACAGGCATCGCTGGCCGCGCTCGAGGCCACGGCGGCCGAGCATCAGAGGAAGATGGAGGAGCAGCGGGCAGCGGCGGAGGCGACGGGAGAGCAGGCGAGGCTGACGAACGTCCAGCTTGGGGACGTGAAGAACGTTCCGGAGGTCGGGTACGCGACGCGGAAGGCCGGGGCGACGGACTGGGCGATTACGCCGGTAGCGCCGCAGGTGAAGCGGTCGGTGGTGGAGTACCGGGGCGGGCGCGGGGGAGCGCCGGTGGAGCCGAAGCTGACGAGGTACGAGCAGAGCGTTGTCAGTGGGGAGTTGCTGGATAAGGACTATCAGACAGCGAAGGGCAAGCGATGGCCGAAGCCGAAGATGACGCTGGACTCTAAGGACAAGGTAATCAGGGCAGCGTTGCCGGTGAGCCGGTTGGAGCAGTCCGCTATCGCTGCTGCGGACAATGCGGTTGCGCTTGCGAACCCGGCGGAGGCCCGGGCTGCGCTGGATAGGGCGGAGCAGGAACTGGTCCCGAAGGGCGAGGCGTGGCGGTTGGGTGAAGCGGACCCGTCGAGTGCTTCGCTGTTCGGTGGCAGCCGGGGAGGGAAGGGTTCGGCGGCGCTGACTTATGGGGACATAGAGAATGTCCGGGGCATACTGGACGACGCCAGAGCCGCGATAAAGAGGCAGGAGGACAGGTTGAGGTGGATTCCGGCGGCGCAGCAGCAGTATCAGCAGGGGGCGGTGCAGGAGGATGGATCCGCCGCCGAGATACGGGCGCTGGTGGCCGCGGGGTATGACCCTGAGGTAGCCCGGCTGGCGGTGCTAGGCGAGTGATGGGAATGGGTGGCCGGTTACTGGGTCTTGCGGCGAGTGCCCAGCAGAAGTGTGGCGGCGGCGCCAGCAAGAAGGACTGCCGCACCGTCGTAGTAGATCTTCACCGGGTCCTGATAGCGACCGTAGGTAAAATCCCACCGACCGTGAGCGCCGACAGCAATGAGTACCGCCAGGGCCAAGAGGGTGGTCGCGGCGGCGATTTTCTGAGCAAGGTTCATAGTTGCCTCCGAGAGATTGTAGGAGGTTGGGCGCTGGGAGTCAAGGGCGGGGGAGTCGGACGGATCGGTCGGATTGGACTGATAGGACGATGACAGCGGAACGGTTGGCGGAGTTGAAGGCGCGGGCGAATGCGATTGTCGCGCAGCGGCAAGCGGCAACGCCAGCCGCTCCCGTCGGCGGTGTAGCCATTGCTCCTGACCGGATGGCGCGGTTGCGGGCGAGGGCAGATTCGATTGCGGCGGAGCGGAGGGGGACGGCTAACGGCTTACGGCTTACGGCTGACAGCAGGATGGGGACGGAGGGGGCGGGAGCGAAGGAACGAGGACTGAGGACTGAGGATGGAGGAGGGAGGACGGGGACGGGAAATAGGGGAAGCGTCCCCAGATTAACGGCGCCGGTGAGGTTGAGGATGGGTCCGCAAGCGGTGCCGGCGGCGACGACGGCGATGAGTAATAGTCGCGGAATGTCCCTCGTCCCTGGTCCTTCGTCGGAGCTAGGAACACGGACGAACACCGACGAACAGAGACTGGCACGGACACAGGTGCCGCCAATGCGGGATGAGTCGACGGAGCTGAGCCGGATGATGGCCAGGATGGACCGGAGACCGGGGACCGGGGATCGGCCGAGGGCGGAGTTTGCGGCGGCGTCGACCACGATTCAGAACCGTCCGACAACTCCGACTGCGGCGAGACCGCTGACGCTAGAGTATCGTCCGGTTGAACCGAAGAAGTCAACGGAATTGCGTCCTCGATACCTATACCCGCAGCAGACGCTTGCGCCGAATCCGGAGCCGGAGAACGTGGCGAGGTTGCGTGAGGCTGAGGAAGCTCGTAAGCCTAAGCCTGTCTCGCCCATTGCAGGAACACTGCTTTCAGTTCCCGCGCTGGTGGAGGAACCTCTGAAGAACGTGGCCGGTGGCGCGTGGCGAGCTTACGGTCTTCACGTTCGCACCAACCCGTTCATTCCCAAGGATCAAAGAGAGAAGGTCGCGGCATGGTCTGACGCGATGGCCGAATACATGGAAGACCCGCGGACGGGAACTTACACGGGTCCGCCAGCGGCCTACAAGGAACAACTGATGCGCCAGGCCGATGTGGCCGGTAAGGGATGGGGCACAGTCGCGCAAGTCGCCAACACGGCGGTCGAGTTGGAAAAGCTGTTCCTGGGCTTGCAGGCAGTGGGGTTGGCGGGCAAGGCTGTCGGTGGCGTCGGCAAGGCTGCCAGTGCCTTGGCGCGACCGTCACCGTTGGCTGTAGTGAAAGGCCCGTTGCAGGTTGGCGCATACGCGGCGGCAACGTCACCGGGCAAGGTTGAGGACCGCGTGAAGTCAGGGCTGCGGATAGCTGCCATGACTGGGGCGAACTCCCTGGCCGCAGCGTTTAAGGTCGCGCCGGCCGTAGAGAAGGCTATCAACCTGGTCTTCAACGTCGCGGTGAACTCGCCGGAATACGTGCAGGCTATCAGCAGCGGCGATCTGACGCAAAACGCGGGCCGACAGACCTATCCGATGCTGGCTTTCGACGTGCTGTTCTCGCTGTTCGGGCCGACCGGTGGTGGGGATCCGGCACGGCAACTGGACGCCCGGGCCGAGCTCGTCGGCAAGGATGTAGCATGGGAACGTGCCGCGATTGACCATATCAACAAGACCCAGGGGGATGTACCGATACCGAAGGCAGTGCGGCTGGAGAATATGAGGCGGGTCAGAAAGGCCAAGGCTGAGGTTAAGGTTAAGGTTGAGCTGAAAGCGGCACCGAAGGGGACGGTGAGGGTTGACAGGGCCGTGCAGGAGATGCTGGATGCGCAGGCGGCGGAGAAGGCGAGCGCAGGGAAGGCGTCGCTCGCGGAGGTGATTGCGGCGGGGACGAAGGGAAAGGTTGAGGGCGGAATCGGACGGATTGGACGGAGCGGACGTATCGGACAGGGACGGACAGCGGAGATTGCAGGCGCAGAGGGGGAGCCGGCCGGGATGCCTCCTTCCAATGAACCCACCAAAAATCCCACGGCTCCCGCTGCGCTTGGGAGGGCTGACGGCTTACGGCTTACGGCTGACGGCAGGACACGGACGGGCACGGACGAGCAGGGACTGAGCGGAGTGAGAACCGCCAAGGTCGCCAAGGTCGCCAAGGGCGGAACAGCGGAGGCCAAGGCTGAGGTTGAGGGCGGAGGCGGATTGCCGGGTTCGGCTGCTGGCGAGACCGGCCTTTCCGACGCGCCGACGATATGGTATCGTGGCACTCGCGGTCAGGTTCCACCGACCAGTGATACTCACTACAGCAGTAGGCGCAGCGTGGCGGCGGAATATGGGACGGCTGAGGCCGGGAAGAAGCCGACCATCAGCAAGCACGGGAAGGATGAGTTCGCCGGGAAGTTCTACGTCACCGGCGACAAAGAGAGCATTGCAGACGAATTGGGCATCACGACTCACCCGACAGACTTCACTTTCGACAACGAGGTCCGCGCCAAGTTGCAGCCGAAAGGCTACACCGGAGTGCGCTACATCGACGGCACTTTTGCTGACATGACGCCGGGCGGGGCCGAGGAACTGCATGTGTTCGGCGCGGAGCCGTGGACGTTGACCAAATCTGAATGGTCGGCTCGTCCCAAAAACAAAGCCGACAGATACGACACTCCGGCCATGCGTTCCGGCCAACACCACGAGTCGGTCTTGCGCGCCATTGAAGCTGGCAAACCTGTTCCAGCCAAGGTCCTTGCCGATTACCCGGAGCTTGCCGCCAAGACTACCGCGTTCAAGGCTGGAGACGTTATCACGGACGGGCTGGTGACGGGGCGGGTGGTCGGGGAGGCGACGACTGGCGGGAAGTCCGCGACACCGGCCTATGAGGTCGAGATTCTGAGCGGCCGAGAGAAGGGGAAGACGTCGCTGATTGATAAGGGGGAGGCGAAGGCGGTGGGGGGAGGAAAGGCGCGGTTCGCCAAGCCGGTTGCCGAGGAAGCGCCGGTCGAGGAGACGGAGGAACTGCCGGGGAAGGAAGCGGCGGGGGAGCCGAAGACTGAGGAGGATATTCAGGCGGAGCAGGAAGCGTCGGATGCTCAGACTGAGCGGGAGAAGCAGCGGAAAGAGGACGAGGCGAAGCGGCAGCCGTTCCGTGACTACGCCACGACGCCCGAGCGCGTGGACAACGTGGCCGAGCTGGACAAGGTGGTAGAGCGGCTACACCCCGATAGTCCGCGTGGGTCCCGTAATAGCCCGGTGTATGTCTACGACAAGGTGCGCGACAAGCCGGGGACGAAGGCATGGTGGGCGAAACTGACCGAGGTGCTCCAGAGCAACTACGGCAAGAAGACCATCGTGGCTTCGCCGGGGTCGGACATGGACAGGGCGTTGTCGAACCCGAAGCACTACGACATCAACAGCGGGCTTACCGTGGTCGCTTCCGGTTGGGACACCGCGCCGATGGCGACGGATGGGCACTTCATTATCGCCGACCCCAAAGCGGCGAAGCAGTGGAAGGCCGACCATCTCGCCGACGCGAAGCGGGTGATAGCGAGTCCCTACCACGGCTCCAGCGTGGGGGGTGGCCATCAGACCATTCAGACTTGGGAAGAGGCCAAGAAGAACCAGGTGCCCGATTTCAAGCGCGTCATCACGCCGCTGAACGAGCTTGACCCGAAGCGTCTGACGCAGGTCGCTACGGTGGTGCAGGCCGACTACAATGGGAAACGCGTTCCGCTGGCCGTCTACCGGATGTCGGATGGCGAGTTCATTGGCCTGAGTTCGCGCCTTGCGGCGATGCTGAACGAGTATCTGCCAGGGTCGGAGATGCGCCCGAGGATGAAGGGAAGCAAGCCCGACGCGCTCGGACCGGTGTCATTCGTCAGGAACGGCAAGGTGGTCGGGATGGCGATGCCGATTCGGATAGAGGGTGAGTACGAATTCCTCAAGAAGGGGATGCCGAAGGCGGGGGGGCTGAAGGGGGCAAAGGCTGAAGGGATGAAGGGCGGAAATGAGCCGGAAATGAAACCGGCCGGCGGGAGGACGTTAGAGGCGGGGAAGGGGGAAACGAAGGGGAAGGTTGAGGCTGAGGTTGAGGTTGAGGGCGGACAGGGAACACGGACAGGCACGGACGTACAGGGACAGGCACGGACAGGGGGAACGAAGCAGCCGTGGGAGATGACGCCCTTGGTCGAAACCATCCGTATATCTGTGGAGAAGTTGTCTGACCCGAACGTTGAACACGGCTGGTCGCTAGACCAACGTAGCGGCAAGGTGATTGCGACGCAGGAGCCGATGACAAAGGCGCGGGCCAAGGAACTCCAGAAGATGGGATTTGGTACGAGTCGTGAAGGATGGACAATAGAGTCGGATGATGCTGCGACATCCGCCGCGCTGGACAAGGCGATAGAAACCGACCCATCCCTATATGACAACGTCGCGCATTTCCATTGGCATCCTGTTAAGGGTGGGCCGACATTCCAAGAACGTCCATTTGGTGGTGACATTGATTCTTGGGCCACTCAGGCGCAAGACGCGAGTAAGCCGATAACGTTCGGTGTCGTGGACGCCGACCACATTTGGACGCTTCGATTCTTGCCCATAACCGAAAGACCGGTAAAGCGGGCCGTGGCTTTCCCCGATGCGGTGAAGAAGGCTTACCTGTCATCTAAGTCCGATACTCACGCGGGGAAGGTAGACGATGCGCTTCGTAGAACTGCCTCAGACTATGGAGTCGTCTACGAACGATTCGCCACCAAGTCTCCCGACCTTGCCGCCAAGACTGCCGGGGGCGGGGACGCGGAGGGGACGAAGTCAGAAGCTAGAGGACTGAAGCTAGAGGCTAGAAGTGAGGGAGCGGAGGGGACGGTCGAGGAGGGCAAGGGGCAAAGGCTGGAGGTCAAGAGCCAGAAGCTACGGCTTGGGAACAGGCCGGGGGAGTTTACGGCGGACCGGGTTGTGACCGTGGATGGGGAACGGATAGCAGAGTACAGCGTTTCGAAGAACCGGCTGACGGGGACGGACCTTTCGGGGAAGGCGCGGGTGCTGGACTTTGACGGGAAGCAGTGGTCTGAGGCGGGCGTGCCGGTGGACTTTATGGTGGGGGGGAAGGCGCCGAAGGTGACGCTGATGCCGGGGCAGGGAGGGGGAGGGAAGGAACGAGGACTGAGGAGTGAGGAAGGAGGAGCGGAAGGGACGGCTGACGGCTTACAGCTTACGGCTAACAGCAGGAGGGGAACGAAGGGGACGAAGGCAGAAGCTAGAGGCCAGAAGCTAGAGGCTAGAAGTGCGGAGGGGGACCCGGAGGCGGAGCGGGTGATTGCGGAGGCGGAGAGGGAGGTTGAGGAGGTCCGGAAGCGGACGGGGTTGTTGGAGAACGAGGAGGGCGGGCTTAAGCTCCCCAAGGTCAAACTCCCCATCGAGATAACGAATCCGATCAGGGCGTATGCGACGCGCATGGACCGGTATCTGCGCGCCCGTGGAGTGGACACGCCGGGCAATCCGACGTCGACACGCGATGCGCTCGGGATGTTGAAGAGAGCGACCGGGATGAACGCCAGGGAGATAAGGGACATAGCCTTCAAGGACTGGAAGGTGCCGACCGTCGAGGAGCGGAGCACCGCGCCGAAGGATGCGGAGTTCGAGGTCGCGCGGGAGAAGATGCTGATGGCAATCTCGCACTCGCGGCTGGTGCGGGACGAGATGACGGTGCAGCAGAGCGAGGCGCGGGGGGCGCGGCTCGCCAAGTTCGAGCGGTCGCTGAAGAGCAAGCTGGCGACCGGGAAGATGACCGAGTCGGATTATCTGTGGGCGCTCCATGAGATGCGGGGGCCGCTGACGGAACGACCGCAGCTCGAGGGCATACGCGACATGCTCACCAACGCCGAGTACAATGTGCTGCTGCGTGCTATCGTAAGCTACAAGGGGTTCAATGGATGGGATGTGCTGGGGGCGACGCACGGGTTTAAGGCGCTGGTAGAGGGCGGCGTGCCTCTCGCTCCGTCGGTGTCGGAGAAGCTGGTCCGGGTGTTTGGCCCGGAGCTCGTGACCGAGCTGGCGAAGAAGCGGTCGGTCGGGGATAAGGTGTGGGATGAGGTTATGGGTATCGCCAACATGCCGAGGACCTTTATGACGTTCTGCGACCACTCGGCGGTTCTGGGGCAGGCGGCGATATCGACGATGGCGCACCCGCTGGATGCGTCGAAAGCGTTTGCCGCGTCGGTTCGGATGGGGTTTCCTGCGCTCATGGCCCGGGGTCAGCAGCGGTTGGCGTTGACCGCTGGGAAGGCGAGGTATGAGGCGGAGCGGGCAGAGGGAAAGGGCGTGGGCGAAGCTCTGTGGCACGGCATGAGAGCAGGGCAGTGGGAGTTGCGGTCGAAGGACTTTGAGGCTTTGTTCGATTACGTGATGCCGCAGAGCGAGTTCTATCATGCGATACGCAACGTGATGAAGGTCTCGTTGACGGATCCGCGCGGCAGCAATCCGATGGCGAGAGAGGAAATGTACACGTCGCGGGTGCTCCAGAACATCCCCGGTCTAGGAATGCTCTTCCGGACCTCTGAACGGTTGTATGCCGGGTATTTGACGTGGATGCGGTGGTCGCAAGCTGAGAACTGGCTGAGGGCGCAACAGTCGTTGAATAAGCTCGACATCCACGCCGCGCCCGGGACCGAGGACGCCGTGAGGATGGAGACGATGGGCCAGGTGATAGACTGGGCGAGCGGACGGGGTAGATGGCCGAAGAGGTTGGAGGGACTCTCGACTGCCGCCAATATGTTCGGCTTTGCGCCGCGGTACGCGCTGGCAAGGGGTCAGACCGCTGTGTTCCCGTTGTACTGGGCTTCGCTCCGTCACAAGTCGCCGGAGGCGGCGCGCCGGGCGGCTGCGGACCTTATGAAGATGACGGCGGTTGGTCTTTCTATCCTGTTCATAGCACGAGCCCGGGGTGCGAAGGTTGACTTCAATCCTCTGAGTCCAGACTTTCTACAGGTCCGGGAGGGTGAGTTGCGACGGGAGATATTCGGCGGGGCGTCGCGCTATGTGCGGTCGCTGGTGCAGTTCATCCTCGGTAAGCGTAAGGACCCGAACACGGGTGTAGTGGTTCCATTGGGGCGCCGGAACGTGTACAAGGACCGGACGCGCTACGACGTCGCGATTGACTTCCTGGGGGGCAAGCTCGCACCGCAGTGGGGCATAATCCGCGACTGGGCGAAGGGCGAGATGTACGGTGGGGAGCCGTTTACGCCGGGAAACGTATGGAAGCAGTATGGCATACCGATGCTCGCGCAGGACATCTGGCAAGGGGCTGAGTCGGCGGGACTGGGGCGCGCGCTCAATGTCGGGCTGACGAGTACGTTCGGCATCAACGCGACGTGGGTGAAGCCGAGGCGGCGCAAGTTGAGGCTGCTCTAGGGATAAGGAGGAGTGAGGAGTGAGGAGTGAGGAAGGAGGAGGGGGAGGGAGAGGAAGGTTGGGATTGAGGTTGAGGGAGGAGGGGGCGAGATTCCTCGTCGTCGGACTCCTCGGAATGACAGGGGAAGCGGACCTCGGAATGACAGAAAGAGAAAAGGAGATGAGATGAGAGCGATAGTGGCGGTGGCGGTGATGGTTGGGTTTGCGCTGGCCGGGGTGCAGACGTTTGATATGAGGTTCCTGGACGGGAGCGCGGTGATGGCGATTCCGGCGTCGGCGGCGTGCACGACGAATTGGCAGCCGTGCGACCGGGGCCGGGCGCAGAGCCTGTATTGGCGGGAGTGGGTGGCCGTCGGCGCGACGGATTCGGCACGGGTGAAGATTGATGTGCAGTACGCCGTGAAGGATACGAGCAAGCGGATCTCGGGGTCCGATACGCTGATTTCAATAGCGACCTGCAATGTGCTGGATACGACCGCGACGAAGCCGCACGTCTTCAATCGGCAGTACTATCCGCACGGGATTGTGCGCTGGGTGCGCTATATCGTGACGGGCATTTCGGGCAATTCTAACGTAGCCTACATCGGAAACCTCGTCCTTTCGCTGGACGATGGGCTGTAAAGGAGCTGAGATGAGGAGATTCGCAATCCTGGCGGCGCTGCTGGCGGCCGTGGCGCTGGGCCAGTGGAGTCTGCCGCCGTACAATCTGGTGATAAGCGGCGGCGTGACCGCGGTGCGGGCGGGGTATCTGATGAGCTTTTCCGAGGACCCGCTGGTTGATACCGGGACGATTGCGTGGGACTCGGCGGGGTTTAAAACGTGGTACGCCGCCACGTCGACTGGAGACAGCATCACGAAGGGCGTGGTGAAGGCGACGCGGGTCCGGGCCGCGACTATCTACACGACCAATATCTTTCCGACGGCGACCACGACGCACCTGCTTTTCGCGCTGACGGCGTCGACGTCGCTGGATTCGGTGCGGTTCAAGGCGACGGTGGTGCGGGGCGATTCGCTGGCTTTCACGGCGGTGACGGCCACGAACTTCCGGGGTGCGTTGACGGGGAACGTGACGGGTGCGAACGGCGCGACGATTGTGAACGGGTCGGCGGGGGCGGTGACGATCACCGAGGACACCATCTTCCAGGCTGGAGTAGTGAGGCCGACGAAGGTCGTTGTCGGCACCGGGGACGTGGTGCTGCAGAACGGTGCGACGATTGTGAACGGGCACGCCGATACGTTGACCGTGACAGAGGCAGTCTTAAAGTGGTCTGGGTTGGTCTTCGTCAATGGAAAGCTGCTGTTCGGTAGCGTGTTATTTGATTCGTCTTCGCACGGTACTCGGCGCGACACCCTGCTGTTGTGGGCGCATGACACAGCCTACGCGATAGTCAAGCGGCCGTAGGAGAGGGTGAGGGCGAGTTTGCAGGTTGCAGGTTGCAGTTTGCAGGGGCGGGCGCGGCAGGCGATGAGCGAGGCGAGAGGCGCGAGGCGAGAGGCGAGAGGAGAGAGGCGCGAGGCTGCGGAAACGATGAGCGATGAGCGAGGAGCGAGGAGCGAGGAACGAGGAACGGAAAGAGTGAAGAGAGAAGAGTGAAGAGAGAAGAGTGAAAGGCGGAATAGGCCGGATAGGCCGAATGGCAGAGCGGAGCCTGGCGCTCGTCCTGCTGGCGGCGTGCGCGCTGGCTGCCGATAGTTCGCAGCAGGGCGTACCGTGGGGCGGCACTCGCAGGTTCCCGATTACCGGCGGGGGCGGTACGGTCACGAGCGTCAGGCCGGGCTTTCTGATGTCGTTCACCAGGAACCCGCTGGTTGATACCGGCACAATCGGCTTCGACAGCCTGGCGTTCATGGCGTGGTACGTCGGAGACCCAACTGCATTCCATCATGGCGACACGACGGACCGGAACGACCGGCTGTATGCGTCTAAGGTCGAAACCGACAGCGTCATCAGCAAGCCGACCTCGACCAAGATGGTTTTCGGGCGGGGCGATACGGGGGTCACTCCCGGTACGCCGA
>Ga0315284_10014531_pt1 | contig 11216 bp, 9 predicted proteins | sample YL17G09_16_MG_FD_203696 | JGI IMG/M metagenome (GOLD analysis project Ga0315284, IMG submission 203696) | Sediment microbial communities from Yellowstone Lake, YNP, Wyoming, USA - YL17G09_16 | ecosystem: Environmental > Aquatic > Freshwater > Lake > Sediment | place: USA: Wyoming | collected...
ATGCCGAGCGACGTCTTCCCGACGCCGGGCGGCCCGACAAAGCAGAGAATCGGCTGCCGGATATCCTCCGCTCCCTTGAATTTGCGGACGGACAGGTATTCGAGGACGCGCTGCTTCACCTTCTCAAGCCCGTAATGATCCTCGTCCAGGATGCGCTTCACGTGAAGGATATCCAGGTTGTCCTCGGTCGAGACGCTCCAGGGCAGGGCGATCAACCAGTCCAGATAAGTGCGGGAAACCGTATACTCCGGCGATGCGGGCGCCATGCGTTCCAGGCGATCCATCTCTCGGGCGGCTGCTTTCCCGGCTTCATCGGGCATTTTCGCCGCCTCGATTCCCGCCTTCAATTCCTGAAGCTCGGTCGTCCGTTCGTCGGCTTCTCCAAGCTCGCGCTGGACCGCCTTAAGCTGTTCTCTGAGGTAGTATTCGCGCTGGGTCTTGGTGAGCTCGCTTTGGACCCGCGACTGGATGCGGCTGCCGATCTCGAGAACGTCCACCTCGCGGGTCAGGAAAGTCAATAATCGTGAGAGTCGCTCTCGTACGTCAACGATCTCCAGAAGCTGCTGCTTCTCTGAAGTCGGCAGCGCGAGCTGAGCGGCTATCGTGTCGGCAAGCAGGGCCGGCCTGGTGATCGTAGAAGGCATGCTCTGCATCTCATCGGGGACATTGGGCGAGAGGGCGACTACCTTCTGGAAGAGGCTCACCACGTTGCGTCGAAGGGCCTCTATCTCCGTCGTCTCCTCCGCGGGGTAGTCTGCTCGTTCGGGCAGGACTTCAACCTTGACCCTGAGATAAGGCTCCGTCTGCGTGGCTTCCACCAGCCTTATCCTCTGTATCCCTTGGACGATCAGCCGGATGCCGTCCTGCATGCGCATCATGGTGTGGATGACGACGGCGGTCCCCAGGTGGTAGATGTCATCGAACGTCGGACGCTCAACCTGTGGATCGATTTGAGCGGACACGGCTATAACGCGGTTGCCGGACGTGACGGCCTCGTCTATCAGTTTGACCGAGCTGTCCCTTCCGGCGCTGACGGGGCTGACCACTAGCGGGAACAGCACTGCTTCCCTGAGAGGCAGCAGGCTCAACTCGTCCGGGATGGTGAGCCTTGCGGTTTCCCCATCTATGCTCACCGAATCCTCGACCTCGCGATGCGGTTCCTGTGCCATATGATGCGGTTCCTATCCCGATTCGTCTTCCTCGATGATCTCCACTTCCGTGACGGGTATCTCTGTTGAGATTCGCTCCGGGGCAAGCTTCGGCATCGTGACAACCAGGAATCCCTCACGGTAGGTCGCACGCAGGTCCTCCGCATCCACCTGCAGGTCGTTGGGCAGCAGCACGTCCCTCTCGAAAGAACCGAAATACACCTCGAGCTGGTGGTACCTCACCTTGCGCCGGTCGTCTATGTGCTGCTCCATACGGGTTCCCCGTATGCTCAGGACGCGCATGTCCGCGGAGAGAGAGACGTTGAGCGACTCGCGTCGTATGCCCGCCACCTCGACTCTGACGACGACCGCGTTCTCGGTTTCGTAGACGTCGGCTCGGGGCAGCCAGAACTCATGCGAGTCGGCAGGGAGCTCGAGCAGGCGGCGCATTGCCTCAGCCGAGCACCGCTGCATCTCGAGTTCCATCTGCTTGACCATGTCGTCGTAGTCTTTGAACATCCCGCCTGCCTGCCGTCAGGGATTGCCCATCCGAACCCGCACCTCGTGAACTCCGCCGTCTCGCGGAGGCGTGATGAGATTAGCGGGCTGCTCGACGCCGTCCACCGTCAGGCTTCTGACACCTTTGGAGACGTGTTCCGGGTTTTCCACAGTCATCTGATACACGGCATTTCGGAACGGCCGCTTCACCGTGTACGTATCCCACTCGGTCGGGATGCACGGGTCCACCAGGAGGCCGTCGAAGTGCGGGCGCAGCCCGAGAATCCACTCCAGGCAGACTTTCCACATCCAGGCTGCGGTGCCGGTCATCCAGGTGAACTCGCCCTGGCCGAAAAACCTCGAGTCCGGTCCCATCACGTATTCCGCGTAGACGTAAGGTTCGGCCTTGTAGACATCGGGCTGCTCGCCCCGCGTCATGAAGGATGTTTTCTTCCACATGTCGTACGCCTTGTCGCCTCTGCCGAGGTTGCAGAGCGCCATTATGGCCCAGCAGACCGGATGATTGAAGATGGTCCCATTTTCCTTCGTGCCGGGAGCGAACCGGGTGATGATGCCGATTTTCGGGTTCGGCTGAGGGTACGCCGGGAGGAAGAGCGCCGGGCCGTACTCCGTTTCCAGATGCTGTTCGACGGCGTCCATGCACGCTTCGGCTCGGCCGTCGCGCGCGAGCCCGCTCATCACCGCCCAGCTCTGAGGGTTGAGGAAGATCTTGGCCGCTTCATTGGCCTTGCTGCCGAAGACCTGGCCGTCATCCCTCGTGCCGCGAGCGTACCACTCGCCGTCCCACAAGTGCTCGTTGGTCGCGGAGATGATCCGCTCTCTGGCCAAGTCGTACCTATCCGAGAGATCCACGCGTCCGGTTCGTCGGAACAGCTCCGCGGCTTCCAGGAGCATCCACGAGAGGTGCTCGGCTACCATGGTGCTCTCTCCGCGTCCCTGACGCCCGATCTGATCCAGGCCGTCATTCCAGTCCGCTGCTTCCATCAGGGGAATATCCCTCGGACTCATCCTGCCCAGCGAGTATTCGAGCGCGTGACTCACATGCTGGCTGACCGTCTCCGTGCCGCCGTCGTAATAGGCCGCGGGTTCATCGAGGAAGCCGAAATCGCCCGATTCCTTGATGTACTCTATGATGCCCATCACGAGCCAGAGAGGATCGTCGCTGTGTCCGGTTTTCACGCCGATGTTGGTGAGCGGATCCCAGTTGTGGAGCGTACTGCCGTCCGGAAACTGGTGTTCCAGCAGATACAGCGTTTTCTGGCGGCACCATTCGAGGTCATTTGGGAGAACGGCCAGCATATCCTGCCAGCTATCCCTGTGGCCGACTATGGAAGACCCGCCGATGTAGTACGAATCCATCCTCGACCACCGGGACGTGATCCAGGCCTGGTACTTGTTCCAGACGTTGAACGATACGCAGAATCCGTTATCGGGGGTCTCGCACGTGGTCCGAGAGAGGTAGTTGTCCCAATACTGGGTCACCTCGCGAAGAGCCCGTTCCGACTCGTCCCACAACTCATACCGGTCTCTGAGCCTGAAGGCGTCGTCCTTGCTGTAGACGATCCCCAGCAGTATGATGAGCTTCTTCTCCTCGCCCGGTTGGAGCTCCATGTCGTGCTGCAGGACGCCGACGATCCCCCGTCCGTCCCCGAGACTGTTCGAGCATTGCCCTCGCTCCACCGCCATCGGATTCTGCCAGCTCCTGTAGAGCCCGATGAACTCCTCCTCCAGACAGTCGAAACCGGTTGGAGCCGGAGTCGAAGTGAGGAAAGCGTACTTGTCCCAGCGCAGATTGGGATTACCTCCGCCGATGGGCGCGACATTCCAGAAACGCGTCGTCGCGAAGATAGCATTGTCCTCGAAGCTGACCTCGTTGAAGAGCTGGGCAAACGCCGCTTCGGTCAGGTTGAACGCGTAGTTCGCCAGGCACCACTCTGCGAATGCGAATGAGCTCAGCTTCCTGGGCGCGTCCCCGACGTTCTTGATGCGGACCATCCATATCTCGGTGTCATCCTTCCTCGGAACGAAATACGTTATGCAGCCTTCGATGCCGCCGTGCGTGGAAGAGACGACCGTGTAACCGGTACCGTGACGCGACTCCCATGTCGTGTCCTCCTTCGACACCGGCTGCCAGTTGATGTTCCAATACTCGCCGGTCTCTTGATCGCGGAGATAGATGAACCTCCCAGGTCTGTCCGCGAACAAGACGAAAGGCGGATACTCCTTCGTTATCCGATTGTAGCCGGACGTCTCGTAGAACGCATACCCGCCTCCGGTCTGCGAGCAAAGCGCGCAGAACTTCTCGTTGGAAAGGTAGTTCACCCAAGGGCGAGGAGTGTCCGGTCGGGTGATCACGTACTCTCTGCCGTCGTCCGAGAATCGGCCGTACTCACTCATGGGCTTCCTCCCTCACGTTCAACTCGTCCACGTTGACGTGTCGGACTCCCGGAATGCCCAGCAGGATGAAGTGCATCACCTCGGCCTGCTCGCGGGATTCGACAGCGCCTTTGAGGAAGACGTCCCCATTGGAGACCCTGACTCCTATCGGGAGTCCGCTGATCCGCGTGTCCGTGGCCAAAGCCTGGCGGACGCGGCCTGATATCGCTTCGTCTCGTATGGTCATCGCTGTCGTTCCTCCCGGCAAGACAAACCTGGGGCGGCAGGTGAGAGGATCGGGCTTCCGTGCCTCCATCAGCGCGTGCTATTGCCCTGAGATCAACTAGAAGTCTACCCGCAAGTCCGCACGCCGAAACTGGACGGCAGGAGGATGCAGATGCCGGCATGCGGGCGCGGAATTCAGTGCCCGTCCGGCGAAGGAGATTTCAGGCCGTCCAGATAATCCTAGTTTGGCTAGCCCGTATTATGCGTTTCCCGCATAATACGGGCATTCAGAGCATTATTCACGCTTCTCGTGAATAATGCGGGCTCGGATGCCGTCTATTCACGGCAGAGCGCCGGATGTGATATCATGTCGGCGTTTTGAGCAGAAAGGAGTGACCATATGGCATACAAGATCACCGATGAATGTACGATGTGCGGAAGCTGCTTACCGGAGTGTCCCTTCGAGGCGATCTCCGAGGGAGACCCGAAATACGTCATTGATGCCGACACGTGCACGGACTGTGGCGCGTGCGCGGATGCGTGCCCGAGCGAGGCTATACTGGAAGGCTAGGGGACGTTTTCCGAAATCGGCGATTCGGCAATGTGCAAAGGGGCCGCCCGTGGGGGCGGCCTCACTCATTCGCACCGATGAGCTATGGTGACAAGTCCGTCACAATGCCAAACTTGACGGCGACATTCGTAGGAAATGTTTGACAGCGGGGTCAGAAAGGGGGTGTCTGCCAACGGGCGAGACACGTCCGAAAACGCTTGTTTCGCGGGCATGGCGGCCGGTCTCACGAAGGCCGGATATATGGCTGAAAAATAACACTTTCGCCCTGCCTGGTTCATTGACAGCGCTTAGTCGCCGTGATAGAGTTAGTCTTGCTTCTTCGGCGTGGGAACTGCAGACGGATTGGCTGTTCGCGAGTCTGCGTGGCATTGCCGGAGAACACTCTTCGCAAGGCGGCACGATCCTCGCTGCGGTGTGCAGGAAGCGCTGAATTCGGTCGAGACAGGACGTCTGCAAACGGGACAGGGATATGACCACGGAAGTTCAAATCGGGCAGAACCGCATACACCTGCTTCACCTGCGCAAGGTCATATCCCGCATCGCGCCCCTGGCCGGGCTGAGTCGCAAGGAGACCCAGGACACCCAGGACGCGGTCTGTGAGGCATGCGTGGACCGGATAGCTGCGACCCCGGAGGATGGGAACGTCGCGGTGGCCGTCAAACTCTCAGCAGACGACTCGGGCTTCACGGTCGAGATCACGGGGCCGTCGGGAGACTCGGCCGATCCACCCGACACTGGGCACGGAGCCGATCCGCCGGATGCGCTGGCGACGGTTCGGCGGCTGGTTGACCGTGTGGAGGTCAGCCGCGAGAACGGCGTCCTGAACATCCGCCTGGTCAAGTGCGCTCGGAAGAAGACGGGCCGCCCCGTGAAGTCGCCGGCCTATCTCGCCGCCGCCGGGTCCACCGGCCTGCAGAGCTGAATCACCGGCGCTAGGAGCATCCTCACTACCGCCCGCGCAGGTTCCGATTTCCGAATCATCCCCGCGATAGGTGGGCTGATTCGATAGTATGCCCCCACAAACACCCGCCCCGGCCTGTTCGTCAGCAGGTGCTCGTCCCTGAACCGCCGCAGAGTCAGGACATCCCTCTCCATCGGCGAGCCGAACGCCGCCGTCGCTATGAAGCAGTTCGGTGAGCCGTAGGGGCGCTTGCGCACGTCTATGCGGTCAATCACCCAGCGATCTCGGACCTTCTCCAGGTAGTAGACTAGATACACCGTCTGCTCCCGCCTGTCCGGACCGACGTACTCGTGACGAGCAGCCGCACGCGCGCTGGATGCATGCCTGTCAACCGACGTGAACTGGAAGCTGGTGGTTTCGGTGGATTGGAGCGCCTCGTCCGTCAGCTTGTATATCTGGCGCGACGAGAGTGTGTGCGAGTATTTCCCGTCGAGATAGACGTCCACGTGCCCCGTGTCGTCCACATGCCACATCAGGAACTCGAGGCTCCTTTCCATCCAAGTCGCTTCGATGTCTACCAGGGCTTCCTCCAGCGATCCGGGCCTCGGATGGATGTATTCGTATGTCCTGCGCCAGTTCGGGGTTCTGTCCCGCCACCGGTCAGGGCTGATGATGATGACCGATCCTCGGTCGTAGTACGGATACGATGACCAGAACTCGCGGTCGTAGGGGTGATAGAATGTATCGGTGTAGTGCTTTCGAAACCGGTATTCGGGATTGCGCCCTTCCTCGCGCTTCTCTATCTGGCTGCGGAGATCGGGAGTTCCCTCGTCTCGCTGCTGAACAGGAGAGTACGTGGTGCCCGAGGTACCATTCTGCCGATCATCGCGCTGTACCTGAGTACGTGATACCGCGCTGTTGTCGGTTCGAGAGCTGGAGGATTCGTCTCTGGCGGCCGGTGTTGATACCTTGGGCTTTTCCGATTGCTTCGAGTCCTCGTCCTTCTTCTTCTCCGACGAGTCATCCTGGGGCGTCTTGGTCTTAAATGCTCCCTTTGCGAGAGTCGGCGTCAGGAAGGGATGCGAGGATGCCGCGAGTGCTCCGATGACGAGCGTGCAGAGAAGCACCAACGCGAACCGGCGCGAAATGAGTGCATGCACTGTGGTTTACTCCCTCAAGTGTGATCTACGGCGAAGAGGCATTGGCCGGCCGCGCGACCGGCCAATGCCCGCTGAGTCAATCCGGGCGATCCGGCGAGGAACCTACTTCGGTGATGTACCACTCGTCTCCCGATCGTTCGAGCGTGTAAGTCACATACACGGTGTTGCGGCGGGTCTGGCTGGGCAGGTTGCTCGAATCCTCGGTGTACTCATAGTCATAGTACGTGTGCTTCCCGTACGCCACGACCGAGTACCGGTCCCGCTCGCGAGTCCGGTAGATCTGGAAGTCCTCGGTTCGGACGTTCGACATGGCGTCGGACGTCATGTCTGAGTAATCCTGCCGTTCGAGGGAGTACGTATACTCGCCTTTCAGGAAGACGTCTATCTTCGAATCGGGCCGGACGTGCTTCATGAGAAGGTTCACATCGGAGCGTTCCCATGCGCGCTCGATATCCTTCAGCGCGGACGAGAGCGTGCGGTACTTCCAGCCGGTCAGGTAGTAGGAATCATAACCTGAATAGGTGGGGTACTCGCGATAGATCAGGGTGATCGGTATCTCCACGTAGGTATAGACGATGCCTACGTCGTGGTATATCCAGAAGACTCGTTGGTTGCGGATGTACGGCGGGTACCAGCCGTAGTAGTAGCAGTACACCGATGGGTAGCAGTACCACGGGTCGTAGTCGTAGGCATAGTACCGGTACGATCCCGGGAAGATGTTGATGTTGATGTGCACGTTCGAGCCGTGACCTCGGTCGCGCGAACCGGAGTGCTCCTCCCGGTATTCGCGGCGGGTCTTCCACAGATCGGCGAGCTCCGCATGCTCCTTGCGGTAGATGCCGACAGACGGAGCGCGTGTGCTCGTCTTGGACGACGACCGCTGTAGAGCCGCCGAGTCAATCGGCGCACGTGTTTCGGAACGAGTGATCGTGGGCGACTGTGATTCCGTATGCCCCTTCAGACGCTGAGGCGCCTGTACCTGCGACTGATCACCCTGGCGGCGAATGGTCGGACTGCTCGATGAGGAGTTGTCCGATCTCGATTCAGACCGCGGCGTGTACTGAGGAGTCGCATCCGACCTGGGTTCCACCCTTGGCGCGGACCTGGACTCGATTCTCGGCTCCGGAGCCGGATCAGACCGCCGTTCTACCTGAGGTTCCACTCGCGGTTCGTAAGTCGGCTCCGAGCGTGGCTCGGGCGTAGGCACGTACCTGGGCTCCGAGCGCGGCTCAGGCGTAGGCACGTACCTGGACTCAGCCCGGGGTTCCGGCCTCGGTTCCGACCTGGGTTCGACTTTCGGCTCGGATTTCGGTTCCGACCGCGAATCCGACCGGTCGCTCGACCCGTAGGACGGCGAGCTCGATCCTTCGTCGCGAGGGGCGGTGTAGCTTCGGTCGCCCGAGTCGCCGGGGGATGTCCGCTGCGCGCCTTTCGCGCATAAGCTCGGCGCGGTCGAGACGATCAGTACGATCGCGAGAAACGCGATGAGAGGGTGAAAAAGTGTGCTGGACTCTCGGTGCTTGGTGCGCATCTGGAACTCCCCCTTTCCTTGTACATCGTACAGCGAACGCGGGATGAGATGCCATCCCGAACCCCAGATGCATTCTCTACTGTATTTAGACGTAAAACCGAGCAGTTTGTTTCATTTATTCGTGCGGGTTCCAGCGTGAAGTCGTGTTTCTACCGGCGGAGGAGCGAGCGTCTTGGGGGTAGTTCAGCGCTTCCTGGCTGTGCCGCGCTTGGACTCGATGTTGCGCTTGAGGTCGGTCTGGCGCTCCTGGCTGTCTTTCAAGAAGTGCGAAAGCCGGTCCTCGAAATTGCCATAGTGGCCGGCAGCGGATACGGTGGGACCTCCCAAATCCGGGCCGAGGTTGACCGCATCGGGCGGGCGCTCGACGGGCCTTCTGCGCTCGCGGGGCAGGGCTGGTTCCGAAACTGGCTGCTCGATGTTCTTGGCGGAGAGTTCGTAACGTCCTTTGTAGTTGATGCTGAGGACTTTTACCTTCACGCGGTCCTGCTCTTTGAAGTAGTCCTTGACGTCGCGAACGAAGGTGTCGGCTATCTCGGAGATGTGGATGAGTCCGGTCTTGCCGCCTTGAAGCCTGACGATAGCGCCATACTCTGCGAGTTTTACTACGGTACCTTCGACAGTGCTTCCGACTTCGATCGGCGCCCCGTTGCCGACCGATTCGCTTATTGAGCCGGGTGCTGAATCGGAACTAGACAGTTCAAATACTCCTTTCCGCACTCAGTATATCGGCACGATTTCCGCTTGTCAACAGGCATTTTTTGCAGATGGTTAGGTATTCTGAAATCATGCGCTGGAACTGGCACTCAGGGCTCGGCGTGAGGAGTAACGAGTAATGAGTAACCGGAGACCGCCTCCGCCTTACTCGTTACTTCTTACTCAGTACCTTCCCTCGCCTTTCCGCAATCCCAACCTTGCTGTATAATGTGTTCGTTTGCGCGAAGCGGTATCGGGAGGTGCGGTCGGTGCAGATTCCACGTAAGTACGATGTGATCGTGGCAGGTGGAGGCGTCGCGGGAGTTGCCGCGGCGGTGTCTTCGGCGCGGTTGGGCGCCAGGACGATCCTTATCGAGCGATACGGGTTCCTCGGCGGACTCGGTACCGCCGGTCTTGTGAATCCCTTCATGAGCTCGTACACTTCGGATGGAAAGCCCCTGGTGGGCGGCTTCTTCGGGGACATCTGCGCTAGGATGAGAGACATGGGCGGGATGCTCGACAGGGCCTACGATCCCGAGGCCATGAAGTTCTGCGCTCAGGAGCTGGTGCTGGAATCCGGGAGCGAGCTTCTCCTGCACTCGTGGATCACCGGCGCGCGGATGTCGGGTTCGGACATCGTGGGGGTCGAGGTCCTGACGAAGTCCGGCACGCAGGAGTTCGACGCGCAGGCGGTGGTTGACGCTACGGGCGATGCGGATGTCGCGGCGATGGCGGGCGCTCCGTACGAGCTTGGCAGCCCGGAGGACGGGATGACTCAGGCGATGACGCTCATGTTCACCATCGGCGGGGTGGACGTGCGGAAATCGCTGGAGTATGCTAAGGAGAATCCGGACGAGATGCGATTTCCGAAGCCGCCGAGCGATGAGGCGGTGGAGCGCATGATGCAGGGCGCGGTCGGGATCGCCGGCTTCTTCACGAAAGTCGAGCAGGCACGCGAGATAGGCGAGTTCCCGATCCCGCAGGATCTCGTCTTCTACATCTCGCTGCCGACACCGGGGCAGGTCGTGGTCAACACGACGCACATCGGCGGATGCGACGGCACGAGCTCCGAAGACTTGACGAAAGCCGAGATCGAAGGACGCCGCCAGGCGTGGGCGCTGATGAAGTTCTTCCGCAAGTACATCCCCGGATTCGAGAACGCATATCTCCTCCAGACGGCGACTCAGGTGGGCATCCGGGAATCGCGCCGCGTTGTGGGCGAGTGTGTGTTCAACGCGGATGACGTCGCGGACGGCCGGAAGTTCGAGGACGCCGTCATGAGGTCGGCTTATCCGGTTGATGTCCACTCACCGACCGGCAAGGGATACAAGCGCGTCGAGGAGAACACGGGCAGATCGGGCGCGCCTCCGCCGGGCGACTGGTATGAGGTTCCATATCGGTGTCTCGTGCCGCTGGAGGTGGACAATCTCCTCGTGGCGGGGCGATGTCTGTCGGCTACTCACGAAGGCCAGGGCGCGGTGCGGATCATGCCGAATTGCATGGCGCTCGGTCAGGCGGCCGGAGTCGCGGCGGCTCTGTGCGTGAAGAATAGCGTCAAGCCGAGGACGCTGGACGCCGCTCTGCTGAGGAAGCATCTACTCGAACAGGGCGCGATCATATAGGACAAAATCCACAGGAGAAGAAAATGGCTATTCAGGCGGTTGACGTAAGAAGCAAGAACGGGATGGTGACATCCACTCAGGACCTGGCCTCGCGCGCGGGCAGGGAGATACTTCTCGCCGGTGGAAACGCCGTTGATGCGGCGGTGGCGACGGCGCTCGCTCTATGCGTGGTCCAGCCGTCGTCGAACGGCGTCGCGGGTTATGGCGGCTGCATGGTGATCTACCTCGCGGGCGAGAATCGAGTGGTCGCCATTGACTACAATTGCCGCGCTCCGAGGGCCGCCAGGGCGGATATGTACGAGATTGACACCGGGCCTGGGACCGGCAACTGGGGCGAGTTCCCGCCCGTCGCGAACAAAGCGAACAACTTCGGGCCGATGGCGGTATCCGTGCCGGCGACGATCGCCGGTCTATCGCTGGCTGAGAAGAGATTCGGCAAGCTCGGATGGGCGAAGGTAGTCGAGCCCGCG
>Ga0315284_10014533_pt1 | contig 11214 bp, 10 predicted proteins | sample YL17G09_16_MG_FD_203696 | JGI IMG/M metagenome (GOLD analysis project Ga0315284, IMG submission 203696) | Sediment microbial communities from Yellowstone Lake, YNP, Wyoming, USA - YL17G09_16 | ecosystem: Environmental > Aquatic > Freshwater > Lake > Sediment | place: USA: Wyoming | collected...
GGCCCGCGTGGTCAACTCCTTCAAGATCCTCACCGCCGACCCCGACGTGAAGGCTATCCTGATCAACATCTTCGGCGGCATGGCCCGCGTGGATGTCATCGCCCAGGGGATCGTGGACGCCCACAGGGAGATGCAGATCGAGGTGCCGGTGGTGGTGCGCCTGGCAGGGATGAACGTGGCCGACGGCGAGCGCATCCTGGCGGACGCCAAGCTGCCCCTTATCCGGGCGCTAGGCCTGGGCGAGGCCGCCCGCAAAGCCGTGGAGGCAGCGCGTTGAGCGTCCTCGTCGACTCCAGCACACGCCTGGTCGTTCAGGGCATCACCGGCCGCGAGGGGGCAATCACCACCGCGGCCTGAAGGCCGCGGCATGGAACGGCAGCGATGCAGGCCGCAACCATCTACCACGTCTGGTTCGCTACGAAACGTCGAGCCTGGCTACTTCAGGATGACCTCGGGCGTGCCATCAAGCGATTCATCTACGAGGTCGCCCAGCAGAAACAGATCCACCTCCTTGAATGCGAGACCGCCGTAGACCATGTTCACCTCCTACTGCGCCTTGGCGAGGGCCAACACCTGCCCAAAGTCATGAATCTCCTGAAGGGCGCCTCATCCTATCGGCTTCATCAAGCATTTCCAGAACTAAAACTGGATAGCAGGTCTGAGCGCTTTTGGCAACGTGGATACGGTTTCACCATTGTCGAGCCAGCCTCTTTGACAGCGCGTCGCCGCTACGTCAGAAGCCAAGAGGAACGTCTGGACAGATTCGAGAGATGATCTTGCATGCCGCGTCCTTTAGGGCGCGGTCGAAGAAAAGCACTAGGAGCGCCAACCATGTCGATCCTCGTCGATTCCAGCACCCGCCTGGTCGTGCAGGGCATCACCGGCCGCGAGGGCAGCTTCCAGACCCGCCGCTGCATCGAGTACGGCACGAAGGTGGTGGCCGGCGTTACCCCCGGCCGTGGCGGCGAGACTTTCGATGAGAAGGTGCCCGTGTTCAACACCGTCCAGGAGGCGGTAGACGAGGCCAGCGCCAACTGCTCGCTGATCTTCGTGCCCGCCGCCTTCTGCGCCGACGCCGTCCTGGAGGCAGCCGCCGCCGGCATCCCCGTCATCGTCTGCATCAGCGAGGGCATCCCCACTCAGGACATGGTGATGGTGCGCAACTATCTTCAGCCCCAGGGAATCCGCCTGGTCGGGCCCAACTGCCCCGGCATCATCACCCCCGGCCAGGCGCGGGTGGGCATCATGCCCAGCGACATGTTCTCGCCCGGCCACGTGGGGGTCATCTCCCGCAGCGGCACTTTGCTCTACGAAGCGGTGGCCCAGCTCGGCGAGCGCGGCATCGGCCAGAGCACCTGCATCGGCGTCGGCGGCGACCCCATCGTCGGCACCACGCCCCTGGAGGCCCTGCGCCTGTTCGACGCCGACTCCGACACGCTGGCGGTGGTGCTTGTAGGGGAGATCGGCGGCATCTTCGAGCAGGAGGCCGCCGACTACATCGCCACCACCATGGCCAAGCCGGTCATCGCCTTCGTGGCGGGGACCACTGCCCCGCCGGGGCGACGCATGGGCCACGCCGGAGCGATCATCGCCGGCGCCAGTGGCACCGCCCAGGCCAAGAAGGAAGCGCTGGCCACCGCCGGCGCAGTCATCGTCGACAGCCCAGCCGACATCGGCGCCGCCACCCAGCGGGTGCTCAAAGAGCGACGGCTCCTGTAGGACAGGACGAACGCGCCCAGACCACCTCTACCGCTCACCCTGAGCCTGTCCTGAGCGCAGCCGAAGGGCTTGTCGAAGGGCCTCATGGTTCGACAGGCTCACCATGAGCGGACCGGCTCACATGTCCTGGAACACTGGCCCGCCTTGAGTGGCCCTTGGTGCCAGTGCTACAATACAGATGCCGATTGGTGAGTGGAGGGATCGCATAGTGGCTGAGTGCGCCCGCCTGCTAAGCGGGTAGGGGGTGTATAGCTCCCTCATGGGTTCGAATCCCATTCCCTCCGCCACGGCATTTCTCTTCGCAAGCCTTCGCAGTTCCAAAGCCGAGTAGATCGCCCTATTGGGCCTACCTCTAACCGATTGGCAGCACCTCGCTGACGCATCCCGAGCTTGCGCCAGGCGTCCGGCTCCCTCACAGCTCCGTCGGGCCGAACAGCCAGCCGCCAACGAAGGCCAACATCAGGGCGCGGATCGTCTTGCCGATGGCCACCGCCAGCAGGAAGCGCCAGAAGTTCATGCGCACCGCCCCCGCTGTGACGCCCGCAAACTCGAACAGTGGGTTGGGGATCGCCCCCAGCACCACCAGGGTGAGGAAGCCCCAGCGCAGCATCAGGCGGTTCACGAAGGCCCCCGCCCGCCGCAGGGCGCGGCCCCAGCGACCTCCGAGCGGCTGGCCCTGCTCCTCTCTCACCGCCCGGCCGATGCGGCCGGCGGCGTAGGCCGTCGTCTCGGCCAGGGTCATGCCAGAGCTGCCGGCGAAGGCCACGCCCCAGGGGTTGAGGGTCTTCGCCATGACCACGATCAGGCCCTGGCCCGCCGCTGTCAGGCCCGGCACCGGCACGAACAGGGTGGCCGAGCCCAGGAAGTTGGCGATGAACACCCCTGGATAGCCCAGGCCCTCCAGGTCGTCCTGGCCTACGCCCATCAGCCAGGGCAGCACGGCCATGCCCACCAGCAAGGCCAGGAGAAGCACGGCGGTTGCCCCGTACAGCAGGGGCCGCGGCACATCCTCGACGCGCCGTCGCAGGGCGCCCCACGCCCGCGCCGGGGCCGGCGGCCGCTCCATCTTCATAGCAGCGACCAGTGTACAGGCGGCGAGGGATGACGCGCCAGAGCAGGAAGCTCCGCCAACGCCAATCGCCTTGAATGGCTCCCGAGCCGATGCTACAATTCGCATTGAGGAAACTTCCCTTCGCCCCTCCGAGACCTGCTCCTGGACAAGCAGGCCTCTTTCCACCGACGAGAAGAAGATGCCCCGATACCACATCTGGACAGTGGGCTGTCAGATGAACGAGGCCGACTCGGCCAAGCTGGCGGCCGGCCTTCAGCGCCTGGGCTGGGAGGAGGCACGCCGGCCCGAGGAAGCCGATCTCGTTGTCCTCAACACCTGCGTCGTCCGCCAGAAGGCCGAGCAGCGGGGCGTCAGCAAGCTGGCAGCACTGCGACGCCTGAAAGAGCGCTCCAACGGCCGCCGCCCCCACATCGCCGTGATGGGCTGCATGGTCGGCCTGCACCCGGACAGCCTGCGCGAGCGCTTCCCCTTCGTCGATGTCTTCGCCCGCCCCCAGGCGTTCAGCGATGTCCTGGCCGCCGTCGCTCCTCAAGAGGACACGGGCGGAGAGTTCTGGCCGGAGACCTTCCCCCAGACCACTGGCCCCACAGCCTACGTGCCGGTCATCCATGGCTGCAACAAGTTCTGCACCTTCTGCATCGTCCCCTATCGCCGCGGCCGCGAGCGCAGCCGCCCCACCGCCGAGGTGGCCCACGAGGTGGAGGTGCTGGTCGCCCGCGGCGTGCGCGAGGTGACCCTCCTCGGCCAGACGGTGGAGGCCTACGGCCACGACCTGCCCGAGCGACCTAGCCTGGCCGACCTCTTCCGCGCCATCCACGGCATAGACGGCCTGGAGCGCATCCGCTTCCTCACCTCCTACCCCAAGGACATGACCGACGACATCATCCAGGCGGTGGCCGAGTTGCCCAAGGTGTGCGAGTGCTTCAACATCCCCGTCCAGTCGGGCGACGACGCGATCCTGGCCCGCATGCGCCGCGGCTACACCCTGGGCGAATACCGAGAGGTAGTCGACAAGATCCGCCGCTGGCTGCCCGCCGCCGCCATCAGCACCGACGTCATCGTCGGCTTCTGCGGCGAGACCGAGGAGCAGTTCCGCCGCACCTGCGATTTGCTGGCGGAGCTGCGCTTCGACAAGGTGCACGTCGCCGCTTACTCGCCGCGGCCGGGCACCATCGCCTGGCGCACCCTGGCCGACGACCTGCCCCAGCAGGCGAAGATGGAGCGCCTGCACATCGTCGAGGAGCTACAGGAGGGCATCGCTGCCGAGATCAACGCTCGCCTTCAGGGCACAGTGCAGGAGGTGCTGGTCGAGAGCGAGAAGGGCGGGAAGCTCAACGGGCGCACTCGCAGCGACAAGATCGTCCACTTCTCCGGCCAGGCACGCCCCGGCGAGCTGGCGAACGTACGAGTGGAGAAGACCAGCGCCTGGTCTCTTCAGGGCCAACAAGTGCGCCGGCCTACCCCCGTTGGTTCAACCGATGGCCGCTAGCGAAAGCACTCGCACCACCCCGCCACGCCCGGCCGACGTCTCACCCGCCGTCGCCCTCATCGTCGTCATCTTTACCGTAGACGGCAGCGTGCTGCAGGTGCTCCTCATCTCCCGCAGCGCCGAGCCCTCCCGCGGCCTGTGGAGCCTGCCAGGGGGCGTTCTCGCCCCCAACCAATCGCTGGACGAAGCCGCGAGCCGCAAGCTGCGAGATGAAACGGGCGTCACCGATGTCTACCTCGAGCAGCTCTACACCTTCCACGACCTGGACAGCCAGCGCTCCGTGGCCATCGCCTACTTCGCCCTTGTGGACAGCCGCCAGGCCAAGCTCGCCCATCGCCGCACCTGGCGGCCCGCCTGGTTCCCCATCGCCGACCTGCCGCGCCTGGCCTTCGACAACAACAGGGTCATCGACTACGCCCTCCAGCGCCTTCGCGCCAAGCTAGACTACTCGAACGTGGCCTACAGCCTCCTGCCCCCTTACTTCACCCTCAGCCAACTCCAGCGGGTGTACGAGGCAATCCTCTCCCGCCCCCTGGACAAGCGGAACTTCCGCAAGCGCATGCTGTCGCTGGGGATCATCGAGCCTACGGGGCGCACCGCCACGGAGGGAGCCCACCGGCCAGCCCAGCTCTACGCCTTCCGGGAGCGGCGGCCGGTGACCTTTTAGTCTCCCTTCGTGTGCTCTTGACACCATTGCCACAGTGTGCTATCCTCGTCTATAATAAGTGTAGAGAGGACACTAACTAGCTCCACTGGAAAGGCGGAGCACCATGGCTGCCAAGGCAAGTATTACCGAAGAGCTTCTCCTGGCCGAGGCCGCGGCGTGCACCACCGACCGTCTCCTCCAGACGATCCCCCTGGCCGAGGAGGAGGCATTCGCCTCCTGGCAGCAGGACATCGCCGCCGAGTACTTGCCCCTGACCGGCGATCAGCTGTTGCAGCGGCTGCGGGTGGCCAAGGCCAAGCTGAGCGATAGGCTGGTCATCCTTGGCCACCACTACCAGCGGGAGGAGATCATTCAGTTCGCCGACTACCGCGGCGATTCCCTCAAGCTGGCTCGCCGGGCCGCCGAGCAGCGGCAGAAGGAGTACATCGTCTTCTGCGGCGTCCACTTCATGGCCGAAGCCGCCGACATCCTCTCCGCGCCCAACCAGATCGTGATGCTGCCCAACATGGCCGCCGGCTGCTCCATGGCCGACATGGCCCAGCCCAAGGATGTCTCCGCCTGCTGGCAGAAGCTAGCGGAGGCGGGCATCCAGGGCATCTTGCCCGTCACCTACATCAACTCGGCGGCCAGCCTCAAGGCCTTCTGCGGCCGTCACGATGGCAGCGTCTGCACCTCCTCCAACGCCCGCAAGGTGCTCGAGTGGGCCTTCCAGCGGGCCGAGCGCGTCCTCTTCTTCCCCGACCAGCACCTGGGGCGCAATACCGCCGTCAAGATGGGCATCCCCCTGGCGGAGACGGCGGTCTGGGACTACACCCAGCCGGCGGGCAGCCTGGGCGGCAACAGCCGCGCGGGGCTTCAGCGGGCCAAGGTCATCCTCTGGAAGGGCCACTGCGCTGTCCACCAGCGCTTCACGCTGGAGCAGATACGAGCCGCCCGCCAGAAGCACCCCGACATTCAGGTGATCGTCCACCCTGAGTGCATGCTGGAGGTGGTACAGGCGGCCGACCTCGACGGCTCGACCGAGTTCATCGCCCGCACCATCGCCGAGGCGCCCGCGGGCAGCAAGTGGGCGGTGGGCACGGAGATAAACCTGGTTTCCCGCCTGGCCCGCGAGAACCCCGACAAGCTGGTGTTCTGCCTCGACCCGGTGGTCTGCCCCTGCGCCACCATGTATCGCACCCACCCGGCCTACCTGTGCTGGGTGCTGGAGAAGCTGGTGGAGGGCCAGGTCATCAACCGCGTGCAGGTGGACGCAGAGACAGCCCGCTACGCCAAGATCGCCCTCGACCGCATGCTGGCGGCGGTGTAGGGCTGTTTGCCCCCTCCCCTGCAGCCGCCTACAATAGACGTGGCGGCACGCAAGATGTCCCTTCGGCGCATCATCTCTCGTGGCCAGATTCGGCGGCGCGTCAAGGAGCTGGCGGCCCAGATCAGGGCCGACTACTCCGGCCAGCGCCCCGTGTTCGTCTGCGTGCTCAAGGGGGCATTCGTTTTCCTGGCCGACCTGGTGCGCCAGGTTGACCTGCCGCTGGAGATCGACTTCATGGCGGCGTCGAGCTACGACATGGAGAAGACCAGCAAGGGACAGATCACCATCCTCAAGGACATCACCACCGACATCGCCGGCCGCCCCGTCATCCTGGTGGACGATATCATCGACAGCAGCCTCACCCTCCAGCACCTGCGCGACTATCTGGCCAGCCGCCAGCCGGCCAGCCTGCGAGTGTGCGCCCTCCTGGCCCGCGAGCGAGCGCTGGCGGCCGGCACGGTCATCGAGTACCTGGGCTTCACCGTGCCCGAGGACTTCTTGGTGGGCTACGGCCTCGACTATGCCCAGCAGCATCGCCAGCTGCCGGACATCTACGTGATAGAGGATGAATAGCACAAGCCTCGAGCAGCTCATCGCCGTCGCTCGCGGGGACGCCCCCGGCGATACGCTGCTGGCCAACGGGCGCATCGTCAACGTCTTCACGTCGGAGGTCGAGGAGGGCGATGTCGTCCTGTGCGAGGGCCGGATCGCCGGCATTGGCCAGGGGTACAAGGCACGCGACGTGGTGGACCTCCGCGGCGCCTACCTCCTGCCCGGCTTCATCAACGGCCACACCCACATCGAGAGCTCCATGCTCAGCATCGGCCAGTACGCGCGGGCGGTCGTGGCTCGCGGCACCACCTCCATCATCACCGACCTGCACGAGCTGGCCAACGTGGCCGGCCTGAGGGCCCTGCGCCGCCTGCTCAAAGACGCCGCCCGCTTGCCCCTGGACGTCTTCCTGATGGCGCCCTCCTGCGTGCCCGCCACCGATCTGGAGACGGCCGGCGCCTCCCTGGAGCCGCGCGACATCGCCGCCGCCCTACGCTGGCAGAACACCTTGGGCCTGGGCGAGATGATGAACTTCCCCGGCGTCGTGTCCGGCGACCGCCACTCCCTGGACAAGCTCCGCGCTGCCAGGGGCAGACCCATCGACGGCCACGCCCCCGGCCTCGCCGGCAAGAGCCTCAACGCCTACCTGGCCGCCGGCCCCCGCTCCGACCACGAGTCGACCCGCCTGGAGGAGGGGCGCGACAAGCTGCGGCGGGGCATGCACCTGATGATCCGCGAGGGCACCAGCGAGAAGAACCTTGAGGAGCTCCTGCCCCTGGTGACCGACGACACCTACCCCCGCTGCCTGCTGGTGGTGGACGACCGCTCCTGCCGGGACCTCCTCCAAGACGGCGACATCGACGCCGTGGTGCGCAAGGCGGTTCGCCTCGGCCTTAGCCCGATTCGGGCCATCCAGCTTGCTACCATCAATCCCGCCACCTACTTCGGCCTGAGCGACCGCGGGGCCATCGCGCCGGGCTTCGTGGCCAACCTCATCGTGGCCGACGACCTGTCGGACCTTCAGCCGCGGCAGGTATACTACGACGGTCGCCTGGTGGCCAGCGATGGCCGCGCTCTCTTCCCCGCCGCCCTTCGCATCTCGCGGCGGCTCACCCGCACCTTCCACATCGCCCCCTTCGACGAGGATGCCTTCACCCTCAGGGCATCCGCGCGCCGCCTGCCGGTCATCGGGATCGTGCCGGGGCAGATCATCACCAGGAAGCTGATGGAAGAGGTGAGGGTGGAAGACGGCCGCGTGGTCGCCGACAGCGAGCGCGATATCCTGAAGCTCGCGGTGGTGGAGCGCCACCGGGCGACGGGCAACATCGGCCTGGGGCTGGTGAAGGGCTTCGGCCTGAAGCGAGGGGCCCTAGCCTCCTCCGTCGCCCACGATTCGCACAATGTGATCGTGGTGGGCACCAACGATCGCGACATGTGCATCGCCGTCCGCGAAGTAGAGCGGATGCACGGCGGTCTAACGGTGGTGGCCGAAGGGCAGGTGCTGGCTTCCCTGGCGCTGCCCCTGGCCGGCCTCATGTCGCCGCAGCCGCTGGAAACGGTAGCGGCCCAACTGGAGGCAGTGGAAGAGGCCGCCGCCTCGCTGGGAGCTAGCGTGCCCGCCCCCTTCGCCGTCCTCTCCTTCCTGGCCCTGCCGGTCATCCCCGAGCTCAAGCTCACCGATAAGGGCCTGGTGGACGTGGAAAAAGCGTCCTTCGTGGATCTCACGCGGGTCAAGGCATGAGCGCTCGCCCACGCCAGTTCGACTACATCATCGTTGGCTCTGGCATTGCTGGCCTATACGCCGCCCTCAAGGCCCGCGAGCACGGCAGCGTCCTCGTGCTGACCAAGGGCTCCATCGACGAGTGCAACACCCGCTATGCCCAGGGAGGTATCGCCGCTCCCATCGGCGAGGGCGATTCGCCCCGGCTTCACCTGGAGGACACCATCCGTGCTGGCGCCGGCCTGGTGGACGGCGAGGCCGCCCGCATCCTCACCGAGGAGGCCGCCGACCGCATTGCCGACCTGGTGGGCTTCGGTGTCCCCTTCGACACGCTGGATGGGGAGATAACCCTGGGGCGGGAGGGAGCCCACAGCATGTCCCGCATCCTTCATGCCGGCGGCGACGCCACCGGTGCCCACATCGAGCTCACCCTCACCAGCGTCGCCAGGCTGTCCCGCATCACCATCCTCGAGCACTGCCTGGCGGCCAGGCTGCGGCTGGCGGACGGCGCCATCGAAGGGGTTGAGGCGCTCGACTGCCGCACCAACACCCGGCTCGACTTCTCCTGTCGTTTTCTCGTCCTGGCCACCGGCGGGGCCGGCCAGCTATACAAGGTCAGTACCAACCCCACGGTTGCCACCGGCGACGGCACCGCCCTCGCCTACCAGGCGGGCGCCGAGATCATGGACATGGAGTTCTTCCAGTTCCATCCCACCGCCCTGCGCATGTCCGGCGTCCAGCCCTTCCTTATCTCTGAGGCTGTGCGCGGCGAGGGAGGCATCCTCCGCAATGCTCAAGGGCGGGCCTTCATGGCCAAGTACGATCCGGCGGCCGAGCTGGCCCCGCGCGACGTGGTAGCACGAGCCCTTCTGACGGAGATGCACAAGTCAGGCAGCGACCACGTCTATCTGGATGTGACCCACCTGCCGCCGTCCAGGGTGACATCTCGCTTCCCCCAGATCTACCGCTTCTGCCTCGAGCACGGCCTGGACATCACCACCGACCCCATCCCCGTGTCGCCAGCCGCCCACTACACGATGGGCGGTGTGCGCACCAACACCTGGGGCGAGACCAACATCCGCGGCCTGTATGCCTGCGGCGAGGCCGCCTGCACCGGCGTCCACGGAGCCAACCGCCTGGCCAGCAACTCTCTCCTGGAGACCATCGTCTTCGCCAAGCGAGTGGTCCAGCGAACCCTTCTGAAGGAACTCACGGTGAACGAGGCCAGCGCTGAGGCCATCTCCCTCAGCCAGCCCAGGCCAGCCGAGGTTTCTCCCCTGGACCTGGGCGCGCTGCAGTCGCTCATGTGGGACAAGGTGGGCATCGTCCGCGACGGTCGTTCGCTGGCCGAGGCCAAGGCCATTCTCTCCGCCTGGCAGGCGACCCTGCCCGCGCCCACCGACCGCCCCTCGCACGAGCTGTCCAACCTCCTCACCTGCGCCCGCCTGGTGACAGAGGGAGCGCTCATGCGCGAGGAGAGTCGGGGGGCGCACTACCGCTCCGACTTCCCCGAGCGCTCCCAGACATGGCACCGCCATATCGTCTTTCGCTGTCATGACTGAACAAGCCGTCCCCAAGCTCCCCCAGGCCCACCTGCGCCGCCTGGCCAAGAGCGCCCTCAACGAGGACAGGGCCTGGCAGGACGTGACAACTGCCGCCCTGGTGCCGCCAGAGCAGAGGGGGAGAGGCGTCATCGTCGCCAGGGAGGAGGGAGTGCTGGCCGGCCTGCCCATGGCCGAGGCAGTGTTCAAGGCGGTCGATCCGTCGCTGCAATGGCGGCCGCTGGCCGACGAAGGAAGCCGCCTGTCGCCGGGCCAGGAGGTAGCCTGCATCGAGGGGCCGCTGGCCGCCATCCTGCGGGGCGAGCGGGTAGCCCTCAACTACCTGACCCATCTCTCGGGCGTGGCCACTGCTACCGCCCGCCTGGTGGCAGCCATCGCCGGCCTGCCTGTCGGCATCCGTGATACCCGCAAGACCACCCCCGGCCTGCGCACGCTGGAAAAGTATGCCGTCCGGCTGGGCGGCGGCCAGAACCACCGCCTCACCCTGGCCGACGCCGTGCTCATCAAGGACAACCACCTGGCCGCCCTGCGCGCCCGCGGCCTGGGCATCGCCGAGGCCGTCCGTCTGGCCCGCCGGCAGGCGCCGGCAGGGATGCGGGTGCAGATCGAGGTCACCACCGTCGATGAAGCGCACCAGGCGTTGGAGGCAGGAGCAGAGGAGCTTCTTCTGGACAACATGCCCCCGCAGGATATGCGACGGGTGGTGGAGATGGCGCGGGGGCGAGCCGTCCTTGAGGCTTCAGGTGGGATAACCCTGGAGAACGTGCGGCGGGTGGCGGAGACAGGCGTCGACTACATCTCCGTGGGAGCGATCACCCACTCGGCCAGGGCCCTGGACATGAGCCTGGAGGTGTAAGGCCTCAGATTACAGGGCCCTATCCGCAGCCGCTAGCCTGACTTGTAGATTACCACCCGCGTGCCGATGTCGGCGAAGTCCCAGAAGAACTTGGCGTCGCCCAAGCCCAGACCCACACAGCCGTGGCTGGAGGGAATATTCCCGAAGTAGCTTTGCGGACGCCAGTAGTTATAGTGAAGCGTAATGCCGCTGAAGATGTACTGGGTGTACAGGACGTTGTCTACATACCAGCCCTCGGGCGAGTCTATGGGAATGCCGAGACCGAGGG
>Ga0315284_10014534_pt1 | contig 11214 bp, 9 predicted proteins | sample YL17G09_16_MG_FD_203696 | JGI IMG/M metagenome (GOLD analysis project Ga0315284, IMG submission 203696) | Sediment microbial communities from Yellowstone Lake, YNP, Wyoming, USA - YL17G09_16 | ecosystem: Environmental > Aquatic > Freshwater > Lake > Sediment | place: USA: Wyoming | collected...
AGGGGCGGGGGGAAAGCCGACCCTGTAATTATATCTACATTACCCGGAAGCCCCGCGCTGTGGGCGGGCAGCTTCACTATAACACAAATTTTCTCTTGCTGGTCTACGAATTTCCCGCTCACGGTTATTTCGCTTTCTCTTGGTTTATGCTAAGAAATGAATTATGTTTGGCGCGATCTTGGGGCTACTGTCTGCAGCAGGATTTGGAGTGACTACCGTCATCATTCGTCGTGCAATGCTCCGGGTGAGTGCGAACTATATTGCCACCCTGACAGTCTTTACGGGTCCAATTTTTTTCTTAGCCGCGGCAGTGCTGACAGGAGAGATATGGAAACTCTTGCATTTCCCCTGGCAGGCTCATGCGTTTTTGGCTCTCTCAGGAATAGTTCATTTTGCTCTGGGGCGCAGTTGGGGATACCGTTCTATCCGACTGATCGGAGCAACACGGTCTAATATTGTAACCAGCCTGAATCCGATCGTCACTGTCCTTTTGGCCATGTTGATCCTCGGAGAGACAGTGTCGTTCGCCATGCTCATTGGAATCATCTGCACATTGATGGGCCCGCTCGTCCTCCTAAAAGAAACAGGTTCGTCAGGAGGCGCACTTTCGAGGGCAGGTGAGCATGGAAAGGAATTGGATCGTCGAACCCTTTATGAGGGAACTTTCTACGGAATTGGAGCAGCTCTCTTCTGGGGAAGCAGTGCCATCTTGATCAAACTGGGCTTGGAAAACGGGGGGACACCGGTCGCTGGAACTTTCATCGCATATTCGTCAGCTTCTTTGGTGATTGCACCTTCGTCATTTCTGAACAGAGAACATCGGGAAGAAATACTGGGGGGAGACAAGACATCAATAAAGGACGCTCTTTACAGTGGATTGACCAGTAACATTGCTCAATTGTTGAGGTATGTGGCCCTGGGACTTGGATCAGCCATTGTGGTGAGTCTGATGCTTCGTACGATCCCCCTCTGGAGCCTGCTGTTTTCCTTCCTCTTCATGCGGGAATACGAAAGCTTCAGTCGTTGGGTGCTCTTGGGGAATGCTCTCCTGGTCGTCGGTGCGATTCTGGTGCTCTTCTCCTGAGGCCACAACATTGCATTAGCACACAGTGCACAATCACTTCAGATCACGGACCGTTTCAAGAAGCATTGCGATCAGAAGAACCAAGAAACCAGTTTCTGAAACGCGATGGCCAATGGCGAGGGCTGCGCAGCCTGCGCCAGGCGGTTTGAGTCAAGGCCAATTGGTGTTTACCAAGGTCCATCTCTCCGTAAACGACCTCGTTGAAGGACTCGACAATCAATTCAATGTCCCTCGTCAAGATGGGAAACCGATGCTTCAGGCGCAAACCGTACTCTTTGGGCGTCTCGCTTAGAGAATGAGCCAAGCCACTGTGTCGTCCCCAGATCAGGAGAGCGATATACAGTTGGATCACCCCTCTATGGCCTTTGAATCTTCGGAGCAACCAGCCCCAGCAGGAATAGAGAAATCGTCTGAGCCTTTCAACCCACAGCCAGATGAGATCCCACGGACTTTGTCTCTCCTGGCCGACCGGAGTTTTCGAAAAGAGCCACTGGAATAACAAGAACACGGTCACGCCGACGATCATAAGCAAAACGATTCCCAGGAGTGCCCACATGCCATAGGCTAAGATTTTTCCAAGGAGTTCCATCCACTCGCTGGGTTTTGTCTGGGAGGTCAGGTCTGGAAGCGTGATCTTCTTCTCGGGTTGCGGTATTGCAGGTTGAGGAACATGGTAGCCGAAAATGAAAATCAAAATCTTCAATAGCACGTAGCCAACGGGGCCGGCGGCAATCTTAAGGATGTCATATCCCTTCTCGGCAACCAGCGTTAAGTAGGGCAGGCAGAACAGAACCAGGCCTGTACCTACCAACAGGACGACTGTCGTAAAACTCAATATTACTCCGATGCCCTGGTATCCAGGAAGAAAGTCCTTTGGAATATCGCCCCGATTCCGAGCCAGCCCAATAGCAAGCAGGCCGAATATCAAGAATGAAAAGACTAGAAATTCGGACGTGGGATCCTTTATTTCAAAACTTCCCCTTGTCCGCAGCAGGAATTTTGTCAAGAAGAGAAGGAAGAAAGCAAAAAGGCCCCGGTCAAAACGGGAGCAAATAGTCGAATAATCCGTTGCCCTCTTAGCGAGGCCAGTGCCTCCGTGCCAAAACCCATAGGTCCAAAGTACGAGAAGAAAAATGACGAACCAGCCGATGACACCCGTCGGGTTCTCGTAGTTTCCTGTAAACCAGGTTTGACTTAAGAAAGAGTCCGACCAAGCATTGAATACCTTGACCATTACCCAAAGAGCTGGAATAAAGCCAAGGGCCTGTATCCCCAGAATGGTTATCACCCGCCATCCTCTTCCCTGAGTAAAACGAGTTAGGACCGCAGCAAGCACAAAGGAAGCTACCGCCTCCGGGAATGGGAACGTGTGATTGAAAACGGCAAGCGTAAGAAAATTGGCGCAGGCATAGAGGGTGCTCAATTCCATACCCGTAGAGGCCAAGAAAAGAAATGTCTTACCTCGTCCCTTCAAGCCCTTCCTCTCTGCTCCGAATCTCATCGAGATGATGGATGTCATGTCGAAAATCAAATCTGTCTCTCTCGGGTAACACATGACGTTGGCAGACAAAAAACATTGTTGGAATTCTGCGCTGGTGAAAGTAACTCTTTATAGAGTGGACAGTCTCATCCTCTTCACAGGAGAAATGGATACAGCTTGCTCCCCACGAAAACGTCAGCCTATGACACAACACCTCTATGATATCTCCATCGTGTTTCATTTGAAGCCTAGCGAGGAGTTCTAAAATCGCAGGCATTTGCTGATCATTTCTTGCGACGGGTACGATGGCAGGACCTCCTCCTACGAGGCACCCGTTTGCTATCAGCCCTAATGCGTGCCCCTGCTGGTCTAGCCGCACTGCCAAAGAGGCTACGACTTCGAGGGCACGTTCGAAGTCCTCTTCAGCTTGGTGTCGGGCGAATGAACCTACATCGACGACGAGAAGAATCTTTTCTTGGTGTGTAGACTCGAAGACTTTTTGCTGAAGTCGATTGTGGCGGGCACTCGCTTTCCAGTGGACATATTTCGCCGGTTGCCCATGCTGATAATCTCTTGTCCCTAAGATGTAGATCGGATCCTGAACGGGGTTTTTCGCCTTGGGAACACCGAAGAAATCAAGCCGTGGCAAAGGGTAGGATCTGAGCGAGACGAGTCTTGGGTAAACAATGATGGAGTGAGGCTCTTCAGCCTTCTTTTGTCTGGAGAAAAAAGCGAAAAGATCACCCGCTTGGAGATAAAGGGGGCCCACCTGGAACACCCCTCTTCGGTCCGCGATAAAATCCCAATCGAAGTGTATCCTCTGATACCACAAGAGGCTGCTTTCCTTCATTAATGCAGTTTCCCCGGAGGATGGCGGGAAAAGACCCTTGGCAGGGATGTCCATTTGAAGCCAAATCGGAAGGAGTTTGGCGTTTTCTACGGTTACCTTCAGGGTGAGCTTTTCGCCCGGGAAAACTTTGAGCTTGTCGATCCTTGAATGGTGTTGGAGTCCCACAAGACTTATTTGGGCCCAGAGCCTTGCACCGACCATCACTCCTAGGACAAGCAGTGTCAGAACAATGAGATCCCGTTGACCATTGAGTAGTGCAATGAGGAGGAGGGCCCCGACGAAGAATTGCATCAGGGGGATAACGAAAAAAGAGGGTACTCCGGTCTCCTGTGTTTGCATCTTGATCCCTTATTCAGCAGGGGCAGGCACCGGTATTTGACGGATGATCTCATCCAGGAAGTGCTCTTGGTTTTCTCCTCGAAGTCGTTCCTCTTCCCTCAGGATCAATCGGTGAGCAAGGACAGGCACTGCCAGATGCTTGATGTCATCGGGCAGCACATATTCCCGCCCTCGAAGCGCAGCCAGTGCTTGACCGGTACGCATTAAACCGAGAGAGCCTCGGGGGCTCGCTCCAAGACGTAAGGAGGGAGCGTTGCGGGTCGCTCTCACAATGTTTGTAATGTATTCCTTCACTGGAGACGAAATACGGATTCTCCTTCGTGCATGCTGTAACTCAACAATCTGTTCGGGGTGTGCCACCGCCTCCAGTGTGAGCAAAGGATCTTCCGACTGAAATCGTTCCAGGATGGCGATCTCTTCATCCTTCTCAGGATATCCCAAACGCACTCTCAGGAGAAATCGGTCTAACTGTGCTTCGGGCAGAGGAAACGTTCCCTCCAGCTCAATGGGGTTCTGGGTGGCCATCACAAGAAACGGGTGAGGGAGAGGATACGTTTTCCCATCCACAGTGACCTGGCGTTCTTCCATGCTTTCCAGAAGGCTCGATTGAGTTCGAGGGATCGTACGATTAATCTCATCGGCAAGGAGAATGTTGGTCATGACGGGTCCGGTTTGAAAGGTAAATTGTCCTGTCTGCTGGTTATAAACATTAAAGCCGGTGATATCCGCAGGCAACAAGTCAGGCGTGAATTGAATTCTTCTGAAGAACCCTCCTATGCTCCTAGCCAGACACTTGGCGATCAAAGTCTTTCCCAGCCCGGGGATATCATCAATCAAGACATGACCGTCCGCGAGAAGTGTCACCAAGAGGAGTTCGATGGACTGCTCTTTCCCCACAATGACATGAGAGATATTTTCAACAATCCTCTTACAGAGACTGAAATCCATGATTTCTCCTGAACGAGAGGTTCCCTCAAATCCCCCAATGTAGGTAGCACAGAAGGGATCGGAACGTCAAGGCGTTGAGAATAGAGGGGATCGTTCTTAAAGACTTCGATCTGCTGAGGGTAGCGGGTGGAGAAGACGGAACAATTGTTCCTCAAGAATCCATCACGGAAGAAGGACTTTGATGATCATGACTATAATTCCGCGGATGAAGCCGATGAAGTCGTCCAACCATCCAAGGTAGAGTAACGCGATGAGGATAAAGAATCCATAAGGCTCAATGCGGGCAAGAAAGTATTGAGTGTTTCTCGAAGCGAATCCCATCAGGATTTTGGAGCCATCCAAGGGGGGAATGGGAATAAGATTGAGTGCCGCCAGTGTAATATTAATGTAGGCGGTGTAGTTGGCAATCAGAGCTACCGTTCCGGTTGAAGACTGACCCAAGAGCCTGTAGACAAGCAGACTTCCAAAAGCAAGGAGGATATTGGCAAGGATCCCGGCTGAAGAGACAAAGATGAGCCCCTTTCTTTGGTCCGCAATGTTGTTCATATTGATGGGAACGGGTTTTGCCCACCCAAACCCTACGAGAAAAAGCATGAGTGTCCCGACGGGGTCAAGGTGCTTCAGCGGATTGAGGCTCAACCTGCCCAACAATTTGGCTGTAGGATCGCCCATCCGGTTGGCAACCCACCCATGAGCCACTTCGTGAATGACCACGGAATACAAAAGTGGAATGATAAGGAGAACAAAAGCGATTGGATCGTTGATGAGAAGTCTGAGAAGTCCCATGGATGTCAGTTATACCTCACTGAATCGATGTCAGATCCTGGATTGCCTGGGAACTAAGACATAACATCAGTAGCACAAAGCGTAAAAATAGTAAAATTGGAATTCCGCACAACTGTAGCTTCCGGGACGTCCAGAAGAGTACAAATTGGCCGGAGCGTGCCCCGCAAGCCCCGCCCTTTGGGCGGGGTCAAGGCGCACAAATAGATTATTTCCCTGTAGCTCCAGCAGTGTGGGTGGGGGAAGCTTCAGTTCATGCAGCGCAAGGTAAGCATCAATGCTGGCAGTGCACCTCGTTTGTATTCATGTAGGATGAAGGGATTGGGCTTCTCTCTATTGGAAAGCGGGTACCATGAAACTGAAGACTAAGGAACGATTGTGAAAACAGCATCGCTGACGTCGCTCCCCAGGATCTTTTCCTTCTTACTCTTCAGAACAACCTTGAGCTTACACTTGCTCTTGGTCGCGCGAACAACGGCTACAGGCCAGCGGTAACTGCCAGGGTTCCCTTGCAGGCTAGCTATCAGGCCCCATGTCGTTCCCCCGTCCTTGGAAAGGTAGATCTTGGTGGCAGCAACATCTCCGGCTGTGACGTTCGTATCCCAGGCAATCAATCGGGTCTCGCCTGATTTTAGAGTCTCGGCTCCATTGGGGAGCAGGATCCTTACTCCTTCAATGGTAAATGTGGAATCGGACCGATCCTTGCCTATCGTTGTTCCCCTGGAATTTAGCCCGGTGGCCCTCACGAGGCCCTTTCTGTTGTTGGCAAGAACCGGGACCTCCCAGTCATAGCTCGTTCCCGAGGTTCTATTAACGATCAACTTCCAAGTTGACCCGTTGTCTACCGAATAGCAAAGATTGAAAAAGACAGCTTGAGACGGTGCCACCCATTGGATCCTGTAGGTTGATCCCCGCGGAAGGATTTCACCTCCATTCGGTGAAAGGAGTGTGAGCCTTCCGTACGCTTCAATTGGGACAGTCAAGGACGGCATGTCAGGGTCATCAGATGGGATTGTAAGGGTTGCACTCTTTGGCCCCTCAGTCATAGGCGAGAAAAGGATGTCAGTCGCACACGTTGATCCAGGAGTCAAGGCACTGCTCGAACAGGAGTCGTTCCCCTTTTGAAACTGGGATGCGTCTGTCCCAGTGATGGAGAGGGTTCCTACGTTCAGAAGCACCGCACCTGCATTTTGGATGGTAACTGTACTTGAGACCGTATCCCCCAGGGCTACCGGGCCGAAGCTCACTTGAGATGGAGAAACTGAAATATCAGGTTCGTCTTTCCGGTGATAGAGGACGACTAACCCATGGTTGTAATCAGCAATGACGACATCCGGATGCCCGTCCCCATTGATGTCTCCGACCACCAATCCCTGAGGATTGTAAGCGGTCGCATAAGGCAGGTCGTAGAGCGCTTCGGGGGCTAAGATGCCATCCTCCCATTGTGTATAGACCCCCAGAGCGTGCCATCCTCCATGAGCTACAATAATGTCTTGTCTCCCATCTTGACTCACGTCAGCAATGACCACGGGTTCCGGGCAGTCGTAGGAACCGTAGCTCACAACGGGGTCAAGGGTTCCTGAACCGTTCTGAAAGAAGACCCCGATTCTTGAATCAGGATCATTCCCTCCGTACGTGACGACAACATCCTGAAAGCCGTCACCGTTGACGTCGCCTACGGCCACGCCGGAAGTCAGTTCGTCAATCCCAACTTCATAGTAGACGGGGGATCCAAAAGTTCCACCTTCTTGTTGAAGAAGGACGCCGATATTGGGAACGGAGTATAGCTCGCCGCTCATCACGATAATGTCGGTTAGACCGTCATGATTTACGTCTCCAACGTCGACTTCGTCATACCCGCCGTGAGTGACGCTGTAGGTGACGGATGGATTGAGGGTTCCGCTTGCGTTCTGGAAATAGATGCTGGCGGTGTCGATACCCCAACCTATCCCCACCACATCGAGAAGGCCGTCATCGTTGAGATCCGCAATCTTGATGCTGCGAGAATCCGAGGTGGCGTAGGCAGTGGGAGGATCCAGCGATCCTGATCCGTTCTGAAGAAACACTTCAATGCGAGCGTCGGCCTCTCCGACGACGACATCAGTCCTCCCGTCGTTGTTGACGTCGCCGACTGCAACAGAGATTGGACGTTGAGTGTAAGTGCCACTGGTCACATACGTGATGGGGGGGTCGAGTTCTCCGGAGGTGTTCTGAAGAAACACGAAGAGATGGTAGTCGTTGTCGGGGTCAAAGTCGAAAGAGGTGACCATGACCACGTCATTGTGACCATCTCCATTCACATCTCCGACGGCGACTGCTTCAGGCCACGAACCCGTGGAAAATGCGACATAGGGATAAAACAGATTGGAATCGGCATGGGATAAGCCGGTACAAGCCATCACCGCCACGAACGTCACCCAAAGGATCTTTTTCATGTATGCCCCCCTAACCCTACAGTCCTGCCGGGTAGTGGAATGAGGCGAATCGCATTCCACTAGCGTATAAAAACTCTGTAGGGTTTCAACGAAAAGATGAATCCGTAACCTTGAGGCCCAAAAGGTTTTTAAGCTAACAAAAGTACCTGTCTATTTAACCATATAATCGGCAGGAGGTCAAAAGAAAAATGAAGTCTATCTCAAGCGAATCGTGAGAGAGGAAGCGTAAACGGCAGAAAGAGATCTGGGGCTTGCATGCATTTGTGCTTTAAGCAAACAGAGGACCTGCAGCACGAATTGGATTCTTTGTTACCCACAGCGAATTGCGTCCCCACGTCAGTGATATTTGAAGATCTGACCCTTGTTCCCCTCATTGTCTCAAAAAGCCATCTCGGCTCACTCACCTACCTCTCTGAAAAATGATTTACGGTTAGGGACAAAAAAAGTCATTTTTCCCATCTTATATGGTTTCATCCTTAATACAAACTCAATAAAATCAAATGGTTAAGATCATTTACCTGGTTTGGCACCAAAATTGCTAAATAGTAAGCCAGATTCAATAAACAGAAATTGCCGATAAAGCCAAACCCTGAGTAATCAGGGGACGGAAAGCCACGGGTCCCAATGTCTGGGATAGCCGGGTTGCCGAAGCAAAAGAAATTTTGCGGGCCCGTGGTGCACACTCACCACGGGCCTTTTGTTTGGAGGAGGAAAGGAAAATGAGAACATGTTCAGTGGGAATGATGGCGATCACATTCGTTTTAGGAGTGGGGATAGTATCCTTATTATTTGTCGTGGGAAAGATGGTTGTGGATATGGCGCAAAATGCCTGTCGGAAACAGCACGAAGGGCTCTTAGTGTTGGCTGAGAATTGAAAGGGATAGAAAGGAATGATCGAAACAGCAAGTGAGTCTTCTGAAATCTTGCTTACTGTTTTGGAAGATACCTTGTGGGGACCGTGCCACTCCAGGTCCATTGAATGGAACCATCACTAGCCACCGTAGGTAGCAGTGATAGAGTTTGTCCATCGACTGATCCGTCAATATTCACCAGTGTAGCTTCGATCTCCCCATTTGCCTGCGATATCCGAGCAGCACTAATCCTTCCTACGCTCGAGAGACCCACTCCCAGTGTAGTCTGAATGGCCGCGATGTCCGGGCAGCTGGGCCAAGCGCTCGCTCCACCGCCAACTGTTAATTCTTGGGCGTAATTGTTCAAGGCCGTTGCGATATACCTCACGCCGTTAACAGCCTCAGCCATCTTCGCATGGACTGTATAGCCCTTATAGGCCGGAATGGCAATCGCGGCCAGAATGCCGATGATGGCAATGACGACCAAAAGCTCTATCAACGTAAAACCCTTTTGCCGGTTCTTTCTGAACATGATGCAACCTCTCATGCTTCTCTTTACTGAACTTTAGTAGAGTTTTCATGGATATCTAAGCATATTTTGTGCCAAGTGCCACTGGGGATGGTATACAGAAACGGTATTAACAATTTGATATCGTTAGTGTTTAATCAACTTCGGCAAGAGCTACAGAGAAGGCGGAAAAAACAATTTTTTGTCACTAAGTTACCAATTTTTGTAAACTTTTTGCCCAGTCGGCTATAAGGAAGGTCTATTTCTTGGATTGAGTATTCTGGGTCCGGCTTAGGTATGCTGGCCGAGAGGGTTACAATGGACTGCCCCAGGCCATAGTATGAAACCACGCTCGTGTGCCGCTCTGAACCGGTTTCACGATGTCTTCCACAGGCAGATAGGGTTACCCTCTATTGACCAACATTCATCCTACAAGAAATCTCCTTAAGAACAGACCTAATTCCAAGTAGAAATGAAAAAGCATTTATGGTATAGAAGGACGTCCGGGAGTGAAACAATGACGCCGATTTTACCCAATCTATACAAAATTGAGATTCCTCTTCCGAAGAATCCTCTGAAAGCCCTGAACGCCTATGCAATCAAGAGCCCAGAGCGAAATTTAATTATTGATACAGGGTGGAATCAACAAGAGTGTATGGATGCCATGCAGGCAGGGCTGAGGGAACTTGAAATCGACTTAAAGAAGACAGATTTTTTTATTACGCATTTCCATACCGATCATCTCGGACTCGTTTCAAACCTTGTCACAGAGTCGTCGAGGGTCTACTTTAATCGCCCAGATGGCGATTGGATTAAGTCTGGTATCCCTGTGGATGATCTCATAGACTTTGCACGTGTGAACGGTTTTCCGGAAAAAGAGCTTCAAAAGGTCATTCACACCCATCCCGGTCTTAAGTTTAGATCAACAGGACCATTGAGTTTCCATATTCTGAAAGAGGGCGATATCCTGCGTGTCTCAGACTTTGAATTCGAATGTATTGAAACGCCGGGTCATTCAAAGGGCCATATGTGTCTCTACGAACCGAACCGGAAGATCCTTGTGGCTGGAGATCATATTCTTGATGACATCACGCCCACCATCACATTGTGGTCTGATGAATGGAATCCCTTAAAGGAATATCTGGCAAGCCTGGACAAGGTCAATCAGCTCGATATTGAACTCGTATTGCCGGGCCATAGGGAAGTCTTCAGGAACCCCAAAGAGAGAATTCAGGAATTAAAAGATCATCACAAAAGGAGGCTTGAAGAGATTATTTCTATCTTGGAGAAGGGTGGGAAGAGTGCTTTCCAAGTGGCGTCCAAGATGACTTGGGATATTGTGTATGATTCTTGGGATCTGTTTCCTGTTCCCCAAAAATGGTTTGCCACCGGGGAGGCGATTTCGCATCTGAAATACCTTGAAGAGGAGGGGGTCATTCAAAAGGAGACAAGGAAGCAAACTCGAATATATTCGTTAAGGGGGAATCGCTAAATTCTATTAGGAGAAGTAGAAAGACGTAAAAACTTTGGGGACGTTGATTCATACGGTGCATTGCACTTGACATAAGTTTTCCATTTCTTTAGAATTCCGATATGCCACGCCAAGCCCGGTTAGACGTTCCCGGTGCCCTTCACCATATTATGGTGCGGGGAATCAACAAGTCAGCGATTTTTAGAGACGACCAAGATCGGTCTCGTTTTCTTGACCGGCTGGGGGAAAACATCGTCGAAACGCAATCCTCCGTATATGCTTGGGCGTTCATGGAGACTCATGTCCATCTCCTGGTCCGAAGCGGTCGGCCAGGGATCTCCACGCTCATGCGAAAACTCCTCACCTGGTACGCTCAATACTATAATCGCCGTCATCGGCGGACGGGCCATCTATTCGAAAACCGTTATAAATCCATTCTCTGCGATGAGGAGACTTACCTTCTGT
>Ga0315284_10014536_pt1 | contig 11214 bp, 12 predicted proteins | sample YL17G09_16_MG_FD_203696 | JGI IMG/M metagenome (GOLD analysis project Ga0315284, IMG submission 203696) | Sediment microbial communities from Yellowstone Lake, YNP, Wyoming, USA - YL17G09_16 | ecosystem: Environmental > Aquatic > Freshwater > Lake > Sediment | place: USA: Wyoming | collected...
GGAGTGGGAAGTTATGGCTCGGGCGGCACGCCCGCGTATTATGCCAATAGCCAACCCAGCAAGAATGATTTCGCGGTCATGGCACGGAATACGTCCATCGGGAAACGATGTACCTATATCTTTGGCGATGATATTTATTCGAATGAATTCAAGTTCAAATTTACCGACAATACGCTGACGGAGTTAGAAGCGACCGAAACAAACAATGAAATCCGCCAGCATTTTATTGATATCATGGCCTACTCGGAAGGACGACGGGTCTGCGGGTTTGATTTTGAACAAGGGGAAGCGGAACTGAATGTCTATCGCAAGGGCGATGGGATTATCTTTTTAGAAAAGCCATCGGATGAAATCCGACCCGAATACTTTTCGTTTGTGGAACCCGCGGATTGGAATAAGGATATCTTGCGGGTCGAAGCCATAAATTACACCGATTATACCGTGAACACAGTCTCGTCTTTTGGGGAAGCATCCCAGATTCGGATGGAGTTTTATTCCCCATCCATGGGTAATTCTCTCCCATCGTTACGATCTTCGGTCTATACCACATTTTGGGTGCATCCTTCGCGGTGCATTCGGTGGAAATCCGATAATATTGATTATGACCAATACCATGGGGCATCCAAACTCGGCGCAAACTTTGATGTCCTCCAGATTATTGCCAAGATTATTCACTCGACGGGCAATGCCGTCCAGCGGTATGCGTGGGGACAACCGTGGATTAAATTCAAAGGGAATATGAGTTCGGACGCGTTTGGGAAATTCAAACAAAAAATGGGGAATCCCTTAGACTTACAATATTTCTTTACCGATGCAACCGTGGAAGATATCAAGATGTTGGGAGTCAGTAATTCCCATATGGACTTGCCGTCCATTATCCAAATGCTCGGAGTCTTAGTATGTGCGGGCATCGGGATACCAAAACCAATTTTAATGGGTGAATCCATTGGGATGACCCGACCAGGAGAAGTCTCCGATAAACAATATTATGCATCCTTGACCAAGGAACAAGTCAAACAGAATACCTTTTGGCGTCAATTGATTGCCATCGATCCGTGGATGCAACGGAAATTCAAAGAAAAGAAAATCTTACATTATGAATTTGACTGGGGCTTAAAGCAAGTCCTTTCCATGACCGAACAAGCCGATCTCGAAATGCGGCAAATTTCTAACGCGGTCGCGAAAATGGCATTCTGTACCTTTGCGGAAGTTCGCCATGGGCTTGGATTACCTTCCTTTGCTGAACGGGCGAAACATCTTACCAATGGGGAAGCAATCTATATGGAATTATACATGATGACTCCCGATATGTTTGATGAGATTATTCCGAACTTCGGCACGATCCGCCAGATGTTGGCTCAAGAACAAGTGTCCAGTCGAGAAGAGCAACAAGGCGAACGCACCCAAGAATTGGCGGAGAATAATAATCCGACCAATGCGGTGCGGTCTGAATTGAAAGAACAACCCGGGTCGTTAGAAAAGAAACATGCTGCGGCTACTTCCGAAGCCCGTCGACGGGAAATGAAAAATATTCGTGAAAGCCCGAGTGAAGGTGGACGGGATATCGAATATGCCAGTCTTGCGGGACAGAATGAAATCTACCGCGCTATGATTGATGAAATTTTAAGTTTACGGCAGAAAATGTCGGTTGCTCAACTCGTTGAACAATTTGGCGGGAATCGGAATAAATGGACGGAAAACTTAGCCAAAATGGAAGCAATGAAAAAAGAATGGGAGAAAGCTGATGAGCAACCTCCCGAATGATGATGATGACCAACTTTTTTATGAACTCTATAGTTTTTTTCACAAACCAACCAAGGTAACAACTAATGACAAAAACCATAATGATCATCGGGTGGCAAAACCCGAAATTCAATGTGAAAGGCATCAGTGATGGCTTTCAAGACGCGGGTGACACGGTCATTCGCGTCGCAGCCGATTTAGATTCGACCAACCGAGCGGGAGACTTTGACTATCATCTCATGTATGAAATGCTGAGTCATTACCCGTTCAAACCGCAAGATCAATGGGTTCAAAAACCCGAAAAAATCAAGACGATCCATCCAAAAGGCTCCCCTCATGCGGGTGAGAAATATCTCTTATCCCAAAAACAATTGAACTTAGCCAAGTATATCGGGGATTTAGCGATCCGATTCAATGTCTTGGAATTTCTTTTAAGTCATAAACTCTCCGTCGATGAAATCTTCATCGGACAATGTGATTTTCTCTTGGATATGACTGGGCTTGATTATTGGTTCTATTATACCGAAGACTACAAACCCATGCTCCCATATGGGGGACATATGAAAGGTCTCTTTTATGCGTTTGTCGGGGGGGATGAAATCTTCAAACGGTCATTTGCATATGAGTTTAACCATGCGACATATCCCGCAAAGTTCGTCGCGCACGGGATGGATAGAATGGCGATTCCTGCAACAATCCCCACATGGGAAGAACGACCGATTGGGATTGGATTTAAGGGTCTCTTGCATATGGCGGAAAAAGCCCGTGATTTCAAATTGCGGTATATGTATGATAATCGTCGGCATTTTGTGCAACTGACCGATGCGTTTATGAATACTCCCGAGTTTACCAAACGATATCCGACCTTTACGTTTCAATTTTCCGATCATACGAACTTTGGGGAATATATTACCTTCATGCTCAATACCAAAGTGGCGATCAATCTTCCGGGCATTGATGGATGGATTAACCAACGTCAGTATGAAGCGTTAGGCTTTGGGTGTTTATTACTGCAATATTATTATCCCGAATTGCATAAACTCGGGTTTATCAATCGCAAAAATTGCCTTGTCTTCGAAAATGATCGGGAGCTCGCGGATTTGATCGTTTGGATAGCTGAACACCCCTTCGAAAGTGCCGAGATTGCCGCGGCGGGCCATCAATTATTTTACGATGCGAAAATGGCATGGCAAGACCGAGCATTAGAAATTAAAGCCCAAATGGATTCCGAAGTACCCGAAACATGGATCGATTGGCAAAACCGCTTGGCGGAGTATGAAAACGAATTGCGCCCCAAATATCCTCTGCCATATACCGAAGATACTCGTCAATATAAAATTGATAATCCACATCCAACTACAACCACCGTTCATGGAGATGACACTCCCTATATATGAACCGTAATCTCTATGAAGCCAAGTGTACCTTATGCGGGGAGACCTTTGACTTAATCTATCGCCCGCCCGAAGTCTATGTCTGTAAAATCTGTATTGTCAAACAAAAATTAACCGTAATGAATGATCACCATGCCTAACGATGCGTATCTTGCTACCAAGCCGCTTGTATCGGCTTACCATGAAATGACTGCCCAGCTCGGGAAAGGATCGAATCTCAATAATGTCATGAAAGTGCCCGTGGTCTTAGCCGCGGAAATGATCCAGATGTATCACCGATCCGAGATCCCGTTTATGGATAAGGTCTTAAAGAAAGGGCAAGACTTTATTCCCGTCTTAAAAGATGGCAAAGAACTCCAAGCCGCGGTCGACGATCTGAAAGTCCGCGGGATTACCGAACTACCGTTTGTGATGCCACATAGTGACGCGACCTTTGCCGAAAACCAAATCCCCGCGGAGTATAAAGAATATTTCAAAGACTTTATCCCACAAGACATTATCTTAGGCTATATTCGGGATATTACATGGGACGACAAGAATCATCGGATTAAAGGAGTTTTATATCTTACTATCGCTGATCAAGATGCCGCATTTTTACATTTGATCGAACTCGGGAAGATTATCAATGTCTCAATTGGGTTTGTGTGTGATTGGGATGGTTCGGGCGAATTTAATGGCGAAGCATATAGCCTTCGTCAAACGAAAATTAAGCTCGGGCATTTAGCGGGATTGTTACATGGGCAAGGTAAGTGTCCCGCGGGAATTTGTGGGATTAACCAAGATGCGGTTAAACAATTGTCATTTACCGATCAAGAAATCTTAGCCCATCTGATCCAAATCCGTGGTGAATATTATGATCTTGCTCAGCCGAAAAGTGCCATCATTACCGATATCTGTCCATGCCAAGCGGAAACGAAATCCGTTAAAAATGCCATAGATTCTCCATTGCCGACCAATGTTCCGACTGTCACTCCGGTCATATCTATATATGCTGCCCACGCATTATCACCTAATTATAATAGGTCATCTACTATGCCAACCATAGAAGAACTCATTAAACTGTTGGATGAAGCGAATGCCAAAATTAAATCATTAACCGATTCGCAAACATCCGCAGAAGTTACTTCTCTCAAAAGTCAATTACATGATAATGAGATGAAGGTAACGGCTTTACAAGCTGTCATTGCGACCAGAGATAAAGAAATTACGGAATGCAATGAAAAGGCGAAGAAAGCCAAAGATGAAGCCATTGAAGATTATACCCTCACCCAGAAATTTAAGGCTGCGGGTATTACCGAAATCAATGGTAAAAAGATTGAAGACACATGTCTTCATGATAAACGCACGGTCATTGGATTCTATGATCAATATCTGATCAAAAATGGAGTCCCGAAACCCGGTCAAGATGCCCATGACACCAAGGTCACCATTAACACTCCCAAAGACACAGTTACATCCACTGTAGTCACTGCCGACATGATGAATAAACTCGGCAAAGAAGGGGCGAAATAAGATGTCCGATACCTTTGCAAGCCGGAACTTAGGCTCAGTCTATGCGGGTGTTAGCACCCCAAAAGGCAAGACGTCCCCTTACCAAACCTATGATGCGGGGATTTACCCCGGCTATGCATGTCGATTAGACTCATCCGCCCGATGGAATCTTTCTAAGAACTCCGATAAATCCAATGGGGGAATTGTCGGCTGTGCAGCCAATCACGGACTCGATACGGTTTATACTGCCACTACGGATTATGCCGAAGGCTATAAATGTGGTTTAGGCGATGAAGTGTGGGCATGGTATGTATTACAAAGCCCTTCCGTAGACTTATACCAAGGTGATCGTATGGTCGCTAGTGCAACTGATGGTATGCTCATGAAATTTGCGTATACCGATGGGACGGATATCACCGATTCGCCATTAAATCAATATGGTCGGTTTGATGAACCCTATAAAGCCGGTTCGACATCCAGTAACCAACTCATCAAGTTAATCTTAACCTAAGGATTGATAGACGATGGAAGACATTCAACTTTACAGACCAGCGAAAGATTTCAATATCTTAAAAGATTGTACTCTGCCGCAATCGGTCGATGATAACGTGTTCGCTCGTTTCAATGAAATGATGCGACGCCAAGGACGCGATGCGTCCATCCTTACCGCCGAACAAACAACGTATCTGCAATCGCAGATTATGGAAGTCTTGCGGTTTGACCCCATGTGGCAAACTGTTATTGATCAGCAAGATATCGGACCTGGTTTGTTAACCTACCGATACAAGACCAACCAAGATATTACTCCGCCCGACACGACCCAATCGTTTGAAGGTGGGACCAATGTTAATGTCGTCGGTTCTGAAACGACTGTCAATCTCTTTGGATTGCACTATGATATCCATTTAGATAAAGTCACCCTCGATGGGGGCAACCGCTCCAGTGGACAAATGGCAACTTACAGCCCGGGAGTAGAACAGAACCAAATTCGGGAAGTCACCGCGTCATTAGTTGACTACTGGAACCATTGGGTCTTTGAAGGCTCTGCCTATACAGGCTTTAAAGCCGATTGTGCCGTCAAAGGAATCTGTAACTATTCTGGCACAACGACCACAACTCCGACCGATGCGACGTTAACGACCGCGGGAGATATCCAGAAATTGCTCTCCGAAATGCGGGCCAATTTGATCCTTGCGAAAATGCAACCGCCTTTTGAAGTCCATGCGTCACCGTATGTGTATAACAAAGCCAAGTTGCTGTATAATGCCACAACCCGAGAAACCGACTTTGATCTCATCAACAAAGATACGGATTATGTTATGCAACCCGGGGGTGGACGCATGCGGATGAATCCCTTCCTCTTAACAGGAACCAGCGAAACCACGACCACAGGCGCCGTCTTAATGATGAAACGCCTACCTTCCAATATCAACAAGGTGGTCATGACCTATCCAATGGGCTTCTATCCGAAGAACTCCACCGATTTAGGTTGGGATGCGAAACTCTTAGTATTTGGGGGAGTCGTCCTCCAACGACCCACTGCGGTTACGTTCTGTAGTGGTCTCACGACTGCATAAGCGGTCTTTTTCTTTTTTTTTTCTTACCGAGGTAATTGTCTATGACTACTGAAGAACTCACTATTAATGATAAGTTTCCTCCGACGACTACGGTCAAAGAGGATAAAAAAGCCGACGGTCGCACCAAGACCAAAGATGCCAAAGAAAAGATGCCCATTGATACGTTTATGGGTATTGATGTCAATGACTTTCGGAAAAACGAAGGGATTGACGATAAGATCCAAGTCGAAATGACCGCCAGTCTCAAAGCCAAGTTTCGTCGATGGTATGATCGCCATTTGATTTTACTCCGCGGTCGGGTCCATGAACTATTAGATTTCCGTGATTGGAAAGCATTTGGAGTGACTCCGATCCCGAATCCCGCGAATCCCCGCCAATTTACCCCAAGCGAAGACTTCGATGCGGAACTTTATCATAAAGACCCATTGAAGTATGAGGCGGCAATTGAAGAGAAACTCGGAGAGATTATCGATCCCAAATACGGGGGAGACAATCCCACCAAATACCGCACTCGGTTACAGTATCAAGAGTTATTGAAAGAATCCAAGGTCAAATATGGTTCGATCCAAATCGAAGCCCGGAAACTCAATATTACGTTAGATATGAAAGATTTAAAATAAGATCGGTGAGACTATGCCAGTCACAAGCTATGCCACGTCGCAAGAGTGTTATGCTTATATCTCGGGAACCGACCAGACCGTGGGCGCAAATACTCGCCCGTCGGAGGGTGCGTTGGATCTCTATCGCGGCAAAGCAAAGACATTGATCTACAAGTTTATTAAAACCACGACCGATTCCAATGATGTGGCGAAATATACCGAATTGGATTTAGTCCGTATGCAGTGGTTGGCCATTGAAAGCAAAGTCTTAGCGACATTACAATTAACCGAAGACATGGCCCGAGCATTGCAAGATGAATTCAATCTCCAATGTGTGGGATCGCATGAACCGAATCAAGATGGGGCGATCACGGGCTAATGTCAGTAAAACATGCAATTGTGAAAGGGATGAAGAATCCCCTAGTGTTGATCCCCAAACCCAAAACGGCTCAAGCGGGATATATTCAACAATGGCAACGTGGGCATACGGCTTTAGAACAAATCCATACCGAAATGCAGCAACAAGGACTCAATGAACCTCCCGCGGGTGCAACCGCGTTACATCCCCAAGCATGGCGAGCGGGCACATCCCAAAGTGGGGGTCCTGCTCAAGCGGGTATGAATCTCGGAGTCTTTGGCGATCCGATTCCTCCCGAATTAGTGATTAGTATTGATTTAAATTCATCAGTGTTTGAAGGATTACAACGCGCTGCCCGAAGTGGGTTACAAGGGATTAGCGAAGCAGAGATTTTAGATGAGATTCGTAGTGCGATTTATATCCCATTGCAAATCTATATGATCGGGCAAATTAATCAATGGGCTCCCAAAGATTCGGGTCGATTACGAAACGCGTTACAATTATCTATTGGCGGCACGGGTACAATGGGAAGAGGGATATCAACGTATGGGGCGATGTCCCAAACATATGGTCTCCACCCCTTTTATGTGGTGCTTTCCAGTTTAAATGTTCCCTATGCAGGCATTGTTAATTTGATGCCCACTCAATGGTTACAACATACGGGATTTGCTCATGCTAATGCGTGGTCTATCAATACGACCAAAGGGGGCGAAAGTACTCGGTATGGTCGGACTGTGCTACGAAAGAAAGGACCCCATCGGTTAAATGATCCCACCGCGGAAACGGATTGGTTTCATAAAATCTTAAATCCGGGTCGCACCGAAGCCGAACAACTCTGGCGTCGGTTTACAAATAGTATATGGGTGATGAATCGGTTTCTGCCTTTAATGTATTTAATGGGGCAAACGTTTGGGGGAACATGGGATATTCAATCGGCCTTAGAAATGCTCTTTACTGTGGTGATCCCCTAAATGGCAGCTTCTGATTTAAAAACGCTGATCGAAAATAATTGGGATGCGACCATTATTGTGATCGGATTGATCAAAGAAAACAGTGATCTGCCATTGGAATATATCAATAATGGGATTATTATCATGGAAGAACAATCGGATTGGCATCCCGCGGGTCTGACTCAAAAACAGACCGATGCGTTAGGTGGGGATATCTTTCGCTTGTATTTTATCCATTCATCCGTGGAAAATTGTCGTAAACAATTAGCGGCTATTATCAAGATTGCCGATACCTTTACGGGCAATGCGGTTTACAATCGGCTCTATCCCCGATCAAATGAGTTTGTGGTCATGAAGCAATGGAATGAAATGCCTTTACCGCAATACCATCGTATCTGTGAAATGCCGATCTTATGCAATAAAAATAATGTGAATATTTATACTTAAAGGAGAACTAAACTATGGGAAATTATACACCAGACCTCTGTAAATGGGGTTTCAGAAAAGAAGTAACCTTCCGCGGTGGTGGACTTGCGGGGACGCAAGCCGTACCCGTGGCGTTAGCTGCCGATGAAGTGTTGCCGTTAGACTATCTCGAAGGCGATTTGGAGATTCCCGAACCCTATCGGAAACGGGAAGAATTCAATGCCATTGGGATGGGACAAAACGTCGGCGCCATTATCGAAAAAGGCTTTGAAAAAGCCACCAAAGACTTGGAAATGAAAATGCAGTCGGGCATTGCCACATACTATTTCCTTGGATCATGTTCCAGTGGAGATGGGGTTCAATTACCCGCGGTCGAAGATACCATTACTGTTTCTATTGCCAATAACAGTTCTACGACCATTATTTTAACCAATACCGCATTATCATTTGAAAAAAATGCTTTAGCTGGATTTAGTATTATGATTGTTGTTGGCGCAGTCATAACATATCATCGGATTGTATCACATGCCGCTACCACAACTAGTGCTTTAACTTTAACCATTACTCCCGTATCACCATCTGATGCTGCATCGGGGAAAGTCCGATGGATGACTAATACTACAGGTACTGGAACGGTAGTTGTTAAAGCTGGTAGTGAATCGACCAATACTTTAACCACGGTTGGATTAGGCACATTAGCCGTGAATGCCTTAGCGGGAAAACAAATTAAAACGGATGAAGCGGGTACTCCCGTATATGTCATTATTTCCAATACGGCTGTAACGGGCGCTGAAATGGTCTTGAAACTAAATAAAAAATTAGGTGCATCGGCATCGGGAGCAGTGGTAACATTATATACTTATCCTTATATCCATACCATTACCGAAGCCAATACCCAACCATCCATGGTCTTGCATGCCGAACAGAATCTCACCAGTTATGAAATACGGAAGGATTTACTCGGGACGTTAGTCCAAAAGGTGACCATTAAGATTGAGAAAGGGGGAGAAGTGAAACAAACCGCCAGTATTATCTGCTCCCGATCCATGGCAGGAACAGCCCAAACCACATTTCCCGACCCGATCCCCGATGTGATTTATACATGGGATATGGTTGCTCGCACGGGCAGTCAAATTTCGTTGTTTACCTATAACGGGACGAATGTAGAAGGGTCGACGATTGTGAATTTTCTCAATGAATGTGATTCCATCGAGATTACCATGGACCGTACCATTGAGTATGAACACGTCTTAGGGGATGAGTATGCCTACAAAGTTAAATATGGGCTTCGGACATACTCAATCAAATGCCATTATACTCCGTCTAACTATACCTTATATAATCTCATTAATACCAAACTCCGAGATTATGCGGGGGATATTTGTTTTACATGCACGTTAGAACGGGTAACGGGAAACTATCTCAAATATACCTTTAATTCACTTTATCTTGCGGCATATCCGAATAAATTGGTGACCCAAGATGGCGACAAACAAGTTGCCGTGGATTTTGAATTGAAAGGAATGCCCGGGCAACAGACGGGTGGTCGCACTGCGGGCACTTTAGCCGTGGTAGCTGCCGATCAACTTGATAAACGGTTTTATGAAGAAGCGTTAGCTGCTCGTACATAATTTTTTTTAATAATCATGGAGAACATAATTATGCCTATCAGTACAACTGTGAATGTGTTAGACTACGAAGGGAAGTCCAAACCGTATACGGTGCGGGCGTTTATGCCGATGTCGATCCGTAACCAAATGCAGAATTTAAGTGCGGATATCGAAAAAGGAACAGTCAAAGCCGATAGATTGCAAGAATATCTCCTTATGGAGATGTCGCTTGCGCCTACGAAAATTACCGAAGCGATTCTTAAGGGTGAAGATTGTGATTCGTTTGAAATGGATCAGCTCTTTGAAGAGATTATGCGGATCGGGAAAATGTGGGTGGACCCCGACAAGTTAATCGGGAAGACCAAAGATGAACAACAAAAAATCATGCGGGAATGTCAAAAAGCCCGCATGGACGAGTTAAAAAAAAAGCCTCCCAGTGTGTAAGATTACGGAACTCACTCTGTTGGACATGGAAAAATGAGAACGATCCCAACTCGGGATTAGACCCCAAACCGCTCAGTGAATGGGCAATCCAATTTCGCTTATCCAAAGATGGATTGATCCAAGCCGAACCCTTTGATGAGATGGATTGGGAAAAGTTTATTTTTTTTACGGGCTTAATCGAAGCCGTGGATACGGCGGAAGAAAAAGCCATGAAAGACGCCAAAGCAGAGATGCAAGCCAAAACCCATAATCGGAGATAATTCATATGACGGGAGTCAAAGCCTTTATCCTTAAACCGAATTTATTGGTCCCATATAGTGCAACTCAAGTGGGTGTAAATTGTCTTTATGTTTCGGGTGCGGGTACATCGACGATGACCGTGGATGCGGCGCCCGCAAATATCAAACCCACGACCGCATTAGGACCATTCGGTGATACTCGGACGGATTGGTTGTATATCTTTGATGGGGCTCATGTGGGCAAACATTTTCGGATTACGGGAGTGACGGGCAATGCCATTTCGATTGATGGGACTGTGCCCGCATGTGCGGGTACTGACCATATTCAAATTTTTCAGTCGGTCGATGCCCGCTGTGCGTGGACGGATGTAATCGAAGTCTTA
>Ga0315284_10014537_pt1 | contig 11214 bp, 7 predicted proteins | sample YL17G09_16_MG_FD_203696 | JGI IMG/M metagenome (GOLD analysis project Ga0315284, IMG submission 203696) | Sediment microbial communities from Yellowstone Lake, YNP, Wyoming, USA - YL17G09_16 | ecosystem: Environmental > Aquatic > Freshwater > Lake > Sediment | place: USA: Wyoming | collected...
TAACGTAGACATGGCCACGAGCGACGGCTTGAACTCCCGTACCGCGTCGACGAACGCCAAAGGCTTGACGTCCACTCCCAGGTCCACCACTCTGAACCCGGCCCCCTGCAGGAGCATTGCCACCAGGTCCTTGCCGATGGTGTGAATATCCCCCTCCACGGTCCCGATGACGACCGTCGCAAACATGCTCAGCTGCGATCCCGTCAGCAGCGGTTGGAGAACGTCCAAAGCGGCGTTCATTGCCGCGGCTGAGCGGAGCACCTCTGGAATGAACATGTCGCCGGCCTTGAATCTTCGTCCGACCACCTCCATGCCACGCAAAGCATCATCGAGCACGCTCTGGGCTTCTATTGCGGCGTCAAGCGCATCCTGAACGGCCGTCACGATTTCAACGGAATCCCCCGAGATCACCATCTCCGCGATATCCGCGCGCTTTTCTCCCATTCCCGGTCCCTTCCGACATGGTAGTTTGGCTGATGTCGAGAGTCTTCAGACCGTCCACTCCGGCGATGTGACGTTCTCATGCCTGGCGTGGTCGCGAACACACTCCTTGATTCGGTTCACGGCATCAACTGGCGCCCCGTACTCGAAAGGTTCGTTCACGATGTCGAGCACGCGTTGGTGAGCCTTGGCGAGCATCGTGTTCTCTTCGCCCAGCAACCCGCTACGGTTGAACGAACCACCGTAGTAATGCTCGCCACTCCGTACCCAACGATAGGTGTGATCCTCCGCCATATAGGAGCCGCCATGACCGACCCGCTCCACCGTCTCATAAGCAATCGTCTCATCGCTCACTTCGAATCCTGCTGCAATGCGCTGGGCAAACTCCCAAATATCATGGTCGATGACCGCTTGCTCGTAGCTAGAATGGCCAGCACGGTCAAGTGGGCCACCCATCAGAATCAGATCCGAGTCGCCTTGCACGAGCATCAGCGTAGCGAACGCCTTTTCGATTCCCGCTTGGATATCTGGGTAGTAGGAGTCGCTGTAGCCACCCATGCGGAGAGTGGGTATCCCGTGATACTGCGCCAAGGCGATGTTTCCCCAACTCAGCAGGCAGGTCTCGGGTCCGCCCTGCGAGAGATTGGCGTCTCGCATGTTCATTATCGATGACGTGGTGTCATCGATAATCTTGGCGCCCGGCCAGATGGCGTTTGCGAGCGTGCACAGGAACAGAACCTCCGCATTGGCGACCGCTAGCGTACCGGCGAGAGTGAATGGGGTCGAGGCGCCAGCCACGGGCATAGGCTCGACGTCAATAGGCAAGTGGTTTCCCGCGACGTAACGGAGGATGCTGCCTTCCCGCGCACCCAACACGAGGGGGCTGGTCGTGTTGACCGCGAACCACGTTCCCGGGTTGCGATCGAAATCGCTTGAGCCGACGCCAGCTGCCGCGACGTCAAGCGATATCATGGCGTTCTCCAGAGTCGACGGAGAACAGTAACTCAGCTTCCCGGTCACTGCGAGTGCCAAGCCAAGGGTATCTGCGATGTCGATCTGGGCCGGAACGTCACTGCACGGGTATTGGATGGCCACTGTGAACTCGACTCCGGCCAGGGCGTTCGCGATTCGGCACAGGTTGATCACGTCTTGACGGCGGGGAGGGCGCGATTCCCTCTCGCCGTAGTCGAGGATCTTGGGCATCTTCACCCGCGTGCCCACCCTCGGCTTGTCGTCGGGCACCCAGAAGCGCTCGCCGCTGGGATGCACCAACTCGAACCGCCTGTTGATCTGGGCCATTGCTTCCGAAACCATCTGGGCCGGCAGCCTTACGACATCGGTCTGCCCAACGACCTTGGCCCCTGCCTTCTGAAGTATCTCCTTGCACCCTGAGTCTTCGACGCGAAGGCCGATCTTCTCCAGAATGCGCAATGACTCGCCTTGAATCTTCTCCAGCGATTCCCTGCTCAGTAGGGTACTTGTCCTCCGCTGCATCTCGACGAACGCTCCTTCTTCAAGCAGGCCAGATGGTCACCCTCAATCGCAGGCCATTGCCAAGTCCACAGTGGATGCCCGTCAGGGCGCGCGGCGAGGTCCTACCCCCTCAGAGGCTCACGTCGGCGACACTAGACTGCTGCGTGTCACACGCGCCCGCGAGCGATTGTCACCGCCGACATCGATCATGTGAACCAGCGACTCGTTTGGGGTCGTTGCCTCCCGAACCAGCTCTTCCTTAGTCGGGGGGGGGCTGGAAGCTATCTCGTCGCGCCGCAGCTTCGTGCTCTTGGGGTCAACGCTGCCGTCGTCTTCGAAAATCACGCCGTAGACAGAGGCGGCGCGGTCACGTGTGATCCACCCCTCCAAGTAGTCCTTCTGAACGCTCTCAACGTCGCGTTCGATGGGCGGACCGTATCCGCCTCCACCCGTCGACACGCCGATGATGGTCTCGCCATTCTCGAGATACACATGGCCATTGGGCGGTGCGAGTTCGACACTGCCATCGACCTTCCGCTTGAAGTACTTAATCGAACCGCCAGGCAGGCCACCCCGCACACCCATTGCGGGAAGGAAGTAACCATCGGTGACGTACATCACTTCCATCTCTGTATCGGCTGGGCCCATCTCGGTATAGGCGGACGGCGCGCCCCGCATCCGACCTGCTCCCTCGGTATCTGGCACGATCTCATGGCCCCAGATGACGATCGGGTGCATCAGCTCATCAACCTCGGTGCTGTCATCCATTTCCTGGCCCATGGCACCGAGCTCGCAATGAACGAGCCAACCATCGGACAATGCACAGCCCGCTCCTCCCGTCGTTCCCAGGACCATCATGTCGATGAACGGGGCACCGCCACGCCTGGGGTCGCAGCCCGAGATGGAGCCATTGGTGGCAGTACACTGAGCGCCACACTCGGCCATCCCTAGTCCATCGCCCAGTTCCGCCATCGCCATCTGCACGTAGCTGCCGATGCGTTCAGAGACACCGCACGTGGCGGTCGAGCAGCTCGCAGGGTGACGGGGAATTCCCGCCACACAGTTCTCGCGCAGGTGGATTCTCACGCGCCGATAGCTGCCGCCGTTGTTGGGAATCACCTGGCCAAGACTGTTGAAGATGCCGGTCATCACAACAGCACGTGAGCATGACTCAGAGAGATTGATGCCCGCGGGCACGCAATCGGGGTTGTTGCGTAGATCGACTTCAACAATCGCTTCCTCGCTCTTGACCTCCACGGTGGCCTCAAGGGGTACCCCTTCCTCTAGCCCCGGGATTGGCAATGGATCGTAGCCGCCTCTCACGGTCGCCCTGCCGCTGGGCAGACCGTGAATGGCTTCGATCATCAGCTGCTCGCTGTAGTCGAACCAATCGGCAGTATGCTGCTGGAGGACTTCCCAGCCGACCTCTTGGGCGAGCGCGATCAGCTCGCGTTCGCCGATGCGTGCCGCCCCCAACATTGCCAGGTAGTCACCGTACCAGAACTCCGGTTTGCGGATACGCCGCTGACAAAGTCGGATGATGTCCTCAATGTCCTTGTAGCTGTCTTGCACTTTCGTGCAGGGAAAGATCAGCGGGCCCTCCTCGTAGACATCGCGAACCATGACGTTCATCGTGCATGGTTGCGAGTTTCCGATGTCGGCAAGGTGAGCCTTGACGATTGCCGTGAACTGATGGTTGCCGTAGTCGTCAACTACTGGCACAAGTATGCAGTGATCTCCGGGGTGGGAGTTGCCATCATAGGGAGAGTTGTGGAGAAAGGCATCACCGCGTCGCAAAACTGGATGGTACTGCTTCATGGATTTGGAAAGAAGCTCTGGGCCGCTCATCATGTGCATAGGTTGGCTCTCGCCCATGACAAGCAGTTCATCGTCTTTGGTGACGATGCAACAGGAGAAGTCGCGACATGTGTTGAGCACTGTGGAGCGCCCAGTGCGGAAGATCGTGTTCGTCATCTTGCGGACGATGGCCTCCAGCCGGCTGTTGAGCACCGCCAAGCGGACGCTATCCCATTGCGGCATCTCTGGAGTGTCGGCGTCGGCCGGCAGACTGCCAGGTGCCAGCCATCCGTTATCACTCATCGCTCAACTTCCCTTCAGGTCGAGGCTCGCTGACGACGCCAGGGTATCGTCCGCAGGCGGACTCTTCTGATATGGCGTCAGGACTAGGCTACCGCTCGGTCGCAACGTAGCGGCGCCGCCGGGATTGATGACTACCGTTGAAAAAGGCGACTCAACCACCGCGGGCCCGCGTATGACCTGGCCCTCCGCGAGTTCTTCAAGCCTCCAAACCGCTCCGTCGACCCGGCCGGCATCGGAGAAATACATCGACCGCGCGGACGCACCCCCGGCGCGACGGATCGAGGACTCGACTCGCCCTTCGAACCGAGATTCCAGACTGCACTGAACACGTGCTCGCAGATTGATGATTTCGACCGGCGACCGTTGATCGCGAACAGCGTAGACTTCCTCGTGAAGCGCGTGGAAGTCCTGAACCATAGTGCTAACTGCCTCATCCGAGTCAAACCGCGAGACGCGCAGCGGCAAGTCCAGCTGCCATACCTCGCCCGCGTAGCGAGCCTCGGCAATGAACCCAACGCTTGACTTGCTGGCGGTTGCATCGACCTTGCCAATGAACTCCTGGCACTTTCGCCCAAGGTCAGACAAGAGCTGATTCGCCAAGTTGTAGTCGAAGGCGGAGCTGTTGGCGAAGAAATGCGCCGAGAACTCGGTGGCCAGATCGGACATAAGTGCGCCGGCCGCACTCAGGGCCGCGCCGACCGGAGGGATGATCACCCGACTGCAGCCGAGCCGGCCGGCGATGGCAACTGCGTTGAGCCCGGCTGCGCCACCGCCTCCAACTAGCACGGCCTCACGAGGGTCCATTCCCTGGTTTACGGTGATCTCTTCAATAGCCTGCACCATCAATTCCGTGGCAACCGTCATGATCGCGGCGGCCGCTTCATCTACATCCGAGCTGAGTGGCCTTGCGATCTGCTCGTCTATTGCCCCCCTTGCCGCCTCCATATCGATTGCCATGGATCCCCCGAGGAAGTACTCAGGATCGATATAGCCGAGAGCCAGACACGCGTCCGTGACGGTTGGCCGCGTACCGCCCCGCTGGTAGCACACCGGCCCAGGGTCAGCGCCGGCGCTCCCAGGACCGACGTGCAGAAGGCCGCCCTTGTCCAGCCAGGCGATGCTCCCGCCGCCGGCGCCGACACTCTTCACATCGACTGCCGGAAAGCCCGTCATGTGACCGAAATACGGAGGACCCAGCCAAGTCTCGCGGGTGAATGGAATTCTGCCACGTCGTACCAGCGTGATGTCGTAGCTCGTGCCACCAGTGTCGGCCACGATTGCCGTGTCGCTGTCGGCGTCCACGCCCGCGTAGAAGCGTCCCGCTGTCGGGGCCATCGAGGGACCCGAGCTGATGGAGTGAATCGGCGCTTCGGCCATGTCGGAGCCATCGAGGACTCCTCCGCTGGCAGTGATCATGAGGAGCCGCCCTCGAAAACCAGTGTCATGCAAACGCTTGCCTAGACCGCCAATGTAGGTGGCCATGAGCGGTTTGAGCGACGCGTCAATCGCTGTAGAGGACGTGCGGCGATACTCGCGCATAACGGGATTGAGAACGTGGGAAAGAGTGTAGGGCACGCCTGGGAGGTGCTCATCCAGGAGCTCGCCGATACGTCGCTCGTGCACCGGGTTGACGATCGACCAGAGGAGGCAGACTGCGACCGCATCGACCTTCCCAGTCTTCATGTCATGGATGACTCGAAGCACTGCTTCCTCATCCAGTGGGCGCAGTATGTTGCCCTGCGCGTCGAGGCGTTCCGGAACCTCGAACGTGAGGGCACGCGGCACATAGGGATCGGGATACGGCCGAGTCCAATTGAAGGTATCCGTCCTGCCGCCCTCGCGCAGAAGAAGCATGTCCCGATGTCCCTTTGTCGCAAGCAATGCGGTCCTGGCTGTAGTGCCGGTGATGACTGCATTGGTGGCACGGGTGGTTCCATGGATCAACATCGCCGCCGACCCGAGGAAGTCGGCTAAGCTCACCCTGCGATCGTCGGCGGCGAGCTGAAGAGCGATCATGACACCCTCGATGGGGTCCTGCGGAGTAGAGGAGGTCTTGTAGAGCCGGGCTAGCCCATCGTCGTCCTCAGCGACAAGGTCCGTGAAAGTACCGCCGGTGTCGACCGCCAAACGCATACTGGCCTCCTAGCGTCAATTCGAGACTCTCGAGGATGCGGAAGCTGTCATCACGGCCCCAGACAGCCCCATCGTTTCTCCCTCATCCGTCAACTCGGTCACGGCAACCACAACTTCGCCCTACGTGACCGCCTCTGATGGTGGAGACGGATTGCCAAGCATTACCGAGGGCCGCCGCCTCACTGATGAGGCGGCGGCATTCATCCGCGAGGCTGGATTCGGACGATCCACCCGTGGCTCACGAGGCTCACTCGGGAGGTATCTCATTGAAAACCAGCGAGAGGTCGGTTCCCTTGCTACGCCGGTAGAACTTGGCAATCCAATACCAGACAAGGGCGACCACTGGTATTGCAGCCGCCTCAAGCATCGGCTTCAATCCCACCACGCCACCAGTCCCCGTCTTGAGGCCAATCACCACAACGGCTGCCCACGTGATGGCCGAAATAGCCCCGACGATGGTGATGACTGGCACGCTGCCCCATTTCTTAGCCGCCCATCCCCTCGCGTCAGCGTGAATGCTCGGTCGCCGGTACGGGGTGAGCGCGGCCGCAATGGATACGACCGCAAAAGCGGCCCCCATCAGGACGATCATGTTCATAAGGTACGCCCCGAGCCCCTGGTAGACGATCAGGTAAGTGACAAATTCGGTCACCGCTGCAACCACCACGGTGGCAAGCACTGGTGTGTGAAAACGCTCCGAAATGTTAGTCATCCACGCGGGTGCCAAGCCGTCAAACGACCAGGCGAATACGTTCCTGGTGACCGCAAGAAAGCCTGCCGGCATCCACCACACGAGATTCACGACGAAGCAGAATGCGATAAACACGCCCATGATGTGAGGGCCCGGCAGGAATTTCATCAGCATCGGCAGCCAGGGTGAGGTCGGTAAGTTCGAATTAGCTGATCCCTCGCCGAGGCCCATGTAGGCTAGCGAGCCATAAAACTCAAAACCATAGTACCTGTACACCAGCCATAAGAGGCCCGATATGGTAATCACAGTGAGGACAATCCCGCCAATGATTGACAGGTTGGCGGCGCGACGAATGTCCTTAATCTCACCGGCGACATAGCCCGGAAACTGAACCCCGAGATAGCATGTCATCATGTAGAATATGGCGAGTAAGGTCGCGCCCCAGACGATTCCTCCGGACACATCGAAACCCTGCTGTTGTGCCTGATGGATTATGGAGTTGACAGTGTCAGCCCCGGAGGTCGCATTCCAGCGAGCTACAAACCCCGCGTGGCTGCCAACCGCCATCGCGATCGCCCACATGGCCATGCCGACGTAGATAGTCACAAAACAGATAGCCATGAACCAGGCCGAGACACGAACACTGAACACCATAAGGACCGCGGTGGCCACGATCATCACCGTGCCCATGATAAACAGGTCGTTATTCGACGGGTTCGCCAAGACGGACCAGTGAATCCCAACTACATAGGCGAACGGGGGGACAATGTACTTGAAATTGAGAGTAGCGGAAAATGCCAACCAAGTGACGTACGCAAAACTGAGAGAAAAGTTCACCATGAACCCAAGTGTTGGGCCCAGCGTTCGCGAAACCCAGACGTAGTCTCCACCAGATCTGGGTATTAGTGCGGTGAAATACAGGTAGGTGAGCGCGAAACACACTGAAAGCGGCGCTGAAAGCAGGAAGGCTAGGGCTATGTTTGCGTGCGGCCAGAAAATGGGTATGAACCCCAATGTCTGGACGAGCATTATGGGGAGCCCAATTCCCACAAGGACCAAGTTGAGAGCATCGAACGGCCTCAGTTCTCTCACTAGTCCTGTGGAGCTCCTTAGGAAGAGACCCTTCCGTTCCGCCTTGAGTTCCGTGAGGCTGTTGTCTATGGGCCCATTCGTAGTAGTTGCCACAATGATTCGCCCCCAATCGTTTCGTTAGAGAGAGCCTGGGACATCAGCAACTGCGGACTGCTCCGAGCCGATTTACGCAGTTCGCGTCGTGGAAACCGGCATCAGTCACCGCCAGTTGCGATTCACCTCCTCTGCCGTCGATGCCGACTGCCACCTGCCGTAGCGAACACCACAACGTTTCACAGCTTCTTGTCTCCTCATGCGAGACAGTGTAACGAAAATGGCATGTTCGCAATACTCGCACCTCCCAGTTCGAGTGTCAAGTGAAAGGCCTCACGCCGAAGAAGACGAAAGCGAAGCTGGCGGAAGCCCATGCAGGGCTTGGTGTGCAAGGACGTCACTGCGTATTCCGCCCGAAGCCGAACACTGATTTCGCTTCGCTCCGATGGTGTTCGGCTTGACTGGAACCGGTGTTCGGCTTGGAGCGGAAAGGGTGTTCGCCTTCGGCGGAATGCGCACGTCACCGCAGACGAGATCGTGCAGTTCATGGAGAAGCTGCAAAGGTGGGCGCCTTCGATCGATCCCTTCTTCTCGTGGCTGAGCGGTCTGCCAGGCGAGACCCATGAGAACATGCAAAGGACGTTCGAGCTCATGGACCAGATGGCACCGCCAAAGCGCAGCAGGGCCCAGCGTGCGGTGGCGATACGTCGGTTGTTGCTTCATGAACTGCCGAACGCGCTCGACCAGGGTGGCGTCCAGAGGACGGCGGACTGCCTCGGCGGCCGGTGTCTGACGCAAGGCGGGAGCGCAGCACCTCAAGCACGCGGCAGAGGCGCCGTTCAGAGACGCAAGACGAGATGCATCGTTAAGGGGTTGGCCATCTGTTCCTGCGGAAGACGCCGAGGGCGTGTTGCTTCCCTCTCCCTCGATTGAGTTCAATCGCCGTTGGGCAGTGGCCCCCTCGTCGATCTTGCCGCTCGTTTGCTTTCGTTCTCTGCTCGCGCGCGTCCGACTGGAGGACTAGCGAGCCGGACTTCGGATGGTCCCTGACCGGACTTCCGGAGATAGTAGGCATTTTCGGCTCTCCGCGAAGACGTTTTGCCTGCTCAGAGGGTTTTTGCGGGCTCCGAAACGCTAAAACGTGTAGGCACACGATTCCTTGATATGAGCAGGTACTTCTAGCTATCTTGTAGGCGTGTACCTACGAGAGACACGAAGGCGCAACAAAGACGGCTCGGTGGTCAGCTACCTGCAGCTCGCCCACAACGAGCGCCACCCCGAGACGGGCAGCCCCGTGGCGAGGATCATCCACAACTTCGGGCGCGCCGAGCAGGTCGACCGCGAGGCGCTGCGACGCCTTGTGGCTTCAATCAGCCGCGTCCTCGACCCGGCCGACGCCGTCGCGGCGGGCTCGGGCCTTGAGGTCGAGATCGTCGACTCGCGTCGCTATGGCGGCGCCTACGTGCTCGACGCGCTGTTCGCGCGCCTCGGCATCGGTAATGCCCTGCGGCAGGCGGCGCAAGGACGCCGCCTCGACGCTGAGGCGGTCGAACGCATCTGCTTCGCGCTCGTCGCGCAGCGCGCCCTCGAGCCCGGCTCCAAGCTGGCCGCCACGCGCTGGGCAGCCGAGCGTGTGGCGATCGAGCACTGCCCAGCCTTCGACGCAGATGTCGCCTACGCCGCCATGGACTTCCTGGCGGCCGCCCTTCCCGAGATCGCCGAGGGGGTCTTCGCAAGCACCGCCAACCTCCTCAACCCGGCCTGCGACGTGATCTTCGTGGACACCAGCTCGACCTACTTCGAGATCGACATGGCCGACGAAGAGGTCGAGCTGGCCAGCGCCGCTGACGAGGCGGAGGCCAGGGCCGCTGCGGCTGCCGCCGGCGAGGAGGACGGCGGGCCCCAAGAGGCGGCGACGCGGCGCTTCAGCAAGCACTCCAAGGACAAACGCCCGGACCTGCCCCAGGTGGTGATCGGCATGGCGGTGACCCGGGAGGGCATCCCCGTGCGCTGCTGGACCTTCCCCGGTAACAGCTCCGACCAGCTCATCATGCGCACCATCACGGGCGACCTCGCCGGCTGGAAGCTGAACCGCGTCGTGTGGGTCGCCGACAGCGGCTTCAACTCATCCGCCAACCGCGCTTACCTGCAGAGAGGCGGCGGTCACTACGTGCTCGCCGAGCGCTTGCGCTCCGGCTCGAAGGAGGCGCGCGCCGCGCTCGCGCGCGCCGGGCGCTACCAGCAGGTAGCCGGCAACCTGGCCGTCAAGGAGGTGCGCCTCGGTGACGGTGCCCGGGCGCAGCGCTTCGTCGTCTGCCACAACCCAGAGGCGGCGGTGCGGGACGCACAGGTGCGCGGCAACCTCATCACCTACCTAGAGTGGAGCGCGCCGGGTTTGATGGAGGCCATTACCTTACGCAGCTTGCCTGCTCATGCAGTTCTTGTTCAGCGTAGTACATCTCCTCCTTCTCTGCCGGTGGGACGTCTCCGATCTCGGTGTGCAGGCGGCGGTTGTTCCACCAGTCGATGTACTCGAGCGTGGCGAACTCGACCTGCTCTGGCGTCTTCCACGGCCCCTGGCGGGAGATGAGCTCGGTCTTGTAGAGGCCGATCGTGGACTCGGCCAGCGCGTTGTCGTAGGCGTCGCCGGCAGCACCGATCGACGGGGCGATCCCGGCCTCGGCAAGACGCTCCGTGTAGCGGATCGAGGTGTACTGGCCGGGTTCAAGCGGTCGGAGTGGTGCACCAGGTCGGGCAGCGCTCCTCCCCGCTGCCAGAGCGCCATCTCCAGCGCCTCCAGGGGCATCTCGGTGCGCAGCGAGCTCGACAGCGACCAGCCGACGATCATCCGGCTGAACACGTCGATCACGAAGGCGGCGTAGCAGAAGCCCGCCCAGGTGCGCACATAGGTGAAGTCCGCCACCCAGAGCTGGTCGGGACGGGCGGCGGCAAAGCGGCGGCAGACGAGGTCCGCAGGGCGGACGGCACGCTCGTCAGGCACCGTCGTGCGGCACTTCTTGCCGCGGCGCACGCCGCGCAGCCCCAGAGCGCGCATGAGGCGCGCGGGCAGTGCAGCGCGCGACCCTGATGCCCTCGCGGTTCAGCTGCTTCCAGAGCTTGTGCGCTCCGCATGCGCCGTAGTTCTCCTTGTGCACGCGCCTGATCTCGGGCTTGAGCACCTCGTCACGCAGAGCACGCTGCGACGGCGGGCGGCTGCGGGCCGCCCAGTAGGTGGAAGGGTTGAACTCCAT
>Ga0315284_10014540_pt1 | contig 11213 bp, 9 predicted proteins | sample YL17G09_16_MG_FD_203696 | JGI IMG/M metagenome (GOLD analysis project Ga0315284, IMG submission 203696) | Sediment microbial communities from Yellowstone Lake, YNP, Wyoming, USA - YL17G09_16 | ecosystem: Environmental > Aquatic > Freshwater > Lake > Sediment | place: USA: Wyoming | collected...
GATGAAAAAGCTGCCCGGCGGCCAATGAAAAACCGAGAATCGGATTCGATTTCACCCCCGGATCGGTGGGCCAGACCACCGATTTGTAGTCGGCAAAACTCAGGGCTGCGCCGATGGTCAGCAGTACGCAAACAGCCAAGAGCGATTCTAACAGCATGGCGTTGAAACCCACCTTGCGCGCATCCGTCTCCTGCGAGAGTTGTTTTCCCGTCGTCCCGCCCGCCACCAGCGAGTGAAAGCCCGAGATCGCGCCGCAGGCGATGGTGATGAACATCATCGGCCAGATCAGCCCGAGGTTCTGCATGCCCTCGCTGAAATTGAATTGCGGCACCGACACGGTCAAACCACCCAGCCCGCCGATCAGCAGCGAGGCCACCATGAGAAGGATGCCGCCGTAAAGAATCTGCACATTGATGAAGTCGCGCGGCTGCAGGATCAACCACACCGGGGTGCCGGCCGCGAACAACACATAGACCGAAATCAGGATCATCCACACCCGGGGTTCGAGCGTCACCGGGCAGGCAATGCCCAGCAGAACCGATGCCACACAGATTACGGCGGCCAGCGCATAGGCCGCGGGAAGCGGAATGCGGCGGCGGTAGAGGAGCCAGCCCACAAGCGGCGAGCACAGGGTGATGACGATCACCGACATGGACGCGATGCCGCCGATGCGGCCCATGACCACGCCATCCTTCACCACCGTCTTCAAAAACGTCCCGCCTTCGACCGCTCCGATCTTGGCCAGCGGCCAGAGCGAGGTCAGCGAGATGGCCGTGGCGCTGAGAAACGACGAAGTGACGAGCACGATCATCACAATGGTAAAGCCGATAAACAGGTTGAATCCCGCGGGCCCCAGCGTGCGGCGCGCGACCTCGGCCATGGATTTGCCGCCCTCGCGCATGCTGATGAAGAGCGCCGTGAAATCGTGAACGGCGCCGATGAAGATGCCGCCTAACACCACCCACAGCCACGCCGGCAGAAAACCGTAGAGCGCGGCCATGGTCGGCCCCAGAATCGGTCCCGCGCCGGCGATGGCTGAAAAATGGTGCGCGAAAACCACGTGCCGCTTGGTGGGTACATAATCCCTGCCGTCGTTGTACTGCACGGCCGGCGTGGTGTGCTTCGGATCCTCACCCAGGGTCCGGGCCACGTAGCGCGCGTAGGTGCGCGTCGCCACCCAGAAAGCCGCCGCCGCCAGCGCCAGAAAGACCAGAACGTTCATCGTCTCATCACCATCATCTTGAAGACTTGTCTGCTCAATGTGCCGTGAACACTAACTTCACCGCGGCCAGAAGCAGCACCACGGCTAACAACCGCCGCAGCATGTTGCCGGAAAATTTGTTGGCTCCCAGATGCGAACCGAGAAGCCCGCCGGCGAAGGCCGCGACCAGCGGGATAAAAGCCGGCATGACGTCCCATGTGCCGCGCGCGGCCCGACCGGCAATCCCCGCCAGCGAATTCACGACGATGAAAACGGCGGCCACGGCGGCGGCCTGCTTGGTCGAGGCCCAGCGCGCAAGGATGAGAATCGGGCTGAGCAATACGCCTCCGCCGATGCCGATCATCCCTGAAAAAAGTCCAATAACTCCGCCCAGAGGAAAGGCCGCGGCGACCGGCGGCGGCCGAGTCGGCTCAGCAAGATTCTTCAGCGGCGTGAGCCCCAGCCGGAGCGCCGCCGCGAGCAGACCCGCCGCGAGAAGAATGAAATACAAACGATCCGCGACTTTCAAGTATCCGCCCAGAAAAGCCGCCGGCACCGATACAAAGACGAAGGGCCACAAGAGTCGCTTCACCAAATGATGCGCGCGAATGAAGGCCATCGAAGCCATCCCCGCCACGAGCACGTTGAGCACGAGCGCGGTTCCCGCAATCTGCGCCGGCGCAACGGCGAAGAACGACAAGACCGCAAGATAACCCGTCGCGCCGCCGTGTCCCACGGACGAGTACAGCACCGCCACCACGAAAAGAAGGGCGGATACCAAGAGCGTGACGAGCGGTGACCACTCCATGCCGCCTCTACTCTCTCTGCGACGCGGCGCCCACCGCATCTCCCACGCGAACCGTGCCCCCGCGAATCACGCGCGCAAACAACCCCTCGCGCGGCATGACGCAATCGCCCACGCGCGCGTAAATCGAGCAGCGCGCATGACACACTTTTCCGATTTGCGTGATCTCCAGTGTGCAATCGCCGACGACCAGCTGATCTCCAATGTGCAACGCGGAAAGATCCATGTCCTGCGTCGTGATGTTCTCCGCGAAATCCCCCGGCTGCACGTCCAGACCGAGCGCGCGGATCGTAGCCATGCTCTCGACGGCCAAGAGGCTGACCTGACGGTGCCAAGTGCCGGCGTGAGCGTCGCCTTCGATGCCCCAGTCTTCGATCAGCCGCGCGTGCGCTACGTTCGACTTGGGCACGCCCTTTTCCATACTGACCGAGATGGCGGCGATCCTTCCGCGGCCTACCATGAGAGGAGCTCCACAATTACCGCTTCATCCTTGTCGAGCTTGACCGCCTCGGCCGGGAAGTGGATCAGGCACTGCGCCGTGCAAAGTCCGCCCAGCATGTGCGAATCCTGACCGGCCGTGGGGTAGGCGATGAGACGGCCGTCTTGACAGACCAAGGCCGCGCGCACGAATTCCAGTCTGCCCGCGCGTTTCTGGAGCGGTGCGGCCATTCGCGCAGGAATCAGAGAAGGCGAGACGTCTGCGGCCCCCATCAGAATGAGCAAAGCCGGTCGCACGAAATGATGGAAGGACACGAGAGCGGAAACCGGATTGCCCGGCAGACCAAAGAGCAGATGAGTCTCCCCGCTCCGATTCCCGGCCGGCACCGTCGCAAAAACATTCGGTTTGCCCGGCTTCATCGCCACTCGCGTGAAGTGCGTGGTTGCACCGACGGCCGCCAGCGCATCGCGCACAAAATCATAATCGCCGACGGAGACTCCGCCGACCGTGATGACCACCTCCGCTTCGCTCAGCGCTTGCCGCAGCGCTCGAATCACCGCATCGAGCTTGTCGGGAGCGTGACTCAGGCGGCATTCGCGAACGCTCAGGGCATGACATGCCGCCGCGAGCGCCACCGAGTTGCCGTCATAGATGCCCGCTTCTTCCAACTCGGCACCCGGTTCCACCAATTCGTCGCCCGTAGAAATAATCGCCACGCGCGGACAGAGATGAGCGGAAACGCGCGTCATTCCCAGGCAGGCAAGCTGCCCGACCACCGGTGGTGACAAGCGCGCGCCCGCACTCAGGACGGTCTGACCTTGGCGGTACTCCGCGCCCGCGCGGCGAATGTTCTCGCCCGCCTGCGCGGAACGACGCACGACAATCGTTGTGCCCGACTCTTCGCAAAACTCGCGCATGACCACGGCCTCCGTTCCCTTGGGAACGGGCGCGCCGGTCATAATCTTCAGCGTTTCTCCCGACCCCGGTGCGCCGCCCGCCGCCTCGCCCGCGCGAAGAGTTCCCGCCAAACGCAGCGCAACCGGAGTTTGATTGCCCGCTTTCTCAACGTCGGCCAAACGAACGCAGAAACCGTCCACCGCCGAGTTGTCAAAGCGAGGCATGTCGAACGGCGCCTTGATTTCCTCGCCCAGAAACCGGCCCGCAGCATCCTCGAGCGCCACCATTGCGACCGGCAGCGGATGCGCCTGCTCGATGACCAGTGATCTCGCCGCTTCGAATGAAATCACCGCTCGCGTTCTCCTTGTGCGGATGGATGACCGCCGCCGCGGACCATGGCAAAGGAATGCAGAAGTCCCGGAAACAGCGCGTCCAGAGATTCGGCCACGCCGAGCTTGGATCCGGGCAGGTTCAGGATGATGGTGCGCCCGCGCAGGCCCGCCTTGCCGCGCGAAAGCATGGCGAACGGTGTCCGCTCCTGTCCGTAAGATCGCAGCGCCTCGGGAATACCCGGGATCTCGCGCTCGATCACCTGCATCATGGCTTCCGGCGTCGTATCGCGAGGGCTGAAGCCGGTCCCGCCGGTGGTGACCACCAGATCAAGATGCATGGCATCGGCGTAGCCTATCAGCGTATCGCGGATCAGCGCGGTGTCGTCGGGAATAACGCGGTAGTCCTCAATGATGAATCCCTCGGCTTTGAGCCGCTGCTCGATGAGCCGTCCGGAAAGATCGTCCTTCTTTCCGGCGGCAATCGTGTCCGACATTACCAGCACGGCCGCCCGCAAGGGTTTCTCGGGTTCTTCCCGGTAATCCGATTTTCCGCCCCGCTTGTCAATCAGTTTCACCGCGCGGATTTCCAGCGAATCGTCAAGCATCTTCAGCATGTCGTAAAGAGTCAGCGCGGCCACCGAAGCGGCCGTCAGCGCCTCCATCTCGACGCCGGTCTTGTAGATCGCCTTCACGGTGACGGAAACAACGATCTCGTTTTCGCCGAGTTCAAACTCCACGCCCGCGAAGTCCACCGGCAGCGGATGGCAGAAGGGAATGATCTGCCACGTGGTCTTGGCCGCCTGAATCGCCGCCACCCGCGCCACCTCGAGCGGATTGCCCTTGGGAACGTCGTTTTGCCTGATGCGGAGCAGCGTTTCCGGTTTCAGCGTCAAGCGCGCCTCCGCCGTGGCCGAACGAAGCGTTTTCGTCTTTCTCGAAATATCCAGCATCATCAACCTCCGATGGCGGTCATACAGCGGTTTTCGATATCGGGCAGATCGCATTCCGGCGGATGCGCGAAGTCCTTCCCGGCCAGCGCGCTGCGAATCAGTCCGGCCAGCTCGTCCTCGCCGGCGCCGGCGCGCAACAAATCACGCAGGCTCACTTCCGCACGGTGCAGCAGGCAGGACTTGATTGCGCCGTCGGCCGTGAGGCGCACACGGTTGCAGCCGCCGCAGAATTGTGCGGTCAAAGGCGAGATGAAACTGATCCAGCCGGCGGCGTCCGGCAGATCGAAATCGCGCGCCACGCCGTCGTTCCCGTTCGCGCGCGGCGTCAGCGTGTGGCGCTCCTCGATGACGGCTTTGGCCGTGCTCCACGGCACCACCCGCTCGCGCTGCCACGCGTTTCCGGCGAACGGCATGAACTCGATGAAGCGCACGTTGACCAGTTTCTCGCGTGCCAAATCCGCAAAATCGCAGAGTTCGTCGTCGTTCACACCCTTCAACACAACTACGTTGATCTTGAGCGGACAAAAGCCCGCATCAATGGCCGTGTCCACTCCCGCCAGAACATCCGCCAGCCGGTCGCGCTTGGTGATCTCGGTGAAGCGATCGCGCCGCAAAGTATCCAGACTGATGTTCACGGACTGCAAACCCGCGGCGCGCAGCGCGTGAGCCTTTTCTCTAAGACGCGCGCCGTTGGTGGTCATGCCGAGTGTTTTCAGTCCCGGCAGCCGCGCCAGCTTTGCGACCAGCCATTCGAGGTTGTCGCGCACGGTCGGCTCGCCGCCGGTGAGACGGATTTTCTCAATGCCCAGCCCGGTCATCAGGCCGGCGATGCGCAGAATCTCTTCGAGCGAAAGAATCTCGGGCCGCGGCCGCCAGCGGAAATCCGCCGCCGGCATGCAATACACGCAGCGCAGATTGCAGCGATCCGTCACCGCAATGCGCAGGTAGGTGTGGCGGCGGCCAAATCCGTCAGTAAGCACGGCCGTGCCCCCGCCTGCGCTGATTCAGTTCGGCCAGCTCCGAGGGAGTGTTCACGCTGGTCAAGAGCTCTTCTTCTTCACGGGAGATTTCGATCCACTGCGGAGGAGCGGCCGCCATGAGCGCGCGCAGCGAACGGTCGGGTGACAGCAGAATGCGCTGCACACCGCCTAACAGAGAGGCGGGAAGGTAAGCTGGCAGCGGCAGAATCGAACTGACGCGCGCCGCGCGGAAAAAGTGCGGTCGCTGCGGATCCCCCTCGGCCAGCCGGCGCAGCAGCATCACGCTGAGCAGTGGCTGGTCGCAGGCGGCCACGACATAGCGGCTGTCAAGGCCGCTGGCCAGCAGCGCGTCAATTCCGGAGAGCGGTCCCAGCCCTCCCTTGCGGTCGGGAATATGAACCACCCGCGCCCCCGCCTGAATGCGGAGCGAGCTGTCCACGCCGGCAACAACCACCCGCGGACAAATCGCAAGCAGCGTGTCCAGCACGTGCTCGATCATGGTGCGGCCGTCCCACAGCCGTACGGCGGCCTTGGGCTGGCCCATCCGCGCGCTCTGTCCTCCGGCCAAAATCGCCCCGGTCGGAAAGCTCGCCTGATCCGAAACCTGTTGATTCGCCGTCACTAAGCCCATGTCCTGACTGTCCGGCATTAACCTACTAATTTACAACAACAATTTGTCACAGTCAACGCGGTGTGGTACACTTCCCGGAGAACACGAGGTGGTTCACTCTGGTGAACTACGCATCTTCTCACGAAGCTATTCTGATCGGAGTGTAGCGCCCAGCTTGCTGGGCTGGCTTTCGGTCTGATAATCGGGCTGAGCAGTGCAGAGCGAATCAGCAAACTCGCCGCGAGCAAAACTGTATGAAGAGTCGGTCGCAGACCGACCCTACCGACAGGAGGCCATCTTAGAGTGGGTCCTTTCGCACTTTTCCCCAGCCGAACCCCCCTTTTGTCCCCCCGTGAACGGCACTACTGTCTTAATGTATGTCGAGCGATTTGAGAGCCTTCGGACGGCAGGAGATTTTTCCTTACTTGCGGCGGGCTCTGCCCGCCTCGGAAAGAGGCGGCGGGGAGGCCGCCGGAAGTAAGTAATGGTGTTCCTGTCTGAAAGGCATCTCGCTCGTGAGATCGTTCAGGCAACAGTGAGACAGTAGTGCCCGTGAATGGGGGGAGAATACCGTTCCCGCCTGCCGGTGGGGGGGCGGGGGGTCTCTGGTCATTTCAAGATCGGTTTACGCTGAAGCTGCGAGAAGAGGTCAGGTTCCCGGTTTTTCCGTTTGCAGACCGGCAAGGCGGGAGAACCGCCGTCACACCTCTTGCCAATCCGCGAATCTTTCGGCATATTGATCTGACCGAAAGCCACGGATTGCACCGATCTCAGCCCGCCCATGAATCCCATCACCCGCCGCCGGTTCCTCAAAATCACCGGAACGTCCCTCGGCGCGGCCGCCGCCGCCAAGACGCTGAGCGTCTTGCCCGGTACGGCGAACGCGCTGGAAAAGGCCGCCGCGCCTTCCGGCGTGCAGGTGGTTCCCACCTTCTGCGACATGTGCTTCTGGAAATGCGGCGCGCTGGCTTACGTGAGAGACGGCAAGCTGTGGAAAGTGGAGGGCAATCCCGAAGATCCCCTGAGCCGCGGCCGTCTTTGCCCGCGCGGCACCGGCGGCGTGGGCGCGCACTACGACCCGGATCGCCTCACCTCGCCGCTTCTCCGCCGCAGTTCGCGCGGCCGCGAGGAGTGGGTGAGTGTCACCTGGGATGAAGCCCTTGATTACATTGCCGAGCGCCTGCAGGCCATCAAAGCGAAGTACGGGCCTGAGGCAGTGGCTCTCTTCAGCCACGGCATCGGCGGCAATTTCCTCAAGCACATGATGAGAGCTTACGGTTCGCCCAACATCGCCGCGCCCTCTTTTGCCCAATGCCGCGGTCCGCGCGACGTGGGATTCCGGCTCACTTTCGGCGAAGATGTCGGCTCGCCCGAGCGCACCGACATCGCCAACGCCCGCTGCCTTGTTCTCATCGGCTCGCACCTCGGCGAGAACATGCACAACACGCAGGTGCAGGAGTTCTCGGAGGCACTGGCCGCCGGCGCGAGTCTTATCGTCGTGGATCCGCGCCTGTCCGTGGCCGCGGGCAAGGCGAAATGGTACTTGCCCGTCAAGCCCGGCGCCGATATTGCTCTGCTGCTGGCGTGGATGAATGTTCTGGTGAGCGAGAATCTTTACGACCGGGAGTATGTCGCCGCTTACGGCTTCGGCTTCGAACGATTTGCCGCCGAGATTGAGCCGTTTACACCCGAGTGGGCTTATCCGGAAACGGGTATTCCGCCGGAGGTCATTCGCGAAACCGCGCGCGAAATGGGCCGCTATCGTCCGGCCACGCTCGTTCACCCCGGCCGGCATGCCACTTGGTACGGCGACGATGCCCAACGCAGCCGCGCCATTGCTCTTCTTAATGCATTGCTCGGCAGTTGGGGCCGCAAAGGCGGGTTCTATTATCCCCAGAGCATGGACGTGCCCGCCTATCCGTATCCGCCTTACCCGAAACCCGAGAAGGGCAAGGTGGACAATTCCGGTCACAAATATCCGTTCGCCGACGAAACCATCACCACGGGTATCCGTGAGGCGACGATCAGCGGAAAGCCCTATCCGGTGAAGGGCTGGCTGGTTTACGCCACCAATCTCATCCATGCGCTGCCCAACGAAGCGGAAACGATCCGCGCCCTGCAGGAACTCGATCTGCTTGCAGTGGTGGATGTAATTCCCAGCGAAATCGCCGGCTGGGCGGATGTGGTGCTGCCCGAGTCCGTGTACCTCGAACGCTATGACGATCTGAACGTCGAGTGGTTCCGCCAACCGTTTATTGCGCTGCGCCAGCCGGTGGTGAGCGCGCCGCACAACCAGAAACCCAATTGGTGGATCGCCAGGAAACTCGCGGACAAGCTCGGTCTTGGAGAATACTTCCCGTGGAATAGCATCGAGGAGTACCTTCAATATCGCTTGGACAAGGCAGGTTACAGCTTGGACGAACTGAAGCAAAAGGGAATGATTCTCGGCCCAAAGCGGCCCATCTATTTCGATGAAGGCGTTCCCGCCGAGTTCGCCACTCCCTCGGGCAAAATCGAATTCTACAGCCTGCAACTCGCAGAGAGAGGCTTCGATCCGGTGCCCAAATACACGCGTCCCGCCGAGCCGCCGCCGGGCTATTTCCGCCTGCTCTACGGCCGCGCTCCCGTGCACTCGTTCAGCCGCACGCAATCCAACCGCCTGCTCATGGACATGCTTCCGGAAAACGACGTGTGGCTGAACGCCGACGTGGCCGCGCGCTGGGGCTTGAAAAGCGGAGACTACGTGCGAATGAAGAATCAGGACGGTGTGCTGAGCAACCGCATCCGCGTCAAGGCCACGCAGCGCATCCGGCCCGACTGCGTGTACATGGTGCACGGCTTCGGCCACACGGCCAAGGGCATGAGCTTCGCCCGCGACAAGGGAGCCAGCGATGCGCAGCTTCTCACCCGCTATCAAACCGATCCTCTCATGGGTGGCACCGGGATGAACGTCAACTTCGTCACCTTCGAGCTCGAGGGATAGGCATGGCGCGCTTCGCCATGGTCATTGACACGCGGCAATGCGTCGGCTGCATGGATTGCGTCGTCGCCTGCAAGACCGAAAACGGCGTGCCCGAAGGCTTCAATCGCGACTGGATCGTGCAGGACGTGAACGGCGTTTTTCCCACACTGCACATGGAGATTCGCAGCGAGCGCTGCAATCACTGCGATAATCCTCCCTGCGTGTATTGCTGCCCGACGGGAGCCTCCCACGTGCACGATCTGGGCGGCGTGGTGTTGGTGTATCGCGAAAAGTGCATCGGCTGCAAGGCCTGTCTGGCGGCTTGTCCCTATGACGCGCGCTTCATTCATCCCGACGGTTACGCCGACAAGTGCACCTTCTGCATTCATCGCGTGGAGAAGGGACTCGATCCGTCCTGCGTCGCCGTCTGTCCCACCTACTGCATGTATTTCGGCGATCTCGATGATCCCTTGAGTGAAGTCAGTCAGCTTCTAACCTCTCGACAATATCATGTTCTTCTCCCAGAAACCGGAACCAAGCCGCAAATCTATTATCTATTGCCGAGGTGGTAGGGTCGGTCTGTGACCAGTAGTGTCTAACTGTATGTCGAGCAAAATGCAGTTGGTAGGAATGGCGGTCCGGGTTTTGATCCGAGCAAGGTGGCGAGCGATTGGCGATCCAACAGATGGGCGGCCAATTTACGCAGAAAGTGCCCTAAGGACCAGCCTCGGGTACACTGCTGCGCCATGATTTTCAGCAGGAGATACAGCAGTAAGGCGCTGAGGATATGCCATTCCACGCCGTTTTCGGTCACGCTGTAAAAGCGGCGCACTTTCAAGGTCTGTTTCAGAAAGCGAAAAAACGTCTCGATCTCCCAGCGGCGGCGGTACAGATCGGCTACGGTCTGCGCTGGCCAGTCCAGAGCGTTGGTGAGAAAAACCAACTCCCGGCCACTGTGGGGATCGCGGTACTCGATGCGCCGCAACGGTAGGGAACAATGAGCGGCCGCCCAGCGGCCGGTGAAACGGATGATCTGATCGGCCACGACCGGCTCATGCTTCACCAGCGGCGACGAGCGCACAACGCGGTAAAGGACGTCGGACCGCCAACGCGTCAGAAAGATCAAGCCTTGCGCCGCGAGGGTGGCGAACCATGCCGGGGACAGATAGCCGCGATCGAAACATAAGATCGTTCCCGGGGCATAGGCGAAGGTGCGCGCCACCGTCCGTTCTCCAATGGCGTAAGAGGTGATCCGCACAAACGCCGGCAGCAGGCTGGCGCCTTCCAAACCCACGTGTAAGCGAACGGCGCTTCGCTCCTTGGCCCAGACAGCCCACGGAAAGCGCGTATGGGACACACGAATCACGGTGCTGTCCAGGCGCACGAAGCGGCGCGCCCGCGCCCCGTGGTCCTCGGGGAATGCGGCGCGAAAGTGGTCCACCAGTCCGGCCAGCAGGGGCCGCAACACGGCCGCCGGACGATGGCGGTTGGCATAGGACAGTGTTGAGCGGTTCACACTGCCGATGCCCAAGCTCTTCAAGACAGGCAGTCGGTCTTCTAAGGTGGTGGCCATGTCGCGGATGCTGCTGCGCCCCGTCAGCAGTCCGATCAACAAGGTCTGCAGATGAGACCAGCACCCGGCTTTCTGCACTTTGTAATCGGCGCGGGTGCGCGCCACGATGTTCTCAAAGAAAGCACGCGGCACGAGCGCTTGCACTTGCCGAAGCAAGGTGTTACCTTTGACCATAGCTTGAGCCTCCTCAAAGGATCTTGGTTGTGGTTAACCGAAGATACACCTTTGGCCGGAGATCCTCAAGCTATTCATTTATACCCGCTTCACTTCGCCCAAACAGTGAGACACTACTGGTCGCAGACCGACCCTACACGGAATAGCAATGGCGCTGTTAGCTTGAAAAGGGCTGCCCGCATGCTGGTCCTGCTCAGCGATCTTCATCTCACCGACGAATCCACCGCCGAGAACGTTCATCCCGAAGCCTTCACTAATGTGCTGCTGCCGGAGATCGCCGCCTCCGCGCA
>Ga0315284_10014542_pt1 | contig 11212 bp, 12 predicted proteins | sample YL17G09_16_MG_FD_203696 | JGI IMG/M metagenome (GOLD analysis project Ga0315284, IMG submission 203696) | Sediment microbial communities from Yellowstone Lake, YNP, Wyoming, USA - YL17G09_16 | ecosystem: Environmental > Aquatic > Freshwater > Lake > Sediment | place: USA: Wyoming | collected...
GCCAATCGATTGAGCAGCCTTGCTGAGCGCATGGGCCTCGAAGCGTGGCGGGCGCTGCCGGTGGCGACGCGAGGCGAATTGCGGCACCGGTGGCGCTTCTGGGCGCGGCCCGAGCAGATCGCGCCCTCTGGCGACTGGCGAGCGTGGCTGTTCCTCGCGGGCAGAGGCACCGGGAAGACGCGCAGCGGCGCCGAATGGGTCCGAGAGCAGGTAGCGGCCGGCAAGGGCCGCGTGGCGCTCGTGGCGAGGACGAGCGCGGACGTGCGGGACGTGCTCGTAGAGGGGGAGAGCGGCATCCTCGCGTGCTGCCCTGCGGGCAACCGCCCACGGTGGGAGCCCTCGAGGCGCCGGCTCACCTGGCCGAACGGAGCCATCGCGACGACGTACACGGCGGACGAGCCGGACCAGCTTCGAGGGCCGCAGCACGATGCGGCGTGGGTCGACGAGCTAGCGGCGTGGCGCTTCCCCGACGCGTGGGACCAGCTCCTGTTCGGGCTGCGACTCGGGGCCGACCCACGGGTCATGGTCACGACCACGCCCAGGCCGACGCCGATCATTCGCGGCTTGCTCAAAGCGAGCACGACTGTCGTCACGCGCGGATCGACCTACGACAACGCGGCGAACCTCGCGCCGGCGTTCCTCACGCAGATCGTGTCGAGGTACGAAGGCACGCGCCTCGGTCGGCAAGAGCTCCACGCGGAGATCCTCGACGACGCGCCGGGAGCACTGTGGAAGCTGTCGCAGATCGACGCGGCTCGCGTCGCTCCAGACCCATCGAGGCGCTACCGGCTGATCGCGGTTGCGGTAGATCCGAGTGTGAAGGCCCACGCGCCGGGCGCGAGCGACGACAGCGGCGACGCGTGCGGCATCGTGGTCGTGGGGCTGGGGCACGACTCGCACGCCTACATCCTCGAGGACTGCTCTGGGGTCATGGGCCCGAGCGAGTGGGCGCGGGAGGTTGTCGACGCGTTCGACCGCTGGCACGCAAACGTCGTAGTCGCGGAGGTGAACCAGGGCGGCGCGCTCGTGACGCACACGTTGCACTCCGTGCGGACGGCGCTCCCGGTCGTGACGGTCACGGCGAAGCGGAACAAAGCTCTCCGAGCCGAGCCGGTGGCGCTCCTCGCGGAGCAGGGGCGCGTTCACCACGTCGGGGCGCTGCCCGAGCTAGAGGACGAGCTCTGCTCATGGGAGGCCGGCTCGCCAGACAGCCCCGACCGCCTCGACGCGATGGTGTACGGTGTGACGCACGTGCTATTCCAGGTGCAGAGCGCCGCGGCGACGGAGGAACGGGCGCGGGCGCCGAAGCCTCCCCCGGAGGAGCAATTCTGGCGGGCGCAGGCGGCGAGGATGGCGGAGGAGGAGCAACGGTCCCGGATGCTCCGCGGGTCGATTCGGAGAAGGTGAGCTGGATGGAGACCATCGCGGCCTACGACGCGATCCGCGCCACCGTGGATGACGCGCTCAATACCGGCGGCCAGCCTCTGCCCGTCGAAGACTGACTGGAACATCGGCCGCGCCGCGGCGTCTGCCCCTACATGTCCTCCCTCGCGGTGACGCTCTTCCTGATCGGCTGCACGTTCACGGCTGCCCCCGAGGCTGCCCCCGAGGCGCCTCCGCCGGCCGCGCGCCCCGTCGCGGGTCCGCGGTACGCCTGCGATTCGCCCCGGCTCCTGGCCCGGCCGCGCTGCCCTCGAGCCGTCCACTTACGGACACAGAAGACGCCCGGTTACGTGAACGACGGTCGTTCACGTAACCTAAAGTTGACGGCGTGGTCCGGGTGTGCTCGCATTCGGGGCATGAAGACAATCGTCTGGCGCCCCGGTTTCGTTGACGTTCGCTCCACAACGAGCCAGCAGGGGATCCCGATTACGGATTCTCCGCCGGCGACAGTCGCGCAGAGCACGCACGACGCGACGGCTGGATCGATGCAGAAGAGCATTCCCAGCACGCTCGTCGTGGCGGACGCCGGCGACGTGTACGCGCAGATCCTCGCCTACGGCGGGGACGTAGAGATCGTCGTCGATACGAGCCTGGCGCCGGCGGTCATTCCCGCGGGGCAGGTCTGGGCGGGCTTCGGCATCGATCCGGTGACGCAGCAGCCGAAGACGACCGGCGTGCCGCTCCTGCGCCTCCGTGGCCGCACGGCGAACACCACGATCCTTGTGACCGACACGGCGCAGATCCTCGGCATCGCGAGCATGGAGACCATCCGCCTCGACTGCGAGGCGCGCACGGTCGTCCCATTGACGGTCGGCGTGAATCTCCGCATGTCGAGCGCGACGATCCGAAGCACGCTCGGCGCGCTCGTCCCCTGCATCAAGACGCCGGACGGTGCTACGCTCGCGCTCCGCACCGATACATTTTCAACGCTCGACAACACCTCCGGCGGTCCTGCGATCCTGCAAATGGGCAGCACGACCGGCGTCGGCTCAGTGCTAGATCTGAACACTTCGTTCTACTTCGCCCTCGCCACGGGCGTATCGGACGTGATCTCGCAGGCGACCGCGGCGGGCGTGGTCAACTGGCACCACGACGCGAGCGCCGCGGCGGGCTACCTGGCCGCTTCGTGCCCGGCGCTCGTCGGCATCATCGACACGGTGTTCTGATGGCGGACGTCCTCACCGGCGTTCCGATCGGCGGGCCGGGCTCACCTGGCGAGCTCGGCGCGATGCTGCCCGCGGTCTTCAAGGGCGGCCAGTCGATCCTGTGGTCGCCGGCGGGGCGCGGAGACGTCACGACGTTCTACCAGGCGCTCGCGATCGTCCAGGCGAGCAAGGCCCCCACGCGCATCTATGTGGACCAGCACGCGGGCGATCCGCCGCTGACGGTGCCCGCGGGTGTCTACGAGATGCACGGGTCGTGCTTCTGCTGCTACGCGATGGGCGATCCGTCGCTGAACTTGATCACGTGCGAGCGGAAGACGAAGTTTCGGAATCTCTTCCTCGATGGGCCGCTGATCGTCCAGGGGAACAACCTGCGGTTGTTCGTCTCGGACGATGGGCCGCTGCTCGAGAACGACAGCACGAACCCTGGTAGCAGCCCCGAGATTTACTTCGCGAACAACGGCGGAATCTTTCAGAACAACGGCACCGGCGGGCTTGTGGACGTGGGCCTCGGCGGGTTCGTGTTTTTCGGCGCGCTGAGCGGCGGGGGTTTTCAGAACGGCGCCTTTGCCGGGAGCTTCGTGAAGCTTCACGCGGGGCAGGCGTGCGGGCTCGCGAGCCTCGGCGCGCCCCCCTCGTTCGACACGCACACCGTGACGAGCGACATCGGCGCGGGCATCGTCGGGCTTCTGCACGACGGGAATATCCCGGTCCAGATCGACGCGGCGCTGTTTCCGCTCTTCACCGGCGCACTGAAGAATCAGCCATTCGGGCAGCTAGGCTGCAGCGGCGCGACGGCGTACCGGCCGAGCGGAGTGCTCGGCCCGATCCCGAGCGGCTGCATGTACGTCGATTTCACTTCGATGCTTCCGATCTGGTGGGACCCCTCAGGGGCCGGACAGTGGCGAGACGCCACATGGGCGGTGGTGCCGTGAATATTCCGAAGGCAACAGGCCATTTCGACGCGAACGGCAAGCCATGCGAGGCGGACAGCACCGAGCGCGTGGCGACCGAGTGGAATGGCACGCTCCGCACGCGGAGCGACGGCAAGCCGGCGCAGGTACTGCGCGACGGCAAGTGGGTCAACGCGACCTGAGCGCGAGAGGAACGGGGAATGCGATTTTTCGGCTACGATTTCAAAAACGCGGAAGCGCGCGAGGAAGCGATCGCGCTTCTCGCCTTCATGCGCGAGCAGCGGGTCAAGGAGTACACCGACGAGCAAAGCCGCAAGGTTGTGCTCGATCTGCCGCCGGCGCCGAAGGCTAAGTGATGGGGCACGCCGTCCGCACGCTGGGGCAGTTCCAGGCGTCCGCCGCTGGCGTGGACCGGCCCGAGGTAGTCGTCGCGCTCGCGGCCGAGGTGAAGCGCCTCGACGACGCGTGGAAGGCCGCGGACGCAGCCGAGCGCACCGACGTACACGACGCCCGCGTTCACGCGCGGTTCGTGCTGCGGCAGGCAGAGAACGACGCGCTCACGGAATCCGAGTGGGCCGACATCGATCTCGCGCTCGAGGCGTCGCGATGACGGTGGAAGAGGTGGCAGCCGCGATGCGAGCCGTGGGAGCGGGGCGCGCGACGATCGATGGCATCACGCTCGACTTGACCGCGGCGCCGCTGCCGCAGCACACGGCGACGGTGACGAAGCTGGCGCCCGACGAGACGCCGGAAGAGGCGACGATGCGCCGCAATCGGGTGCTGTTCCGCTCGACTGGCGGCGTAAAGGTCAAGCTACGATGACGATGCACTCGAGCTGGAACAGCTACCCCGGCCCCGCGGACATGCGATGGTGGAAGCAGGGCGACGCGGGGGCCGGCGTGGTCGCGACGGTACGCCGAATCGCGGAGCAGCAGGCGAGCCGCCGCGACGAGTTCGAGACGTACATGAGTCTCTGCACCGACTCGCAGCAGTCGAGCGTGCTCCCAGGTAACCAGGGCGAGGGCTGGTCGCGATTCACCTACGATCCGCTGTCGCTCAACGTTGTCGAGAGCGTCTGCGCGACGCTGCAAGCCGCGATCACGAAGGCGAAGCCGCAGCCGAAGTTCCTGACGAGCGGCGGCGATTGGGGCCTGAAGCGCCGCGTGAGGCGCACCAACGACTTCCTCGCCGGCCTCTTCTCCGATCTGCGGGTCTATCGCGACGTCTCGCCCGACATCGCCTACGACATGATCCGCTTCGGCACGGGGATCGCGAAGGTCTACGCCGAACACGGGAAGCTCTGCATCGAGCGCGTGAAGCCGTGGCGCATCTACGTAGACGACGTGGACGGGGAGAGCCGCAAGCCGCGATCGATCTACCAGGTCGCATACATCGATCGCCTCGTCGCGTGCGAGCTCTGGCCCGAGCATCGCGAAGCGCTCATGGCCACGAACGGCCCCACGGGGGAGTGGGCGCCGACGACGCTCACCACATCGGACGTGCTCCTCGTGACCGAGGGGTGGCACCTTCCGAGCGGGCCCGACGCGGACGACGGCAAGCACGCGATCGCGTGCGGAGACGTCGGCGTGGTCGACGAGCCGTGGGACGAGGAGTGGTTCCCGTTCGCGGTGTGCCGATGGAGCAACGCCCCTGACGGATGGTACGGCCGCGGCGTCCCGGCGCAGCTCGTCGGCATTCAGTACGACATCAACAAAACCGCGGCGACGATCGACGCGATGCACGACAACGCGCCCTGCGCGATCGTGGTGCAGCGCGGCTCGAACATCACGAAGGCGCACATTCAAAACAGCTTCGGCGCGGTGCTCGAGACGGACGGCGCCCCGCCTACGGTGTTCTCCCCGACGCTCGTACCGCCGGACATGTACGCGTGGCTCGAGACGCAGTATCGCCGGGCGTTCGAGCGCGTGGGCGCCTCGCAGCTTGCGGCCCACGCGCAGCTTCCGGCGGGGCTACGCGGCGCTTCCGGCGTGGCGCTGTCGCAGTACATCGATCAGACGAGCGAGCGCTTCCTTGACCCCACGGAGGCGTTCGAGGACTTCCACTGTCAGCTTGCTACGCTCGCTGTCGACGTGATGGACCGCGACGGGCTCCACCTCGAGGTGGTTCACGCGCGGCGGGGCAACGTCGAAAAGATCAAGTGGTCGGACGTGAAGCTCGCTCCGCCGTACACGGTGACGATCGAGCCGACGTCGCTCCTCGGCACGACCGCGGCCGGGCGCCTCGCGAAGCTGCAGCAGATCACGGAGAGCGGGCTAGCCGACAAGATCGGGATGACGCCTCTGATGATCATGAAGACGATCGACGATGCCGATCTGGCGTCGTACACGAAGCTCCTGACGGCGCCGCAAGATCTGGTCGAGAAGATCCTGGAGAAGATCTGCGAGGACGAGGAGTACATCGCGCCGGATGCTTCCTGGCCGCTCGATCTGTGCTTCCAGCTTGGCGTGCTGAAACTCCTCGAGGAGCAGAACGACGGGGCCCCGCTCGAGGTGCTGGGGCTCCTGCGAGAGTGGATCGTGGACGTGCAGGCCCTGCAGGAGCGCGCGAAGCCTCCGCCGGCGCCGATGCTGCCGCCTCCGCCACCGGGCGAGCCGATTCCGGCCCCCGACATGAACGCGGCCCTCTCGGGCCCTGTACCCTCCCCCGTTCCGGGGCCGGTGGGGGCCGCGGCTTTACCAACAGAACAGGGAGACCATCCATGCCGCTCATCAAGTCGACGACGAATAAGGCTCGCGAGAGCAACATCAAGACGGAGATCGCATCGGGCAAGCCGGCAAAGCAGGCCGTCGCGATCGGTTACGCCGAACAGCGCCGCGCCAAGGGCAAGAAGCGGGGGCGCAAGTGACCGGCGCGCAAGCGGTCGATCTCTACGTGGCGGCCCGCGCGGAGCTCCAGCGCTGCGCCGAGCTGCTGCAGTCGCTCGCCGTGGTCGATCTCTCCCGCGACCACACGAAGGACGCGGTGCGCCTCGCGCGCATGTGTCTGTCGGACGCTGCCGGCGAGTACTGCGCCGCGGTGAACGCGATCCGCGAGGAAGACGCGCGACGCCGGCAGGAACAAGCCGAGATGATCGCGGCTGGGCCGATGGCGGCGCTGCCGCCGAATCGTAGCGAAGAGGACTCGGCCGCATGAGCGCCGAGGGCGACGAGACGGAAGCGGGCGAAGCGCTGTCCGTCTCGGAGGAGATCGCGAAGGCCGCAGCCGAGGAACAGGCGAAGCTCGGAGACGGCGGCGAGGAAGAGCAGACCGACGCGGAGACGCCGGCGGCGAAGGAGCCGAAGCAGGCCCCGGAGAAGTTCCAGGCCGCGGGTCGGCGTGGCGCTCGAGAGCGGCGCAAGCTCGAGAAGGCGACCGCGGCGAGCCAAGAAGCGGCAGCGGCGGCGACGCTGGCGGCGCAGGAGCGCGCGGAGCTCGAGGAAGCCCGCGAGCTCCGGAAGCTCCGCGAGGCAGATCCGGCGGCGTACGCGAGGCGCGTGCGGCTGGATCTCGACAAGCTGACGGATGGGCTTCTCCTCGAGGGCACGCCTCAGGCGGAGATCCAGAAGATCAAGGCGGACCTCGCAGCAGACAAGGCGGAGCGCGAGAAGCGTGAGGAAGCGGCCGGCCTCGCAGCGGCGCGCGACGAGGAGCGCAAGTTCAAGGCGGAGCTCGATGCCGCGGCCGACGAGTATCCGGCGATCGCAGACCTTGACCCGGAAGAGCTCTTCGGCGAGCGCGGGCAGGGCGCGGCATACAAGGTCGGCCGGGAGATCGAAGCCGAGCTCAAGCGCTTGGGCCACACGCGCGGGCCGACGAACGCGGAGATTTTCGCAGAGCTGAACGCTCGCGAGCAGGAGAAGATCGACAAGCGCGCGGCCCGCTTGGGCTACACGAAGGGGCCCGCGCCGGCAGCCGCTCGAGGCCCTGCGCCGGCGAGCGGGGGTCGCACCATCACCCGCGGCGCCACCTCCCAGCGCGCCGCGGCGCCTCCCCCGGCGGACGATTTCAACCGCGTCATGTCGAGCGCGGAGCGGGTCGAGGCGATGGTGCAGCTTGCCAAGCGACAGGCCGCGGGGTTACACTCTCAACAGCAAGTGACGCGGCACTCTCCGCGGGCCATCCAGGCTCAGGCGTTCACCTGGCGAGACGGGCTCTCGAAAACCCGGCGAGTCCGCAGCATGGACGATCCCCCCGTGACCCTTCACCGGAGATCTGTCCATGCCCCCCACGCCTGCATCAATCGGCTCGCTCAGCGCCGTTCTCAAGACCGTCTACGACAAGCAGGCGGAGGTCATCGCCTTCGACTCCCATCCCTTCCTCGGCCGCGTGCCGAAGAGCGACAAGTTCGGCGGCGAGAACCACGTTCAGACCGTGCGCTTCGTCGGCGGGCAGGGCGTCAGCACCAAATTCACGTCCGCGCTGAACAACCGGACGCCGAACAGCTACCGCAAGTTCGTGATCACCCGCTTCTCCCGGTACGGCATCGGGAGCATCACCGGCGAGTCGATCATGGCCGCGAAGGGCGATCTCTACACGATGGCCAACGGCCTCGAGAGCGAGATCGAAGGGCTCTTCACCACGATCGGCATCCAGTCGGCGGCGGATCTCTACCGCTCCGGTTCCGGCACCATCGGCCGCGGCAACGGCGGCGCCCTCACCACGACCTTCGTGCTGAACGATACGCTCACGCTCGCGGTCCCCAGCGACGCGATCCACTTCGGCGTCGGCGGCACGTACGAGACCAGCCCCACGGACGGCGGAGGCCCGGCGAACGTCGGCTCCGTGAACCTCGTGGCCGTCGACATGATCAAGGGAACGCTCGTCGCGAGCGTCGCCTGGAACGTCGCGATCGCGGGCTTCGCGACCAGCGACTTCATCGCGCCAGAGGGCAACTACTCGCTGATCGGGACCAACCAGACATGCATGCCGGGCCTGGCAGCGTGGATCCCCCCGGTCGCTCCGGGCCCGCTTGATAACCTCTTCGGCGTCAACCGAAGCGTCGCGCCGGTGGAGCTCGCCGGGCAGCGCATCAACGGCAACGGCGATCCGCGCGAGGAGACCTGGCAGAACGCGATGGCGCTCTGCGCGCGCTTCGGCGCGAAGATCACGGACGGCTACATGCATCCGGCGGATCTCGCGAAGCTCACGATCTCCCTCGGCTCGCAGGTACGCCGCGAGGAGAAGGCCACGAACACCAACGTTGGCTACCAGTCCGTCGAGGTGAGCGGTCCCACGGGCACGGTCAAGATCTTCGGGGATCCAGACTGCCCCGAGGGCATCGCGTACGGCGTCAAGCTCTCCGACTGGGAGCTGATGAGCCTCGGCAAAATGCCGATGTTCCTCATGCTCGACGGGAGCCGCATTCTCCGCGAGTCGACGGCCGACGCGTACGAGTACCGGATCGGCTACTACGCGGCGCTCCGCTGCAAGGTGCCGAAAAACCAGATCAGCATCACCTGGTTAGGGGGACGACATGAGCAGCCAGACGCGATGGCCTTCGCAGGCCGCAACGAACGAAATGGTCGAAGTCCCGGTGTCGTGGGACTTCGCCGGGGCAGCGGATCTCGTCCGCACGCCCATGGTCGTAGACGGGCAGGATCAGAGCGCCAGCATCCAGGGCACCGCGGTCTCGTTCATCCTCTACACGGGCATCGTGGGTCACTTCCGCGTGAAGCTCAAGCAGTCCTGGCCGTGGCTCCTCGGCGGTCACCTCGACGTCGCCACGGGAGACGCAGACCCCGCCGCGCCGTTCACGGTGAAGGTCTGCCACGATCCGGCAGCCATCCAGGACGCGGCGAACCCGCAGCTCGCGATCCAGGTGTTCGACGCTGCCGGCGTCGCTGCCAATCCTCCAGCGGGGCACACGCTCTGGGGCAGCCTGCATTTCCGTAACCGTCGCGTGGGGTCGTAATGGCCCGGCCCGGTGGACTGATGATCGCGATCGGCAAGCCGCATGGCGAGCCCGATGGCGACGAGGAAGAGGCGCCCGCGAGCGAGCGCACCGAAGCGGAGGCCGAAGGCGAGACGACGAAGGCGCAGCGCGTCGCCGGCGTCGAGTTTGCCAAGGCCGTGAAGAGCGGCGACGGCGAGGCCATCTGGCTCGCCTTCTCCGAGATGTGCGCCCTCCACGCCGACGAGGAAGAGGGCGAGTCCGAGTACTGAGCCGCACCACGTAGCCAAGGAGTCGCCCCGATGCCCGCCCCTGTTCTGCGAAGTCAGCTCGTGACCTTCGCCCGACAGGCGGCGGGCTTCGACGTGATCGGCACGTCCCCAGACGAGTTCATCAACGATCCCGAAGCAACGGGGATGGTCGATCGAGCCGTGCACGAGCTTTACGATCTGCTCGTCCAGGCGCGCGGCGAGGAGTACTACGTCAAGGAGTTCTCGTTCTTCGTCGATCCGCTCGCGCCCGAGCCTACGTTGTGGGACTTGCCCCAGGACTTCTACCAGCTCCTGACCGTCTATATCCAGTCGCCCGCGTTCCTCGGCTTCCTCGTGATCGTGCCGTTCATGGAGCGCGAAGTGGCGGTGCTGAAAACTCAGTCTCTGATCGGGACGTACTACCCGCAGATGACGCGCTACCGACTACGCGGAGAGCAAGCCGTCGCAGGGACGCCCCCCGTCACGGTGCCGAGCGCGCTGATCGAGTTCCTGCCGACTCCGATCGTCGGCTTCACCGCGTTCGTGCGCTACCTCCCGGTCTGCACTCGGGCTGCGGTTGGACCGACCATCACGTCACCCGACATTTTCTACGACGGGATCAACGGGTGGGAAGACTTCGTGATCTACACGGTCGCGGCCAAGATGGTGATCAAGGAGGAGCGCGATCCGGCGCCGTACCTCGCGATGCGCGCGGCGGCCGAGCAGCGCATCCGTACGCTTGCTGGGCAGCGCAACGCCGGTGAGCCAGAGCATGTTGTCGACACCCGCGGGTGGCTCCGCCGCTCCGCCATGGGCCGCGTTGGCGGCATCCGCACCCGGCTCTGGTATCCCTGATGGCCCTGAACGCATACGACCGACAGCAGCTCTCCGCCTTCTCCGCCGATCCGTCCGGCTACCAGGAGTCCGCGCCCATCGCCCCGACGTTCGACGCGAACGCGCAGGGCACCGGGTGGACGAGCGCCATGGACGCCCCGCGCGATGGAGCGGCGCCGCTCGCCGTTCCGCTCGAGGCCCCCCCGGCCGCGGCGCCGTCGCCCGAGCAGGAGCGCATGCGCGCGATGATCCTGAACGGCCACACCGCGGCCGCTCCTCCGCCCTCGGCGCCCCTTCCGATGCCGACCACGGCGCAGATGACCGGGCAGGCGCCCCCGCTGATGGTGCCGCTTGCCGCGCCCCAGCGGCACGACATGGGGTCTTACCTTCGCGTGCCGATTCTGGCGCCCGGCTCGACCGGGAGGCTCTGATGGCCTCGCCAGCGCGCCCACGCGGCGGCGCCTTCCGCGTGCTGCCGGAACGGAACCTACGCGAAGAGGATTCCGTAGCGAACCGCGTCGGTCTCTCGCAGACCGAGGACCGCCAACCGGCGCTCGCGTGTCCGCTCCTCCAGGGTCGGCTCATCGACTCCTTCACTGATCCGACCACCAAGATCACGACGCCTCACGTCACCGTCCCCGCCGGCGGAATCACGACGGTACCCCATAAGCTTGGGCGGAAGCTCCGTGGGTGGTTCATCTGCCGCAACGGCGGCGG
>Ga0315284_10014543_pt1 | contig 11212 bp, 13 predicted proteins | sample YL17G09_16_MG_FD_203696 | JGI IMG/M metagenome (GOLD analysis project Ga0315284, IMG submission 203696) | Sediment microbial communities from Yellowstone Lake, YNP, Wyoming, USA - YL17G09_16 | ecosystem: Environmental > Aquatic > Freshwater > Lake > Sediment | place: USA: Wyoming | collected...
GGTCGATGCGAGCGCCGCCGCGCACGTCAGCGGAACTCCGGGTGGAGCGCCGACAAGCTCCAGCGCGATGTCGTAGAAGTCGGCCACGTCGTTCGTCGGCTTGGGCGAGTACGAGACGATCCGCATCGTCGTGAACGACGTGTACGGCGGCCCGAGGTGGGTGAACTTCACGGCGATGCTCTGGCCCGCCTGGATGAGCCCCACCGATGCGGCGGGGACGCGGATGGTGCAGGTGATCCGGTCGGTCTCGACGGCGTGCTTGTCGAGCCACGCCTCGGCCTGGGCGGTGGCGGTGGCGAGTCCCTTGGTGTAGGGCCGCTGGATCGTCGTGCCCCGCCGGATGTAGGCGGCCTCGGTCGAGGCCCGCTTGCGGAAGAGCTTCTGCGTCCCGTCGTTGTACTCGACGACGACCTCGGAGTAGACCTGATCGGGCTCGCGGGCGAGGGATACCACGGGAGTCGGGTCGCCGGCTTCGGAGACCAGGGCGATGCACGTTGCGCTCCTGTCCGCCCAAACGCTGGAGATTGAGAGCGTGCTCAGGCCGATGCTCTCCGAGCCGTTGTCGAAGAAGAGGGTGATCGCCGTAGCCGCGGGGTCCCAGAACAGGAAGTACGTGTAAGCGTTGCCCGACCGATCCGACAGGTCGTCCATGACCGCGGACGGCGCGCCGCCCCTGTAGTCGGCGGCATCCATCATCGTCGTGTTCGTGACGACGAATGCTTCCGAGTGCGAGATCGCGTCGTCGAGGTAGTCGCTCTGGAGGATCCACGTCAAGCGGGCCGCCCACGTCTCCGCGGGCCGGTTGCCGTCGGTGCCGGTGATCTGGCGGAAGCCGAAGGCAGCGTTGATGTCAACGATGGTCGCGTCCTGGAGGCGCGCGTCAAGCCCGACGAACAGGCCCTTCTCGACTTCCCGGGCGATGACTCGCTCAGTCGTCCAGCCGGTGAAGAGGCGCGGCTGGGAACAGGCGGTATCCTCGACGGTGAACGGCTTGTGGCCGACAATCGCGAGGGTGCCGTCCGGGTCCTCGATCGGGATGCCGCCCATCGACGCCTCGCCCATGTCGGCCCGGTGCGTGATCTCGATGCCAGAGACCGCGACGTTGTTCGTGATCGGCGTGCCGTCGTAGGAGATGACGATGGTGCTCACGGCTCGTAGATCCGCGCGCCGCCGCTATACCGCGTGGACACGGCGGTCGCTACGCGCTGGTTGCGGACGCTGTTCCTGATCGTGAAGCCGTTGCGAATGATGATCGTCGGCTTGTACGTCGGACTGAAGTCCTTGCTTCGGATGGCGGCAGCAGCATCGCGACTTGCAGCAGCGCCCGCCCTTGCGACACTCGTCAGGGTTGCGATGCGTCGAGCTTCCGAAGCACTCGCGGTATCGGAGGCTCGACGGTTCTTCTCGAGCACCGCCGTCACGCGGGCGGCGTCCGGCGTGATGCCGGTCTTCGCGGTGATCCTCTGGAGGATCACCGCTCGGTCGGCGTTCGAGACGGTCCCGGCGTGCTCGCCGCGCGGGCGCCCCGGATCCCAGTTGGCGCCTTGCTTGTCGACGGCGATCTCGGCCGGGGTGAGGGGTCGCTTCTCACGGCTGGAGATCTCGTCCCGGATCGCTTGCTCGAGGGCCTCGGTGTGCGTCTTCACGCCAGAGGCGTTCAGTTCGTAGAGCACCTTCTGGAGCGGGTCGAGCTTGTCCGGCATCCCTTCGAGGCCGGCGAGAGCTCCCCGAAGCTCCGAGAGCGTGCCGGTCGTCAGGAGTTTCGTCGTCGCGTCATTGTTGGCCCCCGCCTGCTCCTGGAGCCCGGGCATGATCTTGCCTTGCCAGACGGCTGCCAGCGAGGCGGCGATAACCGCCCCGCCGATGAGCACGGGAGCGGACGTGAGCGTGCTCATCAGTCCTTTGCCGCCACCCGGAATGACGCCCTTGCCCCCGATCCCGCCGGCCACGTCGGCGACGAAGAGCGGGTTGGCCGGCGTACCGCCACGCTTGAACAGGTCCAGCCCGCCGAGGACCGACTTCACGATGTCGGTCGGTCCGATCCCGGTGATCTTCTTCAGCGCGAGTGCGCCGACCGCGAGCGCCTGGACCTCCGGGGGGAGGGCCGAGAACAGCTTGATCGCGGTCCCGATGGCCCCGGCCGCGGTGGTCATCAGGTTGGCGGCCATCGAGAGATTGCCCGGGGAGAAGATGCTGCCGATGGCATCTCCGAGCGCCCCGACCTGGGCGAGCGTCTCGGGCTTCCCGAGGAACTCAGTGAGCCCGACGCGGACGCGGGTCAGGGCCGGCAGGAGCGCCCCGGTGAGCGCCTGCTGCACGCCCTCGATCGCGTCCTGGAAGGCCGCCGCTTTGCCCGCGTCCGTTGCCGCGAAGGCCGCGCCCGAGCCGCCGAACTCCTTGTTCAGCTCGCGCAGGATGATCTTCTGGGCCTCGGCGACCTTGCCCTCCTTCATGTAGGCCGCGATGCGCTTCTTCTGCTGCGCGTCGAACGTGACGCCGACGCGGGTGAGCGCCGTGATGCCCTTCAGCGGGTCGTTCAGGGCCTTGCCGAGCTGGATCGCCCCGCCCTTCATGTCGGTGCCCATCGCCGTGCTCATGTCGGCGAGGATGCCGAGCGACTGGTTGAAGATGTCGTTGCCGGCGCCGGCCTCGTTGCGGACGTTGGTGAACGTCAGGAGCATGTTCGCGCCGGCCTGGACGGCCTTGTCGTCGATCGTGGTCTTCGTCTCGATCGCGTTGGACAGGTCGCGGATCTGGGCCGCCGTGACGTTCGCGGCGGCGCCCGTGCTGCGGATGACGGCGTTCGTCTGCGCGACCACCACGCCCTGCTCCGCCAGGCTGTCGAGCCCGCTGCGGATCGCCCCCGCGATCCCCCTGACGACGAGCGCGCCGCCCACCGCCAGCGCGGCACCGGCACCGACCTTGAGCGCCGTCGCCCACTTGCCCGGGGCGCTCTTGATCGTCCGGTCGGCGTGGGCCATGCCGGAGTCGAAACCCTTGGTGTCGGCTCCGACTTCGGCCTGGAGCCGGGCTGCGGTGATGCTCACGTTTCGACCTCCACGGTCGCGTGCTTCGCTTCCAGCTCGGCGAGCTGGGCGGCCTCATACATCTCCTGCCACGCCACCGGCAGCCGGACGAACTCCGGCGCCGGGATACCGGCGTAGCGGGCGGTCGAGATGAGGCCGTACCACTCGGGCATGGCGCCGAACTTGCCTCCGCTGGCTAGGAAGTGCCGGAGCTGCCGGCCTTCGTAGGGTCCACCGCCGAGTCGTCCCAGATGGCCTGGTTGATCTCCCGGATGACGTGGACGGAAAGCGTCTTGCCCAGCGTCTCGGCGTCGAGCTTGATCGGCTTCCCAGAGCCGTTGAGGATGTCGAGCGAGACGATGCAGGCGGCCAGCGCCTCGTCCGGGGAGTCGACGAGCCAGGAGTGCGTGAGTGCGTTCGGCTTGTACGTGATCGGCACGTCCTCGCCGAGACACTTCCAGACGAACGACCGCGTTTCAGCCGCGAGCGCCGCGATGGTCAGGCTCATCAGAGTGCCGCCAGGGCGTTCTGGAGGGTGAACTCGTAGGGCTTGCCCCACGTGTCGTCGTTCACGATGTCGAGGGTGACTTCCCAGCCGTAGACCCCCTCGCGGTCGGAGTGCTTCCCGAGGGACTTGACCTTGACCGCCGAGTCGAACTGCCAGAGCATCGTCGCGGAGGGAGTGCCGCCGACCGTATCGCCGACCGCCTTGAGGCGCAGGAACCGCGTGTCGCCAGAGCGGAGGAGTGCGAGGAACGCGGATCCTGCCGTGTCGTGCTCGACGAACATCGTGATGCTGGCAGCCGGCTCCTGCTCGACGTGGGACGCGAACGAGGAGTGTGCGCTGTCGATCGGCCAGATCGGGGCGACGAGGTTGCCGAGGTTGATGCTGCCCGTAAAGGCGCGGAGCAGCTTCGTCGAGCCGAGCCCGGCGGCGGTCGTGTCGAGCGCCACGTCGAAGAGGCGCGGGAGGACCGGCGTCAGAGCCACGGCCGTCGGCGTTCCGGTCATCGTGATCGCGTCGGTAATCAGTTGGCCGAAGAGCGTCCCGGAGATGTCGCAGGCGTCGCGGCTGATGTCGATCTTCAGCGAGTCGAAGATCCCGTAGGCGTAGCTGTGCGCGAGCACGCTGCCGCCCTTCTCGATCGAGTAGGTCTGGTGCGTGTCCTCCGCCGCGTTCTGCGGGGCGATGACCCACTTCTTGAGCGGGCCCACCGTGCTCGGTGTGACGCTCCGGATGAGCGAGCAGAGGAGGTAGGTGAAGTCGGTGTAGGTGAGCTTCCCGGTGTAGTCGGCGGTCGTCCACTCCTTGCCGGGGATGGTCAGGGCCGCGTACTTGTGGCCGTCCGGGCGGAACGTCTCGTTGGTGCCCTCGACCCCGTCCGTGATGCTGATCGAGTTGAGGACCTTGTTCGCCGGAACCGCCGTGCCCGGCGTGCCCGTGTTCTCGACGCCGATCTGGGCGCCCTGCGCGATGCTGGCTACGTCTGCCATGTCCTGATCTCCTCGGATGCTGCGATGCCTGGATGACTAGGGTGCTTGGACGTAAGCTCGGTAGAGCCCTCCCAACTGGACGTAGCGGACACCGTCGACCGTCGCGGGCGGGATCGCGGGCTGCTGCTCGCGGTTGACCATGAGGACGCGGATCGTCGAGGTCACGCCGCCGGCGGCCTGGAGGAGCGTGTCGATCCGGGCATAGGTCGGGCCGAGGGCCGCCTTGCTGGCGCCCTTCCCGACGACCCTGATCCAGTAGAGCGTGTTCACCATGACCCGGTGCGGGCCGATCGACACAACGTCGATCCCGTTCGACTGCGCGCTGATGAGGACGAACGGGTAGGCGGACCCGGCCGGCGCCTCGTCGGTGTAGATCCGATCGCCGACGAGCGTGCTCACGCCACCCGCGCCCGTGTCGGCGTGGAGGATGCCGTAGTACCAGGTCTCGAGGCCGACGATCTCGCTCATCCGACGCTCTTCCTCGGGCGGCGGATCGCGCCCGACGGCGCCATCTCGCGGGCCGAGTAGCTGATGTTCGGGTTCGCCCGGATGGCGACGGAGCCGGCGATGTTCGCCCGGAGCTTCGGCTCGATCGAGCGGATGGCCGACTCGAACCGCCCGCGCTCGCCCTCTGCCGCCGGCGTCAGGTAGGGCTCGGCCCGAGTCGGTGCCGGCTCGCCGGTGCCGTACTCCAGCCACACGGCCTTGAAGTCATCGTACCCGGCGATCGCCGTCAGGCCGTCGTCGCTGTATTCCGTCCGGACGCTCTCCATGAGCTTCCCGGTCCGGCGGCTGTTCGCATCCACCGTCGCCTGGGACTTGTCGGCGATCGCCTCCGTCGTCTCGAACACGACATCGGCCATCGACACGCGCATGGCGCCGGCCAGGCGCGGGAAGTGGTTGAAGACGATCCGGGCGCCGGCCATCACAGGATCTCCACGGCAAGGACGCGCCGGCCGATCTCCCAGGAGCGGGGATCGAGAACCGCGGCGACCTCGAACGTCCGTGACCCGACGACGATCCGGTCCTTCGCGGTCACGTCGGTGAGCGCGGGCAGGGTGATCGTCCAGGTCGTGACGGCGTCGAGCTTCCCGGCGACGACCGACTCGCGGCCGCCGGACGGGGACACGCGGCCGGCGACGGTGGCCACGGTGGCCTCGGAGGTCGTCCAGCCGCCCGCCCCGTCGGAGGTGAGCGTGTCGCGCTTCACGACGGCCGTGTCCGGCAGCGAGGCGACGAGCGTCGAGCGCATCGAGGCGAGCTGGGCGGCCGACAGCATGGCGGCTACCACGTGTCGGCCGCGTTCTGGATGACCCGGATCGCCGGGGCGCGGACCTTCGTCCGGTAGGCGTCGATCAGGGCCCGGATGCCCGCCGCCTGCTGCGACCGGCTGAAGCTCTGGCCATCGGTCGCGAAGTCGAACTCGGCCGCCTTGCTCTGGAGGACCAGGTAGAGCATGTCGATCGCCGCGCCGTACAGGTCGAAGCACTGCCCGGAGACGAGGACGCTGGTCTGCGTCGTGGAGAACGTCCACTCGCCGGCGAGACAGTCGGAGGCGCTCGGCGTCAGGACGCCGTAGGCCCCGTCGGTGAGGACGGGGGACGCTTCCCAAGCGCCACGCGGCGCGAACCAGTCGAGGTAAGTGACGGTGCCGCTCGTATTCGCGACCTGGAGCGGCCGGAGCGGCGCGTTGCGGACCTGCGTCCGGTGGGCATCGAGCGCGTCCTGGATCTGCTGGTCGGTGTACGTGGACGTGGACGGCGTGCCCGCGATGACCGGGTCGCCGATCAGCTCGCGGACGCGCGTGATGAGGTCCGCCATCGTGGTCCGAACGCTCATGGCTTCGGCCTCCCTGTAGGCGGCGCGGCAGCCGCGGTGACCGACGCGCCGCCTGTCAGGTCTCAGGCCTTGAGCAGGAGGGTCTTCTCCTCCTGGAGGATCTGCCAGCCGTACAGCGCCTCGAGCGTCACCCGGACGCCGCCATAGGTGGCGTCGTAGGCAAGCACGGAGCGGAGCACGACACCCGACTGGGGATCGCGCACGTTGGCGCCGACTGCACCGGAACCGGCCGGGGGCTCGGGGAGCCCGCGGAAGGCGCAGATGATGCCGTCACGCCGCCATGCGAAGTTCTTGGTCTGGGCCGGAGTGGTGGCGGCCGTGGTGATGAGCTGCGAGCAGAGCACCTCGTCGAAGCCGGCGACGGCTCCGAGGTTCATCGGGCTCGCGGCGATCTGGTTGCCGCGAGAGAACGCGGCCCAGCCCTGGAGGTCGGTGTCACCGGCCACCTTGACAATGTCCTTGGTCGAGAGCGCGACGTACCGCTGGCTCGCCGGGCAGAGGTTGTCGGTCATCGTCTTCCAGGCGCCCATGAGGATGTCGTAGGTGACATCCGTGGCATACGCGCTCGCCACCTTCGAGGTCGTCTGGATCTCGGTGATCCCGTCGGTCTCGATCTGGGTCGCGAGCGCGATCGCCGCGGCGCTCGAGTAGTTGCGGATGAGGTCCTGGTTCGCCTGCGCGCGGACGATGTCCTCGACGATGAAGCTGACCGCGTAGTACTTGTTGAGCGAGACCTGAACCTCGGTCTCGCCGACCGGCTGGGAGAGCGTGTACGCCGTGCCCGCGCTCTTGGAGTAGGCGACCAGCGTGCCGGGGTAGGGGACGTGGAGCACGTCGCCGACGCTGAACGCGGCCACATCCGAGTCGGAGTAGACGCGGGGCGTCAGGACGATGTTCTCCCGAAGGATCTCGAGGGCGCTGTTCGCCCAGATCTCCGGGATGAAGTACTGGGCCTGGGTGACGTCGATCGTGTCTGCCATCGAAGAGGACTCCCGCGAGTAGGGATGCTCCGGCTCCGCCCTCACTCGCACTCGGGCGGTCGGAATGGTTGGTGGCTACCGGATGCGGCCCTCCGCCATCGCCTTGAGGATCGCGTCCTTGTTGGCCGCGTAGAACGTGGCGTCCTTGAGCTGGTCACGGCTGAACGAGACTGCCGGCGCCGGCCGGCCGCCGGTACCCGAGTCGGGCGAACCGACCGTGCCGACCTTGAACAGGTCTGCCCGGCTGGCCTTGAACGCTGCGACTGCCTGGTCCAATCCTTCGACCTCGCCATCGTCTGTGACCTTGAGGCCCCCGAACTCGTCCGCCTTCGCGGCCAGATCGAGCACGCTGCCGTTGATCCCTGCTCCGACGAGCGCCGCCTTGATCTCGGAACGGCGGATCTGCGCGTGGTACCGCTCCGTGACCTCGGCTGCACCCTCCTTCCGAGCGGCGGCGATCGCCTTCTCGGACTCGGATGCGCCTGCGAGCTTCAGGTCTTCGAGCGCCTTCTCGGCGGCCTCGGCCCGTCTCTGCGCCTCACGCGCTGCCTTGCGCTCCGCTTCGAGGGCTCGCTTCCCGGTGTCCCCGAGCGCCTCGTCCGTCCCTGTCGCGGGGACCGGAGTGGCCGGCTCGGTTCCGGCGGTCTGGCCGGGCGTCGCGCCCGGCACGGCGGGCATCGCGCCCGCGGATGCGTTGTCAGTCATGGTGCGCTTACGCTCCTGTCGTTGTCAACGGGCTGCCGTCACTTCTTCGGGGCGGGCGGCTTGCCCTTGTTCACGTTCAGCCGGCGATCCGCCGGCGTGGATTTGCTCGGTTTCCCGCCCATGCGTCCTCCTCACCCTCGTCCGGGATACTGCTTCAGGATGCGATCGTGGATCTCGACGGCGTGCCAGCCGTGGTTGGTGCCGGGCTGCCCCATCGTCACGACCTTGACCTGGGATGCCGTCATGCCGGGGACGAGGCCGATCTTCATCCCGGCCGCGCGGAGCGCCATGCAGAAGTGGATGTCCTGCCCGCCCCAGCGCCGCTCGGGTTCGGCCGCGTTCGGGCGGGCCTCCCAGACGGCGCCGCCCCGCTTGACGTACTCCACGTCGGTCCGGAACCACGGGCGCGGGAGTCGCTCGAAGACGTGGGCCGCGATCAGCGTCGCGCCGAGTCCGCACCAGAGCACCTCGTCGCCATCGGACACGGAGCAGCCCCAGGCGTCCTCGGCCGCGCCGACCGGGTAGTCCACGGCCACCACGTCGAAGCCGGCCGCCAGCGTTCGGAAGGATGCGGCGAGGGCACCGGGCGGCACGACCACGTCTTCCTCGACGAACCAGAGCGCGTCGACGCCGGTGGCGAGCCCCAGCTCGGCCACGCGCTCGTCGCAGTCCGGGATCGGCAGGTCGTGGCTCAGGAACCAGCCCCGGAAGCCGGGCACCTCGGCCACGTTGCCCATGACGGCCTCGATGGTGCGCGAATGCACCAGCCCGCGGGACGGCGTGACGACGGCATAGGTCATCCCGGCACCAGCCCTTCCGGCTTCGTCCACTCGTCCCACCAGGCGCGCAGCTCGTCGTCGCTGTAGCCGCCCCATTTCTGCCAGTGCCCGCCGGAGTTGGCCGGCGCGTTGGCCGCCAGAACCGCCGCCCGGCCGTGCCGGAGCTTCGCGGCCGCCTGGTCGTAGGTGCGGAAGGGGTAGTGGCGGATTTGAAGCGGGCCCGGCTCCGGCCGTGGGTAGCCGAGGAGCCCGTGGTTGCCCTGCATCAGCACCCGGTCGGAGCCCGGGCGGTACGCGACCTTGCGGGTATCCGGCAGCGACCAGAGCGAGCCGGGCCGCGTCCAGGTGATGCGTCGGAACGGGTCCGGGTCATCGGAGTCCGACGGCTGCGGGATCATGTCGCGCCCCTCCGTCATCGTGAGCACGACGTCCGGCGGCAGGCCGAGGAGGACGTCGCCGATCCGGCCCTCGTCGGAGTACCACCACTCGTCGAAGTCGAACGGGACGATCCAGTCCGCCCCGGCGCCGACGGCCGCGGCCGCCATGCGGTTCATCGTCTCGGACTGGAGGTACGCGAAGCTCGGCTCGTCGTAGATGAATAGGCGAGGATCGCCGATCGCCTCGAGCAGCTCGCGGCTGCGGTCCGTCGAGTTGTTGTCGGCCACGACGACCAGGTCGCACTCGTCGAGCATGTGGCGGACGACCTGCTCAGCCACGTCCTCCTCGTTCCTGAACATCGAGACGGCCGCCACCATCCCCGTCGGCCGGCGGATCCAGTCCGAACCGACGTAGCAGGGGAAGAACCTCCCGCCGCCGAAGCCGTCGTGCCAGGTACGCTCCCCGGCCGCCCAGATCGCCGCCATCGGATCGGGCCCGGGGTCGATGCCCCGCTCGACGCACCAGCGCCGCCACTCGCCGTCGAGCTCCTTCGCCAGGCGCCCCTCCGTCGACCAGCCGACGTGATCGCACTCGATCCCGATCGTCCCCAGCCGCCAGCCTGCTTGGATGACTTGCGCGCCCCAGATGAAGTCGTAGAAGTGAGCCGGCGGCATGGCCGGGGTGAGGGTGAGCGCCGCCAGTGCCTCCCGGCGGAAGGCCATGAACAGCCCGTCGACGGCGGCGGCCGGCCGGAGGTCGGTGATCCTGGTCCCGGCCTTCTCGGCAGAGATGTGCCCACGGGTGCCCCGGAGGTTGCTCATCGTCGAGGCGCGCTTGCCGTCCCGGTCGATCCCGTCCGACCCGGCGAAGCCGACCATGCCGAGAAGCGGGTCGTCCCGGAAGGCGTCCTCGACGCGGTGATCCCAGCCGCGCTCGTAGAAGAGCATGTCGTTGTGGCAGAGGGCAACGACGCCGGTCGGAGTTAGGTCGGCGACTTGGGCGAGCGGCCAGAAGTTGCCCTCGTTCCGCTCGTTGCGGATGACAACGACCGGAAAGGCCGTGCGGCCCCAGGCGTGGTAATCGTCGGCCTTGTAGCGGTCGGGCGAGGCGTTGTCGACGATGACAAGGGTGAAGTCCGGGCCGGTCACGGTCTCCTCGAGCGACTCGACCATCGCCGCGGTGAGCCGGTGGTTCTGGTACGCCGGACAGCCGAGGATCATGCCGGGCCCTTCGTGACGAGCACCAGGCCCGGGACCAGGACGATGCGGTCCACGTCCGAGACGCCGCGGCCGCACTCGTCGACGAGGCTCTTGATGAAGCCCACCATGCCGGCGGTGTGGCCGCGCTCGAAGACGGCGCCGTCCGGCCAGTCGGGCCAGTACCCCGTGCCCCAGTCCTCAATCGCGTAGATCCCGCCCGGGCGGAGGTGGTGGCAGAAGAGGTGCCAGAAGGATGCCTCGGCCGTAACCCCGAGGTGAGCGCAGTCGTCAACGATAACGTCGAACGGGCCGCGCTCCGATCCGGCCAGGTCCAGCACCGCGAGATCGTCCTGGGCACCCGCGTACATCGCGATCCGTGCGCTGTCCGCGAGGTCCGGGACGGCCCAGTCCACGCCCGTGACGAGCCCCTTCGGGAAGTAGTCGCGCCACATGAGGAGCGACGCGCCGGTGGCGATCCCGAGCTCGAGCAGCGAGACGGGCTGGCTCCTGAGGTCCGCCAGAGCCTCGCCGTAGACCCGGAAGTACGACGTCGGCTTGTTGGCCCGGTGAAGCGCCCCGAGCGATCCGAGATCAGGGAGGATCATCGCGGCTTTCGAAGGACGCATCGGCCCTCGGTCCCCCAGTCCCAGTCCTTCGTGGTCCACTCGGCCAACTCCCAGAGCCGGAGGCCATAGTCGGCGGCGGCGGCCACCCTGCCCGTGAAGTACCAAAACGACTCCTCACACCAGAGCGAGACGTGGGTCGGGTCGGCGATCGCGCCCCAGCCGATCGCAAGGTTGACAAGCGTGACG
>Ga0315284_10014544_pt1 | contig 11212 bp, 11 predicted proteins | sample YL17G09_16_MG_FD_203696 | JGI IMG/M metagenome (GOLD analysis project Ga0315284, IMG submission 203696) | Sediment microbial communities from Yellowstone Lake, YNP, Wyoming, USA - YL17G09_16 | ecosystem: Environmental > Aquatic > Freshwater > Lake > Sediment | place: USA: Wyoming | collected...
TCGATTTTGGTAACAGACTGAAAGAGGGATTTGTAGCAGAATATGAAAGATTGAAAAACGAGGAAAAGTACCAGGGTGATGATTTATTTTTCAATTTGCTTGATTTTGCATCCAAAGGAACGATGAACTTCCCGGAAAAAGCGGCAGGATTGGCCATTTTGGTTTACCTATTCGAAAAATGTGAGGTGTTTGAGAAATGATACTGCCATCAAAGCATATTAAATTATCAAATTCTCTCATTAATACGGGAGCTGTGTTGCTCAACAGGCTCGATGGTGACTATACGGTCACATTGCTTTGGGATAAGACTAGAAGTCTATCAGAAATAAAGTCATTCGAGAGATTTATACTCGGTCTCGACCTGCTATTCATGTTAGGACTAATCGAATACAGGGACGGCTTGATTGTGAGGTTTGCAATATGATTCATTCAATCAAGTGCGATAAGCCATCATTTAAGACCATCCACTTCAAGAAGGGTTTCAATGTAATCTTAGCCGAGAGAACTAAAGAATCTACAAAAAAGGATTCGAGAAACGGCCTGGGGAAGTCAACACTTATAGAGATAATCCACTTCTGTCTTGGGGGCAAGAAAGGTGAAACGTTAAGTAAGCCTCAATTAGAAGACTGGACGTTTACAATTGAAATAGATTTGGGCGGAAAAAAATATTCAATAAGCAGAAATAGCGCCGAACCCAAAAATGTATTCATTGAAGGGGATTGTTCGGATTGGCCTATTCAGCCCAACATAGATAAAAATACTAATAGACAAATCCTCTCCCAAAACGACTGGACAAGGAATTTGGGCGTTTTAATGTTTGATATCCAATCGACATATGAAGGGAAATACCATCCGACATTTAGAAGCATGATATCTTATTTTATTCGAAAAAACGGACAGAGTGGGGCATTTCTCAATCCATTTCAACAATATAAAAGCCAAGCTGAATGGGATATCCAGGTTAACAATACATATCTATTAGGGCTGGGTTGGCAATATGCTTCAAAATGGCAAGTTCTAAAAGACAGAGAAAAGGTCATATCGCAAATAAAACAAGAAGCATCTTCTGGATTTATCTCGGATCTCATGGGAAATATCGGGGAATTAGACGCCCATAAGATTAGGTTAGAGGCTCAGGCAAAACAAGAAAAAGAACAATTAGATAATTTCAAAGTGCATCCTCAATATAATCAAATTGAAGATGATGCAAATAGGCTGACGAAGGCGATACATCTCCTCGTAAATAACAATATCGATGACAAGCGTCTCCTTGAGTATTATGAAGCGAGTATAAAAGAAGAAATAGACGCGAAACCTGAACAGGTAGCCAAAGTGTATAGCGAAGCAGGTTTAGTATTTTCGGATAGCGTAACTAAAAAAATCGACGAAGTTCTTAATTTTCATAAGAAGATCGTTATAAATAGGAAAGAATTCTTAAGTTCTGAGATTGATAGACTGAAGCAAAATATAGTCCGGAGAGAACAAGAAATACAAGGCCACTCAACGAAAAGGGCCGAGCTAATGCTGACACTTCGAACACACGGAGCCCTACAAGAATATGTTCATCTGCAAACAAACCATCAAAACATAATTTCGCAATTAAAAGATGTTTCTATAAAGTTGGAGAATCTAAGGAAGTTTGAACAAGGTAAAAGTGCACTTGTAATTGAGCATACTCTATTGCAGCAGAGCGCGGCGAAGGATCTAGGTGAAAGATACGCTCAAAAAGAAGAGGCTATTCTAGCATTTAATAACTATTCCCTGCATTTATATAAAGCACCCGGAACACTGTCGATAAATGTTGAAAAGAAAGGATATAATTTCAAGGTTGACATACAGAGGTCAGGAAGTCATGGCGTTGGAAATATGAAAATATTCTGCTACGATTTATTGTTGGCCAAACTATGGGCAAAACGGAAGAAGACACCAATGTTTCTGATACATGATAGCATATTGTTTGCGGATGTTGATGAAAGACAAAAAGCTTTGGCATTGCAGCTTGCCGATTCAGAAGCCCGAAAAGAGGAATATCAATATATTTGCACATTGAATTCAGACGCCGTGCCCCATAAAGAGTTTGATAAAGAATTTGATTTTGATAGTTTTATTGTCGCAACCTTTACCGATGCAAAAGAAGATGGCGGTCTTTTAGGAATCAGATTTTAAGGAAAATGGTAATTGTTCCATGGAAAGCATGTCTTAGAAATAGATATATAAAATAGATTTCTCAATAAATAGGGGTGAAAAGTGAGTATGACGATTGACTTCGCATTCTCTCTCTGGTAATAAAAAAGCAAAAGGCAAAAAATAAGAAAATGGCTCTAAACGAAGAAACTGTTAAAAATAAGATTGTTATTCCGTACTTCCGCAAACTCGGATTTGAAGATGAAGAAATCGATTACGAAATAGGATTCGAAATTCAATTAGGACTTTCGAAGCAATATATTTCTAAGACTATAGAAGAACGAAAAAGAGGCTATTTAGATTTGCTTATTAAGAAAGGCGATCAGCCCCTTTTTGTGATTGAGACTAAAAGCCCCGAGCATACATTGACTGATAAGGACAGAGATCAAGCGATTTCTTATGCAAGGCTATTAGATAAGATAGCCCCTTATTCGATTGTAAGCAATGAAATAGATACGAAAATATACGACACGATTACTAAAGAATGTTTAGATGATACTGATTTAAAGAAATCATCATTTGTGAAGAACGGATATTCCATTTCCTTGAATGAAGAGCTAAGATACGAAGCCCTAAAAAATCTGTTTGGCTATAATTATAATAATTTATTGACTTTTTCAAAAAGCCAAATTGGCGCAAGGATGAATTCTTTAAGAGGATCTGAAAAAGATTTATCTAAAAAATATATTCCCGAATTATATACGGAAAATTATGAAGTTGAAAAAGAATTCGAAAATTATCTCAAATCTAATAAGGTGGTATTTGCATTAATAGGAGAGCAGGGAGTCGGAAAAACTAATTTATTATGCAACATGGCAATTAGATTAATTAATAAATATCCTGTTTTGTTCTTTAATTGTAGTTTTCTGACACAAGGAATATCTCATGCTATCGCAGAAGACTTCAGCTGGACTTTTTCTGCGGATAAATCACCTATTCAAATTGTGAAGAGATTAGAGGATATAATAAAAAACCATAAAAAACGTCTATTTTTGATATTAGATGCTATAGATGAATGGACGGTCCCTCATATTAACAAGGATTTGAACGAATTTTTAATGAGGATAAAAGATGGAGATATCAGATTAATCGTTTCATGCAAAGACTCAGAATGGCCGAGATTCTTAGAAATATCAGGGCTACCAAGCGAATTCGTTGAAAACACATACACTGGTTCTGATACAAAAGAAAATAAAATAATTGGACTTCCGGGAGTTAAAATTAATAGATTAAACGATGACGAACATAAGGAAGCCATAGAAAAATACAAAAGAATATATAATTTCTCAAACCAATTAAGCGGCGCTGTATTAGAGGAAAGCAAGCTGCCACTTATGCTTAGGGTAATTTATGAAATATGTGAAAATACCAATAAAGAAATAGATCCGGATTTAAATTCTACGGAAATATTAGATAAATATCTTAATAAAAAGCTCGAAAAGGTTTCTAATTCTAGAGCCGCAAAAGATATTCTTAGAAAAATAGGAAATGAATTATATTTATTGAACCTAACAGAAATTGAAGAATCAAGAATATCTGATGAGCTTGGAGTAGACATTGGTTCAGAAGAATATGGTTCATTGTTTTCGCATAATATATTGGAAGCTAAAACATCGACAATTGGTAAGAGGGTCATACGATATTATTTCGAGAAAATTAGAGATTTTATAATTATTTATTATTCAAAGAATTGGAGAATATTAGACAAGACTCAATTTAAAATAATATTAAATGAAATACTTTCTAAAATATATGGCGAAAGTCTATTGTCACTTTATTTAAGAGAAGCTGGTCAATCTCATCTGGATGCTTTCCGAGAATACAATGAAGAGAATATAGAGAGGTGTATTAGCGAATACGAATCTACAGTCCAAAATGAGTTCCCACAACTAAAGGGTATATTATTTCCATATGGGGAAGATAATCTTGGCATAATTTGTTTTTTAAATAGTAAAACAAAATCAATTGAAGGATATGGATTTCGTCAGACTAATGAGAAGCACCCAGAAAAAATGACAATTCTGGATATTCCCTTTTATAGTGCCATTTTTGGTCCCAAAGAGATATCAAATAAGATATTCTATGAATATAAAACAAGTCAAATAAATGGGAATTATCCCCATATAATAATTAATCCAAGGGCGATATCGCATAAATATATAAAAGAGCAAGTATCGAAAATAATGAAGGAAGGAAAATTAAAAGAAATTAAAAATATTGGATTTGCACTAGAAAAAACGTATGACATAATATATCAAAAAGGAAGAGAGTTTGGATTGGGAGAAAGAACTCAAGATACAATCAAACAAATTTCCAATCTATCGTGTAACGAAATAATTGAGAAATTGGAACAATATAAAATTCACAGGTATGCTGAAAGATGTTATATAGAGCAATTAAGAAAAGAGGGGAAATTAAAAGAAGAAAAACGTGGCACAATAACCACCTATAGTTATAGTCCTACTCCACAAGATAGAAGTGAGATTCAAAAAATTGCCCTTGATTTAATTGATAAAAAGAGTCCTTGTCTTGATCTTAATGTTCCATTGCCCAAAGAATATTATGAACTAAGGAATAGCGTTGATGTTATAAAAAGCGATCGCGAGTTCATAGGTAATCCTTTGTTGCCTATCGGTGACTTAAAAAAACCTCTATACCAATGGGAATCAGAAGTTGCAGATTACTCTGATGTTGGGATAAAAGAATACGTGGAATCTTTTTTCAGGAACGTTTTTAATGAATATAGGATATTAGTAGAAACGAATTACGATAAAGTTAAAAATCAACTTCCTTTATATCGATCTTTACCTATTCATTTATTTGCGGAAATATCTACTCCTCAAATGCACGTGTGGGGCAATAAATATCCAGATAGAGAAATTATCTATACTTTTATTAAATCAGATAAAGAAGATTATGAAATATATATAAATACAACAGACCGAAGATTTCAGAGAATAGGCACTAGGCCAATGACAATACATAGCAAGAAGGGTTCAATTAAAGCGGAATTTATTCAATTATCCCTAGTGTCTCGTTTGCTTAGGGGGGAATTCTCAGTCTTTAAAACTCCCATCCGAAATTACGTTTATAACCTATTAAATAAAGAAATGAAGGAAATAAAAATCATTGGATAATATAGACCCGCAGGAGGTTTCATTGTTGAGCTGGCTGACGATTTGCACTTTTTATCTCCACATACCATTTCTCAAAATACCCCTCATACCCAATCCCCGGAAAAACCACGAAATAGCACGGCGTCGCTGAGCAGCAGAAAGTCTCAATCAAATCCGAATATCCCCTGTATTTTCGAAATCCCTTTGTCTTTACCCTGACTTCATAAGGAAACTCTTTTTTCAATTCTTCGTCCATTTCATCGCCCTACAATTCTCCCTTATCTGCGAAGCTATAAAATCTATCGAGCCCTATGATTATGTGATCGAGGACTCTGATTTGCAGCATGTCACCCGTTTGCTTTAGCAATTTAGTTATTTCTTTATCACAATACGATGGCTCGGGATCCCCTGATGGATCGCCGTGAACGAAAATAACGGAAGTTGCCGAGGCAAGCAGAGCTGATTTATAGACTTCCCTAGGATGGACCGGAGCAGAATCCATAGAGCCCTGGCTGACCATGTCCACTCCGATTAGATGGTTTTTTACGTCTAGGAAGAGCGAATAAAATTTCTCTTTATCGCTTTCAACGAGTTTTTTGAATGCCGAATAAACGTCGCTTGAGCTGCTTAATTTCATGGGTTTGTACTCGTTATGGCCTTCAATGACAAGCTTGGTTCTGACTTTGTAGCCTTTGTACTCGTAGCCGTCAAAACAGGAATCTTTTAATTCCGTCTTGTTTCTCCTCAATCAAATCCCACCTTTTTCTTTTACTGCTTTTCTGAATTCCAAAAAATAGGGAAGCTCTACCTCAAAAATCTTCGTTTCAGAGAATTTCTCATTATAGCCGGCGCTTTCGGGATTCAAGTACTGGTCGTTGAAGGCAAATCCCGTGTATTTGAAAAAAGCCCGCTTTGCCGATTCGAAATTAATCAATACGTCTATATCGTCATTTACGCCTTGATAGTTTTTTACGAGAACATATATTTTCTTGTTTTCCATGGAATTACCCCTTTCTATTTGAGACGTCCGGAAGTCCATCCTTCGGATACTTGCCAGCTAAAATCAATTTCCTGATGTTTTTGCCTCCGCATTCCTTTGTACCCAGATATTCGCAATGGTTATCCGTATCTCCAGAGCCTGAGCAATAATCAATGCCCCAGACCTGGACCATCCAGCAGTCGCTCGTCAGGTCTTTCTGATAGATTCTCTTTGTCCTGGCTATGAATTGTTTACCGCCGATATCGATTTCTTCTGTTTCTGTCGTAAAATCACCTTCTTATTTTTAAAAGCCAGATATTCCGACCAGTCAATTCTGTCGATCTCTCCGCCTTCATATTTGATTTCGCATTCAAAATATCTTTTTATGTCGCCGAGAAAATGTTCAATCCTGGTCGTAAAATCGTTTATTTCTTCTTTCGAATGGCCGTCCAGCTCAAGCTCATCGAGAATCTCATCGTAATGCTTGATTGACAAGATCTCTGCGCGGCTGTCGTTTTTAGAAAGAATTTCGCCAACCTTGGGTATGCAATATTCTACATGAGACCTCATGAACGGCGATTTCGCCATTTCGTATTTAAACAGATACTGATCCATGCCCATTTTTATCTGCTGGGCAATGCTGAGCCCGGATTCTTCCTTTATTCTGAGCATTTTCTCGATGTATTTTTTTGGCACCATGAATTTGTACACGTATTTCACCCGGCTTATTCTTAATCTGAAAAATAGGGGAGTTAGTTATATTAAGCTGGGCTTCGGGAATTGCCGTTTTTGCAGGTGATTATTGCTTGTTTTTTATATAGCAATCAGGAGTTTGTATTTTTTTGTATAATAGTCACTGCAAGAGGAATATTCAAATGGCTGTTTCTATGTCCACTTACAGCACAAAGGGAAAAGAAGGAAGGATATTTAGAAGGGAGTTTCTCAAATACGGCGGAAAAAGCGCTCTAGCCTATAGATTTTGCGGCGCCGGATCTTGTGGAGAACCGGTCGGCGCGTCTCCACATAACTCGCTTTATATTATTTTAAAGGGGACTTTTCATGCCAACTGCCCCGCTAGAAGAATTCATTTCCAGGTCGATTCGTCCGGATGTAAAAAAGTTATTGGATCATTGTTCCGATTTAATTGAAGAAGTCGTCAATTATGGATCCCATATTGCCAGATGGTGCATCGACAAGAATACAACAGGCGATGAAAATGCTGTGGCCTTCCTCATGTATAGGAATATTATTGAGCTGATAGATTCAATCTCAGTACTGGTCAGAAATTCCTGCACAGAACCTTGTAAAATATTGCTGAGATCCCTTTTCGAAAGCTTTCTGAACTTCAATTACCTTATTGAAAAGGATTTTAATTTAAAGGGCATGGATTTCCTAGTCTGCTATAGGCATGATGAAATCAATGTCCTCAGGCGGTTCGATCCCAAAGACCCCGAATACAAAAAATACCAAGAGAAGAAGGCTAAGGATATCATCATCAAGAACATCCCTCAAAAGCCGGTCCCTGATGTCGCAGAACGCCAGGAAAGCCTAAGGAAAATATTCGAGCACCCGTCCTATAAGGAATCGAGCGCCGAATATGAAAAATACAAAGCCGGCCATAAAGGTGTAAATGTCAAGTACTTTTCCCACCCCTGCGGTAAGGACATTTCCCAGGAGCACGGTAAGGATATTTCCCACCCCTTCGGTAAACAGATTTCCCACCCCTCATCGGAATGATCTAAACCTCCTTTCTTGATTTTTTAATACGATAAGACTCTCCGTCCAGGGTGAAGACCTTGGCATGATGAAGCAACCGATCCAGAAGGGCCGTCGTCATCACCTTGTCGCCCATCATCTCCGCCCAGGATTCGAAGCTCTTGTTCGAGGTGACGATCAAGGGAACTTTCTCGTACAACTCGCTGATCAGATTGAAAAAAAGATTCGCTTCCCGCTTTTCGATGGGTGTGTAGCCGATCTCATCGATGATGACCAGGTCCGACTTCATCAGCCTCCGGATCCGATATTCGGAAGTTTTTTGGACCTCCGCGGTTTTCAGAAGCTTGATCAGGTTGGTGACCCGCTCGAAACAGACCTTGTACCCCTTTTCCACGGCCGCCCGTCCAAAGGCGATCCCTAAGTGCGTCTTCCCGATTCCGGGCGGCCCGAAAAAAAGCAGATTTTCCTTGGCGTCGATCCACCGGCAGTCGAGAAGGTTCACCGCCTCGGATTTCCCGATCCCCTTGACCCGGCCGAATTCAAAATTCTCGAGCCCCTTGAGGACCGGGAAGTGGGCCCCGGCCAGGTTCCTCTCGACCCGTCGCTTGATCCGGAAGCCGATCTCCGTCGAAAGAAGATCGTTCAAAAACGTCAGGTACGAGACTTTCCTCGATTCCGCCTCGTCGATCATTTCGTCCAGACGCTGGAGGACGCCGTGGAGGCTGAGCGTTTTGAGGAGTCCGAGCGTCTGCTGATGGGCTTTCATGAGACCGCTCTCTCCCGGGCCGCCTCCTCGTAGTCGGAAACCGATCGTTGGCTGACCTTCAAGGGTTGATATTGACTGAGACCTTCGATCTCGACGATTGGGACCGGCTCAGGTTGCCGGCTTTCCCGCTCGAAATGGACATACGTGTCCTTGAGGTTCGTGAAGCTCGGCGTGTCGTTTTCGAGACAGTAGAGAAGGGCCCGCTCCAGGATCCCCAGATCGACCTCCTTTTCGGTGAAAAACTTCTTGGCTTCCAGACACTGGTCCCGCGCATATCTCGGGAAGGTCTTGAAGTTCCGTTCGACGAAACGCCTCCACGGCTCGAGCTCGAAGAGTCCAGCCACGGCAGCCTTGAGTTCCTCGACGGTCGTCTCGCCTTCTTTCCGGCAGCTCCGGGTGGAGACGAGCTGTCCCGGGATGAGAGAGAGCCTGTAGGCAATGATCTCCTTCCCGGTGAAGACGTCGAAGACGAACAGCTCCTCCGCAGTCGTGTAGATTTCGACCGTCTTGTTCTTGTACCTGGGGGGGAGTTGATAGTTACAGGCCTGAACCGAGATCAAGGCTTTATCGTTGGCCGTCCGTTCCTCTCGGCCGAGCAGCGAGTCTTTCCGGAAAATCGAGTTCCGCAACGGCCGCAGATGGGCCCGTTCCTGGTCGATGAGGACGGCCGGGATTTGCTTAGTCGCCTGGGAGATCTTGCCGTTGGCCCGCCGCGGCAGCCAGTTCAGGACTCCGGCGTTGGCCTCCTCCACCCTCTCGAAGTCCCGGCTCGCCAGGAAATTCCCTTTGACGAATTTAACCAGGTTCTCGATCTTACCCTTCGTTTCGGGATCCGCCCCCCGACAGACGTAGAGCCGGAACTCCTGTTCATCGATAAAGTATTTAAAATCTTTAGTATAGATGATGTCTCCGGCGTTCTCGCTGACCACCATCAGCCGGTCCTGGTCGATCACCAGCTCCTCCGGCCGGCCCCCGAAATAGTCGAAACAGTCCAAAAGATGACGGATGACATCCAGGGTCCGAAACGGTTGCCTCTGAAAAATCACATACTTGTAGCGGCTGGCCGAAAGCACCGCGGCGAAGATGTAGAGAACCAGGCCGCTGCGGCATCGGTACTGGCCGAAATCGAGCTGCATTTGCTTGCCGAAGGGCAGTTCGGGGACTTTGCTGTACAGCCGGACGGCGTCGTCCAATCGCAGGCTTTCCGTCTGGAGGAGATAGGCGATGTAGTTGCGAAGCGTCTGTTCATTCCCCGGCAACGAGCCGTATCTCTCCTCCAGATAGTCGTAAACCGACGAAACCGGCAGCGTCCGGAAGTCATTCGCCCCGTAAACCTCGAGGATCTCGCTCTTCCGGTCGTCGAACGCCTTGTCCCGGAAAAGATGATCCTGGCGGTACGCCCGGTAGTCCTTTTCCCCCATGGCGAAGTATTTGGCCACGGTTCTGGGATCGATTTCCAGGGCTCGCCCGATCGCGCCCTGGGAAAATCCCTGCCGTTTAAATGCTTGAACCTGCTTGAACATCGCTTTGTGGATCATCCCGCCTCCTGTAAAGTTTCTTTCTACCTTACAGGAGTTCGGTATGGGATTTCTATTTACCGTGCCTATGGGATTTCTGTTTACCGCGACCCTTGCATTTCTATTTACCATGACCCTAGGATTTCAGCTTACCATTTCCAAAAGGCAGGCCTCCCAAGAAATGGTACAGCATGAGGGGCGGCCCGAATGATGTGTATAACCTGGCGGACTATCTGGGATTTCCAGCCCAGTATGAAATTCTCTATCGTTCCTGGTCGGGGCTGGTTCATGGCACCGATATCGTTAACGAAAAGCTCTCTATCGTAGAGCCGGGCTTGGCCGCATTTACGCAGCTTCGCTACCCTTCGGCAGCCCCTTTTGTAACATTAATGGCAATCACTTTCGGACTGTCTACCATCAGGATCATTTCTAATCATTACTTGCCTGATAAAATACAAGAGAATGCTGATTGGTACAAAAGAGAGCTAGAAAAATCATATATGAAGCTGAATAAAATAAAATTCGTCGACGCGGAAAGCCCGCTCCCCTCGACTTCAATCTAGTACGTTGGAATCGATCTGAAATCTTATTCTTCTATTTCAATTTCAGCCAAAGCGTCTCTAAATTTCTTGATATAGATAGCTGTTTTTCTTCTATAAGGATTTTTACTCGATCGCCAATAAATTGCGAAATCAACATCTAATTTTTTACGTTGAAAGAATGTTGATGGATCCTTGGCTTTTTCTCCTTCTCCACGTTTTAATCTATAAAAATTTAATGCTGCTCTGAATATGCATATCAAAACTCTGTTCAAAGGGACAACCACTTCATAGGTCTGTTGCTCGCAGGCATATCTAAATCTTCGTTCAGAGTATCCTGAATTAATATCGCTTCCAATCTGGCTCCAAATGAAATTAAGGACAAGCCATTTTGC
>Ga0315284_10014546_pt1 | contig 11210 bp, 10 predicted proteins | sample YL17G09_16_MG_FD_203696 | JGI IMG/M metagenome (GOLD analysis project Ga0315284, IMG submission 203696) | Sediment microbial communities from Yellowstone Lake, YNP, Wyoming, USA - YL17G09_16 | ecosystem: Environmental > Aquatic > Freshwater > Lake > Sediment | place: USA: Wyoming | collected...
CAGCTTGTTGTCGATAAGATGGTAAGTATCTTCCACCGTCGCAAAACCCTTCGCCTTGAGATATCACCGGTGTCACAGAACCATTACGCTGTGGCTGTGCCACTGTTCACCCTGCCCGCCGAGCCGGCTCACACGCCGGTCGTGTCCGCGGCACTTTCAGGCAGTTCGCTACCATACGGCATAGGCTCGCCCCCCTGCAACTATCGAGCGACAGAAAATACGTGGTTTCCCCCAGTTGACAACCGCCCGGCGGAGCGGATATCCCTCACCACCAGAAGCACGGGTTCTGATAGGCCTGCCAGAACCAGCGGTGCTGCATTTCCTCGAATCGCCGCCACTGGACGTGGCCGTCCACAAACAGGATGTTTCCCCCCGTCGGCTGTGAGCTTTTCTTCAGATGATTGGACCTGTCGAAGATCTGCCATCGCGACCAGCAGCCGCCGGTGGCCCTGCTGAAATCGGCCTGCAATCGGTCGGGACCGTTGCTGGCGGTCACATCGGCGATCAGTTCGACCATCGCGGGCGGCTGCTTCGTACCGATGACGGACTGAACCCACTCCTTGGGCTGGCCGTCCGGGCTCATGGGCGGGTTACTTCTGTGTGTGCCATCTGGCCTCTGAATATCGATGAAGTAGAAGTAGCCCATGATGCGGTGAAAATCCTTCCGCGTCGCCGTATCCTGGGGCTCGGGCGTAGCATAGGTCTCCGGGGTACTGGCCGGGAGGTCCTCACCGTATCGCCAGAAAATGATCCGGTCCCGCTGGCGCCACGATGGGCAGTAGAAGATGTGCCGGTCGAACCCGCCGCTCTTGAGAAGGAAGTCGGTGGTCCAATACGAGACATCGAACAGCCAGCGCTCCACCGTGTTCATCGGCAGCTTGCCGTCGTAGTCGTTGGCATACATGAACAAGCCAAGGCCCATGTTCTTCTCATGCTGGGCGCACACTGTACGCCGCCCCTGCTCCCGCGCCACCCCCAGCGCCGGCAGGAGAATACTCATCAACAGCGCGATGATGGCGATCACCACCAACAACTCGATGAGCGTGAAGCCTCTGTGGTTCTGCATGGCAAACCTCTCTCCCTGACCATCATTGACAGGCCACTGCCTCAGAGGGTGTGTGAAAAGCCAACGTATCGTAGCATGGGCATCTTGCCCATGAGTAGCAAGGCCATCCCCCGCCTTCGCGAGGGTTGGCTTTGGCCCTGCACATGGTCGTCTTTTCATGAGCGAACCGTCCATGCTACTCCTTACGCACCCTCCAGGACAATCGCACGCCGACAGCACGCTATATAGCATACCATTCCGAGGGGAATACCCCAAGTTCAATCGCGGGATTCGGCAGCTTTCCTGCCGCGCCGCCTCCGCCTTTGTTTCTGCCTGCGGATCTTCTCCGCTTTCGCCGCCGCCGGGCTTTCCTGGCCCAGGCTCTTGAGCTCCAGCAGTTCGCACAGCCGCTTTCTCGCGTAGTACCGGTTCAACCGCTGCGACCGTTCCTGCTGCATCTTCACGGCCAGTCCCGTCGGCGCGTGCTTCAAATAGACGCAACTGGAGGTCTTGTTGACCCTCTGCCCGCCGGGGCCCGAGGAACGGATGAACTTCTCCTCCAGGTCCTGCTCGCGCAGTCCCGCCGCCGCCATCCTCGCCTCCAGCTCCGCCTGCTTCTTCTGTGTGACCCCGAAATCCATCCTGTTCCAAACCTCCAATCCGCGCCGACCCATCCGCCGGCGCCGTTCGACACTACGATGCACCGCCCGCATGCCATGCGATTATACCCTCGGCAGACAAATTGGCTTCGTTTTTCGCACGGGCACAATCCGTCTCTTTGTCTCACAACCCCTTTTCTGCCCAAGAGTTAACATCCATTCGGCCATCTGCAAATTGGCTTTGTTTCGCACACCGTGCCCTCGACTCCCGCATGACGAGTCCTGACAATTGGCTTTGTTTCGCATAGTGCATCCCCAACTCCCGCTTGGCAGCCCCTGAGAATTGGCTTTGTTTGGCACAGCAGGCCCCCGCCCGTTCATGTCACTGCGAGTCGTTGAGCGACGCGGGAACCTCGCCCCACCGGAAATTGGCTTTGTTTCGCACAGTGCCCTCTCGATTCCCTGCCTGCAGGTCCTGAGAACTGGGTTTGTTTCGGATTTCGTGCTTCCAGTTTCGTCTGGTGTGAGCCATTCGGGCGTCAAGTTGGCCTCGGATTTGTCGGCTTCGCATGATTCTCTATTCAGTTGTGTCATTATCATACAACTGCACACGTTGGCCGTCAAGACACATTCCGACAATGCAGAGACTTCTATCGGCCACTGAGTAGCGAAGATAGCTCCTTGTCACACATGGACTTACGCCTCTTCCTCTGCGCCCCTTTGCGACCTCTGGAACCGCAGATGAACGCCGATGGACGCTGATAAACTCTTGTGCAACAGGGGTTTACAACTGACAACCGGCCGAAGGCCGCAAGCGTCCGCCACAATAGTCAATCGTAAATCATCAATCATCAATTCAAATGCCCCTGCCCCAAGTTCCCCCTTGCCTTTCCACCAGCTTGACCTACGATACGGCTATGGAATCGCAGGCTGCGGCGGTGCTCTGCAAGACGGAGAAAAAGCTATGGTTGACACCCTGCGGCCGCCAATCTGTGGTTTCACGCCACGGCAAGTGCTGTCCGTGAAAATGGACCTGACGCCGCTTCGTCCCTCTCCAATGCCATCTCTGACGGGATTCCCCGTCAGTAGGCCGAAACGCCAGTCTTCTCTGCAAGCCAATCGAGCATTTCCTTGAAAACCGGACACTGCAATTGCCTGGATTCTAAATAGAGGAGTTGCCGTAGATCACTTACACTCGCCAACACGGCTGCCGCGTCCGTTGTGTCTCTATACGCTCTACCTTTCTTCTGCCGATAGAGTTCTTCAACAACACGCTTGGGTGGTCGAGCGTGATTCTGGTCTTCCACAGGTTGGCACCAATGGCCCAAACGGTCAGGCGTCCCAAGGTGAGCACACAGTCGATCACGGGCTGCCAATAACAGCATTTCCAGATCGTGCTTGAGCGATGAGGCCAAAACCGTCCAAGGAGAGTTTCAGCATTGCCTCCTCTTCTCACAATCGTATCCCGGACGAGCTTCCGTTGAACGTCGAGCAGGTCCTTCAATGTGGCATGTTGGTATTGCGTGCCCAGATAGGGCTGATTCGGGTAATAGTCTGGCAAGCCCACAACGAAATCCCGCGAATCAGCTATGAGCTTCTCAACAGCATGTGCCCCGATCTTCCGGAAGAAGTTGCTCTTGCCATCGAGCGGTATCACCCGAATTCCCCATCCCACTTGCCTTGCCTCAGTTTCTGGCGCCATCCATCCCAGAGTGCTTCCAGCCCAGATCTGTCCGCGGGGCCTTCCACATAGACCCATACTTTCATGCGATGGCCTCCAATTCGCCGGAGCGATGGAGGTCGCCGAGCGTTTCTCCCACAACGTCCTTGAGCATTTCCACCAGCGTCTTCCGATCCGCAGGCCGGTGCCATGAGGTATTGGAGGCTTCTCCTCGTGACATGACAGCCACATCGTCAATGGCAAATCGATTCAGAAGGTCGGGGCTGTGTGTTGTGACGACCACCTGCGTCCGTTCTGATGCCGTCTTGATCATGTCAGCCACTACCGGCAGAAGCCTCGGATGGAGACCGCTTTCAGGCTCATCCACAGCAATGAAAGGTGGCGGCGTTGGATTCAGGAGTGCGGCGGCCAAGCAAAGTGTGTTGCCTCAGACGGAATTGGACATTCCCAGATTGCGTGTTAGTGAGTACGGTGGGTAGTCACTTTTTGAAAGGGAATGTTCATGACCACACGACGACAGTTTTCCGCCGAGGAGAAAGTCCAAATTCTCCGGCTCCACCTGCTGGAGCACAAACCCATCTCGGAGGTCTGCGAGCAGTATCAGCTCAATCCCAACATCTTCTATCGTTGGCAAAAGGATCTGTTTGACCACGGCACCACCGCCTTCGAGCGAACCGAGAACGGCTCAGCCGACCGCACGACCCAGAAACTCCAGAAGGAAAACATGCAGCTCAAGACCAAGCTTGCCTCCAAGGACGAGGTCATCTCGGAGATTATGGCCGAACAGGTGCGACTAAAAAAAATACTTGGTCTGGACTGAAAAATGCCTGGGCCGAGCCGGATATCCGCGATGCGGTGGTCGATTACGTCAGGTACTGGAGCGAACGAACCGGCATCAGTTATCGCCGGATCGTCCAGTGGGTCGGAATCCCCCGCAGCAAGTTCTACCAGTGGCAAGAGCGTTACGGGAAAGTCAACGAGCACAATGCCTGGATCCCGAGGGACTTCTGGCTTCGGGACTGGGAGAAGCAGGCAATTCTGGACTTCTGGAGCACCCATAGCCGTGAGGGGTACCGTCGCATGACCTACATGATGCTCGATGCCGATACGGTGGCCGTCAGCCCCAGCACGGTCTACCGGGTCTTGCAGGACGCCGGAGTCCTGCACCGGTGGAATCGGGACCACACCTCCAGCAAGGGCCAGGGGTTCGAGCAGCCGGTCAAGCCTCATGAGCACTGGCATATCGACATCTCGTACATCAACATCCATGGGACGTTCTATTACCTGTGCAGCGTCCTGGACGGCTCCTGGGCCCGAGGCCAAGGGGGTCCGAACAGCGACGCTGATCTGCTGGTTGTCATGCCGGTGGACGGCTCCAAACGGCAACAGGCCGTGCAGATCGACCTGGCCCTGGAAGGCATCCCCATTCCGATAGACCTCATCGTGGTTACGCCGGATGACGTGGAGAAGTACCGCGAGACAATAGGCACGATCATACGCGAGGCGCTGCGGGAAGGAAAGGTGCTGTATGAGCGAGCGGCCTGAGCTGACGGAAGAAGTCGCCCGCTGGACGGATATGTTCTCTGGTGGGGATATTCCTGATTGTCTGGCTCCAGGTGGCAGGATATAGGATGTGAGGATAAGCTCGATGTAAGGCGTACGATGGATGAATATGAGGATTCTATGATGACTCAAGGACAGACTTCCCGGCGGGACATTCTGCGGCTCGGGGCGGTTGCGGCGGCATCTGCGTGTGGAGGCTGTGCGATTTTGGGCTCGCGCAAGGCGAACGTAACGACCGAACCGAGGCAAGGAGTCGTTCGCCTGACCAACGCACAATCAGCGGCGCTGCTCGCGTCCGAGGGCAGTACTCTGGTCCAACCCACGGGGTTCCACGACAGAATCCTGGTGGTCCACCTTACCGATAATACCCTGCATGCCGTCAGTGCGATCTGCACGCACATGGGCTGCACGGTGGACTACGGCAAAGACACGGGGCATATCACCTGTCCTTGCCACGGCTCGCAATATGCCCTGGATGGCAGCGTCATCCGGGGCCCGGCCAAGCAGCCGCTCAAGCGGTACGATGTCACGACCGAGAACGGACAGGTCCTCATCAAAGTCTGATGCAATCTGTCCGCGATGACAACGCGACCGACGTGTGCGACTGACTCTCGCGAGCATGCATGACTCCGTCAGACGAGCGAGGACGCTCGCCTACAGGGCGAGTCCTCTCGTCTGGGAAGCCAGACCCGTGCCGTGAAATGACGTAGTCGGACACCCTGCCGTTTTTCCTCTTTGTTCTTGCATTTGGCCGTCCACTGGAGTACACAAGGGGGCACGAGGGGTCAAAGGGATAGTCGCGCCCGGTTGGCGGCCAGTACGCCTTTGGTCCTGTGCCCTTCTCCGTATGCCTCTGTTGAAAGGGATCGGCCCATGTTGAAAATCGGGATGATAGGGGCGGGTTTCGTCGCGCGGTTTCACGAGCGGGCCCTGCGATCCGTGCGGAACGCCGAGCTCGCGGGCGTCTATGCCTTGAAAGGGGCCGAGACCTTGGCGCAGGTCGCCCGGCAGGACCGCCTGGGGGACACCCGAGCCTACGGCTCCATCGCCGAGCTGACGAAAGCCGTGGACGTGGTCTGCATTTTCGCCCCGAACTTCGCCCGCGTCGAGATGATGCGGGAGATCGCCCGGGCCGTCGAGGACGGCGCGGAGATCAAGGGAATCATCATCGAAAAGCCCCTGGCGCGCAACGTCGCCGAGGCGGACACGCTGGTGCGGATCGCCAAGGCAATGAGTATCCCCACGGCATACTTCGAGAACCAGATTCACATGCCCGCGATCGTCCAGGCCCGCACGCAACTGCTCCGGGTGGAGAAAGCGATGGGCGCCGCCCACCTAGCGCGCAGCGCCGAGGAGCACGGCGGTCCCCACGAGCCCTGGTTCTGGGACCCGACCACGCAAGGCGGCGGCGTCTGCTGCGACATGGGTTGTCACAGCATCGCGTGCGGCATGTACATGGTCACCCCCGCGGACAAGCCCGTCAATTACCTGCGGCCCCTCCGCGTCAACGCGACCATGGCCCTGCTCAAATGGGGCAAGCCCCCGTGGATCGACCAGCTCAAACAGCGAGGCGTGGATTACTCCGTCACGCCCGCCGAGGATTACTCCAGCGTCGCCATCGAATTCGAGGACCCCGGGACCGGGCAGCACAGCATCGTCCAGGCGACGAACTCCTGGATGTACGACGCCCCGGGGCTTCGCCTGCTGATGGAGACGTTCGGGCCGGGCTACTCGTACACCGTCAACTCGCTGCAGTCGCCGACCGGCATGTTCATCAGCGACGCGGCCGCGACGGCTGTGGTCGATAGCGAGCTGGCCCTCGAAAAATCCCAGGCGTCCCGCGGGTCGCTCATCCTGCAGCCGGACGAGATCGCCCTGTACGGCTACGTCGCCGAATGGCTCGATGCCCTCCAGGCATTCGAGAAGGGTCGCGACGCCCTGCTCAACTTCGAGTACGGCAAGCTGATTACCATGTTGATCATGGCGGCGTACATGTCCCACGAGAAGCGGCAGGTCGTGGATCTGACGGACGCCCGTATCCTCAGCGATCTCGAGAGCTATGTCCCCCTGATTCAGCAGGGCAAGGGCAAACAGGTGCTGTAGGACATCCAATAACGTGAGCATCATACGGCATAGATCGGCCCAGATTGTCACCCCCGCGAAGGCGGGGGTCCATCCGATGGATTTCCGGATTCCCGGCTTCGCGGGAATGACATGGGAGTAGTGTTCGGCCGTGCTCTCATCATGTTAGAGGCCGTCAGGTATCCGGGCCGCCCTGCGATGGCCGCTGAGCATCAGCCGCGCCACCGCTTGGGGACGTGGACAAGTCATCAGGGTTGAGGACTGCACGGCCCCGATTATTCGCAGAAGACTGAAAGCACACCAGGCCGCAAGGCATCGTATAAATAGATAGTATGCGTCGTATGAGTGAATGGGCAATCATCGCGAGGATTAAGTAGAACAATGTCCGGATCGAATGGGAAAAGATACAGGCTGCGAATCGTGGTGCCGGCATTTCCGGCCTTCAACATTTACTCCAGCATCGCCAACATCACCACGGCCCTTGGCCCGGTATGCGTGGCCAGCGCGGTCAATGAGATGGAGGGCTGGGATGCGGAGGTGATCGACGAGAACAATCTGGGCCGATACGGCCCGCGAGATCCCCGCCGCGGGGCCGATCACGAGCTGCTTCAAGAGCAACGGCCCGCAGACGTCGTCGGGTTTTACGGCGGCCTGACCAGTACGATCCCCCGCCTCTACGAGCTGGCCCGGCAGTACAAACAGCGGGGCGTCGTGACGATCGCCGGGGGGCAACACTTCATGGGTGACAATGTCGCCGAGGCGCTGTCTTCAGGCATAGACTACGTCGTTCTTGGCGAAGGCGAGTGGACGATCCGCGAGCTTCTGGCCGCCGTGCAGGGCCGCCGCGATGTACGCGACATCAAGGGCATCGCGTATTTGCAGGGTGGCCAGGTAGTCAGCACCGGGCAGCGTGAGCCGCTCGCGGATTTCGGCCAACTCCCCTACCCGGATTTCTCGCTGGTTCGCTACGCGAAGCTCAAGATCTATCCCGTCGAGCGGGTGCGCGGCTGCTGCATGGACTGCGAGTTCTGTACGGTCAAGGGCAAGCCCCGGCCGGCCCCGGTCGAGCGGCTGCTCGGCAACATCAGCGATCTCGTCGAGACCCACAACGCCAGGAGCTTTTTCATCGTCGATGACCTGTTCGGCCAGGACCGCGATGAGACGCTGCGATTTTGCCGCATGTTCGCGGACTATCAGGAGCGTATCGGCAGGCATTTGGTGACGACCGTGCAGATCCGGCTGGACAAAGCCAGGGACCCGCAACTGCTGGCCGCCATGCGCCAGGCGGGAATCCGACATGTGGCCATCGGCTTTGAGTCGCCCATTGATGAAGAATTGAGGGCCATGAACAAGCATCTTGATTCCAGGCAGATGCTGTCCCTCGTCCACGTCTTTCGCCGATGCGGGTTCACGGTGCACGGGATGTTTATCTTCGGCTACCCGATGCCGCCGGGGGTCGAGTTCCACATGCCGCTCGACGAGCGGGTGCGACGATTCAAGAGCTTCATCCGCCGGGCCAAGATCGACACGGTTCAGGTCCTGCTCCCGGTCCCCCTGCCCGGCACGGCCCTGCGCCGCCGGCTGGAAGAGCAGAACAGGGTTTACCCGGTCCAGGAGGTCGGTTGGGAGTACTATGACGGCAATTTCCCGCTGTTCGAGCCCGATGAGCCGATGGATCCCGAGCAACTGCAACGAGCGGGCAATAGAATCATGGCCCGGGTATACCACTTCCGATACATGTTCCTCGTGGTCGCGAGTATCCTTTCGTTCCCGGCACTGGCCTTCTCGCTTCACCGCCTCAATTTCGCTTGGCGACAATGGAGCCGGCAATGGCGCCGCCGCATCATCCGGCTTGGAGGCTGGATCACCATCCGCAGATGGACCTCCAATTTCCAGAAAGGCGATTTCCTTCAGCGGCTGCAGACCGCCAGGGAACGACTGCGCACCAATCGCAGCCCTGTTGCGTGCCCGCAACAGGTTGACCGTCCGATGGGAACCACGGACCGCGCATGAGCGAGATATCGAGGATCGACAGACAGAAGGCGCACGATATCCGCAGACCGAATCTCAGGGTGTGAGGGCCTGCAACATCGCCCGACCTGCTGAACCAAGCGATTATCCCGCACCTTACCGAAAGGTCAAATCCCTACGGGCCCACGTTGGGTGTCGTCCTTGCGATTGCGTAGGCATCCCTGTAGTTGGAACACTACTATTACAAGCGCAGACCTGACACCCTAACGACAGACAGTCTCCCCGGTCTACTCGCAGAACTTGCGAAATGGGGTATTAGTACCGCCGTCCGCCGCGTCCACCACCACCGCCACCGCCACCGCCGCCACCGCCGCCGCCGTATCCGCCGCCGCCACCACCGCCGCCTCGCTTCGGCGTCTTCGGCTTTGCTTCGTTGACCATGATGCTTCGGCCATGAAGGTCCGTGCCGTTCAGGGCCTCAATGGCCGTTTCGGCATCTTTGCGCGCCGGCATCTCGACGAACCCGAATCCTCGCGATTCGTTGCTGAACCGATCCTTCACGACGCTGGCCGATTGTACATCGCCATGAGTCGAGAAAAGCTGCCGCAATTCCTCGTCGGTGACCTCAAATGACAGATTCCCCACGTAGATGTTCATCTTCTACTCCTTTGCTGCTCTTCAATGTGCATTCCGGCCTCGGCAACGGTCTCCGAACGGCACCGGGTTGCACTTTCACTGCGATTTCAGGTCAGTCAGCGTTGACTCCACTCTCACGACGCATCATCCGGTTTCTACTACAACATTTTCAAGAGCATACCACGCCAAAGGACTCGTTGCAAGCATCAAATTTGATGTATTTTCAGAAAGAATTGCAGTTATTTTGCGCGGGAGGCGCGGGCGCAGAGCCGCGATGATCGCGAGGCCGTCCCGGATGAAGATTCCCGGCAGCGAATTGATTCGCACATCGGCTTCGGTTAGCATTGCTTTGCACCGTAGAATACTGATCCTGGATCACGGACAACTGGAAGGGGTAAGCAGTATGCTTGGAAACCTGTGGCGTGTATCGATCCTGGTTGCGGCTTTCCTTGTGTCGGGCACTGGCAGTGTCGCCTGTGCGGCGGAAGTTGTGCGGCTGGGGGAACTGGATCTATCCAAGATGTCCAGCGGGTGGGGCAAGCCGCTGGCGGACAAGGCAGTCACAGGCAAGGGACTCTCCATCGGAGGGCGGACTTTCGAGCATGGCGTAGGGACGCACACCGAATCGGCATTCCATGTAAAGCTCGACGGCAAGACGGAGCGGTTCCGTGCGCACGTCGGCGTGGACGATGTGACGAACGGCAAAGGGACGATCCGGTTCCAGGGGTACGGCGATGGCAAAAGGCTGTTTGACAGCGGGCTGATGAAGGGCGGGCAGCAAGCCAAGGCCGTTGATGTGCCGCTGACGGGCGTTGGCCACCTGATGCTGATCGTGACTTCGGGCGGGGACGGGACCGATTCCGATCACGCGGACTGGGCGCAGGCGGAGTTTGTCATCGCCGGCGACAAGCCGCAGGCCATCGATGCACCGCAGCTTGCGCCCGAGGAGCGGATACTCCTTACGCCCAAGCCCGGGCCTCAGCCGAAGATCAACGGGCCGAAAGTCTATGGCGCCAGGCCGGGCAGGCCTTTCATCTATCGTATCCCCTGCACGGGCACACGGCCTATCCAATTCACGGCCGCGAATCTACCGCAGGGTCTCCAGCTCGATGCCGTTACCGGGATCATCACCGGCCGCGTGCCGAAAGAACGCGGCGAGACGGTCGTGACTCTGGCGGCCAAGAACGAGCATGGAACGGATCAGCGGACATTCAAGCTCGTGGTCGGCGATACGCTGGCCCTGACGCCGCCGATGGGCTGGAACAGTTGGTATATCCATTATATGTATGTTACTGAGGAGCACATGCGCAACGCAGCCGACGTGATGATCTCCTCCGGCATGGCCGACTACGGCTACCAGTACGTCAACATCGACGACTGCTGGATGAAGCAAAAAGGCGATGCGCCCTATCGCGATGCGCAAGGGGCCATATTGCCCAATGCCAAATTCCCGAACATCACGGGCATGGTCGATACCATCCACGGCAAGGGCCTCCGGGCCGGACTGTATACGGGACCCGGCCCCTGGACCTGCGGCGGCTACGTCGCCAGCTACGAGCACGAAAAGACCGACGCCGAAAAGTTCGCCGAATGGGGCTTCGATTTCCTCAAGCATGACTGGTGCTCGTACGGG
>Ga0315284_10014547_pt1 | contig 11209 bp, 7 predicted proteins | sample YL17G09_16_MG_FD_203696 | JGI IMG/M metagenome (GOLD analysis project Ga0315284, IMG submission 203696) | Sediment microbial communities from Yellowstone Lake, YNP, Wyoming, USA - YL17G09_16 | ecosystem: Environmental > Aquatic > Freshwater > Lake > Sediment | place: USA: Wyoming | collected...
GAGGAAGAGGTAATAGCCCTGGCGCTTAATGACGCCAATGTGGATTGTGCCGCCATCTCTGTCTATGCCGGCTTCGATGATATCGTAGCTCCCATTGTGGAGATGTTCGACAATTTGAAAGGGCGCATCACCAAGCCGATAGCTATCTGGATTTATGGGATGAAATTGTCTGCGATGGATGAGATGTCTCGCCAGTTGGAAATGCGGGGATTGCCGACCTACTTCTATCTTGAAACCGCCGTCAAGGCGCTCGGCATCGCTGCCGCTTATTCGGGGGTGAATAAATGAGTTCAAAGCAAACAAACGAACACGTGATAATGACCACCTGCGCCAGCCACTGCGGCGGCTTTTGTGGCCTCAAGGTGCATGTAAAGGATGGCGTAATCACCAGAATCGAGACCGATGATGGTGAGGAGCCCCAGGCCAGGGCCTGCCTCAAGGGACGGTCATATCGGCAGAGAGTCTATCATCCCGACCGCCTGCTCTACCCAATGAAGAGGGTGGGCGAGCGCGGTGAGGGTAAATTCGAGAGAATTTCATGGGATGAGGCCCTGGACACCGTAGCCGGTGAGATCAAACGCGTGAGGGATACCTACGGGCCGCAGGCCATATTGCTCAAGACCTCCGTGGGCGATATGAACTTCATACACACAGGGGCCATGGTTGTGGAAAAGCTGTTGGCTATGGCAGGCGGCTATTCTTCACCCTGGTCGTACTTCTCCTATGAAGGCGGCACTTTCGCCGAGCTGACCACCTATGGAACGATGTCCTCCCAGAGTTCCCGCGAGGATTTCCTGAATTCCCGCCTGATAATTATGTGGGGCTGGGACCCGGCGACCACGATACAGGACACAAACACTATCTTATACCTGGCTCAGGCCAGAGAGGCCGGGTGTAAAATCGTCTCCATCGACCCCAGGTTTACCGATACCACCGCGGCAGTGGCTCATCAGTGGATACCCATCAGGCCGGGCACTGACCCCGCCATGATGATCGCTATGGCCTACGTCATAATACGGGATGGTCTTCAGGACCAGGCGTTTCTGGATAAATACACCTGCGGCTTCGATAAATTCAGGGATTACGTCATGGGCATAGAGGATGGCGTGCCCAAGACTCCAGCCTGGGCCGAACCGATAACCGGCGTCCCGGCAGAAGTGATAGAGAACCTGGCCAGGGAATACGCCACCACCAAGCCTGCGGCGTTGATTGCCGGGATAGGCCCGGGCCGCTCCGCCAGAGGGGAGCAGTACCATCGAGCTGCCATAACCTTGTCTGCAATGACAGGCAACATCGGTATCCACGGCGGGAGCGCTGCGCAAAGGTCCTGGCCGGCAGGGCTGGTGCCCTTCCCCTTCATGATGATGGGGATTCCCGATATCATCGTCAATCCTCATGAGGCGAATGCTGCTCCCCCGAAAGATATGCTGCCGCTGCGCAGAATCTGGCCCTGGGGGGCAGGCAGCATCCATGTCGCTCAAATGGCGGACGCCATACTCAGGGGGAAGGCCGGTGGATACCCCGCCGACTACAAGCTTCTCTACATAGCCAGCACCGGCTATCCCAATCAGTACCTCAACGTCAATAAACATGTGCAGGCTATGAAATCAAAGTCCCTGGAATTCATCGTAGTGCACGAGCAGTTTATGACGCCCGGCGCCAAATTCGCCGACATCCTACTGCCGTGCAGCACCTTCCTGGAGCGGAACGACATGGCTCAGTGGAGCGCCACCTGGTTCTATGGATACCAGAACAAGGTAATCGAGCCGCTGGGTGAGTCTAAGTCGTCATGGGATATATGCAAAGAGCTGGCGCAGAGGCTGGACATACCCCACTTTTTCGACAAAACAGAAGACGAGACGCTGAGAGATATGGTGAAAGGTTGTCCCGACATCAAGGACTACGATGCTTTCAAGAAGCAGGGACTGCACAAAATGCACCCTGCGGAGCCTCATGTGGCTTTTGGCGACGAGATCAGAGACCCGGATAATAATCCCTTCCCCACGCCGTCGGGGAAGATCGAGATATATTCCCAGTTGATTGCGGAGATGAACAATCCCGAGATACCTCCTATCCCTAAATACTTTGAGTCCTGGGAAGGCCCTACCGACCCTCTATCTAAGAAATACCCTCTGCAACTCGTCACCACGCATTTCAAAGGGCGGGCGCACTCGCAGTTCCATAATGTGCCCTGGATAAATGAGTTGCTACCTCAGACGGTATTGCTCAATTCCTCCGATGCTATGGCCAGAGGCATAAAGGATGGCGACCCGGTCAGGGTGTTCAATGACCGGGGCCAGATGATAATCCCGGCTAAGGTCAGCCAGCGGATCATGCCGGGCGTGGTGGATGTACCGCAGGGAGCCTGGTATGACCCCGATGAGAAGGGCATAGACCGGGGAGGGTGTGCCAATATATTGACCAAAGACGCCTATTCCCCGGGCGGCGCCTGCTGCACCAACACGGCGCTGGTGCAGGTTGAGAAGGCTCGTTAGATAAACGGAGACAACATGGTAGAACTAAAAGAAGTGGCCGACGGGATTTATCATTTTGAGGCACGGTTATCGGTAATGACCATCCCGTTCACGGTGTATCTCATTAAAGAGTCAGAGGGCGTGGTGATAGAACCCGGCCCTGCGGCCCTGGCCCCCCGAATTCAAGAGGCCATGAAGCAGTTGGGCATGAAGGATTTGTCCTATATCATCCCCACCCATATCCACGTAGACCACGCCGGTGGTGCCGGGAAACTGGCTCAGCTTTTCCCCGGAGCGAAGGTGCTGGTGCACCCCGCCGGATTGAAACATGTCGTCGACCCCTCTAAGCTTATCCAAAGCACTAAAACTGTTTTCGGTGACGACTTCGAGGCTGGATTCGGCCCTATTCTCCCCGTCCCGCAATCACAAATAAAGGCTGTAGAGGACGGCGAGATAATCAAGGTGGTGAAAAGGGAGTTGCAAATTATCTATGCGCCCGGCCACGCACCCCACCACATGGTCATCTTCGACCGCAGCGTGAAGGGCATCTTCTGCGGCGAGGCACTGGGGCTGCCGGGCGGCGTGGACAACCAGGTTACCCTGCCCGCCGTGGCCCCGCCCAGCTTCGACCAGGAGGTATACCTGGAGACCATGGAGAAGCTGAGGAAGCTGGGCGCTCGGACGCTCTTTTATTCACACGGCGGGGTAGTGGGGCACGATGCGGACAGGCTGATTAAGCAGGCAGAAGAGTTTACCCGCATTACCGGCGAAATAATTCTCAAGGCTCTGAAGGAAGGTGGCACAAACGAGGAAATCAACCGCCGGGTCAAGGAAAGAGTAAACAGCCGCTTCGGCATGGATTTAACCGAGATGGATCTGGCCTTGACCATAGGCGGCTATGAGGTCTACTACAAAAAGAAAGGGCTGGTGTAAGGCAAAGTCTGTTGCGGGATGATGACATAGAAATTGGTGATTGGGCGCACATAGGGGCCGTAGGGGCGCAAGGCCTTGCGCCCCTGGTTCTTCTCGGTTGTGGTTGGTAACTAAAGTATGTCAATTGAAGCATAGTAAGGTATATGAATTTAAGTTGGGGCATTAGGGGCCGTAAAGAACGCTATCTTGCCCATCGAAACCGAAATAATAATTGCTGGGGCGTCTTAGAAGCCAAAGGGACTGTATCATATCATTCGCTGCCATTCCTACGTTCGCTGACAAAAAGAATATGATTAGCGATAAAGAATCATTTGAACCAACAAGCCATAATATAACCACTCCAAGGATTTCGAGAAGTATTAAGGGACTCAAACTGGCGATAATTGCTTTATTGCGGGTGGCAACTATTCCCACAGGCAATGTCACATTCGGCAATGGCAAATTCATATGCAATTCAGGCCACAGGCCGAGAAATATTCGCCAGCATGATTGATGAATTTTCTCATGTATATAGGTATGTATATAAGCAAAGAAAAAAGGCCCCATTATGAGTATCAATTGCATAGTTCCTGAGTCAAATTTGGCACGAGATTTTGCTAAATCGAAGTCACTATGAATATTTTTTGTAAGTTTGGCAAATTCAGGGAACAATAGGACAAGAATCAGCACAGCAATAACGACCATTAATGTTGCTCGCCACCCATGTTGGGGAAATCTCGCCTTAACAGTATACCCATTGGGTATGTGCATATTAGCTTGCCTCAGTCAAAGGGTTCTTCTCGGTTGTGGTTGGTAAAGTGGCTGCTAGGGTATTGGGGCTATGAACTTAAGTGTAGCGGCGTCGCTCTTGGATTGCAACATGGCAGCGATGGCATAAAACCCTAGTGTTACTTTCCGTGTACCCTTTCATGGCTTCTAATCTGTCAAGTTCAGCTCCTTTTTCTGGCAGGTCTTCGTGACAGATTGTACATTTACCATGTTGTCGTATCTTTAATTTGGCTTTTAGCAATTTGCGGTCTGTCGCTGTTCCACGTTCATCCTGTAAAAGTCTTAGATAAACGTAACGCCTCATTGCCCATTTCAAGGTCGCATCATTAGCAGAAAGCTCCTTTAGCCTTCTCCTAACTTCAACTACTAATTGATTGGCAACCTCTATTTCGTTGTGAGTAAGTTTGCGGTTCGGCATCGGCTACCTCCAGAACCAACTGCAACCGAGCAGTACCATCCACTCTGCCGTTCTTACTACAACGCTAAACTAACCTTCCCTGTTCTTCAGGGGGCACCTGCAAATTCCTGTACTTAGTTGTCAATATTCCATTCGGATGCAAAAAGCGCACAAATGGTCTTTCCGTGTTTTCCCAGAGTGACTCCAGGGTATCCCATTTCCTAAGTATCAACTCTAAGACTTTCGCTGGAAATTCCTCTCCAGTTGTCAAATAGACAACCCCAACATGATTTTGTAGGATAGCATTACACTCACTCGGAACAATTAGTTGTTTCTTGTTGCAGCTTAAAAGTAGCCACTGATTTTGCCCAACCCAAGGTAGCCATTCTGTATCCTTCTTCCCTGACCAGCCCAAATCCTTAAAGTAACGCGTATCATACCCAACAAGAGCAAGAGCTTGGGGTATCTTACCAAGATTCTCATCGCAGAGAAGGATCAACTAACATTTCCTCTCGGTGAAACACCTTGGGTGCAAAACGTATCACTTCTTGGATGACATTTATTGGAAGCTCTAAGTCACTGGCAATAAAATCCCATTTTTGCTTCCCGTTATAAAAGCGTTTTTCAATATTTTCAACGGTAATACCTCTGCCTTCGATTACGGGGACTCCAGAACTAACATATGGGTCTACAACAATAGGAATGTTTTTACCGACTGGATACCACTTGGAAGCCAACTCTAGCTCAAACTCTAGTTGCTCCATAGCTTCTTCCACTAAATAGGGAAGTGTAAACTGTTCAGGTGTGTCAATTGCTTGCAGACTTCCTTTTTCTCTAATCATGTGAACAATGTGACCACCGATTGCCTTTAATCTCAAGTCAGAGGCAAATGGATGCTCAAATGGATACAATTTCTTTGCATTTTCGTAGGTGCGTTTCACAATCTCATATTTCGTACCCTCTGCCTTCCTGAATCTAGCAGCAACCATGATTTCAATGAGATTGAGAAATGAGCAACATGTAGCATCAGGAGATGCCTTGATTAGTGGCGGAACTTTTCTTTCCTCAACAGTATAACCAAACATCCAATTACGAACAGTGGAAGCAGAAACGCCAGATAAACGAGCCACTTCTTTGAAGGTATACATTGGCTGAGTGCGCCAGCCGTTATTACCGGACATGACAAACCCTCCTTCTTGTGGTATAATCTTCACAAGCGGTGTGGGGTATTGCCTTTTCAGTTATCATGGTAAGCATCTGCCAATGTTCACCATGAGTGTTTATTCCCCAGAATCACTTTACAAGACACATACTATTGTAAAGTATCACCACTTGTCAAGGCTATATCGTCTACGTACCTCAAAGGGAACATCGCCTAATCTTTTATAGCTCTTGCAATTTCCTTGGTTTTCGCTCATTGACCCAAGTTCTACCTCTAAAAATCCTACCAACCACAACCGAGCAGTACCGCGCTCCTACCGAGCTTGACAAATCACTGTAGCCGCTGCTAAGATTCGACCGACTCAAGGAAAAGAGGTGCGAATATGAAATCTCGTTGCGCGGAATGTGGCATGCGCAAGCGTGCCGAGAAAAACCCCAAGTCTATAATCAGCAAAATATGGCGCTGGCACACGGGCTGGTGCCCCGGCTGGAAGGCCTATCAGAAGGAACTGGCTCAGCAGCCTAAAACTCCCAATCCCTGAACCCTAACCCCAACGGACTTAAAATCCGAAGTGTAGGGGCATCCTTCCCTGGAAGGATGCCCCTACACTCGTTAAATCATCTTGCGGGAACTTTCCTGCCTCCCCCTGCGTCTTTTATTTATATAAGGGTGTTAATCCCCCCAATTGGACAGGTGTAACCCGGAGGGTTGAGAAGCGTCCCCCAAACGCTTTCGGAGGAGGAAGCATGAAGTCCACAGGATTAATCGGCGTAGCATTTATTCTCATTCTGGTTCTAGCCATTGTTGCCCCCATCGCCGCCGTTTTCACCGACAACAGTGGCGGCGGAAAAGTCCAAAGCTACATGGCGGTAGTCCCCAAGGTTTTGCACGCAGGCGGCCAGGAAGCTATATCCCTGGCCCTTTTTGATGAGTCAGGGCTGACCTCGGACAGGGTCGAGGTGGCTTTGCTCAAGGATGGAGACCAGGTACTCCAGGTCTCCAGGCAGATCAGCGGGAAAGGGACCATAGACTTCAAGGTTCCCCTTGTTGCTGAAGGCGCTTACGAAATCAGGGTCAAAGGCTCGAGCTTCGAGGATAAAGCCCAGGTGACCATAGAGAAAAGCTCCCTCATTTTCCTGGAGACCGATAAGCCCATCTACAAGCCCGGACAGACCATCCAGATGAGGGCTATCACCCTGGATTCCGACCTCAAGCCCGTGAGCGGGGGCGTCACAGTAGAGGTCCTAGATGCCAAGGGCATCAAAATCTTCCGCAGTGAAACAACCACCGACGAGTACGGCATGGCCACGCTGGAACTGCCTATTTCCCAGGAGCCCAACCTGGGCACCTGGAAGATAACAGCCAAATCCGATAAAGACGACACCCAGATAGATGTCAGGGTCGAGGAGTATGTCCTGCCCAAGTACGAAGTCAAAGTAGAGCTTCCCAAGGATTGGTTCCTGGTCAATGAGCCCATCAAGGGCAGCGTAGCAGCGGAATACAGCTTCGGCAAGCCCGTGAAAGGCGATCTGGTCATCACGGCTAAGAGGTATGTGGGCCAGTGGGAGCAGTACGCTACCCTGTCCAAGTCGATTGACGGGCAGACAGACTTCGAGCTCCCCGCGGTGGGCTATGTCGCCGGTGTGCCCGCAGCAGGTGGCCTGGGCAATGTCATGCTCGATATCACTGTAAAAGAGACCGCTACCGGCTATGAGGAAAGCACCAGCGAGCTGCTCACAGTCTCCAGCACTCCTCTCAATATCCAGATAATCCCCGAGAGCTCGGTATTCAAGCCCGGTTTGCCTTTCAATATCCTCATCATCACCGAGACTCCTGATAACGAAGCCGTAGATGCGAAAGTGGATGTCACGATAACCTATCTCAACAAGAAGCTCGAGGAGATAAGCAAGGACGAGAGAGAAGTTGATACCAGTGGCGGCAAAGCCCTCGTCGAGGTGAATCCGCCCGCAGACAGCGTAGCCCTGGCGATCGAAGCCTTCGAGCTTACACCGATTTCTTCCAGGCAGCCGGCCCAGGCCTCCAAGATGGTGGAGGCTGGCTACTCTCCCTCGGGGAACTTCATCCATGTGGAACAGATAAGCCAGGGTACTCCCCAGATAGGAGAGCTGATCAGCTTCAAGGTTCATTCCACCAAGGAGGCCGCCAATTTCTACTATGAGGTCGTTGCCCGCGACAGGGTGGTCTTCACAGATTTCACCCAGAGCGATGTCATATCCTTCGATACCACCCCTCTCATGACGCCTTCCGCCAAGCTCCTGGTCTACCAGATCCTGCCCAACAGCGAGGTGGCGGCAGACTATATACCCTTCGATGTCGAGGCAGTATATCCCAATGATGTCAAGGTGGAGTTCAATCAGAATGAGGCTAAGCCTGGAGACGAGGTCTGGATAAACATCGACTCTCAGGGCCAGTCTGAGGTCGGCCTCACGGCTGTGGACAAGTCGGTCTTTATCCTTGCCGAAAACAGGCTCAACCTGCAGCAGGTCTTCGACGAGCTGGAGAAGCTGTACATGAAACCGCAGGCTGAGCTGCACGAGGTCTCCATCTATGAGGGAATCAATGTCCAGGGGGCCAAGGACATCTTCGATGATGCCGGTGTGGTGGTGCTCAGCAACAACAATGTCCCGGAGGGTAAGGAGTACAAACTGGAGTGGGGCCCGCGCGTCTGGAATGGTGCCTGGAAGTTCATGGGCCAGGGACCCGGCGGCGGTGTAGTTGTGTTTGCAGGCGCCGAGGATGGCGCTGTCCCGCCCATGCCGAATCCGGGCACAGGGTTTGATACAGGAGTGCTTGCCGAGGTGCAGAGGGTAAGGCAGTACTTCCCCGAGACCTGGCTCTGGCAGAATGTCATTACTGGCCCCGACGGGAAAGCCTCCGTCCAGGTCGTAGTCCCTGACACCATAACCACCTGGATGCTCCGTGCTGTCGCCCTGTCCAAGGACAATGGCCTGGGCGTCGCTGAAGACCAGCTCACGGCGTTCCAGCCGTTCTTCCTCAGCGCCGACCTGCCCTATTCGGCGATAAGGGGCGAGGAGTTCCCGGTCAAAGTAGCTATCTACAACTATTTAGACCAGCCGCAAACTGTCCAAGTGCAAATCGATAATGCGGACTGGTTCGACCTGCTTGATGAATCCCAGAAAACGGTGGACATAGCGCCCAACGAGGTCGGCGGCGTAGAGTTCAACATAAAGCCGACCCAGCTCGGCGTCGGCGAGTTGAAAATTACCGCCCGGAGCAACCAGGCAGCCGATGCCGTGATTAAGACGCTCATTGTCGAGCCGGAGGGCGTCGCCAGAGAGAATGTGCAGAATCTGGTGCTCTCCGCTGGAAACAACACGGTGGTAAGCACCTCTATCCCAGCCTTCGTGGTCGATGGCTCAGGCAGGGCTTACATAGCCGTGACCTCCAGCTATTTGACTCAGACCATCGATGGGCTGGATGCGCTCATCCAGATGCCCTTTGGCTGCGGCGAGCAGAATATGATTCTGTTTGCACCCGACGTCTACATCACCAAGTATCTCAAGGAATCAGGCCAACTCAAGCCGGAGATAATGGCGAAAGCGGAAAAGTTGATGATCACTGGCTATCAGAGAGAGCTTACCTATCAGCGCAGCGACGGCAGCTTCTCTGCCTTCGGGGATAGTGATGAGCAGGGCAGCCTGTTCCTCACTGCCTTTGTCTTGAAGTGCTTCTCTCAGGCTAAAGACCTGATCTACATTGACGACAGCGTTCTGAACCAAGCGGAGAAGTGGATAACCGACCATCAGAATGCTGACGGCTCCTTCGATTCTGTCGGCTTCGTTGCCCATCAGGATTTGATGGGCGGACTCAAAGGGAAAACCGCCCTGACTGCCTATGTCGCTATCGCCCTGCTCGAGGCCGGCGATGAAGCGGATGCTGCCCAGGCGATTAGTTACCTGGAGGGCGAGCTTGATAATATAGATGACGCCTACACCATGGCGATTACAGACTATGCCCTCGAGCTTGCGGGAAGCCCCCTGAGCGGCCAGGCCCACGATAAGCTGATGGGGATGGCGCAGGAGGATGAGAACGGCTTGCACTGGGGCGATGTGGAAAAAGTTGAGCCCCAGCCCCTGAATCAGATGGATGGCGGCAGGATGCCGTTCCGGCCCATGGAGTTCAACAGAAGCAATGCCATCGAGGCTACTGGCTACGCTACCCTTGCACTGATAAAGAATGGCGATGCCTTCGATGCCTCCCGCGCTGCGAAGTGGCTGGTCTCCCAGCGAAATGCCTACGGCGGCTACGGCTCGACCCAGGATACCGTGGTGGCTTTGCAGGCCCTGATTGAGTACTGCACCAACGCCAGGGCTGACGTTGACCTGACCGTGACCATAAATGCAGGAGGAGAGGTAAAGCAGCTCAGGATAAAGCAGGACAACTTCGATGTCCTCCAGATGGTGGAAGTGCCCGTAAACGGGGAGGTCACCCTGAATGTAGAAGGTAGAGGCGATGCTATAGCCCAGGTCGTCGAGAGATACAACCTGCCCCAGGCGGAAAAAGGTGACGAGATACTGAAGATAAACGTAAATTACGACACTACCCAGGTTGAGGTGAACGACCTGGTCAAAGTCTCGGTGGGGCTGGAGTATAACCCGCCCATAGAGATGAACGCTGAGATGGTGGTACTCGATGTGTCGGTCCCCACCGGCTTCTCTCCGGTTGCGGAATCCATAGACAAAGTAATCGCGGGGAACGACAACATCAAGCGTTACGAGATTGCAGGCAGGAAGGTCATCTTCTACATCGAGGACATGCAGCCGGGCGACAAAGTATCCTTCAGCTTCGATGTAAGAGCGCTGTATCCGGTGACTGCCAAGGGCGCCAGCTCCCAGGCCTATTCCTATTACAACCCGGATATCAAAGCAGAGACATTGAGCCAGGGCATTATAGTCACTGAGTAGGGGCTAGTTTCAAACCCGCCCTATATGGGATCTATCCCTCTGTCCTCCTTCTGTTGGGCAGGGTGGAGGTGGTGTGGGGGCGTCCCTTGGGTCGCCCTTTTTTACGTCATTCCTGCGCAAGCAGGAATCCAGAGGCTGTAGGTGATAATATCCAGGCGAACAGATTGCCGAGAAATAATCCTCTCTCCCCTGGAGGGAGAGAGGTAGAAGCTTGTCCTTCACAGGTGAAGGATGAGGGGGATTAGCACCCCCACTTTGCCCTTCAAAGGCGAGGCATACTACCAGGTCGCGACGTGGTCCTCGGCCAGACCGAAGGCTTTATCGACGGCGTGTCTCCTGCCTCCGGAATCCACCAGCGTGCCGGAGTACAGGCCATACGGCTGGTTGTAGGCTGACCGAACTAGGCCAAGGTTCACCCGCTCCCGGCGTAATCCCTGCGGGGTGAGTTCCAGTGCCACTGCTCCATCCGCGGTCCGAATCGTCCACGGCTGCATGGGATCCCTCGGGATGTCGAAGCGGGCAGCTCCTA
>Ga0315284_10014548_pt1 | contig 11209 bp, 15 predicted proteins | sample YL17G09_16_MG_FD_203696 | JGI IMG/M metagenome (GOLD analysis project Ga0315284, IMG submission 203696) | Sediment microbial communities from Yellowstone Lake, YNP, Wyoming, USA - YL17G09_16 | ecosystem: Environmental > Aquatic > Freshwater > Lake > Sediment | place: USA: Wyoming | collected...
GTTTCCCCCCATCTTTATAATATCTGGACCTTTGGAAGCTATTTACTACACCCTTTCGTTAAGACTAAAAGGGTGGGGAATATCGTAAAGCCTGTTCACATAGGAAGCGATGATCTCCAATGGTGCTTACAGAAAGCGAATGATCTAACAACCTCTAGCGGAAAAAAACACTTTGTGATGCCCCAAGAGGTTGGACAAAGAGCTTTTAATCTTTGGATCAAGATAGGTAACACCTTAATGCCTTGTCTCTATGTTCTCAAAGAGAAACTGGTTCATCTTGGAAGTTCCACCTTGGAACAGGCTGAGCGTCTTAAAGAGATAATCTTACGAGATCGCCCGGATATTTCAGCAGTTTGGGTCTTCCCCAAGGATCAAAGTTATGGACCCGAGGGGGAGTTACTTACTGCCTATTCTCCGGGCGTCTGGTAGCCAGCTAATCAGCTAAGCGTCAGGTAGATCTTTTTATTTCTGGCGTCTACCTTGGTCACACTAACCCGAACGGGTTGCTGAAGCTGAAGCTTACTATCTTTTGACGTATTTTTGATGAGCCCTTCAATACCCTTTTCCAGTTCTACGAACACTCCGAAGTGCGTTTTATTACTAATAACCCCAGCATAATGATTACCGGCTAGGTATTTTTCCGTAACTAGATCCCAAGGATCAGGAACTAGCTGTTTGGCGCCTAAGGCGAGCCGACCCTTCTCCTCATCTAACTCTAAAATCAAGAGTTGGAGTTCTTGTCCTACCGCAGTGAAATCTTCCGGATTCTTGATGTGATCTGACCAACTCATATCACTAATGTGCAGTAGTCCCTCAACACCAGGCTCCACCTCGATAAAAGCCCCATATGGCGCGAGAGATTTAACGGTTCCAACCACGGATTGTCCAACGTGATACTTTTCAAGTATCTGACCCCATGACGGCTGGCTAACTTGTCGAATCCCTAGAGAAACCCGCGCGCGATCTTTATCGAACTTTAAAATCTTAACGGGAGTAACCTGTCCTGTCGTTACGGGGGTGGCACCCATATCGGAGGCATGGCACAAACCTATAACCCCAGCCGCGATCTGAATAAAAAGGCCGAAATCGGTGATATTCTTAACGGTGCCGTTAACCACATCTCCAACCTGCAAGTTCATTAAGAAGTTTTCCTTGGCTGATTTCTTCCGGTCTTCGGCCACAGACTTACGACTAAGGAAAACTTGGTTATTCTTGATAAAGTCGATTTCCACTTCGATCAAAGTATTTCTATCTGCTAAATCTGAGGGGGTTAAGTAGCTTAGATTACGGGGCAGGAAAGCCTCAGTCCCAATGTCTACTGTCCATCCATCTTTATTCATTTCCTTAAGTTTTGCTAGAACTTTTGTTCCAGGAACAAAAGTAGGGAGCAGACTCATATGCTTTTCAATAACTTCAATACCGTCTCGGGTGAGCTTGACCTCTTCAGTGTCGGTGATTTCCGAAATGGAAACGTTGATAACGTCTCCGACATCTAAATCGTTATTGACCCGATCACTCTCCTTAAAGGGCAGCAACCCCTCGGACTTGCCCCCGATATCCACGAGAATCAAGGTATCTCTAATATCTACAACGGTGCCGCTCAGAAAGGCACCCTCTTCCAGCTTAGCAGGGTCGAGACGACAGCCGGTATATTTGGCGGGTAGCGCGCTAAGATCTCCAAAAATAGCCTGGGCTTCTGCTTCGACATCAGTTTCTGAAATTCCGTATTGTTTAACACAACTATTGGTCATATACATTCCTTGGTTAAATGACTACTTAATAGTTACCAAAGAATCCGCTAACAGCCATCAATGGACAGCAAATAGTTTCCACCTCTTGCAAAACTGCAAGAGTATGCGATTATACGGGTCGAAAGGGATGTACCCATGTCAGAGACCAAAGAATCCAAAGACACCGCTAAAGAAAATCGAAAGATCAAAAAGACTCAAGCCTTTATCAAGCTCGCTAAAAAGCGGGGTAGTAAGTTGTTAGATCAATTCCGCCTTCTCAATAATCTCGGATCCTACGCCTACGTGGTAGATGCTGAGACTGCTCATACTCTGATGGATAAGATTGCGAAAGCAACAAAGGAATTATCTAAGATCTGGAACTTAGATACCCCTACGCTCCCGGCTCAGGAAGAGCCGACTGAGGCAGCGCCCCCTCAGGATCTATCAACTAACTAGATAGCGTAAAATTAACTTTGCAAACAAAACCCAAAGGCAACTTTGGGTTTTGTTTTTTATGTCCTTTTATAAGTGATGAACCCACTGGCGTTAAGCCATTCTCGGATCTTATCCATACTCTTCACAAACGTGATATGAGTAACTGGGATATCTGTGGCGTTTTCTTGAAGGTATCCGATACGCGAAACGATACCCAGTAACTGTCCAGCAGAATTAAAAGCGCCTCCCCCGCTGTTACCCCCAATAGCAGGTGCGGATATTAGAAAATATCCATCCTTATCAACATCAAAACTACTAACCAGCCCTCTAGTCAAAAAGGGGTGAAATCCCATTCCGCAACCTCCAACGGTGACATCGTCAGTTAGACAAGTATTATCAAAAGAATATTTCGAGGCGAGCGGGGCGACGTTAGTTTGTTGAGTAGTGGAGAAAAAATTGACAAGCGCTAGATCCTCTTTAGGATCCGCTTTATAAATGGATCCATTGAAAGAATGGGTGGCCATAATGCTTTTATTGCGCAGGTAGGAGAAATCCTCCACGGAAACTTGGGGTGCAGCGCCTACAATATGCTGATTAGTTAGTACAGTATTGACATAAAAATTATCGGCCACGCGACTAGAGCGAATCAAAACGCCTGACCCTACACGCCTCTCTACGTTATTTTGAATTCTTACGATACTCCTCAGTACCCCCAATCTAACATCATGTTCTTTGGGAAGAGATGGAGCGACAGAAAAATATTTGCTTTCAAAAATAGATAAAAATAATACAAGTGCCGTCAAAAAACAAATAAGAGCGTTCTTCATATTTCAAGTATATCAAAGATGTCCATCTTTTGAAGTTGAGACATTAACCGGCTAAAATGAGATCATGGAAACAACGGTAGGCATCGACCTAGGGACTACAAACTCAGTTATCTCTGTCATGGAGGGGGATAAGGTAACAGTTATCAACAATGCTCAAGGGCACATTACTACTCCTTCAGTAGTGGGTTTTACCGAAACAGAAGTCCTAATTGGACATCGAGCTAAAAATCAAGCGGTTACTAACCCCACTAATACGGTTAATTCTATTAAGCGTTTTATGGGTCTGACGATCAAAGAGGTCAAAGAGGCTGCAAAATTAGTCCCCTATCAGTTAGCGGGGAGTAATAGTGACCCAGTTAAAGTTAAAGTTTTGAAGGACCAAGTTTTCACTCCCCAGGAAATATCCGCTAAAATACTTAAAGAATTAAAGCAAAGTGCTGAAGCCTACCTAGGTAAACCCGTAACGGATGCAGTGATTACTGTGCCCGCCTATTTTAATGATGCGCAGCGACAAGCTACCAAGGACGCGGGGGTAATCGCTGGTTTCAATGTCAAAAGAATTATTAATGAGCCCACAGCAGCCGCTTTGGCTTTTGGCTTTAAGGAAGATACAACCAAAGAAAGCCGAATCGCGGTTTTTGATCTAGGGGGCGGAACTTTTGATATTTCTGTTCTTGAAATTGGCGGGGGAGTTCTAGAAGTTAAATCTACCAATGGCGACACCTTCTTAGGGGGAGATGATTTTGACGCAGAGATTCTTAATCATGTGGCAGAGGATTTTCTAAAACACAATGGTATCGATCTTCGAAAAGACCCAGTAACCAATCAAAGACTCAGAGAGGCTTCGGAAAAAGCGAAGTGCGAACTCTCCAATAGCCTAGTCACCAACCTTAACCTTCCCTTCATTGCTATCAAGGAGGGGCAGCCGGTCCATTTCAAGTACGATCTAACGCGCGCCAAATTTGAATCCTTGATTAAGGATCATCTAAAGAAGGCGGAAAAATGCTGCAAACAGGCCCTACAAGACGCAAATCTTTCGCCAGAAGCCTTGGATCATGTAATTTTAGTAGGTGGCTCGACTAGAATTCCTCTAGTACAAGAATTAGTTAGAAAACTTTTCAAAAAGGAACCTAATCGTTCTGTCAACCCTGATGAAGTTGTTTCTCGGGGGGCGGCCATCCAAGGAGCCATCCTTCAAGGCGGGGCGACTAAGATGGTCTTGCTAGATGTGACTCCATTATCCCTAGGAATTGAAACCGTGGGAGAAGAAATGGATATTTTAATCCCTAGAAACACTACGATCCCTTTCTCCATTAAAGAAATTTACACTACCGCCGATGATGATCAAGATGAGGTAGAAGTTTATGTCTACCAGGGCGAGCGTCGTCTAGTTAAAAACAATCGATTACTGGGTAACTTTAAATTGGAAGGTATTCATCCTGGTCCAGCGGGAGAGCCTCAAATTGAGGTGTCTTTTGACATTGATGCGAATGGCATTCTTAAAGTTTCGGCAAAGGACTTAGCAACGGGTAGGAGCCAGAAAATTGTCCTACAGAATTCATCTAGCCTGACCCCGGAAGAAATCTCTCGAATGCAACAAGGTATTCAAGATGACACCCGACTTCAGGAGGAAAACCAACAGTTACATCAGCTCTTCAATAAAGCTGATACAATCCTTCAACAAACTCAACAGGGCGTAGTAGATTTTGCGGATAAACTATCTGTAACCGATGTGGAGGAATTAGAGAAATGCACCCAAAATATTCAAGAATCTCGCGCTAAAAAAGACGTGAGCAGCTTAAATCAAAATTTAGATCAACTAATGGAGAAGTGGGCGGCTATTCTCAGTAAATAGGCTACCGTCGCATCAAGAATATTGCCAATATCACCAACAATAAGAGCCCAAATACTTCCTTTCCTTTAAAGGAGATTGATGGGGTGGCAGTGGCTGCGGGGGCTACGGGAACTTCCGGGATTACTAGTGGCGGGGGAGACAGATCTAACATAGTAGAGATAGAGGAATTAGAAATTGGGCGGGTCGCGGTAGCAGATTGTATCGCGTTGAAATCGCTGCCATCGCCACGCCGTCCAAGCAGGACATCGAGATCGATAGCTGGGACGACTACTGGGGCTGACGCCATTGGAAGAGGTGGCGCGGTTGTTGCCCTGCCTACCACCAAGGGGGCAACAATGAGCGGGTTGGACACCGTCCTACCCCGAAAATCATTGGTAGTGGTTTCTGATGGAATCGGAGTTTGTGCCAATTCCGCTAATCGCTGGTACCGACTTTTTAAATGCGTTGTCCAAAGGTTAGGCATAATCTTTTCTCTTCCTAATGAAAATCTTTTGAAATTCCGGGTCTTCGTAAGAATCGAAATTCCAATCCACTCGGGAGAGCGGAATAGTATGAGAATCAAAATTTAGAAAAGGAAACAGAGGATGTTCCCGCAAGCTATCCTTAATCCCTCGAAGGACGGCGGGCAAATTCTTTCCGGTTTCCGAGGTAACCGTCAGAACGATCTTATAAGATCGATTACCCCGGGACTTAAACTTCTCGAGCCCACAGCTAATGACCCCAATGGTCTCCGCAGACTCTAACAGCTTTTTGTAAACTAAAGAGGCGGTTGCCTTGTCAACATAATGAATAGAGAATAATTCGTGCCGATTCATGATTACCTGCTCTTAACTTGATACAGATACCATGAAAGTGCTGCCATTCCACAGAGGTACATCAAACTTTTCTTCATAAAATTGGAGAGGGACATCAATTCTTCTGCGACGAGTTTAGTCTTGTAATCTATTCTTCGAATAATCTCACTATCAGGTAAATCTTTGATCGAGGTTAAATAGTCAACTTCTTTGGAAGACGGAACATCTCCCAAAAATCCTTGCAGTTTACCAGTTGTATGAGATAATGGTCGCACATAGGCATTATAGCAAATGTTACCTGGAGAGAACCATGCCGGAGATTAAAGATATCATGGGAGCCACCTCTGCCCCGCTCCCAGCCCCTAAGGCAGCCCCACCACCCTTTAGGGTGGTAAGTCGCGGCTTCGGGGATTTGAAGACAAAATATCGACCTCAAAAAATTGAGGAATTGGTCCCTACCTGCCCAGTAGAGCAACTAAAGTTGCTGATTAACAATCCAAATTCTTCTCGTGTTTTCCTTTTTGAGGGCAAAACAGGGACTGGAAAAACCACCTGTGCGCGTATTATTGCCAAAGCCAATGTCTGCTTAGCAGATAGCTCTCAAAGCAAGCCTTGCCTAAAATGCGCCGCTTGCGATCATTTTGATAAAAATTGGGATGTCACTGAAATAAATGTAGCGGATTATAGAAAAGTAGAAAATGCTAGAGACCTAGTTGCAGAAATGGCCTTTAAGCCTCAATTCTTAAAGTTAAGAGTTTACATCTTAGACGAGGTTCAGCAGCTAACCCCTGAAGCGCAACAAGTTCTGTTAAAACATTTGGAGGAACCACACCCTCATTTATTGATTTTCTTATGCACTACTAACAAAACCGATCTCAATCAGGCGCTCATCGACCGGGCCAGCACCATTACTTTTGGTAACATTTCTCCGATGGACGCTAGCCTTCTAATTGATCAAATAGTCGAAGATACCCTTAATAAGCCCGTTCCAATAGAAATAAAAAAACTTCTTTTTGATCGATCACATGGCTCCGTAAGAGCCCTTCTGAACAATCTTCAAAGCATCTTTGAAGGCGGAAAACCCTCGTCGGAAGATGAACAGGAGGAGGAGGGCACCGCAGAAATAAAAGCTGTTGCCCTCGCGATTCTAAATCGAGACTTAGGTAAGTGCGCAAGTAATCTATCTACACCGGCCTTTAAATATAACTCAGAGAAACACCGAATTGGTATTGAGAGCTACCTACGCGCAACCCTTCTAAAAATGATGATAAATCCTAAAACAACAGGGACACCCAATGCCATTAAGCTGCTAAAGCAACTAGCCCACCTAAACGGAACACTGATCCACGATCCATATCCATATAATAGTTTAGTGGTTAAATGCTTAATGGCGGCGATGGACCCGGGTTAGTCATCCATTTTATTGTGCATTCGACCACTAGAAATCATATCAATTCGTCGATTAAACTCTGACAATCTGACCGCGAATTCTTCTAGAGAGTTACCAACATTGGTAAAATTAACCGCGGCCTTCTCCACCATATCCAAACGAGCAGAACTCTCCTTCTCCAGAAGAGTAATCATTTTCCCATGAGTTTCTAATAAAGTTCGATACAGTAGTCCTATGGCCCCGCATAAAGCCGTCACAATAGCCCCAACGCCCCATTTGATTAAACTCATTTGAGAGGAAACATCTTGAATGATGTCATCAGTTTTAATTTGCCCCTGCGTGATCATCTGAGCTTGGGCAGCTAGCTCGAACCCGCAAATGCCTAAAGTCCAAATGGCGAGAAGTAACAGCATTATCTTAACTGAGGTGCGGTGGTTCATGCTAAAATAGATTGTAGCATAAATCGAAATTTCCTAACCATTGATTAGATGGTTTGGCCGCGTAACATTCTTAAGAGAGGTTGACATGCATAAGAAAACTTATGAAATAATGAAGAACCTGGGATACTCACAAAAGTTAATTGAAATAGTTGAAACCGGTATTGCGGAGGTGAAAGAAAAGGAGCAATTTTTAGATACCTGGTTTACTACCATGGGCACCCCCGATATGGCAATTGCTCAAATTAAAACTCTGGAGATTAAAAAAACGAAACCCAAAACTCCAGAGGTTAATAACAAAGAATTGATCACCAGCCTCGTCAAGAAATGTAAGCGTAGTTTTGACGCTTTGGCTAGAAAAGGAGTAGTTGCTAAAATATTATTCCAGGGAAAAAAATGGAAGATTGAATCTGAGACTTACCATCCAGGAATCAAGCAACTCTATAATGCGTGCCATCAACATTTTGACTCTTGGGCCAAGCAAGGGACACGAGTAATATTTGAATTTGATGGGACGACGAACTGGTATATTATCACCGTGAAAAAATCTGACCAACCTGATCTGGATTAAAAGGAGTTTCGCATGGCGGACTGGTCTAAAGAGTGGAATTACTGTCGCAAGTGCCTCTCTACAAACAATAAACATGCTTCCGAGGGATACTGTAAACCCTGTTTTGTGATTGTTCTTGAAGAGGCTAAACCTAAAAAAGTCCCTCGGATATGCTTAACCTGCGAAACAGCTTTTAGCTCCAAATGGATCGGGAATAGGCGATGCGAAAATTGTCTCCGTCGAGAACGGGAGCATAATTATCTAGATAAAGATTCCCATCGAATCAATGTGAGATCTTAAAAAATGTGGTCCCCGATTAAAATCCTTACCTCCTGGTTAAGTAAAAAGACTCCGGACACTGATGCCCTAGATAAATTGCTAGATAATTATCCGGGTCTTAAAAATAAGACGGTCCCTCCCCCGCCCCCGTTCCCAGAGATAACTTTTCAGGATGAAGTTCTTCAAAAGAAAGAATCTGGAAAGATGTTACAACGTCTAGATGAGCTGGTAACCATTGCTGAAGAAGAGATTTCAGAATTAATGATGGCGGCCCGCCAAAGTTCTCAGGAGGAGAAATTCTTACGAGACAAGCTATCCCAACCCAAGGAAGAATGGGAAGAACGAAGTTTTCTCTTAAAGTTAGAAAGAATTTTAGTATTCAAGACAAACACGGTTCAAAAAATAGAGATTTATAATCAGAATATTCGCGTCTACCTTAATCTGATCTCTCAAATCCAAAATATTCAAGCGATGAAGCTAGGAGGAATTGATGAAGCGAAGATTGAAAATCTATGGATCGAATTGAAAGAAAACATTGAAGCCTATAAAGAAAAACTCAATGCTCAAGAAGCGGCGAACGAAGAACAAGAAGTACCCCTCACAACTCCAAAGCTAGAGGCTAACATTAAAATTCTAAGGGAAGAGATCGCAGCCAAACGCGCCCCGATTAAAATAGAGCCAATAAAAGTGGAAAAAAAAGTGGACCAAGAAATTAAAACCCTTGAGATGGAATAATGAGTCAAACCTACCCTAACTATCAGGTCCAACCTGGGGACCGAGTTTTACTGGCGTATGCCCCCGCTAATCTGACGGAGCATCTAGGCAGTTACTGGCACGTAGATACCGTCTCTTCTACTCAAGTATCTCTTATAAAGACTGATGGGACTCGTATCAATGTAACCTACTGGGATATTGATGCGGCACCATCAGAAGATTCTCCTTTCCAGCTCAGGGATGAGGTAAAAATTGTGAAAGGTTTTTACACTAGTGGGAGCCTCTACCATACTTGCAAAAATCGGTTGGTAGGTAAGACGGGGACAATTACTAGTTATGATAAACGAGATCATAGCTTCCTGATCAAATGCCCCTCTGAATTTGAGGAGGGCTGGTTTCTACCCCATTGCCTGGTACCAATCAATTATACTGGGAGTCACTTTTTTCATGTAAATGAAACTGTGATCCATCAAGGATTAGTTAAAACTATCACCAAGATCAAACGTAGCAATCTTAATTATGGGCAGATTCTACTCATAGACGGGGCGTGGACCGCGGCCAGCGAGGTGGTTTCCACCAAGTAGTTTATAAGTGCTTGTCACATAAGGACTTGAGTCTGTTGTAGAGTGTGTCCTTTATGCTACACTATGGGACCAACGAGGAGCGGTTCCATAAATGGCACTAAAGGGTCAGTTCGATATTGGAAATATCTACTTTCGCGACAAACAGTACTATCTGGCGGTTCATAATCAAACGCTAATAACCCGAGCTAACGGAGCTTTTAAGCGCCTATCCACTGGACATGATAACTATATTCAAGTTAATGATTTCTCCGTTCGTAAATTATGTAAATCTTGGAAGATACCTATCAAATATTTAGATAGAGAGATACAGCAATATTTTTCGCCTAGCATCTTTGACAGAAATAATGCTCGGTATCGCAAAGAACACAAATACGACGATGATGAGTAGAATACTTTTAGGTATACTGAAATAGGATCTATGGCAAATACTTTTGAATACAAGGTAGAAACTAAGACGTTGTCTCAGCTTAAAGACATCGCAGAGCATAGTTGCTTAACTGAGCGAAATATTATTCAGACGGCAATTGATGCTCTTTGGAACAAAACTTTCCCTACTATTCTATACCCAAAAGAGGAGCAACGCCTCTTTCTAGAGAAGACGACAGGGAAAAGTGGTCCCTACACAGTGGATAAAATCTGCCCCTCCTGGACCGGATTATCGGAAGGCGTTTATAAGCTTGAGGATTGCGAAGTTCTCTTCCCGGCTGCCTGGTTTGTAACTGAGCAACCAAAATCTCCTTTACAAGCTTATGAGGGATTAGTCAAAACTATTATCTTAATCCAGATCCTAATCCAATCGTCCTTTCTCTACCTGTTCTTGACCTGTCGCTGATGCGAGTCCCGGCTCTGTTTGGAGAAGTACTGCCCGATCAGGGAGTGCGCTGTAATCTCTGCCCCCTTCTCTGCTGCATCCCTGAGGGTAAGAATGGGGTGTGTCGCTTCCGTAGTAATCACGGGGGTAAACTTTACCTGGAAAACTATGGCGAGATAGTTGACATCGCAATCGAACCTATCGAAAAAAAACCTCTTTATCATTATTATCCGGGCAGCAAAACAGTTTCTATTGGAACTAATGGCTGTAATATGAGCTGCAGTTTTTGTCAAAACTATCAAATCTCCCAAGAAACTTACCCAGTAAAAACCCTAACTCACGACGAGCTACTCCGTAAGCTTCCTGGGACCATCGGGGTAACGTATACTTTTAATGAACCCCTCGTTTGGTATGAATACGTCGAAGATACCTGTAAAGTCGTAAGGGGTGCCGGGTATAAAAATATTTTGAATACCAACGGACTCATTAACCCAGGGCCTCTCCAAAGAATCCTGCCCTATATTGATGCGATCAATTTAGATCTTAAAGGATTTAGCGACACCTTCTATCAAAAGGTATGCGGCTCGCCCCTACGCCCTATCCTAGATACCGCCCTTGCGCTAAAAGCGGATGGCGTATTTTTTGAAATCTCCCACCTAATAATCCCACTTAGCAATGATCACGAAACCCAGCCTTTAGGTCGTTGGATCCTAGAAAATCTCGGGGACTGTATTCCTATCCATCTAAATGCTTATTACCCAAGGTATAAAATGGCTCATGATGCCACTACTGGAGAAATGCTC
>Ga0315284_10014551_pt1 | contig 11208 bp, 15 predicted proteins | sample YL17G09_16_MG_FD_203696 | JGI IMG/M metagenome (GOLD analysis project Ga0315284, IMG submission 203696) | Sediment microbial communities from Yellowstone Lake, YNP, Wyoming, USA - YL17G09_16 | ecosystem: Environmental > Aquatic > Freshwater > Lake > Sediment | place: USA: Wyoming | collected...
ACCATTATTCCCGCACCCTCGCCGTAGAAATTAAACGTAGTCCCTATCGGCACGGCTACCGAAGCATTGGCGGGTATAGTAATCACTATTGATGTTGCCTTGACACAGTAATTATCTTTATTGGCATCGGTAAGAGCCAATGTATAATTTGCTGTGTGCTGAACTGAGTCGGGTAATAACTTACCGAATATTGTTGCAGCATCCTCATATCCTCCCGCCGGTACATCAGGGATTAACTGAGTGTTATTCCGATAGACCTTATAGAGTGTTGGGGTAGTGGTATTATCCGTTCTTATCGAGTCAATCGTAAGCAACAGGCTACCGGTTTTATTTGCCCCTGTCTTCTTGACAGTATTACCAACTTTTATGCCTCCATGAAAGACGGTAAGGAACTGATACCAGTTCTGTGCTGCTAATGTTCCCGAAAGAGACACCACAATTAAAAAGATCAATAGTTTTTTCATTTTATATTTATTTTTATGATTCTGCACTAACACTAACATAATCCGTATCTTCCGTCCCATTAAACCCCGTTGCCGTAAGTTCCGACTGCCGGAGTAACTGCCCGCCGATAACTGCCTCTCTCACACGATTACCCGTAACCTCAAGATTGTCGTACTCGAAATTCCTGTAACCTACATCTTCGGCAAGTGAGAACCCGTTAGATAAAATCTCACAGTCTCCCTGCCAGTGGTCATTATGTACCCAGTAACGTGACCTTAGCCCTGTATCGGGATCAGTCCAGTACTTTGGTACTTCTTTGGTGTAATAACTAAACTGTGGCATAATTACGTTGGATCAGTTGTTTCGGTTTCTATATCTGTAAATGCTGAAAATGTCGAGAGATAATTATATCTTATCCTATACCAATACTGGGTTTCCGGTGTAAGCCCTAATCCTCCATCATTATCAACATAGGTATCAATATCTAAATCAGTTATATCCGTTATGCCTTGAAACCAATTATTAGGATCACCACCTGGAGCCGGTAATGTAGTTGGGTCTGTATCTGCTCTTTCAACCTGAATAACATCCCAGTCTTTTACACCATTATTCACCCAGTCAAGTGTAATCTGCGTATCTGAATCAACTGTTAAAACAAGATCAGACGGATAACGAGTTGACCAATAGTCACTAAAACCAACAAAGATACTCTTCACATTCTCCCAGTCAGTATCTTCCGCCCCCGCAAAACCAGTAGCCGTCAAAGTCTTGTCAAGGCATAGATACCCATCACGTATCTCCCGGCGGAATGTCGTTGTGCCATCGGTGAGATAACGCCATAATCCAGCCTTTAACCTTCTTTTTAATATCCCTATTCCTAATCCAATTTCAGGCATGATCGTCCTCCATGTTTAATTCTTTGGCACTATTAATCGCTTTCATTATCTCTGCAGCTTTCTCACATTGACTGAACGGAACAGATATAGTAAAGATGAAATTCACTATCTTCTCGAAGTCTTCAGCCGGTATGATTATCTTCTTTGCCATCTCAGGTTATCTGGTTGTCGTTGGTTGGCTTGCTTTCATCAATGGTTCCGCCACCATCATTAATATCGCTCTTCTTCTTATCCCTGGTTATAAACAGAACCAGCCCAAGAATGAATATGAATGCCATTAATCCGAATACTACATTTCCCATTGCTTCACTTTATTAATAATTTTCTACTTCAACTCTTATATTTATTTGATAACCATAAGCTGGTATATGCCAATCGCCATTCGGCTGGCCTTCATTGCCAAACATCTGATCGGTTGGTGACCAACTATACCAGGTATTTAATAATAGATCACTGCCTAATAGAACAGCATTCTTTATATCATAGATGTTTGCATACAGTCTTACCTCATCCCAATAACCTGCATAAGTTCCATCACTTATACCTACAAACCCATCATCGGGAGTTCCCCTGTTTGCATACCCCGCACCTGATATTGTGAACCCACCAGAATCAACATTAACAAATGTTGCAGGTAATAGTTTCAGATTAACTTCCCATGTACTGATATTTGGAACTCTACAAACCATTGCTGAAATAACATCTTCGGGATCGGTAATAGTCTGATCGACAATAAATGCCATTGCATACCAGCTCTTATCTTCAACGATCCCACCTCCAATAGTTGTATCACCAGACAAAGTAAAATTACTGCCTATGCCAGACAGGGCTTCATAACCCCAGCCGACTATCTGATCGGCTTCATCGAAGATCAACATTGCCACTCCCAAAGCAGCAAAATCATTTTCCCAGTCTATCTCTCCTATGTCAATATCTGCGCTGACTACTGCCTGACTTGATTCATTAACCCAGTTATCCGCTTCGGCTGCTGCCTGTCCCCCTGTCTGCCATCCGGGAGTGACAGCTGAATGATTATAACCTGCGAATGACCCAAGACTGCAATTATCCGCAGGGTCACTATTCACAAGCACCTTATCATAATCGCTTCCCGTTGTACTCCTTATTGTCGGGCCAAAGGCTGACCAGTGATTAATATTGGCGTGTCTTGCCAAAGTGTATAATGAATGAGTAGTATTATCCAACAAATCACTGACAGCATTCAGGCTTATATTAGCACAATCAATATGCCCAACGTGCTCTGCTATATCACCTGCTGATGGAATGGAAGAGCGAGTCTTTAACATGCTCGTTGTATAAGTTCTATATGTATTTCTTTCCTTACCCATTATACTTTCATAACTCTAATTACACTTCCACTCCATAATTATATATTACTTAATCTGCATCTACGATCAATAAAACCGAATGTTGAAATATCTATTGTCGTACTCGTATGATCGCTGTCATGTTCAATTGTCGATGCTGAACTGACTCTTAACTCAAAATGTCCCGCAGTATTAGCAGCCAAGTCCATACCCCCAAGCGAAGCAATACCCGTTGATGCCGCAGGGGTCACGTTATTCTCAACAATCTCACTAAAAACAGTAACTACGGCGGCATTGGTTGAAGTGGTACATTGCATCGTAGCCCTGAATCTTGCTATTGAGTTTGGAGGTGCGGTAAGTGTCACAGCGGCAGCAGCAGTCGCTGCTGTAAATGAAGCATCATTAACCTGAGTAGTCCATGTAAAATAATCATCAACCTGAGTGAATTGTAATATAGCATCACCAGCACTATTCCTAATCCATCCAATCCTGCGATAAATAGTATAACTCGCAGGTAGCGTAGTCCTATTTGCAGTAGTAGAAAACATCACATCAACAACACCAGTATCGGTACGCTTAATCAATATAACTTCATACCATGTGCTATTCGCTTCTGAACCGGTGTTCAACCCTCCTTGATTAGTACCGACAGACCAGCCGGCATCTAATCGCTTAGTGATTGCGCTTGCAAGTGTCATATCTTCCGTCCCTGCCTCATCGCGTGCTTCCCCTGCTGCAATAGTTATGTCATTAGCTGTATCAGCAGCATTACTCATAGTCAACCCCCAGATATGACCTCTCGGCATACTACCAGTTACCACAAGATTGCCCGAACCCAGAATAGTTGCACTATTTATTGTTTTGATATTCGTACCACTGACGAGAGCATCCTGTTTGGCGTTCCATGTACTCTTTTCAGTATCAGTAACCAATCTATGAGTAGCATCAGCAGAAAGATCAGCCAGTTCATCGGGAATTGTTGGCTTATCGTCAAGGTTATTATAAGAATGTTTATGAAGTGTAGTTGCCCCGGTATCTGTGAGATCGGTAGCATTTGCATCGCTTATATTATTCACTTCAGCCCCTGCTTCTATACCTGATAACTTGCTTGCATCAACATCAGGATATAAGCCCTTCCCTGATTCTTTTGGTTGCAGTCCCGATAAATCCTGATTATCCGAACCACTTGCATGAATCTTCGCAATCTCAGTATCTGCTATAAGTGAACTGCCGGTGACCTTAACTACAAGATTAGACAAGTCTTGGTTATCACTCCCTGATGAGTGTTTCTTTGTCAGGGCATCAGCAATAGCAATATCATTTTTAACATCAGACAAAGTGATCCCCCCACTTGGATTAGAAGCAGGTATTGGAGCCGGTAGGCTTACTATTTGTCCGTCAATTATACTTAACATATTTATACATGATAAGCTACAATATCTCCAGAGGCACAAATTGTCCCTGTCACATCAAGTTCATGGGCAGGAGCGACATTTAATATCCCGACCCTGCCATTAGTATCCAGATATAACTGATTTGCATTATAAGTATAAGAACCAAGCACTAAAGCTCTTTCAGTACCTGCTCCGAAATAGTCTGAGTATATCTGTTGAATAGCCCCGGCTGCCGGATTAATAGTTATTCCATTAACACCTGTTACATCTTTATGTGCAACGTAACCTCCAAATGTATTGAGTATGCCTGTACCTCCTTCAATAACTAAAGTGTGTAAACTTCCAGTTACATCTGTTATATAAAAATCATCATCTATAATTTGAAGATCAATAGACCTTGCAGTTGCATTTGATTTGACTAATCTCAGATAAGGATTTGTTGCGTGCGTAACTGATGCCATTGTTGTTAATCCCGGACTCGCAAGCGGAGCATAACCAGCCGAAGCATGATTACCCCACCCATAAGCAGTATTCCAGTTTGCTGAATTATTAGTTATTGATGCACTCCATGCGATGCCAGAAGACAAGGCAATGCCAGCACTCGGATAAACACCACCAGTCACAGCTCCGGGAGGACCGGGGAATCCCCGTAATCCCCTCTCGGTTTTCTTAACTAACGATAGTAAATATTCTGATGTAGTTGTCATAAAATCTCTGTTAAAGTCAAATTCCACTCCCTATCTCTGACATTAAAAATTCCATTCGAAATAGCGAAGATCCTGTTATTCCCTCCGGTCTGGTTAAGTACATCCTGCAAATTACCGGTAAGTGACAGAAACTCATCATCATGCATCTCTCTCAGTGGAATATCAATCAGTTGTTTCGGTCTGGAATATTGTACCCCAAGTTCATTGCTAATAACCTCAATTAAAGGCTTATTCTCAGTTGCACCTCCTCTTGTATGCCAACTAAGTGACGTACTTAACGGTGCAGACCCGGACCATACATTTAAAGCACCTTTATATTGTAGATGATCATTAGTAAACCCATAACCATCACCAATGAGAAATTCCTTATCAATAGTCTGACCGGAAGTGTTTGTTACAGTATATCCTATCCCTTTCATTGCAACTCCATCCGAAGGAGTAAAGTATAATCTCGCATTCTCAATTACCCCGGCAATATTAGAAGTAGGTGATATTGTTGCATATAATATAACAACCAATGTTCCAGTGTCAGGTATTCCGGCTGTGATAAATGTACAGGTCTCAAAAGATATATTAGATGAACTTGCACTTGATGCCTGTACCAGAAATTCCGCAAGATCCCCGAATGTTTCAGGACCTACCCAGCTTGATCCATTAAAATGATAGTAATTACCAGCACCATCATTTGTATAGATCAATGCATAGAAATAATGAGTATTATTTGATCCTCCTATACACCCTACATTAAATTGCAGGACAAATTTGTCCGCAGTCTCAGTTACAGAAAGTGTCTGTTCAATATTATGATCAAGTGCGCTCTCTGTGTCCATAAAAACAATACCAATATCGCTACCGGGATCAACTTCAGCAGCAGGATGAATATGAGTGCCTGCCGAATTAGCCCAATGGTTAAATGATAGTGTTCCTATAACATATTCCCCGTATGGAAAATCATAATTTAATAAGATACTTTCCCTAAATCCATAATCGAGATTACAGTTAAGTGTTTTTGCCTGAGGAATTAGCATCATACTACCACCTTCATAGTCATGGAAATTCGATGATTGGGTTAAGCGGTTAATATATTGAGCAGGGGTTTTAGTTGTATCCGAATCATTTACTCCAGCAATAAATTTCCTGCCATACATCGTGGCATCCTTAACTTCTTTAAACCTGTAAATAATAAACTCTCCCTGATCCTGCTTGATACCGGCATTCAGGGATTTAAGTATTGCCTCAAGTGCCTCGTAACAATTCATCTCAAGGAAAAGATCAGGATCGATACCCGACTGGTCAAACAATGAATCATCAACATCATCATCCATTGTGCTCTCATAAAGATTTATGTATTCAGTAAACTCGGTAATACCTGCCAGATCAAGTATATCATGAATAACCACCGATGTTATCTGTCTCTCGGAATATGCCAAGTCTTTAAATGCAAACTCTTTCAAAAGTCCCAGTCCATCATTAGCTGATATGGTTAAGGTAAAAGGTGCTTTATCGTAAGGCTCCTGGTAGTTGTCTGCTAAGATATATCCATACCAGAATGGAGTAGCACCATGAGAAACTATAACCTTATATTCAAATATATCCGATGTAAAGAGATCAGAGTAAGTGAAATCATCATCAGCCTCGATATTAAGATTCATCACTGATCCCATTATATTCTGCTCAAAAATATCATCCTGCCCGTACCATTCTATTGACAAGGGGTTGCCCGATGCCTGAAGAGTAGCAAAGGAACCGGGATCAGGATCTTCCTGGATTTCTATCTTCCAGTCAATACCCAAAAGATCAGTAAACTCACATTGATATTTCGTTCCGAATGCCATTTAAGTATTGCTATTTAATCCTGATCCGTATCTCGTTAATACCAGAGCCAAATCTTTACCTCTTATTTTTCCCACAACCTCAAATTTCATCTTACCTGATGGTGTGACACTTGATCCTCTTGGCAGATTAACCAGCTCCGGCCCTCTCTCTCCAACCATAGCTAACCCGCCGGGAGCAAAATCCGTACCCCCTGCAAATCCCGGTATCTTCCCTCCTGATAGAAACTTACCTAAACCACTAATAAAACTCTCTCCCGCCATGCTTGCCCCACCGGTCACTATTGCCAGTAAAGTAAAGATTGCTATCTTAGCAAGTGCCACCGCTGCCATCTGTTGTATTGCTCCGATAAACGCATCTCTCATACTTACCCAACCCTTCCCCATATTCTGAAAGAATCCTGCAAAGGCTGATTCGAGTTCATTAATTAAAACACCTGTCCTTTCCAAAGATTCATTTATAGGATTATCTTTTATATCTTTCTTCCCCGGAACAGTCAAGCCCATTCCATTACCCACACCCATGTATCCGGTTCCGGCTAATTTCTGAGTAGGCCATAAGCTCTTATCAATATTCTTAGAAGTCACTATTGCTTTTGCCTCATTCTTAGAAGTCACTATTGCTTTTGCCTCTTCAGCAAGCAGAGCGGTAGTTTCTTTTAATGTAGTATTGTATTCTGTCTGAGCATCTGTAATAGTCTGAAGATAATCTTTGTGCGTAGCAAATAATTTTGGAAGAACTTCTGCTTCTCCTTTTTTTAATAGGGCAAAATATTGTCCGTATGTTTCGAGAAGATTTTGCGGAATCTTAGATACATCAACTTGTCCCTGTCTGTAAAGAACCCCCTGTACTCCCTGTTTTACATTACCAAAATAACTTGCAGTAGAACTCTCAAAGGCTTTCTGCAATAAATCCTGAGTCTCGGCAGACAAAGAATCAATAGTCTCATACATCTTAATAGCTTCCTCGGTAGTCATCTTATTCCTACCCTCCCATGCTCTCTTTTGTATATTAAACGACTTTAATGCAATCTCTTCTTCCCTTTTTTGTATCTTTTCAGCTATTGCAATTATTTTATCCGCAGCATCAGCCCTGACAGAAAGTTCTAATGTTTTATTTTTAACTATTTCTTGAAGAATTGATTTTTCACTTCTTAGCCCTTGAATGATATAATCATTATATGCCGCTCTGTCAGCTAAATCATCAAGTGCTTTTGCAAGTTCTTTCCCTCTTTCAGTCCCTTCTTTTAAATTCTTAAAAAGATTAGAAAAATCACCGGTACTAAAAGCTCTTGTTAATTCCCAATAACCTTCTTTAACTGCACCTATTGCTTCCTCAAGTTTATCAGATCCACCCTCTGATACTTTCATAACTTTCGTAATCAACTCGAACCCTTTTTGAGCAACAAGGCACGCACCCCCGATTTTAGCAATAGCAATGGTGACCTGCTTGAAATTCTGCTCTATCTCCTTTGCACGTGCTTTGGCTTCCCTGCTTAACTTGGCAGTAGCCTTAGCGGCATCCTCGGAAGCAGCTTTAAACCCTTTCGCTGATCCTGTGATTTCAACGCCAACACTTACCCCCCTACCCATTTTTTCTTGTTTTGCGTTTCATTGTTTTTGCCTTCTGTTCAACCTCGTCTTTTGTTAACTTAACCTCTTCTGTCTTTGTCCGTTTCTCCCATGAGAACTTAAATAAGTCTTCCGGCTTCCTGATACTCTTTCCCCCTCCCATTGCCACAACTGTGAAAAAACTTACCGTCCTTACCTGTTCCCATGATCTCTTATATTCCTCAAAGTTCTTATCGCTCTGTGCTTTTATTACTGCCCTCATCTCATCGGGACTCATCTCATCCCAGAAATACAACGGATCTATCCCAAGAATCCCGACACAATAACCATAGAGTTCATCTATTTTGAACTCTTCTTTGGCTTTTTTTCATCACCCGCCTCTCCGAAGAAGCTGGAAGCAGCATTATAAAAACTTATAACAGCATTAGGGTCAGGATCAATTATCTCTGCAAACTCCTCAAAAGTGTAATTGAACTGTAACCCTTTTGCTTTTGCCCCTGTCTTTGACAGATCATAGAAATACTGAATCTTCGCATCATAACTATCCGGCTCTTTCGTAAGGCTGTTCATGTAAACAGCAAAAGCCCGGTTAGAATATTTTACGAAGAACTCAATACCTCCGACCTCAACTTTCTTTATCTCCCCTATGTTCATGATACCGGTGAGTAAAGTATTACACTAAGGTCAAGTTCAAGCGGAGTGACCGGCGTGCTGTCTTCGATATGACATGAATGAGTAACACCCTCATAAGTGCCATTCAGCCCATAAGCAATAGCCTTACCATTAGTTGTCGGGCCTGTTCCCCCTGTCCATGCATAGGTATAAGGTTCTATACCGCCGGTAATAAATACAGCAGCACAACCCGTTGTACCATCATGAAGAACGGCATCAGTACCGACTATCCTACCGTTAAGTGTTGCACCTGGTGTGAATGTGAAGTTCTCATAGTGCTCAAACGATGCACTATATGTCGCATTCCCGCCATCAGGAGCCGCAAGGTCGAGTGATGTTATAACAAAATCACCGGATGCGTAGAGTTTAGCAGTATTGAGTGTTTCCACTCCTGCGCCTTTCTCTCCAAATTCCAAAGTCACGGGTACTCGGTTCATATAAGCACTCAGGAGTGCCGTTAGACTTGCCCCGTAAACCATAAGTCCCTCACATGAAGCCGATACGCTTGACCGGCTTACATCGCTTGTATCCCATACACCCGAATCTTTATTCGCCGTGCTCCGGGTCCCCATTTTCATGCTCAAAGTGTGACCGGTGGAATAAGCCACAACGTCATCATTCATGAAAACGAAAAGATCACCACCATTAACAATGTCTGCCATTTCTGTAATTGTATTAAAGTTTAATAACTATTTATTCGTATTGAAAAACTTAACTTGTTTAAAAAAACATTCTCTGCAATATTAAATCCCTCCTGTTGCCCGGTTAGTTCTATCCTGTTTGTTCCTGAATCCTCTTGTAATTCCAGAGCAGTTCTTACTTCATGAGCAATAGCCTGAAGACTTGCATAATCTTCACTGAAAGAGACAATACTGAAATTAATATCATCACCTGCCCATTTATCTTTTGCATATTCCGGTGCAACTGTATCGATGGTATAGATGATAAGCGGAAGCGGCGTATTCTCCTGAGCTACATACGGGAAGATATTATCCGTACTTACAAGCGCAAGTAAGGCTGCGTTCTTTTTCAACATTGCCGCTATCGTTATTCCTATCATGCCCTTTTATTTGTCTTTATAATAAACCTGTCAATCTCATCATACCATGCCTGTGCCATGTCGTCATACATCTTCTCCTGAACTGAGTTATAAGCATTCTCAAAGAAATGTGTCCCTCTTACCCTGCCCGTTGGGGCGTTTTTTCTTTTTCTACGGAATCTCTCTATTGTGCCTTTTTCAACCAGATGACCATACCAGCCTTTATTTACTCCCGATAATTTCGCACCGACCAGAATAGATATGTTCTCAGGCATCTCCATTGTGCCAAAAGAACGCATCAATGTTCCTGTCCTGTAAGGCGCATCAGCCTTTGCCCTTTCAACCAAAGGCTTTACAGCCCTGCGAAATGATGCAATGAATATCTTACGCTGGTCTATGCTTGACAGACCATTGAAGAAATCCTGAAGGATCTTAATCTGATCGGTATTTACCTGAACATCCATTTATACAGTCTGTAAGTAACACCAGACACTATCGGCAGCACCGGTTAATGTGATTGATGTAAGTGGCGTTTCAAGTGGTATATAATCACCATTCTGGAGTGCCACATCCTCCCATGACAGATCAGTCACAGCTGATCCATCAATAGTAACCGATGCAATTATTGTCCCGTCAACCCGGACAATCATTGCGTAACAATTATAACCCGCAGGCATAGCTGTTTCAGCAAGTCCGACTACGAGTAAAACACCTTCTGTTCCAATTGCTCTATTCATCTTTTTTATGGTATTATTGTTTCTGTTGTTGCATGACTTACCGGAGTATATGCCGAATAATTATAATATTGGAATGCACGTATCCGGTAGAAATATTCTGTTTCTTCATCCAAATCTTCATCTTTATAAGTCACAACCGGCGGAACAGGACTGACAGTTTTTGCTATTCTCGTTATCTCAGTGAACGTATTGCCATTCTTTGATCTCTCGATTGAAACCCCGTCATTACCCACATTATTAGTCCAGTTAAGATCAATAGCAACCTCTTCATCCAGTACTGCGGTAAAGCCAGTTGGCGGAGCAACAATAACCGCAGATAATCCATCAGCACATTTCTCAATAGTCAGTCTTAACGTCTCATTCCTGCCTAAAGCCTCCATATAAGTAATCATCCATAAATCATTAGTACCGTCAATCTGTATCTTCATTGTCTCGGTTATCGAACATGGATGATTACTTATATTCTGATACCTGACAATAAGTTCTATGTTTCTAGCATAAAACTTCTCTTCATTATTCAGTGACTTTCCCCCGCCGGTATATCTCACCTCTCCCCTGGTCGTTATCGTAGGTGTATTATAATCCCACGA
>Ga0315284_10014553_pt1 | contig 11207 bp, 7 predicted proteins | sample YL17G09_16_MG_FD_203696 | JGI IMG/M metagenome (GOLD analysis project Ga0315284, IMG submission 203696) | Sediment microbial communities from Yellowstone Lake, YNP, Wyoming, USA - YL17G09_16 | ecosystem: Environmental > Aquatic > Freshwater > Lake > Sediment | place: USA: Wyoming | collected...
GTCGCCGCAAGCTGCCAGGTTCTTCGTCGGATAGAAGCTGAAGCACCCCGTGTGGCCGAGCGACCCCAGCCGCTGCCCCTGCCAGTACCCGCCCGCCGCTTGGGCGACGTCCTCGACTACGTAGAGGCTATGCGCCCGCGCCAGCTCGAGTATCTCGTCCATCGGCACGGCCTCGCCGTACAGGTGGACCGGGATGATCGCCTTGGTGCGGGTGGTGACGCGCCGGGCGGCGTCAGCCGGGTCCAGGTTGAAGCTCTCCGGCAGGGAGTCCACGAATACCGGCTTCGCGCCCACATGGCATACTGCGGCCGCGGTTGCCGCATAGGTGAACGACGGCACCAGCACCTCGTCGCCGGGTTTGACGCCCAACGCGTCGAGTGACAGGTGGAGTGCATCCGTCCCGGAGGCAACGCCTATGGCGTGCTTCACCTCAAAGAAGTGGGCTACCTCCTCCTCAAAGGCTCGCACATTGGGCCCCATCACGAAAACGGAGCTGTCGAAGACGTTACGGAGCGCCGCGTAGATACGGTGCTGGAGGGCCCGGTGCTGCTGGCGCAGATCAATCAGCGGTATCTCGACGACGGGGGCGCAGGATGCTGGGTTCACTGTGTCCATACCCCGCCCGTTCTCCCGATGGTGCTCGCCATATGCGGCAAGGCCCCGTCTCCTCGATCCGATGGATGAGAGCTCTTCGTGGAACGCACAAAGCCGGCGGTCGGATTCGAACCGACGACCTGCGGTTTACGAAACCGCTGCTCTACCACTGAGCCACGCCGGCGCACGCTCGACGATAACATAGCGGGTGGCCGCATGTCAACGCGGAACGCAGGTGGCGACAGAGAGGGGTAACCGACTCGCCTGTGCCGTAGTCTTGCTGCGATGTAGTGCATTGTCGTTGCTCCGATCACTTTCGACGAACGACTCAAGCTGAGACCACTTGGGATTCCCCCGATCCGCCCGTGTGGGGGGCGGCAGTGCCTCCTGCGCTAGCCACGGCGGGCATGCGTTCGCGCCACCTGGTACAGCCGCGTCGCCAGGTCGCTGATCCTGAGCTGGGGCAGGTCCTTGAGCTGCGTCCGGATGGTGTCGTGGAACGGGTCCGTCCAATCTGCCGGGATTCCCCTGGTCCCGAGCGCGCAGCCCATGATGGACCCGGCGGTGGCGCCGTTGCAGTCCGTGTCCATGCCAGCCATGACAGCGATCCCCAGCGTCCTGCCGAAATCCCCGTCTCCCTTGAGCAACGCCATGAGGACGATCGCCGCGTTCGGCAGCGCGTGGTTTATCCGGACGGTCTCGGGACGGAGCAGGCCGCGGTCGTAACGGGCGTAGATCGCCTCGTTCACCTGCTCCCATCTCGCGCTTGCGGCACACTCCGCCTTCACGAACTGGATCATCTCGGCGAAGCGCGACCTCGGGGGCACGTACCGCTGCGCGGTTTCGATCGCCCTCACCGGTTGGCCATGGGCGAGCACGTCGGCGATCAGGGCGGCGAAGAAGATGGCGGAGTAGATGCCGTTGCGCCGCTGCGAGCCGACGGCATCGGTGTAGGCCATCCTCGCCGCCAACGCTGGGTTGGCTGGTGCCCCCCACCCCCACACGTCACAACGGATCTGCCCACCGAGCGACTGCCGGCATGGGTTCCCGAAGAGCGCGGTGTGGGTCGGGGGGAAGCCGAACAGGGCGGTGCGGAACATGCTCCGGCCAGCGGCCCAGAGGCAGGAAACAGGCGTCAGGTCGAGGAGCATCGCAATCATCTGGGCGGTGCTGAAACCCGGACCGTGCGCCTCCAGCACGAGTTGGGCGGTGATGGCGTAGTGGATGTCGTCGTCGGGCTCCACATAGCTGAAGCTCCCTCTTGTGAGGCTCGGCCGATAGTGGGTCGCGAAGGCGCGGGATTGGGCGGAGAGGCGCTGGCGATACTCCTCCGCGACGGGCTTCATGTAACCCACCAGCGGCCAGGAATCCGTGAGTGTCAGCACCTCCTTGGCGACTGCCGGCCACGCCCCCTCGAGAGGCTTGCCGAGCTGGCAGCCGGCGCATCTTCCGCGCCACGCCGCCAACATCCGGTCCGCCAGATCCGCGTCCGAGCCGGTGAAGCGGGCGTGCGACTCCGGATCGGGGAAGGGTGCCGACAGCGTCTCCCAATCGTCCGGCTCCTCATACGGGTATGCTGGGGGCGATGGGCGCCGCCACAGATCCTCCTGCAGCGCGACCAACGCGTCGAGGGATCCCGCCGTCCGCGCCCGGTCCAGTTCCTCCCGTAATGCTGCTTCGTCGTGCCCTTCCTCGGCCATTTGCTCGATGTCGGTGGCGAGATCGCGAAGAACGATTTTGTAGAGCGGATGCATTGCCGCGCTATCCTTCCTCATGGCAGGTCCTGCTCGTCTGCGGGGGACTCGCAGAGCCACCGCCGTATATAGGAACCAGCAATACCACTCCGAGCGTTGAGGCCATGCCAGACGAACGACCCAAGCTGAGACCACTTGAGATTCTCTCGGTCAGAACAGCCAGCGGACAGCAATTCCTGGTGCGTGACCCGCGCCGTCTCTCCTCTCAGGAACTGCTCGTCCCCGCCGACGTCGCCTTTCTGCTGACGCAGTTCGACGGCACCCGCACCGTGCGAGAAGCCCAACTCACCTACGTCCGCCGCTTCGGATCGCTTATCACTACTGACCGGATCAACGACCTGCTCACCCAACTCGATGAGGCTTTGCTGTTAGACACAGAGCGCTTCCGCGCGTTCGCCGCCCAGGTCGAGGCCGACTTCCGCGCCAGGCCCACTCGGCCGATGGCCCACGCCGGCCGGTCCTACGACGAAACCGCGGCCGCGTTCATCCAGACCTGGCAGCCGCGGCTGGAGGCTGCGCGCCTGCCCGACGACTTCGCACTCGATGAGGGCCGACCGGCGCTCATCATTCCCCATTACGACATGAGCGGCGCGGTCGACTGCTATGCCTCGGCCTATGCGCTGCTGCAACAGACCCCTCAGCCGGACGTTGTGGTCATCCTCGGCATCGCCCACGATGGGAGAGAGTCGCCGTTCATGCTGACGCGCAAGCCCTTCGAGACGCCGTTCGGCGCGCTAGACACCGACGCGGCGATCATCGAGGCCCTTGCCGAATCAGCGCCGTTCGATGTGTTCGCCGACGAGTTCGCCCAGCGCGACGAGCACTCCATCGAGTTCCAGGCGGTGATGCTCCACTTTCTCTACTGTCAGGCGGAGGAGCCACCTAAGATCGTGCCGATCTTGTGCGGCGCGTATCATCGCAGCGAGGGAGGGCTGGCGGATCCGGCGACGCTGGAGCCAGTGACAGGTTCCCTTGCGTCCCTGCGCGATCTGCTGGCCAGCGACCCGCGGCGGATCGCGATCATCGCCTCCGCCGATCTCTCTCACATCGGCGCGCGCTTCGGGCAGCCTCCTCCCCTCACCCAGGCCCACCTCGACCTTGCCCGGAGACACGACATGGCCCTGCTCAACAGCGCCATGGCAGGCGACCCCGACGGCTTATTCACCGCTCTCGCCGAAGCCCAGGACCGCTACAACGTCTGCGGCTTCCCGGCGGTCTACGCCTTGCTGCGCGTCCTCATGATAACAAGCGGTCGCCTGCTGTCCTACAAGCAAGCGACCGAACCGCAGACGCAGTCGTGCGTGAGCTTCGCAAGCGTGGGGGTGAGGTGACCGCCAGATGACTCTCGCCGCCGGCGCCACTGGGAAGCCCTGCCCAACGTCGGCCGCCGAATCTGCGCTATCTGTGTGATCTGCGGTTGTTCATGCCGTTGCCTCGCAAGACGCAGGGGCGACCCGCCGAGTCGCCCCTGCCCCCTTCGCTAATCCGCGTTCATCCGTGTTCATCTGTGGTTCAATGCCGGTGTCAGAGCATTGGGGAATCTACCGCCTCAATCAACTCCAACGTGTACGTCACGCCCGTAGGATTGTAGAAGTCGCGGGTGGTCATAGCGATATTGCGGAGGGTGATGTGCAGCTCGTTCTCGCCAGCGCAGAAGGCGTCGGCCGGAAAGACGAAGCTCTGAAGCCGGAGGAACTGGTTGGTCTGGCCCACCCAGCGGCCGTTCAGATGGATCGCCGCGTAGTCGTCAGCGCCTATCGTAAGGTACCCGATGACCTTCTTCGCCTCGGGCACCGTGAAGCGCCTGCGGAACTCAACCGTCGCCCCGTCGCGCTCCGCGGCCGCGTCTGTCCGGCCGGTGCGCCATATCCAGGCGGCGTCATCAGGGGCCGACGCCCAGCCGCGGTTGGGGTCGTGGGTCGCCACTGCCGGTTGCCACTCTCGCCTCTCGGCGTCGTACCACTTGTCGTCCGGTCGGCTTGCGATGCTGGTCAGCGTCTCCCCCTCCGGCCGGGCGGCGGAAAGCTCCGATCCCTCTGGCAGCAGGATGCCAACGTTGTACCAGCCATCCCAGCCGTGCATCCGGAACGTCTCGCTCAGCCAGGTGCGGGTGGGTGCGTCCGAAGGTCCCTGGGCGGCCGCGACCGTATAGTAGGCGCCGGCAGCTAGCCCCGATACCCTGAAGCAACCTTTTGCATCGGTCTCCGCGGCACCGGCCAGCTCCCGCACCTTCAGCCACTCCCAGCCGGAAAGCCGGGCAGTCGCCCCAGCCACTGGGTCCCCCTTCTCGTCGAGAAGCTCGCCCACAACGAAGCCCGGCGGGTACAGGCGCACGGTCATGGTCCGGTGGCCCTCGGGTATGACCAACACCGGCACGAACGCGCTTTCCCGATAGTCCGCGGAGGTCGCCAGGAAGAAGACGGCGTCGCCGGGCTTGAGCCCCTCAACCCGAGCGCGCCCCTGTTCATCCGCGGCCAGCGGGGGCCTTTCGCCTTCCGCGCCCATTACCCGTACCACTGCGTCGGCCGCGGGCTGGCCGTTCGAGAGGAAGAGGAACAGGTCGAACCTCGCTTCCTTCTCGTCTTCGCCCACCGCGGCGAGGGCCGACAGACAAAGCAAGCCGACGAGCAGAGCCGCCATTGGGCCCAACACGCGTCGGCGGCGAGCTGCTGCCGGGCAGCCGGCCCGATCTCCCCCAAGCGCTGATCCTGTCATATGCTGACCCCCTTCCATTGTATCCTGCGACGCAGAGAGGCGAATTCCTCTTCGGTGACGGTGTCGAGCGGCCGACACGACAACATCAGCAGGTAGGCACCCAAGCGAAGGGGAATGGGGGGGAGGGGTGGCTGGGAACGAGCCATTGACGAAAAGTTCGAGTTCCGGCCCCGAAAGCCAACTGACCGTGGGAGATAAGGTATCGGCTGTGATCGGGGCCGGAACTCGCCGCCGTAATGGAGGAGGTTACGGCAAGCTATCCGCCTGATATGCAATTGTGACTGGTACTAATGACCCTGGCGTCAGTTGCCCATTTCTGACTTCGGCGCGGGCTTGGGCTGTCTTCTTCTGCCAGCCTGGGACCCAGGATAGCGCGAAGCGCTCCTGCGGTCATTGCAAAAGAGTACTAAACTCTTGTAAAATCGGCCTACATGCGACCGCGCACGGCGACATCGAGCAGTCGGTCCGATTGGGTCCTGAGAGCCACCTGGTATGACTACCAACTGGCGCCCGAAGCGCCTGTCTACCCCATTGTGAGCACCCATCCCCGACCGACCCCACTTCGTATTGACCTCCATGAGGGGATAGAGGTGGGAGTCGTGCTGGCCGGCAAGCAGGAGCGACACTACCCGGAGTGGACTGTGGACCTAACTGTCGGCGACGTATGGCTCCAGCCGATGTGGGAGCCCCACGGATGGCGCGCTGCTGCCCCTGACACGGAGAGCCTAATCCTTATCTTCCTGCCCGAGTTCCTCGCCGAGGAGAAACTGGGCGACTTCCCCTGGCTCAGCCTGTTCGCCGCACCAGTCCAGCTTCGGCCCTGGGTCCGCGACCGCAACCTCCGGTCAGCGACCCTCTCGATCGGGCGTGAGATCGCGGAGGAGATCGCTCGGAAGGAGCGCGGCTGGGTCACCGCAATCCGCCTGGGGCTGCTGCGCCTGCTGTTTGCAATGAGCCGACACTGGTCTCCTCCGACCCAGTCGCTGGATGTCTCCCGCGTGACGACCGGCAACCTCAGCCGTATCATGGCAGCGATCACTTTGATCCAGGAGCGCCGACCGGGCACGGCAAGCGTAGAGGAGGCAGCGGCCGCCTGTGGACTCAGCCGGTCGCGGTTCGCCACTCTGTTCCGTCAGACGATGGGTACGAGCTTCGGGCAGTTCTCGCTGCGCGCACGGCTCGGGTATGCAGCCCATCGCCTTCTTACAACCGGCCTGACAGTCGAGGCGATCGCCCAGCGCGCCGGGTTCGTTGACGCGAGCCACTTCCATCGTATGTTCGTCCGGCACTACGGTCGGACACCAAGCCAATACCGCACGCGAGCCGTCTGACCGGCCGCTCGGCCGGATAACTTCCTGGGGAGAGCCCAATGGAACTGACTGAGTTGGGAGCGTACCACATCACCGATTGCCACACGCACTTCGGGGGGGACGATCTGGACGCCATTGACGACATGTTGAAGCGCCTCCAGGCGGGCGGCATCAGCCGGGCGTGCCTGCTCGTGACCAGCTTCCCCGGCCGGGTGAATGCCAACGCCGAGGGGCTCTACGCGAAGGCGAAGCGCCCCGATCAGGTCTACCTGTTCATGGGTTTGGACTACTCCTGGGTGGCGAGGGACGTGGACCATCGGCTCACTCACTCGCTCGCCGCCCAAGTTGACCGGCTGATCGCGCTTGGCGCCGATGGCATCAAGATGCTGAATGGCAAGCCCAACTACCGGAAGGCCTCTGGCATCGCGCTCGACTCGGTCATCTACGACGACTACCTCGCGCGAATGGAGCAGCGCGGCTTCCCGATCCTGTGGCACGTGAACGATCCGGAGGAGTTTTGGGATCCGGAGCAGGCCCCCGAATGGGCGAAGGGGCCGGGATGGCTCTACGACGAGACCTGCCCGACGAAGGAGTCCATCTACCAGGAGTGCGAGCGGGTGCTCGCTAAGCACCCGAAGCTGAAGGTCATCTTCGCGCACTTCTACTTCCTGTCGGATGACCTGCCCCGCGCCGCCCAGCTCCTCGATCGGTACCCGAACGTGCATTTCGATCTCGCGCCCGGGATCGAGATGCTCTATAACTTCACCAAGCGGCCCCAGGAGGCGCGCGAGTTCTTTCTGCGATACCAGGACCGCATCGTATTCGGAACAGACTTCAGCACGAAGGGGCTGCTATCTCGCATCTGGGTGATGCGAAACTTCCTCGAAACGGACAAGTTCTTCCACGTGCCGACCGATGACTCGCTCTTCTGGCCCGACCATCGCAGCATGATCCAGGGGATCGCGCTCCCGGCCGATGTGCTGCGGAAGATCTACCGGGGGAACTTCGAGCGGCTGGTCTCGCCAGGCCCGAGGCCGCTCAACCTGCCGGCGGCGCTGGAGGAGCTTGATCGCCTTACAGCCCTTTACGACCAGCTCGGCCTGCCGATGAGCGCAGCGCGCCGGGTCGCCGCTAGTATCGCGGAGACGGTGGCGCCGGCCGAGGCGCGTTCCGCCGAAGAGGAGTTGTGAGCCTACCCTCCGTTGAGGCGCTGCTGAGCTGCTTCCCTCTCCTGGCGCCTGGCAACGGCGACGCGGCCCGCGGAGCATTGGATTCCGCCGCGATCCGCGGTACAATGATCCTTGAGGGAGGGGCGGGATGAGACGACGCGCTGGGCTGGTGGCTGTTATCGTCGTCGCTGCCGCGATCGGGGCCGTGCTGCTCGTGCGCGTACGACCACGGCCTGGCCCACAGACCATCCCGTCAGCGGAGGCAGCGCTCTCCGTCCGCGCACCTGCCGTCATGGGGATGTTCTACCCGAGCGCTCCGAGCGCGCTGCGAGACGAGATCCAGTCCTGCCTCGACAAGGTTGATGTGCAAGGGGCTGCGGGTGATCTCATCGCCATCATCGTGCCCCACGCGGGCTACTCCTACAGCGCGCCGGTCGCCGCGTACGCCTACCGCCAAGTGCAGGGCCGCAGCTATGACACGGTGGTGGTGATCGGCCCAAGCCACCGGTTTCCGTTCTCCGGCGTCGCATTGAGCGGAATCGGTCAGTGGTCGAGCCCGTTGGGCCGAGTGGAGGTGGACCGCGCGGCGACGGAGGCGATCAGCAAGTCCTATCCCGCCGCCCAGGTTCTCGACGCCGCCCACGAGCGGGAGCATTCGGTCGAGGTGCAGCTCCCGTTCCTTCAGGCGGCGCTTGAGCAGTTCAAGCTGGTGCCGATCCTGATGGCCGATTTCTCGGATGACAACTGCCGGGGCCTCGCCCGCGCCCTCGCCGACTGGGCGAAGGGGAAATCGGTGCTCCTGATTGCCAGCAGCGACATGTCACACTACCCCTCGTACGAAGACGCCGTTCGCGTCGACCGGGAAATGCTCAAAGCGATCGAGACGATGGATGTCGGGCAGGTGACGACGACCACGAAGCGGCTCATGTCAGAGGGCGTCCCGGGTCTCGCTACGTGCCTCTGCGGCGAGGGCCCGGTCAAGACCGTGCTGATGGCGGCGAAGATGCTCGGCGCGGACCGGGCTCAGGTGCTGAAGTACGCGAACTCCGGCGACGCCCCCAGAGGGCCTAAAGCGGGTGTTGTCGGCTACGGCGCGGTTGCCCTGTATAGGAGCAAGTCGCCAGAGCGCGAGGGCGCGCTGCACTGGGATCAGCAGCAGCGCCTTCTCGCCATCGCCCGGCGCGCGATCGAGGAGTACGTGAAGACGGGCCGCCAGTGCGAGGTGTCGGAGACGGACCCGGCACTGCGAAGGCCCGGCGCCGCGTTCGTGACTCTCAAGAAGAACGGCCTGCTGCGCGGCTGCATCGGCAGCCTCGATCCGACGAAGGCACTGGCGGAGGATGTGCGCGACCGAGCCATCATGGCGGCTGCGGCGGACCCACGGTTCTCACCCGTCCGCGGCGATGAACTCGGCGCACTGGAGATCGAGGTCTCCGTCTTGTCCCCGCTAGTTCGCGTCGCCAGCGCCGATAAGATAGATATCTCCAAGCACGGGGTCATGGTCGTCTCCGGAGTGCGGCGAGGCGTCTTCCTTCCCCAGGTCGCTCGGGAGACCGGGTGGACCCGGGAGGTGTTGCTGACCCATCTATGTCAGGAGAAGGCCGGGCTGCCCGGTGATGCGTGGAGGAACGGCGCCGAGCTGTACGTGTTCACGGTACAGGCCTTCTCCAGCCCGGCACCCGGAGCCCAGAGGAATGCGGGAGGGTGATGCTGGCGCGAACCCGGCGCCAGGGCGGAACCGGGGCATGACCAGGCGCGATGTGCTGAAGGCCGGGCTCGGCGCTGCCGCGGCTCTGGGTGTACTGGGCGGGATCGCCGGAGTCAGTGGCGTTGTATCAGGCCCACCGCGCGACAGCGGGGCAACCTGGCTCACGCCTGCGCGCTACTACCGCAAGCTCCCCAAGCGCTACGTCAAGTGCCAGCTCTGTCCCAGGCACTGCTACGTCGCACCGGGAGCGCGCGGCTTCTGTGAAGTCCGCGAGAATCGCCGGGGCGAGTACTTCACCCTCGTCTACGGGCGGGCCGCCTCCCTCAACATAGACCCGATCGAGAAGAAGCCCTTCTTCCACGTGCTGCCGGGAAGCCCGGTGTTCTCGTTCGCGACCGCGGGCTGCAATCTCGAGTGCAAGAACTGCCAGAACTACCAGTTGTCACAGGCGCGGCCGGAGGCGCTTCCCGCGGTGAACCTGCCGCCGACCGCGCTGGTGCGGGTGGCGAGGGAGCAAGGGTGCTCGCTGATCGCCGGCACCTACAGCGAGCCGACGGTGTTCTGCGAGTACCTGCTCGATGTGGCGAAGGAGGGAAACAGGCGAGGCGTGCGGACGGTCATGGTCAGCTCGGGGTTTATCGAGCGCCAGCCGATGACCGACCTGTGCCGGGAGCTGACCGCGATCAAGATAGACCTCAAGTCCATGCGGCACCGCTTCTACAAGACCAATAGCCAAGGCGCGCTGAAGCCAGTGCTGAACAGCATCGAGCTGGTGAAGAAGCAGGGCGTGTGGCTGGAGATCGTGTACCTGGTGATCCCGACGCTCAACGACAGCGAAGCCGAGATCAAGGACCTGGCGCGGTGGGTGCACACTCACGTCGGGGCCGATGTGCCCTTGCACTTCAGTCGCTTCCATCCGGCCTACAAGCTCACTCGCCTTCCGCCCACCCCGTACGAGACGCTGAAGCGATGCGCTGCCATCGCGCGGGCGGAGGGGCTGCACTATGTATACGTGGGAAACATTCCCGGCACCTCAGACCAGGCGACCCGCTGCCCAAAGTGCGGGAAGGTTGTCATCGGCCGGGAGAACTTCGCCATCACCGCGCGGCACCTGAAAGACGAGCGCTGCGCGTTCTGCCATCAGCCAATACCGGGCATCTGGTCGTGAGCGCTCAAACACCGGTCCGGCTGCCAGCGCGTTATCCCTCCCGCCTTACCTTCTCGCTGCTCACGATGGGCTTCACCGCGCTCATCGCCCAGGTGGTGCTGGCGCGCGAGCTCCTCTCCCTCTTTCTCGGCAACGAGCTGACCATCGCGCTCGTGCTCACGATGTGGCTGCTCATCGTCGCCGTCGGCAGCGCGACGGCGGCGCGCGCCGCTCGCCTCGCGCAGCGCCGGAACGCGTTCGCGTGGAGCCAGCTCGCGACCGCCTTGCTGCTGCCCATCTCGCTGCTCGTGGTCCGGCGGATTGGCCCGTCCGGACTTGCCGCAGGCGAAGCGCTGAGCATCGGCGCGGTGCTCGCCGCGTCGCTCGAGACGCTGCTTCCAGTGTGTCTGCCGCTCGGCTTTCAGTTTGTGCTGGCGGCCTCGGCGGCGAGCAGAGACCGATCCAACGCCCCGGCTTCGCTCGCCTACGTTTACGGAGCAGAGTCAGTTGGCGCGGTGCTGGGCGGGCTGGCCTTCCACTTCTATCTGTCCCAGCACGCTTCAGCCTTCGGCGCCTTCGCCATCGCTAGTCTGCTCAATGCGGCCTCGGCGACCTGGCTACTCCTCGGCGCCTCGGCGCCGAAACCGCTTTGGCTGGTGAGCGCGGTAGCTGCCTGCGCGGCGCTTGCGCTGCTGGGAGTATCGTCGAGCGCGGACCTCCTCACCATGCGCTCCAGCCCGAGATGGGGTGGGTACACTGTCCTCTCCCATACCCCCTCCAGGTACGGCGACCTCGTGTCGGCGGTAAGGG
>Ga0315284_10014554_pt1 | contig 11207 bp, 24 predicted proteins | sample YL17G09_16_MG_FD_203696 | JGI IMG/M metagenome (GOLD analysis project Ga0315284, IMG submission 203696) | Sediment microbial communities from Yellowstone Lake, YNP, Wyoming, USA - YL17G09_16 | ecosystem: Environmental > Aquatic > Freshwater > Lake > Sediment | place: USA: Wyoming | collected...
CGGTGAGGACCGACCCGTGACGGCATACGGCGCGGATTCGCTCTCTCCATCTTCCCCTGGCCCTGAACGCTGGAGCCGGGGCAAACCTGCTCCCCTCTCCCCCGGCTCTCCTTCCGCTGACTCCCCACAGCGGTCCTCAGCCGGGGGAGAGGGGCGGGGGGGTGAGGGTCCGGTCCGGGGGGCGCGGGGCGCTGTGCCCCGGTATCTTGATAGTAGTAGGGAACATCTCTCCAAGCCTGTCAGCCGAAACATCTTACGCGACACCGTGATGGCCTTACGCGCGTGCGCAAGGGAACATGAGGCCGAGTTGATCTCTGCGTGTGGCTCTGTCTGGCGGGTGTTCGCTTCACGGTGCGGGACAAAGAAATTCGTCCGGGCTTCCTGTGACCATGCTCTCTGCCCGCAATGTCAGCGGGAGCGTTCCCTGCCCCTACAGCGGAAGGTCCTGGCTTTGACCAGGGTCAGGGACAAAGTTTTCCGCTTCGTGACTCTTACGGTCCGCAATGTCCCTGTGATTAACCGGGGTTACGTTAATTGGTTGATTCAGTCCTTCGCCAAGCTGCGCAAGCTGCACACCTGGGCGGAGCCGATTCGCGGCGGGGTGTACTCGATTGAGACAACTTACAATTTTGACCGTGGGGACTGGCACGTGCATTTTCACGTCATTGTGGAAGCCAGGCGCTCGCTGCCCCAGATGTGGATTTTCTATCTGCGGCGGGATTGGCTGGCGGTTACGAATGGCGTGGGGGCCGTGGTTCATATGCGCGCGGTCAATCGCCAGGCCGTGCGGGAGTTGGTGAAGTATCAGGCTAAGGCGGTGACGTTGCTCCATGACCCGGCGCTCGTGGATGAATACCTGCGGACTTTTCATCACGTGCGGCGGTTGCAATGCTTCGGGACTTTTCTTGGCGCGGATGCTCCTCAGCCGGAAAAGGCGGGTTTTAAGTGTGCGTGTGGTTTGTGTCGCCGGGAAGATTGGGTTTATCTCGGGGAAGTGCCGGACGCTGAGACGATTTGCGCTCCTGGTGGTGAGCGACAAATGCGCTTTGATTATCAGTTCGATTGGCAACCGCCCCCGGTGAAGCTGTCTCTCGATAATTTGCTCGTTGAGTATCCTGCTGCTCGTCATGAAAAGGGCGGCTGGCTTCGTTTGTTCTAAATCTTCGTTTGGAGGGTTGGTTTATGACGTACAAAGGCAAAACGGAAGATGGATTGGGAAAGATGCTGGGCGCGGGTTGGTGGGAAAAGGGAAAGAAGATCCTCGGTAAGGTTCTCGGCTCCTTTGAGACTGAAAATGGAACCTGCTATCAGATTATGCTTGCGGAGCCGATTGAGTTCGCGGGGCAGAAAGATATCAAGCTCGTTGCGGTCGGCGCGTTGAAAGGATTTCACGCGGCGCTGTCGGCGGCGGGCCTCGGCTCGCTCTCGGAAGGTGACAAGCTCTTGCTCGAATGCACCGGGAAGTCTGAAACGACAAAGGGCAACCCGATGGTCAATTTCTCATTGGAGGTTGTTCGTGACGAAAGACTCAGCGTCTCCTAGCTCGATTAAGTGTCCGGCTTGCGAATCCGAGATCGGCGCGGATGGCAAGTCTTTAATCAACCGTTCGCCGCATCTTGTCGCGTTGGAAGATGCGGCGGAAAGATTTGAGAAAGCTCTCGAACGGTTGGAGCGCAAGGCGGAAGCGGAGAGGAAAAAAGATGCGGCTCAACCTGTGGAAACGAAACCCGCAGACGGCGGGCGAAAGTCCTGGCTCAAGCGAAGTTAAGGCTGAGTTTCAAGCGGCGGCGGAGCAAGTTGCGGCGTCCGAAGCTCCGCCGTCTGAGCCGTCCGCGCCTTCCTTCGTGGAAAAGTTGGAGGATTTGACCGTCTCTGAGGAACACGCGCGCGAAGTGGTGAAGCTCTGCTTCTGGCCGATGGCTCGCTATGTTGACCCGCTGTGGGCGTTATCGGATGCGGAAGCGCAGAAAGCCACTCCGCAAATGCAGAAGTTTTTGGAGTGGCTTTTGTTGGAGTATGTCCCTCTTTTCACTCTCAAGCTCGCCGCGCGTTTTCCTGAGTTGCTTGGCGTCCTGGTCGCTATGGCGCTGCTCGCTTGGCATAAGTCTCAGACCGTCATCGCCGCGCAGCGTGTAAAGGCGGCTACTGAATCTCGACCTTCGCCTGTTGCTGTGGCGGGTGAGGTTGCTTCTCCTGAGTGTGCGATTGAGTGTGAGCTTTGCCGCCAGTCTTTTCCTACGCGGGAAGCTCTGGCGGGGCATCTCCCATGCAGCCCGGTGTAACGCTGATTCTCGGAAAATCCTTCACCGGCAAGACGGCGCGAATGCTTCATGAGTTGCGCCGTTCTCCCCGCTTCGTTATCGCTGACCCGAAGTGCGCGCAACTCGCTTCCCTACCTCACTTCGCCCATCTCTGGCCGGAATGGTCCGGCGAACGCTGGAGCGGCTTTACAATTCCTGACTACTTTTCCACTCGGCTCGCTTCGCGCTTTCGCGTCGTGGCGCATTTCCGGCACGCTTTCAAGGAACAGTTAGACGCGCTCTGCTATCTTCTCCTGCGCGTTAAGAATCTCACGCTGGCTGTAGACGAAATGGGATTGTTCGCTCCGCCCGGTCCTGCGGGGTGTCTCCCGCCTTATCTCACGGCGCTCATTGTAAGTGGGCGGCACGAAGGAATTAACTGCGTGGCGACTGTTCAGCGGCCTTCTATGGTACACGCTACGATGCTGTCGCAAGCCACCCGAATACTCGCCTATCGGATCACGGAGCGCAATGACTTGGATAAGCTCTCGGACTATCTTCCGCGTGATCTTGTCGAGGGGCTTCCTTTCCTGGGTGACTACGTTTGTGTGGACTGGCAAGATGGCCGGGAGCCTTTTGTTGACCTGTCTCTGAGGGGTAAGCTCGGCTGTCTCCTTCCTGCTCCCCCGGCCCAAACACACCTCTAAACCCCTGATTTTCCCTTGCGCGCGCGCCTAAAGAAACTTCTTGACACGCTTTCGAGAGCGGGTGTTAGCGTCTCTCCCATGCGACGGCGAGTGCCGTTTAAGATCCAACCCGGCGTGATGGGGGTGCTGCTGAGGCGGCATCCCTACGCGCTTCCTGCGCGGAGGTCCTATGTTTAAGTTTGTGGAGAAGCAACTGGAAAAGCGCCCGCTCGTGGCGGTGAGTGTGATTGCGGTCCTGGCGGTGGCCGTGGCCTCTGCCACCGGGATTCTCGGACAACTGGCGGCTCCCATCGCCAAAGGCTGGACTGCGCTCAAGGCTAAGCTGGGGAGCTTGAGTGGTGCGGCGAAGTTCTCGGTGATCTTCGCTCTGCCCCTGGCGGGGTTGGCGCTCGATTGGCTTCTCAGCGGGCATCTGCCTTCTGACGTGTCGCTCGCGGGCATCATTATTGCTCCCGCGCTCTGGGGCTTCCGGAAAATTGATAGCCTGCCGTATCCAGTCCGGGGTTCGCTGTCAGCGGCAAATCCGCTGGCCGTCCAATTTGACTTAAAGCGTTTCCTGGCGGATGAGATCGTCTCCGCTCTGTATGTTCGTGTGGCGGGGAATATCACGAAGGTGGGCGCAGCTCCGGGGGCCGCAACGGGCCGCGATAACCCGGAAGCTCTGGTAACTGCGATTAACGCGCGCAGCACGCCTTCGCTGGGCATAGTCTCGAAAGGCGCGCTGAGCGCGCGTGGCATTGTCCGGCAAGGGATGTTTGACCGGGGCTATTCGATTCAGGAAACCGACGTGACCGACGCGGCGGAAGTTATCGCGATTGATTTCCGGCTGCCTCTCCTCTTTAAAGCTCCGGGCGCGCAACTCCCCATCGAGTTCGGCCTGCCTCTGAGCCTCTTTAAGTCCTACGTGCTCGAAATCCTGTGCGGCGGGCGCGATCAACTCTATACCGGGGGCACTCCCCCGACCTGGAACCTGGACGCTGTGAACGTGGAGCTGTGGGCGGATTACGACCGGGGGGTCGGCGGCAAGTTTCATCTGACGGAAGAATTCGAGCAGATGGTGCTGGTGACGGCAACCCAGGCGGACCTGAAAGTGGAGTTGCCGGAGGGGTACGTTTACACTTCGCTGCTGTTCCTGGCGGAGCGGGATAACGTGCTTGTGGCCGACATCATCAATTCCATCTCCGTCGAATCGGCGGGGCGCAGTTGGCTTCCGGTCGGCCAGGGCAACGCCGCCATGCTACAGCGCTGGGATCGTGAGATGTTTCTCGTGACTCCCAACGAGGTGCAGACCGGGATTTACTACGTCGCGGCTCTCCGTGACGGCATGGTGTCCCGTGCCCTGGACATGAAGGCGGTCAAGCCTGACGTGAAGTTGGACGTTACCCTGGGCGCTGGCACTGTGCGGCGGGTGATTGTCCACGGTCGGCGGATTGTTCCGCAAGCGCTGACTGTTCAATAGCGAGGGCCCCTATGAACCTTGGCAGTATCTTTTCAGCGCTGGGCAAGTCCACGGCCTTTACGGGAACCCTAGCGGCTATCGGTACCGCGGTGGGGGGTGCCATCGTCACGAAGATCTCTGGGGTGCCTAGCGCCCCTCAGCAGGCTTACGCTGCTCAGCAGGCTGCTGTTGAGGCTCCGAAGCCTGCTGCTGTTCCTCTCGCTCAACAGATTCCGTGGGGGCCGGTGGTGCTGATTGCTAGTGTGGGCTTCCTTGGTTTCTGGCTGACGGGGAGAGGGAAAAGGGCCAGGGGGGGCTAAATGGCCTTGCTTCAGGCGGGAACTCCTAAGCCTGACGGCGTGACTAACCCGGTCGGGGCGCTGACTCTTACCCCTTCTCCTCATAGCCCTTGGTATAGCGCTTCGTACTATGCCGGAGTAAGGCTGCCGAAGGCTCCCGACAAACTTCACAGTCCAATGAAGTCTACGGTTATCGCTTCTAACCACATGGTTTATTGGTCTGGTGGGGCTTCGGTTGGTATCCTTAAACCGACTGTCGGTGCATCCGCGACCTTGGCTCCCGTTATCCCTGTGACCGGCGTCTACTATAAGGCTCCGGCTCCGCTTCAGCCGGTCATCACTCCGTCGAAAGTTCCGGGAGCTCTGGGAGTAACGGGTTGGGAGCAGGCTATCCCACCTCCGCCCCCCCCCGAGTCTGTGTCTTCCCTGAGTTGGATAACTGTCGGCCTCTTGGCGGCTGCGGGCGTGGCTGCGTATCTGATTTTCCATTGAGAGGGTGTTAAATGGTTTTAACTTCGCCTACTTTGTACACTCCGGAGGGCTATCGGATTGCGCAGGCCTACCCGGTTTCCATTGCTCAAGGCGCGTCAGCTGAACAACTCGCTGTAGTTGCGCGTCTTGAGGAATCTGCCCGGGAATTTGCGCTCGTGGCACAGCTGTCAGCGGCGGTGCAGGAGAAAAAGAGGGAGCTTGACATCTTCTTGCAGAATCCTTCTTCCAAGACGCGGCCTGACATCGTGGAGCGACTCAAACTTGAGTTGGAGCAAAGAGAGCAGGCCTTGGAAATCGCCAAGGGTAAAGGTGCGGACGCGCGCGCCTTGCCCCGGCCCGACTCTGTGCCGTCCCTGAGTTGGAAAACTGTCGCCGTGTTCGCCGCTGTGGGCTTGGCTGGGTATCTGGCCTATCGGCATTTCGCCTGAGGCGTCATGTGGTTTTTCTTTTTCGCGGCTGCTGCGGCTCTCGTTCTTTATCTAGTGAGGTCGCCTGTGACTGAAACTCTCGGCTCTGTTCCCGGTTCGATCATTGCCCTGGCGAACGCCATCAAACTTTTTGAGGGCTGGTATCCTGGCTCTCGCTCCTACCGGAACAATAACCCTGGCAACCTCAAAGACGCGGATGGACGGCTCATCCCTGAGAAGGATTGGGCCGCTGGTTGGGGCGCGTACAAGCTGGACGATAAAAACTTCTACGTGTTCGGGACTTCGGAGCAAGGCTTCGCTGCCCTTGTCCATCTTCTGCAAGTCCGGGTCCGCCAGCATCCTGAATGGAGCATCCTCGATCTGTTCTTTTCTTACGCTCCGCCTTCCGAAAACGACACCAAGACGTATGCGGCGTTCGTGGCGAAACACGTGGGCGGTGACGTGACTACGAAGCTGGGGGACCTGGTATGAGTGGGCCTGTTATTTCCGCGCTGCCTGGCTACAGGGTTGAGCTTTCACCTGAGCGGGTTGAGCCTTCTGAGGCGCTGCCGCGTGACGTTGCGTTCCAAGCTCAGGGTTTGGCCCCCACTCCTGCCGTCTATGTTTCCCGCCAAGATCGGCTTTTCGTTAGAGCTTACAATTCTGTCGCGGGCGCGGAGGTGGAAGTTCGCGGGCGTCTCTTGCTGCCGGAAGGACGAATCTTCGCTTTCGCTAAGACAGTTGCCCCGCCCTCTGACCGGAGCGTATACGACATTGATTTTTCCTTTGACCTTCCCGGTGATGTTAACGGCGCATGGCTTCTGAATTTGCTCGTTGTGCGCTCGGCGGGAAGCTTTAGACGCGGCCAGTTTTTTGTCCAGTTAAGTCTCTTCCAGGGCTCCGGCCAGTCTGGTTTCCGGCATTGCGTTTTGGCTTCGGGTTATGTCGGTCATGATCTTGTGGTGAATTGGCCGGGGACGGGCATCAATTCGCCGCTTGAAGGTCCCGGCGCGTTGTCCTTCTCCACGGGTACCAATCCTGTCGCGGGCGCTGAAATTGCCGAGACTGTCCCGACCGGTGCTCGTTGGCGGCTGCATGGCTTCCGCGCAACCTTGGTTACGTCTGCTGTTGCGGGTAATCGGCAGGTCTCCTTTGGCGTCTCCGTTGGTGGCTCGAACCTTCTGATTATGGCAGCGAACGGTACTCAGGCTGCTTCTCTCAGCTACACCTATCATTTGCTGCAAGGTATCTCTGCCCCTGCTGTGGTAGGTGATCAGGCCTACATTCCCTGGCCCCGTGCCTTGGATCTCTCGCAGACCTGGAATATCTTTAGTTTGACCACTGGCCTCGACGCTGGGGATAACTGGGCTGCGCCGAAGCTCTATGTTGAGGAGTGGATTGAGGGTTGAGTTTGAAATTTCAGCGGCGGCGATTACGATAGGAACGCTGCTCGCTTTTCGGAGTCCGTAAAATGGCGAAGCAAAAAAAAGGTAAGGCTGCGGGCGGAGATCGCGGCAAGCCGTTGCTCTCTCTCGACACGGCGCGGGAATACGTCGTCTATTGGCGGAGCGGCTTGAAGTCCGTTTGTCACGGCTTCCGGCTCTCTGAGGCGCTCGATTTCTACCTGTCACGCGCTCGCGTGATCCTTGACGCGGAAACGCGCAAGCGTGTTTGGGAGGCCTGATGGCCGGGCAAGGTCGCCGTGTGACGTTTCATGGCGCGTTCAAAAGCAAGGAAAAGGCTCTGCGGCGCGAACGCGCGCGGCCTGGTTCCTTCATTCGCCGGTTCAAGATGCGGCGGCTTGGCGTCCGCTTTGTGGTCATGAAGGAGAAGTGATGGAAACCAACACCATGCTGCTGGGGATTATCGGGCTTCTGCAAGCGCCGATTCTCTATATCCTTAATGACCTGCGCTCGCGGGTGGCCCACTTGGAGCGCTTGCATATGGAGTCCGGGTGCGTGGTCAAAGCGCCTTGAGGTTTCTATGTCGGTCTATAACTGGGTCATGGACAAGACGGTCGGTGCTTGGTGGGATGTTCTTACTAAGACCGTCAACCCTTGGAAGCTCGATGATATCAAGACTGACCTGCAACGCTCTATCGGGCAGGCTTCCGGGGTCGGCGTCGGCGGTAAGACCGTCCAGGCTTCGGCGGAAGTTGTGGCCCAGCGGCAAGACGCTGCCAAGCAGGAAGTGGAAAATCATCTGACCGCGCAAGGCCAGCATCCCGACCAGGCTGATTGGGATGCTGGTTTTGAAAAGCTGCGGTCTGGAATTATCCTCGTGCTGGTAGTAGGGCTTGGGGCTTACTTCCTGTTCGAGGTTGGCAAGGCTTATCTTTCTCGGAGGTGAACGGTGAAGGAAAAATTGAACTGGAAAAAGCTGCTGTTCCTGACGGCGGCGGCGTTCTTCGCCCCGGCAACGGCCCAGGTCGCGCAAGGCCTGCCGGTGGAGGGTCATGCTGTCGTGACGGCGGGCGTGGCGTCCGTCGTGACAATGCTCTATGCCCTGTTCTCCAATCCTCGGACCCTGAAATAATGCTTGACACGGGTCTGCTGGTTTTGGTAGGGTTTCCACAATGGGTTGGGATATGAGCTCATTCGCCCACCATCGCTTGGGTTCCCCGCTGACTCCCGACCTGTTTGTTCGCGGTTCACTATACGATACCTTATCAGACGTTCCCGTTTTCCCCTTTTTCATTAACAACCCAGTATGCTCCCTGCTCTGGGGGTGTTCCTCATGACTAGGCGAAACGGGAGCGGTCTGACTCGGGGAGCCTCGGTGCGGATCGAGGACACTCCCCTGGTCAGTCGGGGAATTCGGGCGAACGGGCGTCGTCTCTTTCATGTGTCGCTGCACGGGGCGCAGTTTTACGACCTGCTGCATTTGTTGGAAGAGTTCGCGCGTCGTGGTGGTCCCTACGGAGAAATCCGGGACTGCGTGCTGTGGAGCGAGAAGATTCGGGCGCAACTCTGCGCGCAAGGGTTTTGAAGGGGTGATGTATGGAGCGGTTGAAATCCATTCTCAGTTTTGCCGTGGGCCTGGCCGTGCTCCTGGCTTTTATGTTCGGCCTGATGTGGTTCGTCATGCGGTTCGGCCTGGTCTTTATCATCGGCGCATATGTCGTGATGTTTCTGGCGCTCCTGGTCGGGTTCCTGCTCTTTGCACCTGGACTGCGGAGGAAATAATGCAGACTCCCGCAAAGGTGACTCTCGACCAGTACTTGCAGGCACGGCGGGAATTTCTCGCGCGGAAAGCTCTAACTTCGCGCGTGACTGGCCTCTTGGTCTGCCCCGAGTGCGGGATAAGAATCCGCGCGCAAGCGGCGACTCTAGATGTCCACGGTTCGGACCTGGGGGTCTGCGAGGGTGAGGGCGACACAATGAATACAGCGGTGCCCTACTGTCCTAAGTGTGAGGAAGTGCCAGCGGCGCGCGGCTGCGTGCATAAGTAAGCGATTGTCATTCGTGGGGGCGTGTTCCTTGAGCAAGTTTGACGCGGTTAAGAGTTTGACTGAGTCCGCCAGTACCGGGCTGGGCGCTGCCTCGGTCGCTGCGCTTGCTGCCGGTCCGGTCGGACTGGTGGCGGCTCCCATCATGATTCTCCTGGGAAAAATCTTCCACGGGGCGGACCCGCGCCAGGTCCCGGCGTCACAAGTTGAGCAAGCGTTCGAGGCGGCATCCAACAATCTTAATTACGTGGCTAAGGCCGGGATGCTTTCGCGTGAGGAAGCGGTTGCCGGGATGCGTATCTTTCTCCAAAAGGGTGACGAGTTCTACAAAGAGAACGAGAAGGCGCTCGGCAAGGCGGGGACAGCGGGCAAGGCGAACATGCGCAAAACCATTGAAGCGGAAATCGCCGGGCTGCGCGATGTTGCGACTACGCGCACGCGCTCTCTTGACCTGGTCGCTGCCCAAACGCTCTATGAAAAGCCGGGCAAGGCGGGCTGGTACAAAGAGAGTCTGGGAGCTGCGGGGCGCCTGGCTGATTCTTACCTCGCTTCCCTGCCTATCAGTCCCGTGGAAAAGGCTACCTCTGCCGTGGGAAAGGCAACCTCGCTGCTCACCGCTCCGCTGTCTGAATCTTTCCCCGTGCCGACCTGGATGGTTGCGGCGGGCGTCTTATTGTTGGGTGTGCTTTTTGGGGGTGCGGATTGAATCTTCCCTGCCCGGAATGCTCACGCGACATGATTCAGAAACCACTTAAGAAGGGCGGAGGGTTTCATTACCTGTGCTACGGGCGGGACCCTGTCGAGCATCGGGTAACGATTTTTTGGATCCGCGCTCAAGATGCCCCATTGCCAGAGGCGGGGGCGGAAGACCCGGCGCGTGAGCCGGTTCGCGCTTCGGCCCCCGCCCATTCTCAGGTTTCCTCGCGTGCGAGTTCCCTTCTCGCTCGGGCGGAAAAATTGACTACAGGGAGGGTTGGAAAATGAAAAGTGGTTGGTTGGTTTTCGAGCGTTCGGACGAAGTGATCTCCGTCCTCTACAACGGCCCGGACAAAGCGAAGGCGCGCGACAAGGCTGCAAAGGCTCTGGCTGATGGAAAGGCGGAAGTCTTTGTGACCCGGCTGCGCGACGTGGTGAAGCTCTCGCCTGGTTCCATGCTCTCCGTTTTGCCTCGTAACGCTTTCTAAAGGGGCGTTTCTGTGGCTCTGGTCTTTAAGGCGACGTGTGACAAGGGGTCGGACCATCCCGGCCCCTTTTTCTCTGTCTATATGCGGGTGGCGCAGATTGGCTCTCGGAAGGGGGGGCGGCTGGTAGACCGGCTCAAGGTGGCGGGCGTGTTCTGCTTTCGCTGCCTCGATTCCGGCTCTGTGACGCTTCCTGTGCCCGCTGCGATAGTGTCGGGTGTTCAACTGCCTCTTTTGGGCGGAAACACGGCGGAATAGCTTTTCCGCCATGCGGAACCTGGTTCTATGGACCTAGCAGACGTGAAAAAGCCCCTTTGTGGGCGGTGTAAGGAGCGGGAAAGCGTCACCGTCTGCGGCGCTCACCATGTTTTCCTCTGCCGTCCGTGCTCCCAGGTGCATTCCGGGCCGGATTGCTTTTGGAATGCCGCTCCTGCTGCCTTCCTGGTTGCGAACGGACAGCAATTGCCGCTCCTGCTGGGAGTAGAGGGGTTCGATCTATGACGGTGAAAAGTTCCCCTACAGGCACCGATCGGCCGCTTTCGGGATCTCGTGGACCGAAAACCTCGAGGGTCGCAATCGCTGAGGCTCGTAGGGGAATCGCGCTTCCCCCGCTCTTTGTGGAATTGGCGGGGGATAGCTGGCAGTTCGGAAGGCTGCATAAGGCTCACCTGCGAAATCACAGAGGCTATTTAGAGTTGTGCTGGCGGGTGGGCAAGACGGTCAAAACGGTGCATCTCGGCAAGGCTGCAAAACATTCCCCTACGCGGGCCCGCGGACCTGGCGGACGTCGTGGACCAGCTCCAGCTCGCCGGCGCGCCGGCCGGCGGATCTCGCTGTAGGGGAAAAACAGAAGGCTTATGAGAGCGAATCTGAGGGCACAAACTACGGGCAACGGTGAGGACCGACCCGTGACGGCATACGGCGCGGATTCGCTCTCTCCATCTTCCCCTGGCCCTGAACGCTGGAGCCGGGGCAAACCTGCTCCCCTCTCCCCC
>Ga0315284_10014555_pt1 | contig 11207 bp, 8 predicted proteins | sample YL17G09_16_MG_FD_203696 | JGI IMG/M metagenome (GOLD analysis project Ga0315284, IMG submission 203696) | Sediment microbial communities from Yellowstone Lake, YNP, Wyoming, USA - YL17G09_16 | ecosystem: Environmental > Aquatic > Freshwater > Lake > Sediment | place: USA: Wyoming | collected...
ATTCCGATCATTATCATCATAGCGACCCTAATAATCCTTACGAATTTTGGTACGATATCTGCTCTTCGTTTTTCTCCAATGATAGAAATTTCTGATTCATCGATCACCTATACCTTCTCGTTTGATACACCATTGCTTACAGATGTTCAGATGAACAACCGAACATTCACGAAAATCGACCTGAATGATTGTTTTTCCTATGCTCAGCCAGGATTCCCTGCTCTCCCGGTGTATTCCGCCCAGCTCTTACTCCCTCAAGGAGCATCGGTTGCAGACCTTCATGTCAAATACAAGGAACTACAGGAGATACCCTACGACGTCTTGAACAAACCTATTCTCCCTGAACAAGAGTTCGTCCGCGTCGGTATGGACGAAAGCCCTCCGTTCGTGATGAATAACACCACCTACGCATCACCAACACCGGTGTTTGAGAACTTCTATGAAAACGGAGGGATCGGATACTGTCGGGGTTATGCTATTTTAATCGTGTATCTCTATCCATTACAATATATTCCAAAAACCGGATCACTGTATTATTTCCCTGATATGACCGTGACCATTGATTTAACACAACCAGAGGAAACTACACCTACGGAAAACCTTAGCTTCCTTCGGTATAGTGAAGCGGATCAAGCAGTAATTCAAGAGATGGTAACCAATCCATCGATAATTTCGACCTACGTTCCGACGACAGAAAACCCAAATGAAAACGACATGGAGACAACTGAGGGAGGAGAAGCACCGTTAGGAGGCTACAACAATAGCGTGTGTGATCCAACGAAGCATTACTCATACGTGATCATTACCAGTACAAACCTGAAGGACACGACCGGATATGAGTACAACTGGACGAGTTTGATAAACCATCGAAGAACCTCTAATGGTTTCAATGGAACGATTGTTTCCGTGCAAGAGATCGATGCCTGTAAGGCGTACTGGAATAGCTCTGCTACCTTTAACGACAGCCCAGCGCATATCAGAGAATTCTGTAAGGACGCGTACCTGAACTGGGGAACCGAATATATCCTGTTAGGAGGGGATTGGGACAGTACGGTCAGCCATCAAATCGTCCCCTATCGATTGTTTACCGATAGAGAAGAGACAGATACCTACAAAACCATGGCCTGTGACATGTACTATAGTCACCTTGACGGGGATTGGTATTACACAGCCCAAGGCATATGGGGCGGAGGGCGAAGCAGTGGCGTCAACGATTACTACGGAGAGTTATACATCGGCCGTATCGCTGCGTATAACGCCTCCATGGTCTCCAACGCAGTTCGGAAAATAATCTGGTACGATCTCAATGCTTCTGGTGACTGGCTTTGCCAAGCTTCCTTCCTTGGTGGTGACCTCGGATGGACAGCTACCTCGAAACAATACATGGAAGAACTCAGGCTTGGCACCGACACCTACCGGACGTTTTCTGGATTTGAAGAATGGAACGCTGCACATCCAGAGTCCACCATCGATACCTCCGAACAACTGTATCACGCTGATGTAGGTAGCAATTACAAGACCTATTTTTCAAATTCAATAGAGGATGACAACGCCTCGATCATCAGCAACCTTGACCATAGTGATTATAACTCACCGTTTGGTCTCCCAAACTGGCAATATCGGTATAGTACCAAGCCGTTCTTCGGGTACTCACAGGGCTGTCTAGCGGGTCGTTTTCATGCAGGGTACGCGGGATCGGAACAACTGATGTGCCGCCATCCGGAACGACACGCGTTTGCGTTAGTTCTCAACACCGGGTACGGGTACGCGAGCTCCTCGAGTACCAATGGACCGAGTCAGTACATTCAATGCTATTTCTGGGATTACTTCTTTAACAACCAATCCAATGACATGGACAACTGGCGACTCGGCAAAGCCATAGCATATTCTCAGGATATCATGAGTGAAAACATAGATATCTCTGGTCACGCTTGGTGCTACGCGTGGTATAGTGCACATCTCTTTGGGGACCCTGCGCAAACGTTACGGTTGAAAGATCCCATGCCCAGTGATATTGTTTTCGATTATGAAAATCCAAGCAACGAAGCAAGCAACATCCCGATCACAACCTCGACCTTAGACATAACTATAGAACAGTCGCGGGGACAACTATTTAATTATACGATTCAAACCGCACCACACATCGGAAGCAGCGCAGTCCAAGGAGAAAGTAACGGAACAAAATCATGCCCAGTCACGGGCCTTACTTACTCGACTACCTATCAGTGGTTTGTCAATGCCACCGATGGAATAAACTGTACGAATGAAACCTATCTCTTTACCACACAAGCTGAACCAGTCAATAACCCTCTACTCCAATCCAATCCCAGTCCTGACAACGGATCAACAAATCTATCAATGAACACCGGTTCGCTTTCCATAACCATCCAAGACCCTGAAGGAGACTACTTCGACTGGACGATAACAACCGCACCGGATGTTGGAAGTAATTCAGGGACTGCTGCGAGCAACGGAACCAAAACATGTAACCTCTCCAGTCTTGGGTATTCCACAACCTACACATGGATGGTACATGCATATGATGGACATCATTGGACGAATAACACCTATTGGTTTACCACCGAAAGTTTGGATGCCAGCCCCCCACAGATATCCGATATTGTTCTCAGGACCTCAACTCCAGTTGATCTCCAACCAGGATTTAGCTGGGAAAACATAACCTGTTCAGTAACAGACAATGTTCATGTCAACAATGTGTCCTTACTAATCACGTATCCGAATAGCACCCAGATGAACCTCACCATGAATAAAAAAATAGGAACTTCTACGTACTACTATAACACAAGCTTCTCCCAGCAGGGTAACTTTTCTTACTTCATATGGGCAAATGACACGAAAAATAACCATGCCGCGTCAACTCTCAACTATTTTTCTTTAGCACCAAACTGGGATATCACCAATGATGGGATATGCGATATCCTAGACCTTACCGTTGTTTCTACTCAATATGGTCAAATAAACACGCCTGGCTGGATACGCGAGGACGTAGACAACAATGGACAAATCCAGGTACTTGACCTGGTCTTCGTCTCAAACCATTATGGGGAATCCTGGTGGGTATAATTTTTATTTTAAGCGAACATTGAACAGGAAGGAAAACATAAATATCGCGTCTCTTATCTTTCGTGGCTGTCCTCTGTCCAAAATGCGGAACAAAAATCAAATACGAAAATTACCCAGGCAATAGAGTAACTATGGTCTGTCCGACTTGTGGAAGCATAGAAAGCGTCTCCCTTGAAAAACCGAACAAACAGCCTCGGACGCGACTGTTTTTTTCTTCTCCAAACAAAAAGCAGTAAGAGAGGACAAACAAGTTTATTTTGTTGAGAACCTTAAGATACTGTATCATAGACAGTAAGAAAATTTGATAAATCTTTAAATACGAACTATGGATGATGCAAGTTATATGAATTACAAACGATTTGACAATAAGGTCGTCGTCCGCATAGACAAAGGCGAAGAAATCGTTGACCAACTGAAAACCATTTGCAAGAAACTTGATATCAAACTCGGGTCAATCGTCGGAATCGGCGCAACAGATAAAGGCACAATAGGCCTCCTTAACACAAAAACAAAAAAATATCAGTCAAAAGAATTCACCGGAGATCATGAGATAGCGCCTCTTGTTGGAAATATCACCCTGATGAATGGCGAGGTGTACCTTCATCTCCATGTCACTATTTGTAATGTCGAGCATAAGGCATTAGGCGGCCATCTTACCTCAGCGGTGGTTAGTGCAACGTTCGAAGGAATCATTGATATCATAGAAGGTCAGGTCACCAGAGAGTACAATGACGAAGTCGGTTTAAACCTCCTTAAGCTTTAATCGACTTGAATTTAAATAGTATATTTTACCTTGCTATACCAAAAAAATGATTACTTTATATACTATCATCGGACAAGCATTAACACGGTTTTAATTCATTTTATTTCTCATGTTATTTTTGTTCTTGTAGTATAATATCAACATTGGGTGGTTGTATTTTTTCCATATCTTCAAGGAAATTCCATTCTTTCATTATTCTATATTTATCCCATTTGGTTGTAATAACCATTAAACATGTGTACACAAATAGAAATATTAAAACGATTGATATTGGGAGAACTACCACAATAAGTCCTTCAAATAAATATATGAAAACAAATAGAGATATTGAAAGGACTGATATTATGAGAATTATCGCATTAATTCCATCATCCATTTTTTTCCTTTACCTTCGTCTTATAATATTATAACATTCCTTCTTTAAAAACATATCCTTAGAAACCCTATTTATTAATCGGATTTCAATTACTGACAATATCCAAAAAATATAAAACAAACGATACGATTTGTAATAACGAGGAGAGAAAAATGACATATATATGTAGGTGGTGTGATAATAACTTTGAAGAATCTGGTAAAAAAGATCCTGATACAGAATATAGGGATGGGGTATTGTGCTGTCCTCGTTGTGGCAACATAACGTATGGTTTTCTCGTTTATAAAGATGGTAAATGAGAGAAGTCTAATTGTAGTAGTCACCCCTTCCACATCATAAATGATGTGGCTTTCCCCTCCGAGGGGAAGAAAACGCCTGAAGGCGTTTTACGATACGGGTTCCGGGCCATTCATCCACGACATAAATGTCATGGATTTCTCGCTCGGATTGCGTTAAAAAAGTTTTTTGAATATAGAAAATAATCGTGTGTTTCTTTAAGTTTCATTCTTTCTTAAAAAATATCCTTAGAAACAGAAGCATTGACACGGTTTTAAGATTCATTGATAATGGTTTTTTTGTGGGAAAGGAAAATGATAAAAAAGAGATAAGGGGGATGGGATATTCCCTTTACTATTTCTATATTTTGATGAAAACGAATAGTACGGTCGCATTCTGTGATTTTATGGCTGTATCGGCAGTGACGGTTATGACTGTTTTCCCGAAACCAAGGATTAATTTCGAGGAAAAATCAGCGGTGGCTCCAGCCGCGATTGTAGGAATCGTACCTGAGGATTCTTTTCCAAGGACGATAAGACCACCAGTCAACTTGATGCTCCATTGCACGTTGGCTGCTGTTGCACCACCAGTGTTCTTGATCACTGCAGTTACTTTGAACAATCCGCCGGTAATGTTTCCGATTTCGATGGCTGGTGGATTATTATATTTGTAAAGATAAACTCCCTCGCTCAATACAGTAAATAAGACATAATTCTCATTCAAATTCCAGGGTGTCGTAAGATAAACACCTTCGTAAATCGGTATATCTTCATTTGTAATTAAATCATAGAGATTCAGACTCACACCAGTTACACTATAGACGATTTTGTCGCCAAATATCTCTGGAGTACTACCTGTAGGTTCTCCTCCTGTAAATATGGTTGTCTCATCTCCCGTACCGATATTATACATTTTAAGCCCATAGAGTATTGTCCCATTGACTTTATCATAATAGAAATAGCTATAGACGATAGTATTTTCATAAATTGAAGGATAAGTTTCCGATGCAAACTGGGAAGTATTTGTTACTCTTGTGTAATCTTGACTATCGATATTATACATGAAAATATCATCTAGGGGGCCTTCTGTCAGTTGCCAGGCAATGATATTTTGATATATGCATGGATTTTGTGAAAAAGCTTCACCAGGCGTATCTGTTAACTGAATATTTTCATCAGTAGCAATATTGTAAAGAAAAATTTCGGTGCTATACATATCTGAATCAGTGTTTTCATAAACTATATAATCACCATAGAACTGATAGTCATCTGCATCTCCACCCGTCCAATTCGTAACAATCAAATCTGTTTTTTCATTCGTGGTTATATCATACATTTTAAAGCCCATGAAATTAAAATCATTATAGATAACCCTATTTTCTGAGATTTTAGGATAGACTATATTTCCTCCTACAAGAACATTATCTGTTTCTCCTGTTGCGATAGTATATATGTAAAGATTGGAAACACCTGCATATACGACAAAACCATTATCTAGATCACAAACTGCTTCCTCATCAGTGATTTTTATTAAATCACGATCACCTCTCAAATCAACATTAGAGTTTGCGACATTCGTATCAATACTTACAAGATTTTTTGCAGTTGTTAATCCTGCAGAAATACAAGTTAGAAAGAGAGCGCAAATCAATAGACTTATTATTTTTATTTTCATTTTAATCAGCTCCATTTTATTTCACTATACCTCTTAGATGACACATAATATATAAAAGTTTGTCTTAAAAAATTCTACAATAATAAAGAAACAAACAAAAAAATTTGATTTTTGTATATATTAAAATTCAATACACATTAAAAATATCCACAACTAAGCCTATTTAAGGAATTTTAATTTTAGAGAGCAAGGTAAGGTATCATAAGATAGGTCTATTTATTATAGAGTATCCAGTTCATCTATCAAAAGTGAGTGTTTATTACTGTCCTTAATGAAATATCAAATCAGAAGCAGTGACACGGTTTTAAGACAGGTTTTGAGCTAAATTTTAATTTCCATAATATGGTCGTCCGCAATGAGGACAATGTGTCGGTACACAGGGTGTTCTCACCCAATCATGTAGACAAAATTCACAAGATGCATACTCTTGTTCAATTTGTTTTCTCCTTCTTTTATCCATTTTATTCAACTTCTTTTAACTCTATAATTCTTTCTGCAATGATACTACATAAACGTTACCTGTCTAAATGTCAAAACGAACAAACATATCCTTAAAATTGATGAGCTGGGTCAAAAGAGCTTCCTGTATAGGGGGGAAAGCAATGATGATACCCGGCTCAACGTATACAGGAAACATGATTAGATTTAAAAGAATTTCTTAAAAACATATGCTTGGAAACAGAAGCATTAACACGGTTTAAAGACTCATGTTTTTGTGTGCGAATCAAATGACAAAAGAAAAAAAGATGGTAGGGGGCTTTAGTACCCAATGAGATATCGTAGCACCGGGAAGATGTGAGGGAACCTTTCGAACAGATGCTGCAGGATGGTGTTCAAGGAAGATTGATAGTCAGTTGGACAGACTATCTCTAGATATGTCCAGTTGCTTTCCATACCATATATATCAGTTGCTTTTGCTCGTACACTATATGTTCCCTTTTTCGCCCAGGAATGGGTCAATTCGACTAGTTCGCCGGAATTATACGGACCGAGCCCTGCTAGCCCGTTCCCATCGCCCCAGTCAATATCGAATGTCACATCATGGTCAAACTCATCTGTTGCATTGAACGTGAAGGTGTACGTGACTTTAGGCTTTATCTGCCCTGGACCAGTGATCGTCGGATCGAACGGTGGTGTATTGTCGGTGACTACCACGATCAATGGCTCTGACATCGAGCTTCCCGCTCCGTTGATATCTTTTGCTTTTACGGTGACTTCATAGGTTCCTAGTACAGTCCATATGTGAGGTCCTGTTCCAGTTTGTCCTGAAGAGTATGGTCCCAGCCATCCGCTGTTGCTTCCATCGCCCCAGTAGAACATGTAGAAGATTTGATCTCCATTTGGATCTGTAGTGACACTGGTGTATGAGTATTCTCTATTCCAGACTGCAAGTGTTTTCCCAACCGGTTTAGTGGGTTGAGCTGGTGGATCGCTGGGTAATCTAGCCTCCGAGAGTTCTGCTAGGGTTGCAAGGATAAGTCGCGTGTTTTTTACTGCATACGTCAGGTTGATATTCTCAATTGTGTCTTGAGAGGTATGGTAGTACGGCGTCATCTCATATTCAAAATAGAACAATGCAGAATATCCAAATTGCCAGAAATAATAATGATCACTACCAGAGGAAGTTCCCGCATTATGGAGCGTAAGGGGACCTATATAATCAGAGTATTCAGTGTTGATATCCCTGGTATAGGTGTACAGCCACGCTGAGGCACTATTTTGATACACGTCGAGATTGTTCCCATCATTCGTTGTTATTGCATAACTGATCATATCACAGTTCAAGACACCGATGATATCCCATCCCTGGGCAGCTGCCTCCTGAGCGTACACTTCACTTCCTAAAAGACCTTGTTCTTCCCCAGAGAATGCCACGAACTTAATGGTATGGTTGAAATGATATTGGCTCATAACCGACGCAGCGATTAACACTGCGGCTGTTCCTGAAGTGTCATCGTCAGCACCAACACCCGCAGAGACAGTATCATAATGGGCACAAATGATGTAAATGTCATCGCTTGAATCATCGGTCCCATTAATGGTCGCTTCAACGTTATTTGATGAGTATCCTCCATTGCTCCAAGGGTGGTACCGCACCGCAAGACCCATGTTTTGGAACTGGTCGTACATGTACTCAGCTGCTGCGATACAGGAAGCACTTCCCGTTGGTCGTGGTCCATTGGCAGTCAGATTTTCCTCATAGCTTAAAAAGATGGATTCGTCAACCTGCTCGATTATGCTGATGACGACATCATCCATAGTTACTGCTTCTTTTTCAGGATGTTCATGAACAACTGATACATCTGTTAATACATATGATGATGGAATTGGCGCATATGCCGGTAGTGGTGCTTGATGATGTGGTTGGATAAAATTCGAGTTCGTTGTTTCTGCTGTTTGAATAGAAAAACCAACAGCAGGAAAAACAGATATGATCATCAGCATACATACAAATATTCCTATCATTTTGTTTTTCATTGTTTTATTCCCCCCTGTAACAAACAGGTTAGTAGTTTGTTATCCAATGGATTCATATTTAAATGTTTGGAAAAGATAAAAATTCATTTCCGAGGGATGAGAACCGGTTTTCTTTCTTTATAAACGTATAGCCGGTTGAACATTAGTTAATATCTTAAAAGAGAGGGCCTAAACGAACCCGGGGGGTTCGAAACGATCCCGAATATAAACCCGAGGGTCTTTTAACGTCTACGAGCCTTATTTTCAAGCCTTTTTGATAGATTACCATAGTTTTTGTGCGAATAAGTCCAGGGGTTCAAATCCCTTCCCCTGCACATCTTCAATTACTGATAACCTCCAAAAACGATGGATTTATTAAACAATTAAAAATATCAATATTGAGGTGAGGATGTGGTAATCTGTCCATTTTGTGAAAATGAATACGAAAAGGACCAGCTAATAATTGATAAAGTGCAAACGGGATTAAAAGAATTTCATTATATATATTCTTGTCCGAAATGTGAAAATGAATTATAAGTTTCTTTCGCAGAAATAAACAATCAATTGATTTTTTATCTCATATACAGAAGTCAAACATTAACACGGTTTTAATACGGGTTTTTTGTGCGAATAATTTACGAATATCATGAGGTGTATAATAAAAATTTTGAAAAAAACTGGTGATTCTTTACATTAAGTCGCGTAGCTTTTTTCGATCTGGGTTGAAAATATGGTGTTTTCTATTAAAGTAGAGTGTTTGTTGGAGATCAATCTGTTGAATAATTCCAGGGAATCCGTCACTCAATATATCGCAGAATTTTTTCGCTTGCTTAATGTCTTTAGCTGTAAAGGAAATAATCCAGTCATAATTTCCATGAACAAAACAACTACTCTCGATGGTCACCCCTTGAGGTGAGGCGAAATCTTCTATTCGTATTGAGTCTATTCTATCTACAATTTTTTTATCGAGTGGTTTCGTACTTCTTTTAATCAGCATTATGAAATGGGACAAATCATTCTTTTCCTCATCAACAATGGCAGTATACCCCCAGATCATCCGGCTCTCTTCCAGTTTTTTAATGGTTTTCCATACTTTTTGTCTTGAGAAACGACAGTGTTTAGCAATCGTTTCTATACTTTCGTTCGAGTTTTTCTGAAGCTCTGCAAGGATTTTCCTGTCATCTTTAGCTAGCTGTTCTCTACTACTTTTTGTCATAGTCCTCATCCATTACTACAGGTTTAAAACAATTACTTCTTTAAAAACCTATACCTTAATTCATTTCTCTTTTATTTTTGTGATTCCTTTTATCTACATATGCATTGTATCAATTATAAGATGAATGTTACATATAAACACTGTAGCTCTTGATATTCAACCTGTTATTAAACCATTTTTATTATATGGAAGGATAATCTTTATCTACTAGTTCATCATATAATAATACAGGGGGTTCTGGATTTTCTATGTTAGAGACCTTTCCTCCCTGAAATTTTTCTAAAAAAACCAGACCCCTCCTTTCTCTTAAACTGAACTGCCCGATACTGCAATTTTGCAACAATTGCTTCTTTAAAAACATATCCTGAGAGTTATCCTGTTTTGTGCTAATCGTTGACAAATATAAAAAGAAAAAGATATGCTATAAAGATACCGTTTCGTCTAATCAACTGGGATTACCAATGGTCCCGGGGGTTGAAGTAAGTAAGATCAATATTCCCCCAATCATTGAAATCGTTTTTCCCCCGTGATCCGTCAGAATAGTCAACGACGCCTCGGTAGACGTACCGGTAGTTCAAACAGCTTTTATAGGGAGCAAACCGCCAATAGTTCACCTGCCATGGCCAGACGCTCTTGCTGGCATCAAAACCAGGGGCGGGTATGTTCAACGTATGACCGGTCTCATGCATGATGACGCCAGCATACACATATGCGCGGTTCATCTCCCTGTTGAAGGTTCCTCTGTTCAGACCATCGATAATCGGGAATATCTTCGCACGGAGTTCATGGTATTTTGTTGACAGAAAAGAACAATCAACGGCAAACGACCCGTTGGACACGTTGATTTCAGAGGCGAACGTGAAGCCTTTTGCCCAGGTGTAATTATACGAAACGATGAACCAGTGGAATACACCACGTCGCCAGTTCTGTGCATCCCCGTGCATGAAGTAGTTCCAATACCAGCTGCTTAGATCGGTTTCATTAAAAATCTCATTAAAAGGAATGAGCTCTCCGCCACCAAGACGACCGTCATCGATATGCCACACGATGTTTTGTTTGGCATGCGCGTCTCGTATTAAATCAAAGGCTTGTGTTGGAACAAACGCTCCTTCTCCATTCGGACCCAGCTCCATCTGATCGATTTCAATGAAAATATCTTTGCGGAAGGGGTCAGATCCCCACTGCCAGGTCTTGTATTCCTCCCAGTTGGTCAACCCATCTTTATCAGGGTCAAGGGTCGCATGATCCTCTGGTTGATTCGGATCATAAACATAATAGTATCCTGAATCATCATCCTCATCATCCCATTGAGAATAGAACAATCCAAATCGATGTTCCCATTCAATAGGGACACTGTCTCC
>Ga0315284_10014558_pt1 | contig 11206 bp, 10 predicted proteins | sample YL17G09_16_MG_FD_203696 | JGI IMG/M metagenome (GOLD analysis project Ga0315284, IMG submission 203696) | Sediment microbial communities from Yellowstone Lake, YNP, Wyoming, USA - YL17G09_16 | ecosystem: Environmental > Aquatic > Freshwater > Lake > Sediment | place: USA: Wyoming | collected...
CCGCAACATTCGGCTGCAACGTCGTCATCGCGGCTTCCGCCGTCGTCGGGACCGACACGCAGATCAGCGACAGCGTCATCATCAACACCGGCGCCGTCGTCGATCACGAGTGCCGCATCGGGCAGGCTGTGCACATCTGCCCGGGTGTTCTGCTGGCCGGGAGAGTGGAAGTCGAAGAAGGGGCCTTCGTCGGACTCGGGGCCAACGTGCTGCCCTGCCTGACGATCGGCCGATACGCGACAGTCGGCGCCGGCGCCGTCGTGATCGAGAACGTGCACGCCGCCACAACCGTGGTCGGCGTGCCGGCGCGCGTCATCAAGACGCGCGTGGATTCCGTCTAGAGCTGCGATCCTCAATCGCTGCGAGTGATCGTCAGCGACCGCGCGAGGCCGTTTCCGCCTGCGGATCGCGAGCAAGCTCCTTCTCAATCTGGTACCCCAGCAGCCGGCTCTTCATCCACCGGATCGCCAGCAGATCGCGGAAGCTCTTGAACAGGCGGTTCCACACGCCGTACTTGCTTTCCCCGTGCAGCCGCGGGTTGTTGGCAACGGGGATCTCCATGACCGTGCAGCCCTCCATTTTCAGCAGCGTCGGAATGAACCGGTGCAGCCCGCGGTAGAGCTTCAGCCTCGACACGCATTCCCGCTTGAAGGCGCGATAGGTGCAGCCGGCGTCCGTGATGTTCTCCTGCGAGAGTGTGTTGCGGACCCAGTTGGCAATCCGGCTGGAGGCCACGCGAACGAAGCTGTCGCCCTGGCCTCGCGTGGCCAGGCGCGTCCCGCAGACGCAGTCAACCCCCGTATCCAGCGCCTTGAGAAACGCGGGAATATCGCTCGGGTCGTTCTGCAGGTCGGCGTCCATCGTCATCACGTACTTGCCGCGCGCCGCGCGCAGCGCCGCGTCGCTCGCCGCCGTCTCGCCGCAGTTGAATCTGAACTTCAGCCCCCGCACGCGCCCGTCCTTCGCCACCAGCGACTCGATCACCCTCCACGACTCGTCCTTCGAGCCATCGTCCACCAGGATCAGCTCGGCGTCGATGCCGTTGGGGTCGATGACCCTGCAGATGGCTGAATGAAGCAGCGGCAGATTCTCCGCCTCGTTGTACACAGGCACGCAGATGCTGAGGGTCGGTTGGTTCATCGCGGTTGTTTTAAACAAGCGGCGGAGGTTGTGGAAGAGGTCGCCATGGCGAGAGAACACACCCCCTACTGTTCGGGCGCCGCCGCCGGATCGGTTTGCGCCGCCACGGCGTCGCTCTTTCGCATGATGAACAGATCCACGACCTTGCCGCCGGTGTTGTAGTTGACGCCGCTCAGGGTGGCCATGCGCTGAAGGCATCGCTGGCGACTGGGCGGCAACGAATCAAAGAACTTGCTGCTGATGACGATCCATCGCGGCCATTGTTCGGGGGGCGTCTGTCGCAGGTATGGCTTTTCCGCCTTGCCGATGGTGCCGCCCTGGTAGAAGGCCAGACTCGGCTCATCATAGTCAACCATGATGACCCGCCCGTCGCCGGGTCCGTCGAGCTTCCGCAGCCTCTCCAGCTCGCTTGCCACACGCTGCGGCAACCGCAAAAACGCGGCGCTGGGCAGGTAGCACATGTACAGAATCGTGATCAAGAGCATCATCCCCCCCCCGGCAAGCGTCGCGGCGCCAACCAGCCGGCGACGCGCGAACTGCACGATGACGGCAGCGACATACACGACACCAACCGCGGCGAAGAGCAACCCGCCGCCGCGCGCGGGATCCTCCAATCGCCACGCGCCAACGTAGGGCAGCGCCGCCAGCATCATCGCGCCGCACGCCCACACCCCCAGAGCCCCGTAGAACACCCTGCGGTCCAGATCATCGTGCTGCCGGCGTACGCAGCGGATCAGCGCCGTGGCCGTCAGAAACGCTAGCGACGTGAACGCCGGCAGAATGTAATGCGGCAGTTTCGTCACCATCATCTCGGCGAAAACCCAGTTCCCCAGGATGATCGCCAGCGCAAATCGCACGTGCGGCAACCCGCGGTGCTTCCACCCCAGCGTCAGCGCCGTCGGCAGGAGGAGGCTCCACGGAAAGTACGTCAACCAGATCGTGACCAGGAAGTACCCCGGGGCCTGCCAATGCCCATCCTGGTTGCTGCCGAAGTGCTGGCCCGGCTCGCGGAGCATCTTCCAGATGAAGTCGGGATGACGCAGATAAGCGGCCAGCAGCCACGGAAGACCCACCACCAGCACGATGAGTAGACCCCGCAGAAACCGGATGTGTTTCCACCACGCAATCGCGGCTCGCCACGCCTGCAACGATCGGCACTGCCGCCCCATGTCCAGCAGCGCCAACGCGATCATCGTGCCGAACATGAGGGCAAAGACCACCGGCCCCTTGGTCAACACGGCCATCGCGATGCAGACCCACATCGCCATGGCCGTCGCCAACGTGCTCCGGCTGTCCTGCGAACGCGGGACCGGGTGATCCATCGTCCAACCGACCGGCCGCCTGCTCCCCGCCGCCCGGTACAGCCTGAAGAGGCACAGTTGCATCCCCGTGATGAACAGCAACAGAACGCTATCGGTCAGGCACATCTTCGCCGCCGTGATCACCAAAGCGCTGCTGCTGAAGATGAGCACGGTCAGCATCGCCCGCCGCCCCCCGATCGCTCGCGAAAGCACCACCCCCAGCATGGTCAGCGTCGCCGTCATCGCCACCCCCGACACCAGCCGCGCCGCGAACTCGTTGGCGCCGAAGATCGTCATGCTCGCGGCCTGGCACCAGTAGATGAAAATGGGCTTGGCATAGCGCGGCTGGTCCAGAAAATGCGGCACGACCCAGTCGCCGCTCTGCACCATCTGCTTGGAGGTCTGGCAATACCACGCCTCGTCGCGATCCCACAGGCTCACGCCCCAGCTACCCGCGACATACAGGATCGCAGCAGCCACAATGATCAGGGCCGTCTTGCGATGATAGCCGGCTTCGGCATGGTGCGTGCTCATGGATGATTCAGTGCTTCTCTCGGTCGGTCGGCGTGATGACCTGGAACCCGCGGGCCGCGTCCTGCCGCTTCTTGCGGTACACCAGCACGAGGTTGCGCGAATACGGGATGATGTTGAAAAGGTACCCCGCTATGCCCACTGAGTCCTGCTGCCGCAGGAAATACGCCAGGCACAGCAGCGTCCCGACCAGGCTCTGCCACCAGAAGATCACAGGGATGCGGCTTTCCTTGTGTTTCTCGCTGTAGATCCACTGCACGACGAAACGCGTGCCGAAGATGCCGATCCCGGAGAAGCCAATGATCTTCCACAGCACGTAGTTGTCCGCGAAGGGCATGAAGCCCTGCAGCGGGTTTCCGCTGCCGGGTGGCTGCGTTGCCATCGCGAGCGTAGCGTAGATCAGAAGTAGTTCAGACATAGTGCCTTGAGACGGATGATCCCGTGTGCCACGGGTGAGCCGACCGCGCAGGGTGTGCTCCGGCACACCCTCTCGTGCTACTGCCGCAGGTATTCCTTGATGGCGCCGGACACGACCTTCACGTCTTGCTCCGTCAGCGCCGGGAACATCGGCAGGCTCAGAATCCGCTTCGTGTAGTCCTCGGTCTTCGGCAGACTCGGCAGCATGCCGTAGATCTCCTCAATCGCGGGCTGCTGGTGGTTGGGAACCGGGTAATGCACACCGGTCTCGATGCCCCGCTCCTTGAGGAACTTCGCCAGCCCCTCGCGCAGATCGTTGCTCGCCAGCCGGATAACGAACATGTGGTAGACGGTCTCGCTGATGCCGTCTTTGTCCTCCGGCGGCAGCGTCAGCCCCTCCACGCCCGCCAACTCCCGCCGATACCACGCGGCCGCCCGTCGGCGGTTGGCGTTCAGCTCGTCCAGCACCTTGAGCTGCTCCCGCCCGATCGCCCCCTGAATCTCGTTGAACCGCAGATTGAATCCGACCTTCTCGTGGAGGTATTTGTCCTTCCGGCCATGGTTTCGGAGCATCGAAATGCGTCGGGCAACCTCTTCGTCGTATGTAAGGATCGCCCCCCCATCGCCGTACACCGTCAGGTTCTTCGACGGGTAGAAGCTTAAGGCCGCGTGCTTCCCATACGAGCCAGCGCGTTTCCCTCGCCACTTGGCCCCGTGCGACTGGGCGCAGTCTTCGATGATCCAGAGGCCGTTCTCATCAGCCAGCTTCTTCAGGGCGTCGATGTTGGCCGGCCGCCCGTAGAGGTGAACCGGCAGTATCCCCACGGTCTTCCTCGTGATGCGCTTTCGCGCGTCTTCCGGGTCGATCGTGTAAGTGTGATCGATATCGCAGAACACCGGCCGAGCCCCCACGTGAATCATCGGCTCAATGCTCGGAAACGCCGTCAGCGACGGCACCAGGATCTCATCTCCCGCCTTCAGCCCCTGCGCAATGTGCAGCAGGTGTACCGCCGCCGTCCAACTCGACGACAGCACGCAGTACGGCACGCTGAAATACGCCGCCAACTCCTTCTCAAACGCCTTGCTTTCCGGGCCCAGAATGTAGTTGCCCGTCTTGACAACCTCGAGGATGCGGCGATCGATCACTTCGCTCTGGTAAACTCGCGACAACGGAATCTTGGCCACGACCAAATCTCCATACCGTGAAACCCGCCCGTTACTCATCCAGCCAGAGCCCCTAACTGTCGGACAATCACCGCAAAAGTCAATGGCCGGGCCCTCGCGACGTCATCAGCCGCCGCTGCCCCCCCTGCAATAACAGCAAAGCCCGCCAGCTTCACGCCGGCGGGCTCGACCTTTTCCGCGAGACGGCTTGACGTCGCCCCGTATGCTCTCTCCTGATTACTTCGCTTTGCCGCCTTTACCTTCCCTGGCCTTGCCTGGAGTCTTGGCGTCGATCTTTTGCGCGGTCCCGGTGTCCGGCGTCACCTTGACCTTCATGCCCTCTTTCAGGTCGCCCAAGGCGGCTTTCTTGCCGTCAAGCGTCACTTTCGTCTTGTTGTCCGTGGTCACCGTCACCTCCTTGGCATCGCCGCCCTTAGGCGCAACCTTGACCACGAGCTTCTCGCCCTCGACCTTCACGACGACTCCGGACACGCTGGGCTTCTTCTCGCCCTTTGCTTTCTGCTTGCCCTGGACCTGCGCCTGCGCGACGCCGATCAGGCCCAGAATCACCACCGCCAACAATACGTTCCGCAATGCTGTCATACAATCATCTCCTACCCGTGCCCGTCGCACGGGAAATCTGTTCCAACAGCGAACCCGCCGTGGCCTCCAGGCGCACAGCCGACCGCGTTCATTTCCGTTTCGCCCGCGGCCAAGCCTCCTCAAGGTCATGGCCGCACGCCGTCATTATATACGCCTGACCCCCCCTGTTATTGCCGGCTCCGGCATGGATTGCGCAGACGCCGCCTCTAACCCTTAACCCCCGTCGTCGCAATCCCCTGAATGAACGTCTTCTGCGTCATGAAGAACAGCACGATCACCGGTAGGATCACCAGCACCGACGCCGCCATCAGCAGATTGTACTCCGTCCCCCCGTGCATCGACTGGAACGTCTGCAGACCCAGCGACAGCGTGTACTGGTCCTGGTCCTGCAGGTACACCAGCGGCCCAAGAAAATCGTTCCACGCCCACATGAACGTGAACAACGCCACCACCGCCAGCGCTGGCCGCGACAAAGGCAACACGATCCGCCAGAAGATCCCGAACTCCGAACACCCGTCGATCCTCGCCGCCTCCGACAGCTCATCCGGTATCGTCAGGAAGAACTGCCGAAGCAGGAAGATGTTGAACGCCGACCCGAACCACGCCGGCGCCCACAGCGGCTTGTAGGTCCCCAGCCACTGCCCCATGTTATGGTCCCCCAGCCACCGGAAAATCGCAAACATCGACACCATGATCACCGGAAACGGAATCATCATGGTCGCCAGCATCACCGCAAACAGCGCCCCGCGCCCCTTGAACCTGATCTTCGCAAACCCGTACGCCACCACCGCGCTCGACAGCGTCGTCCCCACCACCGCCAGCGTCGCCACGATCAACGTGTTCCGCGTGAACATCAGAAAGTGCATCTTCGGATGGTTCAGCACCGTCTTGTAGTTCTTCGCCATGAACGGATCGGGAATCCACTGTGGCGGAAAGTTGGCCGTATCCTCCAGCCGCTTGAAACTCGTCGATAGCATCCATGCAAATGGCAGAATGAACCCCACCGAGATCAGCAGCAGCGCCAAGTGCGCAAACCATCGCTCCGGATGCTGCCGTGGACGGTTCACGCCACGGGGCATTCTGTACTCCACCACCACCGGCCGATCTGTCGTCTCTGCCACGCTCATATCACCTCGCTACCACCTACTTCCCCTGGTAATGCACCCACCGCTTGCTGCTCCAGAACGCAACCGCCGTCCACGCCAGAATGATCACCAGCATGATCCACGACATCGCGCTGGCATGGCCCATCTTCAGGTACTGAAACGCGTTGTCGTAGAGGTACATCGCGAAGAAATGCAGCGACCGCTCCGGCCGCCCGAGACCGTCCGTCAGAATGTACGGCGTCGCAAACGTCTGAAGACTCCCGATGATCCCCATGATGAGGTTGAAAAAAATCACCGGCGAGATCATCGGGATCGTCACATGCCACGTCTGCCGCCACATCCCCGCCCCGTCAATCTCCGCCGCCTCGTACAACTCCTTGGGCACATCCTGCAGCCCGGCCAGATAGATCACCACCGTGTTCCCCACGCCCCACAGGCTCATGAACACCAACGCATACATCGCCCATTCCTTCAGCGCCAAAAAACCGACCGGGTCCAGCCCCAGCTTCATCAGGTACGCGTTGATCAGCCCCTGCTTGTAGTCCGCGTTGTAGATCCACAGCCACACCATCGCCGACGCCACCGCCGGCACCAGCGACGGCAAAAAAATAATCGTCCGGTAGATCGCCTGCCCCCGGATCTTCGCGTTCAGCAGCATCGCCAGCCCCAGCGACACCACCATCGCCGACGGCAGGAACATCGCCGCAAACCTCGCCGTGTTCCATAGCGATTTCCAGAACCACGGGTCGCCATACCCCCCCGCCGGGTTCTCCCCCCACACCAGCGTCCGGTAGTTCTCCAGCCCCACGTACACCGGCTTCTGCAACAGCGTGTAGTCGCACAGGCTGAACCAGAACGACATCACGATCGGCAACGCCGTGAACACCGCGAACCCCACCAGCCACGGCGACAAGAACGCCAACCCTTTCCCAAGCTGCTGCCAATCCTTCTTCGTCATAACTCAGCCCGATCCGTTTCGCGGCCGCCCGCAAGCCCGCGCTTTCTCGTCACTTGACTATCCCCGCCAACCGCTTCCGCTCCGCCTGCCGCCTCTTAAACTCCGCGTACCTCGCCTCCAGCCTCTGCTGCGCCTCCTTCAGCGCCTCCCGCGGCTCCTGCGACAGCTTCACCGCCTTCTCCGCCACCTGCCCCAGCTCCACGTTCACCTCCGGCCAGATCGGAATCCCAGGTACACACCTGGCGTTCGGCCCGGCGCTGATCCGCTCGTACACGTCGATGTAGGGATTCTGATGGTTCGACAGGAACTCCTTGCTGACCTTCCGCAACACCGAGTTCTTGCAGTGCAGCGAGCAGATCTTCTCCTGCACCTCCTGCCGCTGCACGTATGCGATGAACTCGAAGGCCTCCTTCTTGTGCCGCGAGCCCCTCGGAATCACCAGCACGTCATACCCCGCATACGTCGCCCCCTCCACCCCAGGTATCGCCGACGGAAAATCCGCCGTCCCCCACTCAAAATACTTCTTCCTCTCCTCCGCCGGGATCCACTTCCAACTCTTCTCCGCCACCTTCCCATCCGCAATCGTGACGTGAAGCGTCTTGATCCCCGCCTTCCACGTTCGCTTGGCCCCCGCCTCCTGCCCTGGTCCCAGCAGCTTCTCCACCTCACCCGCCGTCATCCCCACCCAAACCTCGCTAAACCTCTTCTCCCGCTCCAGCTCCTCCTTCGGCACGTTCCACCGGTCCATGGACGGCTTGAGGTCCTCCGTGTAGTTCACCATCCACGGCCCCTGCTTCTCTATCACCACCGACCCCACCAGAAACGCATTCTGCGCCGACGCGAACACGTCCTGCATCCCGCTCTTGAAATCGTTCGCCGACTTCCGCCCCAGTCGCTTCGAATAGCTCTGGACCCACTCAAACGCCCGCACCACCCCCTCATCCGTCAACGTCAGCTTATCCGCCTTCGCATCGTATACGCTCGCCCCGAACCAGTACGGCGTGTGCGACAAGAACCACCCCGGCTCCGCCGGCAAATACCCCGCCCGCTCGATCCGCCCCGATACCCTCGCCGGCAGTCCGCATACCTGGAGGTACCGCTTCAGCTCCCCCAGGTCCCGCGGCTGCCTTCCAGGATCCAGTCCCGCCGCCTTCAGCGGCCCCGCATACTTCTCCAGTGTCTCCCGCTCAAAAAAGCTCTCCGGAACCCCCAGCACCTTCACATACTTCTCCAGCTCCTCCGCCGTCGTCGGCTGCTTCTTCGGATCCAGACCCCCCGCCTTCAACACCTCCGCGTTCTTCTCCAGCACATCCTCCGCGTACCAGTGATTGTGCTGGATATCCAGAACCTCCGCATACCGCCCCAATTCCTCAAGCGTCTTCGGTGGTCTGTCCGGGTCCAGCCCCGCCCTCTTCAACGCCGCCGCATTCTCCGCAAACGTCCGCTTGTTGTAGTGCATCGCCACCGCCCACGGCGTGCTCACCAGCCCCCACAATTTCCCCTCATACACCATCGCGTCCCAGTACACCGGCTTGTACGAGTCCCGCGTGATCCCATACGCCTTCGCATAATCGTCCAGCGGCTCCAACGCATCCAACGCCGCAAATTGCACGAGCTGCGTATCCCACACCCCCGCCACGTCCGGCGGAACACCCGCCGCCGTCGCAATCAGGGTCTTCTGATCCACCTTGCTCATGGACAGGTACTGAACGTAGATCCCCTTCGCCTTGCCGACGGTCCGGTTGAAATCGTCGACAACCTCCGCCATCTGCGAGCCTTCCAGACCCGTCCACTTCTCCCAGTAGGTGATCCGCACTCTGTCCTGCTCCCAACGCGCGATGCTGCGGGGCCCGAAAATCAGCAACCCGAGCACCCCGCCGATGAACAGAACAAAGAATCCTGTCTGGACCTGCTTCATGAGCCGCCACACCCGTCAAACACCCACTGGGCCGCCGTCGTCCTGCTGCACACCGCCCCCGCCGATCATGGCCCCGATCGGAGTCGAACCGATACGCCCGTAAGGGCACAGGATTTTGAGTCCAGCGCGTCTGCCAATTCCGCCACGGGGCCGAGCTTGCGATCCGTACTCTACTCGCCGGTCCGCGTTGATTCAACGCCATGGGGTCCCTGCGGCGCGCAATCGGGTATCGGCGATCGAGGGCTCCCTCGCGGTTTCTGATGTTATCTGCGAAGCGGGTATTTGACTTGTACAACCAAATCAATCTATCATGCTAATTGGGATCTTTTCCGTTAGGGGCGGTGGGGGGCCTTTTCGGGATTGCAGCCTGCTGGCAGTTGGCATGGGTACTGCCGTGAGTTGAACTATGGACATGGGGACCGCAACACAAATCACTCGTTGGGCAGCGAAGGTTGTTCGCTGGCTTCCGCGTGGGCGAACCATTATCCGCGCGGTGAAGGACCGTGCTACCCACGCGATGTTCCGAAGCATGCATGAGGGCATCGTCCACCCAATGAGAAAGCTGGCTGCCCAACCGAGCGCGTTCGCGGCAAATCCCGGTAGCCTTGCCGACACGGCAATACCGGTCTGCACTGGCCTAGGACAACTCATGGGGAATCTGCTGGAACTCGATCCGGATATGCTCCATTGCTGCATCAAGGTCGTGGTGCAGAAAGACCAGCGAGATGTTGTGTCCACCATAGGCCGATCCGAGCCATGGGACAACCGAACCGGCTCAGCGTTCTACTGGCCTCAGGACGTATTCCTCGTCGATGAGAACACCGTCTGGGCTTCGCTGTTTGGGAGGTCTGACGGGAAGAACCATTGGGAACGACTGAACTGCTTCGCATGCAACAACCTTCCGGCGCAACCGAGTTTCGTTTGTCAACGAAAGGATTGGAAACACTTCTATCAGTCTTCACTTGTTTTCCCGATCCGCATGGTCAATAATACGCCGCCAGCGGACATCAGGATTGTCGGCATGCTCACCTTTGACTCTCCACGACCCGGGAGTTTCGGGAGCATTCCAGATGTCTTTGCGTTCCGAGATAGGTGGCCAGAGTATCGTACCGCTCTGAAAGAACATACGGTGTTCCAGTTGGGCGCAGCTTTCGCCGATGCACTTGGGGTCGTTCTTACGCCCCTATACGAGGATTTCGCGAAACAGGAGAAAGGCAATGTTACAGCCCAGTAACCGGACGGATCCGGTGGTGCCTCACACCACACCAGAACCTACCCCCAAGCCTGCACCACAGCCTCCGAAGGTCGTGCCGGTCTACACGCCGATCAAGTACGTGGAAGCGGCAGCCGAGGTCTTTCGTCGCCGGGAGGCTGAACAAGCCCGGCGCGGCTAGTTGTCCATCGCTGGCTGTGGCTCCTCAGGGGATACCTTTGGAACCACTAGACAGGGGAAATCTTTGCGTCTCAGGGCTCGGTTGAATCTCCCGCCCGAGCCCCTTCGCCGCCTCAATCCAGGCCTCGATCGCCTCGCGCACATTCGCCAGCGCTTCCTCCCGCGTCTGCCCTTCGCTGACACACCCCGGCAAGCTCGGCACTTCCGCCACTCATCCACCGTCTTCGCGGTCAGGATATAGGATCACCTGTCGCATATGTTCTTACTTTATATCGGGAAGACCCCCGAAGCCAACCCTGTCCATTTCCTTTCCACTGTATTGACATCCAGCCTCTGCCGATATTGAGAAACCATCTTAGCTCGACTTCTGCCGATTCTACCGGGCTCTCCGACGCCGGCCTGACCGTCCACCAGCATGGCCGTGAACCGCGTCGGGAGTCTTGAAACGGCAGCGCCGCCCAACGCCTGTTTCAAAACCGTCTCCGAACACACCAGCCGGCGGACCGCATACAACCCTTCGGAGAACGTCGGCTCGCTCTTGTCGTACCACGCCGTCTTGCGGATCGCGGGCCGACCGGTCTTACTCAGGCGCGCGTAGATCAGGCTCACCAGGCTGAACAGCCCCAGCAGGCACGGCCCACCCCGCACCACCGACTGGGCCGTCCACTGCTTGGT
>Ga0315284_10014561_pt1 | contig 11206 bp, 10 predicted proteins | sample YL17G09_16_MG_FD_203696 | JGI IMG/M metagenome (GOLD analysis project Ga0315284, IMG submission 203696) | Sediment microbial communities from Yellowstone Lake, YNP, Wyoming, USA - YL17G09_16 | ecosystem: Environmental > Aquatic > Freshwater > Lake > Sediment | place: USA: Wyoming | collected...
GGCCGCACGCAAACTGCAACATAGTATAGGAGGCGACATGATACGCTGTCTGAGTCTGCTTGCGTTCCTGTTCTGCGTGCTGGCCACGGCCCAGGCTGCGCCGGCAACGGCCGAGGTCGAACAACTGCAGGTCCTGCTCAAAGACATCCAGCCGCCGCTTCAGGTCACCGAGGCGGGCGGCAGGGTCATCGTCACCGGTCGAATCACAACCCAGGCCGGCAAGCTCACGTTCGAGCGGGCGATGGAGCAGTTCCCCGAGGCGATGGACATCGTCAACGTCGAGGTGCCTGAACCGCTTGTCGGCATTAACGCGCTGTTCATCGAGGTCGAGGCCGGCAGCGGCCACGACATAGTGCTGCTCGACCCGGACGATGTCTGGGATAACCTCGATGCTCAGGGCGGAGGTGTCGGGGACAAGCAGGTAGAGACGCACTATCCGACCGATTGGGATGTGAGCCTCGACTGGCGAGTCTCTGCCAGCGCCCGGCTGCTCCGTTCGATACGGGCGCTGGTGGACAAAGGCAAGGCCAAGATCATTGCCCGGCCGCGCATCGTAGTCCAGAACGGCGAACAGGCCAAGCTGCTGTCCGGCGGCGAGATTCCCTACAGCACATCCAACTGGCGAGGCACGAACACCGAGTTCAAACCCTTCGGCATACGGCTGGACGTCACACCCGAGCTGTTGTCTTCCGGCGAGGTGAAGATGGACCTGGTCGTCGAGTCCAGCGAACCCGGCTCGGGGGGGAGCATCACGGCCCGACGGGCAACAACCAGAGTCACTGTTGGCAACGGCAAGTCGCTGCTTGTGGCCGGACTGACCAGTACCGCGTCCGCGAGCAATCACGGGTTCGGCTGCCTGTTTCCGCTGTTCAAGTCAACGTCGTCCTACCGGAAGACCGAGCTGCTCGTGCTGGTCACGCCCGAGGTTCCGCCGGCGGAAGGGCTGGGCGACCTGAAGATGATTCAGCCGGGAGACCTGCAGAAGTAGCCGGTTCGGGCTTCGCGAGACCCGTAGGGCAGTCCTGAAGCCCTCTTGGTGAACTCCTCAGCCTACGGCGTCGGCGGGGCGATGTCGAAGACGTCGGTTCGGATTGCCACGAGCACGTCCGGGTCCAGGCCGCGGGCCGCCCATTTGCTGAGCAGGACACTGGCCGCAAGCGCAAAGCTCTCGCCCGAGATGCCCTGCTGCCGCGAGAGCTTGTAGAGTTGCCGCGCGTAGCTGAGGTAGGGCACGTACATGATGGCGTGCACTCCTGCCGTGTCGAGTGTCTGCCGCGCCTTCGTTTCCATCTCGCAGAGGCTGGCCGCCGCCGCCTTGTAGTGCTTGAGCATCTCCGGCGGCAGGGAGTCGAGCGTCTCTTTCATCCTGCCGGTGTCGGTCTTGATTTGCCAGGCAATCAACCGCTGATTCGGGTCAGACATATGGTCTCCTTTCAAGTTCTCGGTCATTAAGGACCCGCCGCGCCATGTTGGCACCGGCCTTCATGTAGTTATACGGTCCAGAACGTGCGATTTGCTCAAGAATCTTCATGTCCTTTTGAGGTCTTCCTGTATCTCCATGAAGCGTCGCATGTTAGCGAAACGGTCTTCTCCAAAGAGGCTCGAAACGACGCCCCGCGAACCAAAGGGGGAACCGTTCCGGGAACGGTTCCCGGGGTGGGTCGGAATGTGACTTGCACAGGGATTTGGCTCGCAATTTCGTGGCTGATTGCCCGTCCGAATTCCACCGGGGTCTTCCGGCTGACTCCCAATCCGATTCCTGCTCTCACTCTCAGCCCGGTTTGGAAAGTGACCTGCAGACCGATTCGCGAGGTGACATCGACGGTGATTCTCGCGGCGATTCCGACCGTGGTCTGTGGCGCGGTTTGCGGCGCGATTCGTTGACTGACTTCGGCAGCAGGCTAGAATCACGCGGCGAACTCCTATGACCGACGCACGACATTCTGAGTCACCCTCACCCCAACCCTCTCCCTTCAAGGGAGAGGGAGTGGCAAGAGGAAGTGAGGACGTCGCGCTGGTGCGCGAGCGGCTGGCTGCGGCAAAGAATGTGATGGTGATTAGCGGCGCGGGCATCTCGGCCGAGTCCGGCAACCCGACGTTCCGCGACGACAACGGACTCTGGAAGGAGTTCAATCCGCTGGACTACGCCACCCGCGAGGCGTTCCGGCGCGACCCGGTGAAGGTCTGGAAGTGGTACGATGAGCGCCGTGTGAACATGGCACAGGCCCGGCCAAACCCGGCCCACCAGGCTTTGGCTGCACTTGCGCAGCCGGGCAGGCGGGTGTTCATCCTGACTCAGAACGTGGACGACCTGCACGAGCAGGCGGGTTCAAAGGAGGTCGTGCACGTCCACGGCTCGCTCTGGCGCATCCGCTGCGAGCGCGACGGCACCGTGCTTGAGAACCGCGAGGTGCCGCTCTCCGAAATCCCGCCGCTGTGCATGTGCGGCGAAATCATGCGGCCGGACATCGTCTGGTTCGGCGAGGAGTTACCCCGGCAGCCGGTCGAGCAGATCATTCACTACCTGATCGAGGGCCGAATCAACCTCTGCCTCATCGTCGGCACCGTGGCGTCGTTTGGGTACATCGTGCAATGGACACACCAGGCGCGCGAGGCCGGCGCGATGCTGGTTGACGTGAACTGTCGGACAGGGGTCGTGGCGACCAACCCGCGCGATACCGGGCTCAGCCTGGTGGCCGATATCCATCTCGCCGGGCCGGCCGGCGAAATCCTGCCGGGGCTTTTGGGCTGATGGAACGAAGTCAGAATGCAGATTGCAGAATGCAAAGTGCAAAATGCCGGGAAGAGTCTGGCTTCTACAGTCTGCAATTTGAGGTCCGCAATCTGAAATCTGAAATGAGGTCTGCCGATGGATGATTCACCGTTCCTGAAGCTCTGCCGCGCGCGGCGGTCGGTGCGCCGGTTCGCTGACCGGCCGGTGGAGCGCGAGAAGATTGAGCTTTGCCTTGAGGCGGCGCGGCGCGCGCCGTCAGCCGACAACATGCAGCCGTGGCGGTTCATCGTGTTCGACGACCCGGAGAAGAAGGCGAAGCTGGCTGAGGCGGTATTCACCGGTGTCTACGCGGCCTCGAAGAAGTTCGCCGCCGCGCCGGTTCTCGTCTGCCTGCTCATCAAGGAGCACCTGCTGGTCAACAAGGTCGCGGGCGCGGTTCTGGGCACACAGTGGCAACTGGTCGACGCGGGCATCGGCGGCGAGCATTTCGTGCTGGCCGCCGCCGAGCAGGGCCTGGGAACGTGCTGGATTGGCTGGTATGACGGCCGGGCGCTGCTCAAGCACCTGGGCCTGCGCGGTAAGGGGTACAAGGCGGTCGCGCTCATCGCGGTCGGGTACCCGGCCAACGACGTCTCGACCAACGAACGCCCGCGCAAGCCGCTGTCCGACGTCGCGTTCTGGAACGGCCCTCCGCGCTAGGCGCGCGAGTTGCCAGGTTCCAGTTTCCAGTGTCCTGACTTCTGCACCCTAGCTTCTAGCTTCTGAGATCTGACTTCGCCCAGTCCCGGTCTTTCGGTCTGCTTGACATCCCGCCTGTTTCCGGCAAGACTTTGGGCGATGGGTGACAAATCGTTCCAGGAAAGACTGCGCACGCGCGCAGGCATGGCCGTGGTGCTGGCCGCGGTTGCCCTATTCTCGGTCGGCCTCTACCTGCCGGCCACGCAGCACAGTTTCGTCTGGGACGACGAGACGCTCATCGCCGGCAACTCGCTCCTGGCTCATTCACGGCCGGCTGACATCCTTACTCGCGGGTTCTGGGCCGGCAGCCCGGAGCCGGTTACCGGTCCGGGCGCTGCCTACTACCGGCCGCTGGTCACGCTCAGCTTCTGGGTGGACCTGAACCTCTCGCACGCCAACCCGCACTGGTTCCACACCGTCAACCTGCTGCTCTACGCGCTGGCCGCCGTCGCCGTTACGCTGGTTCTGTGGGAACTGCTCCATTCCGGGGTCTGGGCCCTGCTCGGCGGCCTGCTCTTTGCCGCCCACTCGTCGCACGTCGAATCGGTCGCGTTCGTCTCGGGCCGCACCGACATCATGCTGACTCTGTTCACCGCTGTTGCCGCCTTCGCCCTGCTCCGGTCATTCCGCAAGCGCAACCGCTGGTGGTGGCTGGTAGTTCCGCCCGCGTTCGGCCTGGCCCTGCTCTGCAAGGAAGCCGCGGTCCTCTTCCCGTTGCTCGTCGCCCTCGCCCCGCTCCTGGTCGGGGTCCGGTACGGCCGCCGCTACTGGCTGCTGGTGCTGGCAACGGTTCTGGTCCTTGCCGGCTATCTGTTCCTCCGCGCGAGCGCGGTCCCGGTGCCGATTCTGTTGGAGGGCCGGGTCAGTTTCTGGAGCCGGGCTGCGGCCGTGGCCAACACCTTCGGGCTGTACATCCGCATGTTCTTCTGGCCGTTTGAGCACCACGCCAAGTACCCGGCCGACGACACATTCTTCGTCCCGACCCCGAATATCCTCGCCGCCCTGCTCTTTGTCGTTTCGGTCCCGCTCCTCGCGCTCAAGCGCCGGTTCGCGGCAACACTCTGGGGCTATGCGTGGACCATTGCCTTCCTGCTGCCGGTCGTGAACATCGCCTCGATTGGCCCGCTGGCCGCTGAACGGCTGCTCTCTCTGCCTTCGGCCGGGATCGTGATGGTCGTAGTGACCGCGCTCTCCCGCCTGCTCACGTTCCGGATCGTGGCGCGGCAACTGGCCGGGGCCGGCCTTGCCGTGGTCATCGTCCTGCTCGGTACCGACTCGATGATGCGCGCCCGGGTCTGGGAGAACGCCGAAACCCTGTTCTCGGCAATGGTCCGCGAAGCACCGACCGCGCCGAGCGCATACGCCAACCTGGCCGACGCGATTGCCGGGCCACAACCTGATTCTGCGCTCGCGCTCTACGATCACGCGCTCCGCCTCGACCAGGGCTACATCCACGCGCACCTGCACGCCGCTATCCTGCTCAGTGAGAAAGGCGACCACCGCCGCGCGATTCACCACCTGCGCGTCGCCAACGAGTTGCAGCCGAACTCAGGGCTGGTGCTCAACAACCTCGGGCTCGCGTTTATGGCCGCAGGCGAAACCGACAGCGCCCTCGCGACGTTCGCCCGCGCACTCGCGGCGCAGCCCGGCTCGGCCCTGCTCCACCTCAACCGCGCCAACGTGCTCGCCACGGCCGGGCAGGGGGACGAGGCGGAGGCCGAACTCCGCCGCGCCCTGGCCCTGGACAGCGCCCTGCCTACAGCCCGAACCATGCTGGCCGACCGGCTGAAACAGCGCGGCCAGTACGACAGCGCGATTGTCCTGGTACAGGGCGTGGTCAGGGACCAGCCGTCAGCCGCTCACTTCAATCGGCTGGGTAGCTTGTTCATCAATGACGGCGACTCGGCACGCGCCGGGGACTGCTACGAACGGGCGCTCCGGCTCGACTCGGCGTACGTGCCGGCGCTCTACAATCAGTCGGTGCTGTTTGCTGCTCGAGGGGAATCAGCCGCAGCCCGCGTCCTGGCCGACCGCGCCTACCGGCTGCGGCCCAACCTTGAGGCAATCAGGGAACTCTACTTCCAGTTCAACCGGACACCAGTTCTTGGGGACAGTCCCCATTCGGGGACAGTCCCATCTCAGTAGCGCGCGGCAATCGGCATTCGCCAGCCCGTACCGAAAGCCCGGCTCGTCACTTTCAGCCCGGGCGCGGCCTGCCGGCGCTTGTACTCATTCCGGTTCACGGCCCGGATGACCCATTCCACGGTCTTCCGGTCAAATCCCGCCGCCACTATCTCATCCGCTGACCGGCCCTCGTCCACGTAGCCGGCGATGATAGCATCGAGCACGTCATAGGACGGCAGCGTATCGTGGTCGGTCTGGTTGGGCCGGAGCTCGGCCGACGGCGGCTTCTCAATCGTGGCGCGCGGAATCACCTCGCCGTGGCGATTGATGTGCCTTGCCAGCGCGTAGACCATGGTCTTGGGCACGTCGGCCAGCACGCACAGACCCCCGCTCATATCGCCGTACAGCGTGCAGTACCCGACTGCCAGCTCGCTCTTGTTGCCGGTCGCGAGCACGAGGTGCCCGAGTTTGTTGGAGACTGCCATCAGGATGTTGCCTCGGACCCGCGCCTGGATGTTCTCCTCGGTCGAGTCCGGCTGCCGTCCTGCAAACTCGCCGCTCAGCAGCGTCAGGTAGGCGTGGTACGCCTCGGTAATCCCGACCTCGCGGAACTCGATGCCGAGGTTCTTCGCCAGCCGGCGCGAGTCCTCGACGCTGCCCGGGGACGAGTGTTCGGAAGGCATCGTAATGCCAAGGACATTCTCCGGCCCGAGCGCGGCGGCTGCCAGGCAGCAGGTGACCGCGGAATCCACGCCGCCGGAGAGACCGAGCACCACCTTCTCAAACCCGCACTTACGTACGTAGTCGCGTACGCCGAGCGCCAGTGCATCGTGTATCGATTCGACCGGCTCCGGTTCACGGTAGTCGCCGTCCGTGCCGACGTCGCCGGTCTCGACCACCGCCAGCCCCTCACGGAACGACTCCATGACCAACTGGGGCCGGCCTTGCCGGTCAAAAGCCATGCTCCGGCCGTCAAACACCAGTTCGTCGTTCCCGCCGACCTGGTTGACGAACACGAACGGCAGCCCGTGCCGCAACGCGTGCCCCGCGACCAGCCGCTTCCGGATCGCTTCCTTGCCGACCGCGAAAGGCGAAGCCGAGATGTTAACGAGCAGGGTCGCACCGGCTGACGCCAGTTCGGCAACCGGGTCCCGGTCGTACGTCGTCCGCTCCCACATCTCCGGCGAGTTCCATGCGTCCTCGCACACCGAAATCCCCAAAACCTCGTTTCCGAACTTCGCCACTCGCACCGCGCCGGCCGGGTCGAAGTACCGCGTCTCGTCAAAGACATCGTAGGTTGGCAACAGGGACTTGGCCTGCCGGAACTGCTCCCTGCCTTCGACAAAGAGAACCGCGGCGTTGAGCAGACCCTTGAGGCGACTGTCCCGGAGGTTCTCCGACGGGGACTGTCCCCAGGGTCTGCCTGTCCTCGAACGCACCGGCGCGCCGAGGATGATTCCGACATCGGGGAATTGCGCCGAAATCCGCGCGACCTCAGCCAGCCCGGCCTCGACCCGGTCGATGAACCAGTTCCGGGTGAGCAGGTCGCGCGGCGGATACCCGGAAAGAAACAGCTCCGAGAAGACGACGATGTCGGGCTTCAGCCCCCGTGCCTGTTCAAGCGCCTGCTGCACGCGCCGGACATTGCCCGGCACGTCGCCAACCAGCGGGTTAAGCTGCGCGAGGACAATCCTCATCGCTTATCGTTCATCGTTCATCTAGTAGCAGTCTGCCAAACCCGCATTCCTTGTCAACAAAGGGCGCATTGCCTATCATATTACCGAATTGCTCCCCCTCCTGCTACTCCTGCTGCTGCCGGCCCAATTGACGAGGCCGGAGCTGCCGGCCCCACCGGCGCTCGACACCTTTGACCTCTCCGGTCATACGGTTGTCCTGTCGGTCGATGACGGCTACCACTGCGTCTACGAGAACATCTACCCGCTGCTCAAGCGCTACCGCATGACCATGACCCTGTCGCTCATTGCCGGATCTATCGCTGAAGGCAGACCGTCCTGCCGGCCGTCCGACCGTTACCTGAACGAACCCGAAATCCGCGAGATGATGGACTCCTGCGGCATCGAAATCGCCAGCCACACGCTGACCCATGCCCGGCTCACCGAGGTCGACAGCGCATCGGCCTGGCGGGAGATCGCCGGTTCCAGACGCCGGCTCGAAACGCTCTTCGGCACCGAAGTCATCACGTTCGTCTATCCTTACGGTGATATGAACGGCCGGGTCCGCGAAATGGTCCGCCGCGCCGGGTACAAGCTGGCCCGGGCGGTCGGGCCCGGCACACCGAATCTCTGGGTCGAGCCGTACCGGATTCCCGAAGTCGAACTCAGGACTCAGGCCCGGCTGCCGGAGATAATCCACTACATCCGCCGGCACGAAACGACCGTGCTGATGCTGCACCGCATCGTGCCCTCACCCAGAGCGTTTACCGAGTGGTCGGTATCGGACTTTGCGGCCCTGCTCGGATGGATGGACGGACGACGAGTGCGCGTCGTCACGCTGGCTGACCTCTATCGGGAGTGTTGGCGGGAGAAGCTGAACCGGGCCCTGCTCAACGCGACCGCCGGCTCCGGCCCGGCCCGGCTATTCGAGGATGTAGACATCGACGCCACTGGTACCATCCATTCCCGCTGAACTGAAGGCGTCCATGTTCTTCTTCCGGCCGACGAAAATGTCTATGTGTTTGCCTTTGATTGCGCTGCCCACATCGTGGGCGTAGAAAACCCCGCCCAGGGTCCGACCGTCAACCGTGACGTTTTCCGCCTGCGGTATGTAGACCACTGAACCCAGCGGGATCAGTCGCGGGTCAACCGCGATGGACTGCAGTTCGGCCAGCGTGTAGCCGCCGCAACCGAGGAACTGGTCCACGACCTCGGCCCGGTTCGCCCGCTTCAGGTAGCTGATGCGCCGCCCGTCCTTCAAACAAGCTGCAGCCTCGACCCGGAAAGCCTTCACGAAGGCTGAAGAGAACCGGCCAAGAAGCTGGCCGTCGGCCAGGTAGAGAGGCGAAGACCGGCTGGTCGGGTATTCGGCCTCTTCGACCGCCCAGTAGTAGGTTACCTTGAAGCGGCCCAGGTACCGCCCCTGCGGCACCCCGGCGCTGTCTCGTGAATCGTCGAACAGGAAATCCGGTGGCCGGACGTTGGACCGGACAACGCTACTCGTGGTCTGGGCTCTGGGCAAAAAGCAGGCCGACAGCAGCAGAAACAGGCTTACAGCCCATTTTCTCATGGTAATATGCTGCAAATCCTGGCTGCCCTGTCAAGCAAATCCTTGGGCCGCGTACCAGCGCCAATCGCAGCTATGAGCTAAACTATTATAGTATTTGAACTTAGAGACGGTCAGCTCCACTGATACTCAAGACGGAAAGCTTCGGACAGGCCAATTGGCACCGATTCTGGCTGGTCAGATGCGGATTTGCTGCCGTCGAGGTCAGGACGACCGACAGGCATCCGGCCGCTCGATTGGAAACGGTAAACGAGGCTCTAGCCGAGGTTCAGTTCGCCTTGTTGTGGATTCGACGCCTTGCGCTTGAAGTGGTCGTAGGCCCTTTTCTGGGCTGTCCGGCCGCGCGAGGTCCTCTGAATCAAGCCCTGTTGCACCAAGAACGGCTCGTAGACCTCCTCCAGCGTTCCGACATCCTCTCCGACCGCTACTGCCAGAGATGATGCGCCCACCGGCCCGCCGTTGAACCGATCGATGATGGTGAGTAGTATCTTCTTGTCCATCTCATCCAGACCGAGAGTGTCAACGTCGAGCTGGGTAAGGGCGTAGAGAGTTATCTCTTTGTCCACTATGCTCTTAGAGTTGACCTGGGCGAAATCACGCACCCGGCGCAACAGGCGGTTCGCGATTCGCGGAGTGCCTCGGGACCGGCCGGCAATCTCCCAAGATGCGTCATCATCAACCTTCACTCCAAGGATGCGCGCCGCCCTGCGGACAATCAGGACAAGGTCGTCAGCCGGGTAGTAGTCGAGATGGAAGGACATCCCGAACCGGGAGCGCAGCGGTGCGGTCAGCAGGCCGGACCGGGTCGTGGCGCCGACCAGGGTGAAATCGTGCAGTTGTATCTTCTCAGACCTCGCCCCGGGCCCTTTGTCAATCAGGACGTCGATAGCGAAGTCCTCCATGGCCGGGTACAGGTACTCCTCGACCGCCTTGTTCGTCCGATGAATCTCATCAATAAAGAACACGTCCTTCGGCGCAAGCCCGGTCAGGATACCGGCCAGGTCCACCGGCCGCTCAAGTATCGGGCCGGAACTGGCGCGAATTGCGGCCCCCATCTCGCAGGCGATGATGTGGGCCAGGGTGGTCTTGCCCAGACCGGGCGGCCCGAACAACAGGACGTGCTCCAGCGGTTCGCCACGCAGCTTGGCCGCCTCAATGAAGACTCGGAGGTTCTCTTTCAACCGGGTCTGGCCGATGAAGTCGCCCAGGGTCCTGGGCCGGATTTCGTCGTCCAGCGCCTCCTCGCCCCGCATCCGCTGGGGAGATGAAAGACGCTCGGCCTGTACCACTCTCTGCTAGCCTCGCTGCGCCAAGGCGAGTTTGAGCAGCTCCTGCAGGCTCATGTCCGGTTTGAACTCCACCCGGCTCAATCGCTCCTGCGCCTCTCTTCGGCTCAGGCCCAGAGACATCAGCGCCGCCGCCGCATCAGCCAGCATCGGCTGCGCCTGCCTTGGCTGCGGCACTTCGCCCTGCAACTTCTTCAAGATGCTGTCCGCCCTTTTCGGGCCGATGCCCGGAACCGAACGGATGACTTCAATGCGTCCTGCGGCAATCACGTCCAAAATCTCCTGCGGCGCAAACCGGGATAGGAGGTTCAGTCCGGCCCTGGGCCCGATGCCTTTGACCGAGGTGAGCATGTTGAACACATCCCGCTCTTCCTTGTCCATGAACCCGAACAGGTCCACGCCTGACCGTGTTACCCGCATCACCACAAGGAGTCGCGCTTCCTGGCCTGCATCCGGCAGGCTTCGTGAAGTGGACAGTGGAACCCTTAGCTCAAACCCGATGCCCGAACAGTCGAGCGCAATTCTGGTCGGCTCCTTCTCGACAATCCTGCCCCGGAGTGCGCCAATCATCGCTTGTCCCCTCTACCTTCGCCACTTCCCCTTTCCCCTTCGCATCTTGGCGTCCCTGTTCGCACTTTGCCATTTCCCCTTTCCCCTTTCCCTTTGGCGTCCCCTTCACCGCTCGGCCTCGGCAGCCTGCGACTGAGGCAATAGGCCGCGGCCAGAGCATCAGCCGCGTGTTCTGAGACCCTCTCTCCGAGCTGCAGCAGCCGTTTGACCATGTAGTTCATCTGGTGCTTCGATGCCCGGCCGCTCCCGGTCAGAGCCAGCTTGATTGTAGCGGGAGTCAGTTCCGTCACCGGAATGCGGTTCCGGCCCAGCACGTAGATTATCGTACCTCGCGCTTCGGCCGAGCGGATTACGCTCCGCGCGCCAACCGACTTGAAGAAGAGCGTTTCCAGGGCGCAATGCGTGGGCCGATTGCGCCGAACAACCTCTTCCATGCCCTCGCCGAGGGACCGCAGCCGCTCCGGCATGGATTGGCGGGTATCGGTTGTAACAAGGCCGAACTCGGTTGCCCGGC
>Ga0315284_10014562_pt1 | contig 11206 bp, 16 predicted proteins | sample YL17G09_16_MG_FD_203696 | JGI IMG/M metagenome (GOLD analysis project Ga0315284, IMG submission 203696) | Sediment microbial communities from Yellowstone Lake, YNP, Wyoming, USA - YL17G09_16 | ecosystem: Environmental > Aquatic > Freshwater > Lake > Sediment | place: USA: Wyoming | collected...
CATCATCGGAGGGCTTTTCTTCCTGTTTCCTTTCATCTGGATGCTGGGGTATCCGTCCGAATATACTTTTGAGATGGAAAAGCTATAACAAAAAGAAAAGGTAGAATACAAAAAATTCAATCGCCCCTATAATACCAAATTAGTAAGAGTAAAGATGAGAGAAGATGACAAGGTATGAGGTATCGATTATTTTGGGTTTAGGTTTTAGGTCTTTGGTTTGGGGTTTTAGGTTTAGTGGTTAGCTGTGCTATCAATCAAGGGCCATCCAGGTTTGAGAATCCGGTTTATGCCTCGTCTCCCGGATGGGTTCAAGACAAGATCAGCAAAGGCTTAATCTCTGAAGAGATGACTATCGATCAGTGTCGCTTGTCCTGGGCTGGACGGGACGTTTCCAAATGGTAAGCAGTGATTCGAGGGGCTGGCAGTTATGGCGCGTTATGAATGGGGATCGCTGGGTTTACCTCCACGTCAAGGGTGGTGTATAGTTGACCTGATAAGCGAGTATAGACGGTATTAAATATTCAAGGTTAGATATTCAAGATTAGAGGTTTATAAGATAAATGAGAGAGAGGTACTGTCTTACCGGTCGGCCAATCATAGGACGTTCGCCCTTCCTCTCCCCTGGCGGGCCATTTCCCCAAATCCTGCTTTGCGGAAGGTGGTGAAATGATTGGTATCGTTCAGCGGGTTGAACAAATTAGCTATTTTGTTCACCCTGATGAACATGCTTTAGCTCTTATCCTAAAAATGTAATAAAGACGGTTAGTTAGACTATTCCTCAAACATACCTCAAAGGTTTATAAAGACCAGTACAGCAAGAGGAGGAATAAAGACTATCAATATTTGGCCTCTTTAATCCATTGATATTTAAGGAGATTCTTTATTGTTATAAAATATGTCTATTAATAAAACCTAATGGACATTCTATCCCTGGTCTTGGTTTCCTCTCTGCCGGGTCCTACCCCACCCGTTTCGATTCCTGCTTCTAAAAATTTTCCAAAGGCGGCTGTCTTCCTCTTTATCTCTTCATGTCCGAGAAACACCAAAGGATCCCAAGAAGTGATAATCGGGTGTCGCTTTAATTTTTCTATCCTTCCTTAACCGCCCCAAGCCGAAAGTAACAGCACTGTTACTTTTTCCATCGAATTCACCGCGCTTCAGCTTCGTTTCTGGTTTTAAACGGTACGATTCAAGGGTGGTCGTTTAATTCCGGTCTCCCTGGTCGGAAGGTTAAACCGGTTGAACTTTCTATTTAAACATGATCACAAATGAAATTAATAGGATTATAGCTATCATGAATGTCTTGAGGCTAACGGAAACGGAAACCATCAAGAGAAGATCGGTCAGGATGGACCTCCCAAACCCGAAAGTGCGATCGCACTTTTTCCATAGAACTTGCCACAGCCGGAAAAGAAAGTACAAGCGATTGTACTTTCTCTATCGAATTCACCACAACAGGACGGGTGTCGAAAAAAGTGCTTGACAAATTATTTGGGTTATGGTATGAGAAAGATATTACAAAAGTAGGTATAAAGTTAATGGAGAAACATAATGCCTAACCGCGTGACCATTTACTTTGAAGACGAAGAACTTTTGGATAAGGTAAAAGCCTATTCGGAATTTTATAAAAAATCCTTCTCGGCGGGAACGAGTGAACTTCTGTCAACAGGAATTGAGCTTTTTGATGAGGAATTTCAGCCCCCTATCACGATCCTTGAAGAATTGAGAAAACTTCAAGAAACGGTTGAAAGGGACCGGAGAGAGATAAAAACGATTTCTCATCTCCTTGGCCTTCTACGTGAAATTCTGGTGGACGGTAAAGATAGGTTTGCAGATCTTGAGAAAAAACTCCTAACCTCTGGAACGTCCGTAGTTTCGAACCAATTGTTTTCGATTCTATACTTCCTAAAACAAAATAAAGGCAACGCCCTTAAGAAGAAAGTCCAGTTGGGAAAGAAAGGGGGTAATTAATAGAGGTTTTTAAAGAAAAATAAAGGGCCTCAGTGGCTGGCACCAACTGAGACCCGGTTTGATGGTAGGGCAGTATAAGCTTCCTCCATCCTTATGGCATATTATACCTTACAATATGCCATTGTCAAGAAAAATATTTTCTAAGGATTGGGGAAGCCTGTTTTGGCTTCCCTTTTTTATTTGAAAGGTAAGAGACTAAAAAAAGGAGGAAATGAATATGGAAAGAACCAAAAGAGAACCATTTCGGACCTCGGATTTATACCTGGGTGCTGCTCTTGCGGCGGAGGGGTTTAAACTACTGGGACTCGAACCTGATCCACAAAATCATCACCGGAAAAATTTTCTGTTTGAAGATGGACCAGGCCTGAGAAAAATTGTGGCTAAATTTTTGGGCAACAATCTTTCGCAAAACGTGAGATCCTACCTTACGTCTTGGAGAGAGCTAAGAAGGCAAATCAACTATTAAAAAAAGGAGGTAAATATGAAAATGAAAATTGAAGGCGAAGCGACATCCAATCCTCAACAAAACTCCAACCTACCTAAAAACCAATTTGATATTGAAGAAAAAAAGCGACCCGAGGAGCTTTTACTAAAGTTGCTAATCCGGCTCAAAGATTTCAATACGATTCTTAGGGGGGCCGTAGATTCTTGGAACTATGCCGGAGAAAATAAGGCTAAATGGTTTCTTTGGTACGCGGAACCCTACCTAATTTTATTCATCCAAAATAACGTGGCTGTTTGGAATGAATGGGCTAAGAAACCGGATAAGTCGCTTATTGAGATATTGGAAGAGGATAGATACAAGACCTTACTTGAAGATTACGAGAGGTGCGTTACCGATGGCAAGAAGATGGCGCAATCGATGGTCCTTGCACTTGAGGCGTTTAGTGATGCCCTTAAGTCTGGGGGGTTGTCTAAAGAGGATGTGGATTCGCACTCGTCCAAACTGGGTCAGGTCGGCAAACAATCTCCAGAGGCTTATCAATTATCAATTGACCTGATTAACAGGTTCCCAGAGAAGTTCAAAGAGAGCCTAAACGAAGTATTGATTTGCGAACGACAATATCTAAATAGGCTTAATTTGCAAGACCATCTTAAGGTAATGAACCGGTGGGCGGGGAAGGAATATCTTAATCAAATAATGAAGCAAGCAGACATCTATGATCGGAAGTGTGGGACTCGGGGATTCTGGGATTCAGGAAGGCCACATGAGTATACGGGTTATATTTATGAGGAATTTTTTAAACTGTTGGATCGACACGACCGAGATAAGGGAAAATTTGAACACCTCCTGGCAAAAGTCCTTAGACTGGTACGTCCCGGTTACAAAAAAAACGACAGATTAAGAATTAAAAAATCCAGTGCCAAAATTGAGCAGTTTGCGAAGCCAGGGCTTGAACATCCATCGGCAGGCGATGACGACTTAAGCAACTATATTGGCGAGGGATCTGACGGGAGCCCGGACAACTTTGAGCATGTTGAGTCCTTGACGGAAGACGACATTTTGGGTTCAATCGGACAGAAACAACGCGATTCAACGTTGACGTTAGATGACATATTCGCCTTAGACAAAACAAAGGATTTCTTAAAACACTTGATTTATCTTCCCGACTGCAAGTTAACGATCAAAGAGCAACAAGTCCTTTTTTACCGAATGAGGGGGGATGAATACAAGAAAATAGCTCAAAAAATAAAAATAAAAGCCCCTACAGTGAAGATGTTGGGGTGGCGGGGCCTTGAAAAACTTAAGGCCTATGCAAAGCAGAATAATGACGAGCTCCTTGAGTCTATTCTTTTTTAGTTACGGGTGGTTATGTTTAGTTTTGTCACTTTTTGTGCCGGACACTCCTTAATAGGGTAGGTAGATTAGATTGGTGAGGAGCGAATAAATGGCCCTATTGGTGGACGAAGCGTTGCACTATTCTAAACTTGGATTTTCCGTCATCCCCGTAAAACCGGATAAGAAGCCCCATATAAAATGGGAATCTTTTCAGGATACACGAGCAACGGAGGAAAAAATTAAAGAATGGTGGACTCGTTGGCCTCGCGCCATGATCGGGATTGTGACGGGCGCAATATCGGGGGTGGTGGTCATTGATGTTGACGATCCCATCGGCGGTATGGATGCCATTTCAAAATACCTGACAAAGTCTAAGGTCCCAACAGTTAAAACTCCTCGCGGTGGATACCATCTCTACTTTAAGGCCCCCGAGAGACCTATTCCCAATAATGCAGGGGCAATACCAGGATGCGACTTTCGAGGGGAAGGTGGCTATGTGATAGCTCCTCCATCTCAAAATGGTACTGGTGGAGCCTACGCATGGCTTGAAGGGTTAAGCATTGGAGAGGTTGAGCCCGCTGACCTGCCAAGCTCTTATATATCTTTTGCATTTAAAGAGTATGAGAAGAAGTTTGACGGAGACCACGCAAGACCACACGAAACCACAAATAACCACAAGATGTTTATTGAAGGTCGAAGGGATGAGGACCTTTTTCACACTGCTAACCTTCTTGCGAAGGGAGGAGGAAGGCCAGAAGTAATATCTCAAGTTATTGAAAGGCTTGCGTTATCTTGCGAACCTCCTTTTCCACTTCCCGAAGTTCAAGAAAAAATCAAATCGGCTTTGAAGCGGTCTGAGGTTAGAGAAAGAAATCTTGCTCAGGAGATCCGTGAGTGGGTGTTAACCACACAAGACCACTTCAAAACCACAGAAGGCCACAAAGAGCTACAGTTAACCACAAGCCGTGAGTATAAAACTTTTGTAATGGTTCTTTTACGAATGTGTGAGGAGGGTCTTATTCAGAAAGATGGAAATAAGCGTGGATGTTATCGTGTCGTGGATACCGGATGTGAAGAAATCGACTGGTTGAATGCTGGGGATGCTACATTCCAGATCCATTGGCCTTTTGGCATCGAAGGATATGTCTTAACCCTACCCAAAAACGTGATTGTCATTGCCGGTGCTCCTAATGCCGGGAAGACCGCTTTTCTCTTAAACACGGTCGAACTGAATATGAAAACTCAGAAGGTCTATTATTTTACTTCTGAGATGGGAGAGATCGAGTTGAAGAAGAGGCTTTCAAAATTTGACCTTCCATTGAAGCAATGGTCTTTCGTTGCCAAAGAGCGAACTTCCAATTTTTCTGACGTAATCCGACCGGATGATATCAACATGATAGATTTTCTGGAAGTGTACGATGAATTCTATAAGATCGGCCTCTATATCAAAGAGATCTATGACAAGTTGCAGAAAGGCATTGCGATAATTGCGATTCAAAAGAATTTAAATACTGATTATGGCCTTGGAGGAATGAGAGGCCTTGAGAAGGCACGCCTTTACCTGGCAATGGAAGCAGGAAAAATCAAGATCGTGAAAGCTAAGAATTGGGCCACGGAAAGAAACCCAAACGGTATGCAATTGGAATTTAAGCTCAGGGACGGATGTAAATTTATCAAAACCGCAGACTGGCAAAAAACTTCTTAGAAAATTGGAGGGCTTGATGGCACATAACGGAGACTTACAGGAGGATCGAAAACGTGTGGTCGAGGCATTGATGGAGATCGAAGAACTGGAGAACTATTTGGAAGGTGAAATCCTACCAGAGAACCCCTTAAGTCTGCAGAAGAAATTTAAAGAGATAATAGGGCGACTTGGCAGAATTAAGATGGCTTACGGGAAGATTTTGTTGATACTGGAAACCGTCAGGGATGCCTACCCGCCAAAGCATCAAGCAAACCTGAGAGATAAAATGGAACTCGCCAAAAATGGATATGTCGGTACAGATAAAGGGATTGAGATGGTTGAGAAAATGGCGAGAACCTTAATTCTTGCACCGACAACTTTCTTTAAAAAAGCTATGGAGAACCACGGATAAATTAGAAGGAGGTTTGTAAATGACCTTAAAAGTTCTGCGATGGAATGGGTTAGGTATTAAGCCAGATCAGATCCAGTCTGATTTAGAAACGGCCATTAGTGCCCTACAACCGGTTGGCAAAATTAAGTGGCAGTTTGAGACCACAGGGTACTATCTCTGGTGCTTTTTAAGTGTAGACGGGGAGATCACAGAAGTTCATATTCCAGGAGAAGAGATGATTGAGAAAGAGGTTAAGCGGGCCGGAAATAGTGGCCGGGTTTACGTTCCTCGTAGGTGGCTGGGAAAGCGTGTCAAAATCATCCGCATCGACTGACAAGAGTTTTTATGATCTTTTTAAAAAGTACCGCATTACTATAAATAATTTTAGGACAAGGAGGTTTGACATGGTAGAGAGAGTGCAAGAAGAGCTTGACGCGAGGGTTAAAGTGTCAAAAGCCGTCGACTATGTGGGTACAACTATAGGCATGATCAGAGCTATACTTGGTCGCGGTCCCTACGAAGGCTGCAAAGTGAATGCCTATCACCTTCCGGTAAACTCCGGGTTCGACATTATTTTGGAAGGGATCACTGCCTTAAAAAAAGAGTATGGGTATCTGAATTCAGTGTTCGAGTCAATTGCACCATTTTATCCCGAATCAAACAGAAAAAATATTAATGTAAAGCTTACTGCAACCCATGCGGCGATAGAGGCTTTGCAAGAATATGAAGCGATCTTATCGAACATCAAAACAAGCCTTAATGAGCTCCCGATGAGGTTTTTCGATTAGAAAGGTGCTGCAAATCGGGTTGTTTTCTTTTTGTTAAACATTTTTATTGGGAGGAATGTACATGATTAAACTTAGAGTTCCAATCGGTAAATCTGAGACGGGTCTTTTCGAATACCATGAATGGGAAAAGGAGTGGATTCCACTTCAGACCATTTCTGACTATTTAAAACCCGAATTAGATGGCGCTCAGATCAATCGTGTGATTTGGAATGGCCGATCCATCCCCGAATTTCCATACCGTGATCTTAGTCCTTGCGAAAACAATGAAATTTTCAATCAATTTATCCCCAGGGATGAAGATGAATTAATTATTATTCCCGGATTTCAAATACCCATTGCAGCCGGAATGATTTATGGGATAGCGATTGGTGGGACAGTATATGGGGTTTCATCGGCCGTTTTATCCACAATCGCTACATGTGCTGTATCCTATCTCATCAGCACCCTCATCTCTTACCTAACGGCTCCCGCCAAACCCAAAGGACAAGGCCAATCCTCCGCAACATCTTATGGTTGGGAAGGAATTCAAAATAGTTATGGGCCGGGTGATCCTAAACCGGTCGCCTTTGGGCCGCACAAAGCTTGCTGCCGCGCCTACGGAGGGAACGAATGAGCTTTTATGCGGGATTGATTCTGAGGGGGTTGATAGGTGTCATCAGCGACAGGATGATTTGGAATGCTGCAACGGATGAACGCGACGTTTCTCACCCCCGAATGGCCAAGATTAACGAACACACGTTTTTATCCCTGCGGGAGATATGATCTTCGCCAACCTTGCCTATTACGGCCTAAGAGACATTTTAGGAGAGTGTCCAGTTGATTTGGAGAAGATAAGGGAATATGAAAGTATTTTTTTAAAACAGGTTGCGAGTCGTTATCCTGAAGAGAAATCGAGGGTTGTTAAGTGGTTTTCTGACAACGGCATCGATACTGCGTATGAGCGATTCGATTCCCTGATTACGGGTGTTTCTTCTACCGGAACGCCCTACATAATCAACCTGGGGGATGAAAAACAGTTCACTTTTGAGGTCTTCACGAGGCCCTTCACTGTCCTGAACATCGGGGCCGAATCCGACATGGTGGAAAAAAAAATTAATAGATCAATGTCACAATTCATGTCGGCAGTGGCCAAAAAATCCCCAACTGGGCAGAGATCCTTACTCAGGAGATTCCTGCCGGCGGTGCTTGCTTTCGTTTCGAAGAAGCAAGAGTCTGTATCGCTCGAAGGGGATCTCCTCTTGATTGAGAAGGGCGGAAGCGAAATTTACTTCGATGTAACAAATCAATATTGTAAGGTTCAAAAGGAAGATTGGGGATTTGGAGGCTGAAGGAAATAGGAGATTATCTTTTTGAAAGTGGTGCTGTGATTGAACTTTTCATTAGTACCTTGCAGACAATGATCAATAACCCACCTGTAATGGATTTTGTCCCAAGGGTGGAGATTGGCACTCGAACTCCAGGAGAAGAAGATTCGGGGTTACAACGATATGACGAGGGAGAATGAGACGACAGAAATAAGTATAGTTTTTAAGAAGGCCGAGTGAGGATGGTTGCAGCATGATTGGAGATTTTGTATACGGAAATACTACCCTTGGTGGTTTGCTGGTTCCCGCAGCGATCAGGGGAGTAGCTGTTTCTGTTCAGGTTGTCCAGTTATCCGAAGCCCTTGGGCAAGAAGCGTTTATAGGGGAAGGGGTTTTCTCCCAGGTTCTTCAATTATCTGAGGGGCTTGCGAAAGAATCCTTTATAGGAGTAGTGGTTTCCTCCCAACCCGATCAGTCTTCGGAAGGGTTGGGGTTTATTATTGCTCAACCAGTGCCAGTACCAATACCAGTTTATCAGTGGGTTGGTGGCCATCGTGGATCTGTCCAAACTCAGCTTCCACGGAAACAAAAAATATGGGGAGAGGCCAAATCCTCGAATCGGCCCCAAGAGGTCTATGCTGTCGGGAGGGTTATTCTTTTGGCAGAACGAAGGAGACGCAGGGAAGAAGATGAATTCATTTTATATTTAATGTTTGCATAGGAGGAAAAATGTCAAAGGAAGATCGGATTGAAGAGTTGGAAGGCAAAATTACAGAATTGGAAGCTGAGATTAATTATTTTTTAAGGCCCTTACTAATAGAGACCTGTAACGGGTTATTTAAACCTTCTCCACAGTACGCATATTCAACCCCCCCAGGAATTATGGTGTGGTTAAAGAAGAGTTTCCGCCTTGAAAAAGATAAGGTCCGGAAAAGATATTTAGTTGGATTGTTCGAGCGACTCAAACAGGAGATTAAAATGGATCTATCTGCTGTAGGGGAACTTGAGGTTAAACCAGAGCCTGATTTGTCTGGCATTTTTGAAAGGTAACAAGTGAACCCTTGGGCCTTCTTGCAGTGCCCTTATAAGGACGAGAGAACCTCCTCGTCCGGGTGACCATGAGGTTCCTTAATAGAACCCCCGGGAACCTCGTGGTCCATTTTTTTGGGAGAGGGGTGACAATATCCTCAAACGAAGGAGCTGTGTATGAAGATATTTGATGATGCGGAAAAGGAAATCAATCTTTCACAACGCTTCAGTATTCAATTTAGTTCTTCCGAAGAAGCCTCTATTATGGTGAAAGCTATTTTAGATGCTTATCCAGAAAAATTTTGTGTACACCTCGGAAGAGATTTTTCTTTTGGCAAAGAGTCTTTGGTAAACTTGAAGGTAAGCAAAACACACAACCAAAATATCAAATAAGCGAGGACCAAACATTATGTCACTTATCGACAGAGTGCGGGAATGGTGGATAATTAATTGGCTCAGGAAACCACCCCAAGAACTACCGAAACCCCAGCTACCGGAATTGTTCCAAATCCGCGAGGCTTCCTTTATCGATCATTTTGCTGAACGGAATTCAGACACAAACACTATCGGACGACATGATAAAATTCTTCAGGCAGTGAGTGACGCCAAGGCGGGGATTGCCCCTTGGGGAAAAGATACGTAGAGAAAGGATAGAGTGAATGATTGGAGTCGTTAAGTGGTTCGATAATCGTAAGGGATACGGATTTTTGATCCGTGAAGATGGCCGTGATGTCTATTGCCACGCCTCCGATGTAGAATTGCCTGGATTTGAGAAGGATCTTAAGACGGGGGATCGTGTTGAGTTCGACATCGTGCAGGTGCCAAAAGGGGCGAAAGCAATCCAAGTAAAACGTGTTAAGGAGTAAATTGTTATAACATGGGTGGAACGATTTCCTTGACATCCCCTGTTTCATTTCATAGAATCCCTGACGAGGGGATGACTATGAAAGGCGGAATTTATACAAAGGAGAAATGTCCAATCTGTAAAGGAAGGTTTATCGATATTGGGAATGAGCTTACCTGCCCAGCCCACCAGACCAGGCCCCGAAGGGTCTACGTTCAAATTTACTCAAGACTGCTTCACAAACCTATCAACATTTGTAGTGACTCAAGGAATATCCCTTTTTCTTCTTACGAACAGGCTCGTAGAATCTTAACCGTACTTCGAGCAGAGATTGACAAGAGCGGTGACTTTGATCCTACTCGTTATGTCGCTCAAAGTCTTAAGCCTCTACGATTTTCTAACTGGTCTAAGGCATGGATTGAAAAAAAAGAAGTTGAGGTTCAAAAGAATCTCCGTGCGCCAGCTTATTTAAAATCTCTCAGGGTATACCTGTATAAGTTCCAATTTTTCTTTCGTGATATCGATATCCGAGACATTACGACAAAAATGGTGAACGATTTCTACCTATCCCTCAGCGGTTCGCCTAAGTACATAAAAAATATTTTGGATGCTCTTAAAAAGATGCTTGCGGATGCCTTTGCCTGGGGGGATATTCAACAGATATCCAAATTTCCAAAGATCGATATTCCCGATCCCGACATTCGAACGATTGATCTTGACCAACAGGATACCGTGATCAATGCTATTCAAGATCGTATGGATCGCGCCTACATCCTCTTTACTGCAAGAGAAATGGTTAGACCTTCGGAAACCAGAGCTCTGTTTTGGGAGGATCTTGACTTCAGGCATGATCGGGTGACTATTAGACGGCATTTCTCCCTGAATCAGCTTAGACCTACCACAAAGGCCCGGCAGATTAAGGTCCTACCCCTGGATACGGAGGTAAGAGAATCTCTCCTGGCTCTCCCTCGGCATATCACTTCTCCTTTTATCTTTCAGAAGAAAGGAAGGCCATTCTCTGAATCCTGGGCGCGCAAGTTATGGGGCAGAATAACAAAGCAGATGGGAATAAACATCTCTCTGTATCAAGGAACACGCCATTCATCTGCAACGGAAGCGGCTGACCGGGTAGGGGTGGATGCGACACAACAATTCTTGCATCATACGAATCGAAGGATTACCGAAAGATACGTACAAGGGAATCCAGAGAGACTAAGGAAGGTACTTAGAAAGCCCGGATAGAGTATGGATAGTCTCTTTCATTCTCCATAATCCATGACTTTACTGGTTAAACATGGCGGAGAGGGTGGGATTCGAACCCACGTCCCGAGATCATCGGGAACCGCTTTTCGAGAGCGGCGCCTTAAGCCAACTCGGCAACCTCTCCTCTTCAATACAGTTATGAGTTTTTAGTT
>Ga0315284_10014563_pt1 | contig 11206 bp, 8 predicted proteins | sample YL17G09_16_MG_FD_203696 | JGI IMG/M metagenome (GOLD analysis project Ga0315284, IMG submission 203696) | Sediment microbial communities from Yellowstone Lake, YNP, Wyoming, USA - YL17G09_16 | ecosystem: Environmental > Aquatic > Freshwater > Lake > Sediment | place: USA: Wyoming | collected...
CCTGGTCCACGGACTTCGATCTCTACCTGGCCCCCATTGACGGCTCCCAGCCGCCGAAGTGCCTGACGGAGGAGAACGAGGCGTGGGACACTCAACCGGTCCTCTCGCCCGACGGCAAGACGCTCGCGTACCTGGCGATGTCCCGGCCGGGATATGAGGCCGATCAGTTCCGCATCGTGCTGCGGGACTGGCCGGATGGTCCCAAACGCATGTTGACGGACGGCTGGGACCGCAGCGTTTCGTTCATCCATTGGTCAAGCGACGGCAAGAGCCTCTATGCCGTCGCGGCCGATACTGGGCAGGAGTCCCTGTTCGCCATCGACGTCAAGAGCGGCAACGTGCGCACCATCGTCAAGGAGGGGACGGTGCATGCCTTTGACGTGGCGGACGGTCGCATTATCTACAGCCTCAGCCACCTGCGCTCGCCGGCGGAGTTATACTGCGTCCAGTCAGACGGCGCGAATGCGAAACAGTTGACGGACATCAACAAGGACAAAGTGGCCGCCGCCCGGATGGGCGAGTGCGAGCAGTTCGCGTTCCACGGGTGGAATGAGGAGACCGTGTATGTCTACGTGGTCAAGCCCGTGGACTTCGATCCGGGCAGGAAGTACCCCGTGGCGTTCCTGATTCACGGCGGGCCGCAGGGCTCGTTCGGCAACGTCTTCCACTACCGCTGGAATCCGCAGGCCTATGCCGGGGCGGGCTACGCCGTCGTGATGGTGGACTTCCACGGCTCGACGGGATACGGGCAGGCGTTCTGCGACTCCATCCGCGGCGACTGGGGCGGCAAGCCGCTCGTGGACCTGCAGGAAGGTCTGGCCGCCGCCCTCGAACGCTATCCCTGGATGGACGGCGACCGCGTCGGGGCGCTGGGCGCCTCCTTCGGCGGCTACATGATCAACTGGATCGCCGGCCAATGGCCCGATCGTTTCCGCTGCCTGGTCAATCACGACGGCAACCTCGACGAGCGAATGGCGTACTTCGATACCGAAGAGCTGTGGTTCCCGGAATGGGACCATCACGGGACGCCTTGGGACAACCCGAGCGGCTATGAAGAGCAGAATCCGCTCCGGTTCGTTGGAAGTTGGAAGGCGCCGATGCTGGTCATCCACGGCGGGCAGGATTTCCGCGTTCCGTTGACGCAGGGCCTGGGGACATTCAACGCCCTTCAGCGTCGCGGCATTCCCAGCAAGCTGCTCTATTTCCCGGAGGAGAATCATTGGGTCCTCAAGCCGCACAACTCGATCCTCTGGCATGAGACGGTCCTCGGCTGGCTGGACCAATGGCTCAAGAAATAGCCGCCCTGATTTCTGCGGCATGCCGCGAAAACTTACGGTAATCGGCATCATCTTCCGGTTCGCCTTTGACCGTCGGCGAACGTGGCGGTACAATGCCGCTCTATCTCTGACGAAGGTCAAAATACAGGAATCGGATCGATTCCGCGTTTTGGGCATATTGGTAAGGTAGGGCGCTCTGGTGGCGGTAAAAGGGAATCACAAGAAGACAGGCGACAGGCCGGGCTCGAACGGCGAATCGAGCGTGACAGCCGGGGCGGGCACGGCGCGCAACGGCGCCGCTCCCATCCACGCGAAAGCGAGCGGCCCGTCACCGGTCCTTCGCAGCATGCCGCAGTCTCTGGCGGCGGAGGCCGCCGTGCTCGGCTCGATGATCGTGGATCCGCGGTGCATCGGCGAGGTCATCGAGTTGCTGGGCCGCGACGCATTTTACCACGCCGAACATCAACTGATCTTTGACGCGATCATTGCCCTGTTTGAGAAGAACCGCGGGGTGGGAATCGACGGGTTCCTCGTGCGCGATGAGCTTGAACGGCGCGACCACATGACGGGGATCGGCGGCTGGGAGTACCTGCAGCGGGTCATCGAGACGGTCCCGTCGTCCGCCAACGTCGTGTACTACGCCGAGATCGTCCGGGAAAAGATGATGTTGCGGGAAACCATCTCGGCGGCGACGGACATCCTCAACTCCGTGTACGACGAGACAGGCGACGCGAGCGAGAAGCTCGATGAGGCTGAGCGACGCATCTTCGCCGTGGCAGACAAACGAATCACCAACTCGGCAGAGCCCTTGAAGGACCTGGTCATGCGGGCCTACGAGTTGATCGAAAAACGCGAGGGGACGCACGTCACCGGTCTGCCGACGGGCTACTACGAGCTGGATGACCTGACCTGCGGCCTGCAGCGCGGCGAGATGATCATCATCGCCGGCAGGCCGAGCATGGGCAAAACGGCCCTGGCTCTGAATATCGCCGAGCATATCGGCGTCGTCGAAAAGATCCCGCTGGCGATTTTCTCGTTGGAAATGGGCCGCCAGCAGTTGGCCGAGCGGTTCCTGTGCAGCTACAGCGGCGTGGACTCCCAGCTCGTCCGCAAGGGGATGCTCAGCACGGAGCACTATCAAAAGCTCGTGGAGGCCTGCGGGATCGTCTCGGAGGCCCCGATCTACATCGACGACACGTCGGCCCTGACGCCGCTGGAACTGCGGGCCAAGGCCCGGCGGCTCAAGAGCACGTACAACATCGAGGCCATCGTCGTTGACTATCTCCAGTTGATGGGCCTGGGGATGGGCAAGATCGAGTCTCGCCAGCAGGAGATCACCGCGATCTCGCGGTACTTGAAATCGCTGGCGCGGGAGCTCAATGTCCCCGTGGTCGTGCTCAGCCAGCTCAACCGCGCCTCGGAAGGCCGGGAGGGCCATCGCCCGCGCATGAGCGACCTGCGCGAAAGCGGAAGCATCGAGCAGGATGCGGACGTGGTGATGCTGTTGCACCGGGAGGATTACTACCATCACGGCGAGCCCGACTACCAAGTGGATAATACGGCGGAAGTGATCATCGCCAAGCAGCGCAACGGCCCGACGGGTGACGTCAAACTGACGTTTCGAGAGAAATGCACGCGATTCGAAAACCTGGCACAGGTACAGCAGGAAGCAGTACCTTTCTAATTGAAAATTGATAATGGATGATTGACAGTGGATATGCAGGACGCGGTTCTCATTCTCGTATCGTTTAGCCTCATTGGGTGTCTGACTCCATGTATTGCGGCCGATGCCGGGGATCCAAATCATCAATCATCCATCATCAATCGTCCATCCACAGAGATCATCAAGTCCATCGAGTTCATGGGCAACCGCAAGTTCAAGGATCATGTCCTGCGGGAACGGCTCGGATTCGAGCTGGGCGACCGCTTGGACCCATTCCTGGCCGAAGGCGGGCGGGCCACGATCTCCGAGGTCTACCGCAAGATCGGCTATCCGTTCATAAAGGTCTCGCTCGATAAGGATCGCATGGCCGACGGCCACTTGCTGTACACCATCGACGAGGGGCCCCGCGTGCAGATCGACGAGATCGACTTCGTCGGCAACGACTCGTTCGGCGCCGGGACGCTCAAGCAGGTCGTCAAGACGAAGCAGAAGAAGTGGCTTTTGTGGCCGTGCTACTTTACCGAGGATGCCATCGACGAGGACCTGGACCGGCTCCGGGAATTCTACTACAACCACGGCTTTCTCGATTACCACATCTCCGCGGAAAAGGAGTTCGCCATCGACGGCAGCGGGGTGCGCCTGGTCTTCACGATTGATGAAGGCCCGGTCTACCACGTCGGGGAGATCCGCTTCGCCGGGAGCGTGCGGTATACCCGGGAGCAGTTGCGCGAGCGGATCGAGCTGCGCGAGGGGCAGGTCTACCTCAAGCCCGTGGCCCAGCGCGACGCCAAGGCCGTCTCTCAACTGTATCGCGAGCAGGGCTTCGTGGACGCCGACGTCAGGCAGACTCCGCGTTTTACGACGCGGGAGGGGGACAACCTGGTCGTCGTGGAATTCGAGATCGCGGAGGGCAAGCAGTTCCGTATCGGCCGGATCGAGGTGACGGGCAACGAGACGACACAGGACAAAGCGGCCCGGCGGGTGCTCGACGAGTACCACTTCACGCCGAGCGAGCTGTACAACGCCAAAATGGCGCCCAAGGAAGGCAGCGGCTTGCTCGAGAAGTACGTGCAGCGCGCCGTCGCCGCCCAGGAGGTGATGATCCGGCCCGTGACGCCGCCCGACGGAGATCCCAACCGAAAGGACGTCCGCGTGAATATGGAGGAGGGCATGACGGGCGTGATTATTCCGGGCGTCGGCTTCAGCACCGATCACGGCGTGGTCGGCCGGCTCACCTTCCGGCAGCAGAACTTCGACATCATGGACTGGCCCGAGGACGTGGGCGAGTGGCTCTCCATGAAGGCGTTCCGCGGGGCCGGCCAGACGTTCAGCATCGTCCTCGAGCCAGGAACGAGGTACAGCCAGTACGGCGCCGATTTCGTGGACCCATACTGGCGCGACAGGCCGGTCGAGCTCGATGTCGGCGGTCGAAGCTGGGAGCGCTTCCGCGAAAGTTACGACGAGAAGCGGCTCAAGGGCACCGTGGGATTCGAGCAGCGCCTGGAGAACTACTGGCGGCGGAGCATCGGCTTTCGGGTGGAGAACGTGGGGGTCAAGGAGTTGGACTACGATGCGCCGATGGAGATTCGGGAGTTCGCGGGCGATACGCAGCTCTTTGGCGCTCGATTTGGGCTTGGCCGATCCGCCGTGGACGACCTGTACAACCCTTCGCAGGGCCACAGGTTCAATATAGGGTACGAGCAGGTCACCGGCGATGACGCGTTCGGCCTGCTGGAAGGCTCGTATGTCCACTACTTTACGCTCTACACGGACGTCTTGGATCGGAAGACCGTGCTGTCCTCGAAGATTCTGGCCGGCACAGTCGTCGGGGACGCCCCGCCGTTCGAGAAGTTCTACGCGGGCGGCTCGGGCCGGTACGGGCTGCGGGGCTTCGAGTACCGCGGCATCAGCCCCCGCGGGTTGCAGACCAATGTCCCTCCCGCTTACGCCGAGCGCAAAGATCCTATCGGCAGCGATTGGATCTTCCTGGCGAACGCCGAGATCGTGTTCCCTCTCGTGGGCGAGAACTTCGGGGCCCTGCTCTTCGTGGACAGCGGCACCGTGGAAACGGGCAACTATCGCCTGTCCATCGGCGCCGGTATCCAGATCCTGATCCCGCAGCTTTTTGGGAACGTCCCGATGCGGTTTGAGATCTCCTCGCCCCTGCTCAGGGATGAGGACGATGAGACCCAGATCTTCAGCTTCTCTCAGCCGGGGATGTTCTAAGGGTCGCGAGGTCCCACAAACAACGGAAATGCAGATAGGATAGAACCGGAGTTTTGTGAAATGGAGATGGGGCGCAAGACTCCACATAGAAGAAAGGGTTCGCTATGAGTATCAGGGCAAAGACGATGGGGATTCTCCTGTGCGTGGTGGCTTTGTTTGCGACGTTCCAGTACGGCTATGCGGCCCCCGAGTCCGCGCCTGCGACCTCGAAGATCGGCATCGTGAGCATCCGAACCGTGTTCAATACGTCCAAGCGGCAGGCCCAGTACCGGTCCCAGGTCCTCCAGGCCCAAAGCCGGGCCAGGGCCCAGTTGGATGACATGGCCAAGGAGACCGACGCGGAGGAAGCCGGACTCAAGGCCCTCAGGGAGGGCACGGCCGATTACCTCAAGCAACTCCAGACGATCCTCAAGAGACGCGCCGATCTGGACGGCCAGCGCGAGTACCTCAAGCAGCAGCGATCACTGGAGGACAAGGGCTGGATGGAGGCCCTGTACCAGGAGACCCTGAAGATCGTTCAGGCGGTCGCGAAGGAGAAAGGCCTGAGCCTCGTGTTCGAGCGGACCGAGCCGGAGTTTCCGGTTTCGAGCGAAGAGCTGATGATGATGTTCAGCACGCACAAGGTGCTCTACGCCGAGGGGTGCGTGGATCTGACTCAGGAAGTGGCCGCCCGGCTGGATGCCGCGGGCAGCGCACCGCCTCAAAAGTAACCCTTTGCCGAATGCAGATCAGGCTCAGATGCCTGGGACCCGATAGAGGACCTCTTTCGAGATGACGATGGGAATGACGGTTCGAGAACTGGCCCAACGGCTTGACGCGCGACTGATCGGCGGGCCTGGGGACGGCGACAGGGAAGTAGGCGCGGTCATGCCGGCCGATGTCGCCGGCGTGGGCGATGTGACCTTCGTGACCGAGGTGAAGTACGAGGCCGCTGCGCTCAAATCCGGGGCCGCTGCGGCGATCGTCGGGCGGCCGATAGAGGGCTTGGCCAAGCCGCAACTGCTGGTGCAGGATGTCAATGTGGCCCTGATTCAGGCCCTTACCCAGTTCGCCCCGAAACAAAAGCCCCCCGTGCAGGGAGTGGATCCCTCCGCACGCCTGGGAGAGAAGGTACGTCTGGGTCAGGGTGTCAGTATCGGGCCCCACGCGGTCATCGATGACGGCGTGCAGATCGGCCCGAACACGGTCATCGCCGCCGGGTGCAGGATCGGCGAGAACTCCGAGATCGGGGCGAATTGCCGCCTCGACGGCAACGTCGTGATCTACCACGGCTGCCGCTTGGGCAACCACGTGATCATCCAGGCCAATACCACGGTCGGCTCCGTCGGCTTCGGCTACGTCTTCCTCAAGGGCGCCCACGCCCTGATCCCCCACAACGGCGGCGTCGTCATCGAGGACTTCGTCGAGATCGGGGCCAACTGCTGCGTTGACAGGGCGAAATTTGGCAATACCATAATTGGGATGGGTACGAAGATCGACAACCTGGTGCAGATCGCGCACAACGTTGTCATCGGCAAGTGCTGCCTGATCGCGGCCCAGGCAGGGGTCGCCGGCAGTTGCCGCCTGGGCGATGGGGTCGTGCTCGCGGGGCAGGTCGGTTTGGCCGACAATATCGAGATCGGGGCCGGCACGATGGTTGGGGCGCAGGCAGGCGTCATGAGCAGTGTCGCGCCCGGACAAAAGCTGGCCTGGTCGCCAGCACTGGACGTTAGAGAGGCGGCCAGGACCGTTGCGCATGTGCTGCGCCTGCCCAAGTTGTCGCAACAGGTGAAGCAGTTGACTGCCAGGGTGGAAAAGCTTGAAGCTCCAAAAGACCATAAAGAGTGAGGGCAGGCTCAGCGGCACAGGATTGTTCGGAGGCGAGAAGAGCGGCGTCATATTCCGTCCCGCGCCGGAGGATGCGGGCATTGTTTTCGTGCGGACCGACGTGCCCGGGGCCGTCCGCATCCCGGCGATTGCCCCCAATGTTGCCGAGCGCAGCCGCCGCACGAGCATCAAAAAAGGCGACGTCAGCATCGAGACCGTAGAGCATTGCCTCGCGGCCATCCGGGCCCTGGAAATTGACAACATCATCGTGGAAGTGGAAGGACCCGAGCTGCCCGCCCCTGATTGCAGCAGCGCCGAGTACGTCAACGTTCTCAAGCAGGCCCAGATTGTCGAGCAGCAGAGCCCCCAGAAAGAGTTCGTGATCAAAAAGCCGATCAGCATCAGCGCCGGCGACGCGACGATTTATGCGCTGCCCTACGCCGACGGCGGCTTGAATATCACGTACGATCTGGATTACAGCGGCACGGCGATCGGCCGGCAAATCTACAGTTACCGCCTCACCCCGGAGAGCTTCGAGACGAACATGGCGCCGGCCCGCAGCTTCCTGCTCGAAGGCGAAGCCCGCCAGTTCCAGGCCCGGGGAATCGGCACCCACATCGGTCCGAAGGACATCCTCGTCATCGACTCGGACGGGCCGATCAAGAACACCTATCGCTTTCCCAACGAATGTGTCCGGCACAAGATCGTCGATCTGATCGGCGACCTGACGCTGGTCGGCCGGCCCATCGTCGGGCGGATCGTGGCCTACAAGAGCGGCCACGCGCTGAACCAGCAGCTCGTGCGCCGGCTCTACGAGACGGCCCAGCAGCAGGACCGCATCGAGAAGTTCGGGACCGACGCCGTGCTGGACATCCGGCGGATTCAGAAAATCCTGCCGCATCGCTATCCCTTCCTGCTCGTGGACAAGATCATCGAGGTGGAAGGGGACACGCGGATCAAGGGCATCAAGAACGTGACGTTCAACGAGGGCTTCTTCCAGGGCCATTTCCCCGGCACGCCGATCATGCCCGGCGTGCTGATCGTTGAAGCGATGTGTCAGGTCTCGGGACTGCTGTTTGCCCAGCGGCTCGAACATACCGGCAAGCTCGCTGTGCTGTTGAGCATGGACGGCGTGAAATTTCGCAAAGCCGTCGTGCCGGGCGACCAGTTGATCCTGACGGCCGAAACCGTCCGGCTCAGACGCAGGACCGCGCACTGCAAGTGCCAGGCGATGGTCGGCGACACCCTCGTGGCCGAGGCGGAGATCAAGTTCATGCTTCTCGACGATGAAGAGAAGCTGTGATATGAGGTTCTGCAAAATGGAGATTAGGCTTATGAGGTGCAGGAACCGATAACATGGCGACAGTACATTCCACGGCGATTCTGGGAAAGAACGTGCAGTTGGATGGGGATGTGGTCATCGGGCCTTACTGCGTGGTTGGGGACAATGTCTCTATCGGGGCGGGCACGATCCTGTACTCCCACGTCGTGATTGCCAACGGCGTGCGAATCGGGCAGGGCAATCACTTGTATCCGAATTGCGCGATCGGCTGCTGTCCCCAGGTCCTCGGCCTGACGCCGAACGCCGCGCTCGGCGGCTTGGTGATCGGCGACCGCAACATGATCCGCGAGAACGTGACGATCCATCCGAGCAGGCACGAAGGCGGCGCGACCCTGATCGGCAGCGATGTCCTCATGATGGTCGGGTCCCATGTCGGCCACGATTGCGCCGTCGGGGACCGGGTGGTCCTGAGCAACTACGTGCAGATCGCTGGACACGTGCAGATTGGCACGGGCGCCTGGTTCGCCGGCATGGCAGGAGCGCACCAGTTCGTCACGGTCGGGCGCTGGTCGTTCATTGCCGGTCTGGCCGGGATCACCCACGACGTGCCGCCGTTCCTGATCGCCAGCGGGCATTATCCGCAGAAAGTTCGCGGCGTGAACAAGCGCGGACTGCTCCGTGCGGGTTTGAACGGAGAGCAGCAGGCGCAGATCTACGAGGCCTATAGGACGCTCTACCGCCGGGGAAGCACCCTGCTGGCCAACGCGCGGGAGCTGGCCGAGCAGGACGGCCTCGATGAGAACGTGCGCGACATGATCGGTTCCATCGTCAACACTCACCGGCACAGGTTCGGCCGCTACCGGGAAAGCCTCAGAACGGAGTAGCAGACTGCTTATGAGTAATGGGAAGATACGGACGGCGATTGTGGGCGCCGGGAAAATGGGGGGGATCCACGCCAAGGTGTACAGCCAGTTGCCGGAGAGCGAGTTCGTCGCGGTGGTGGACCTGGATGCGAAGAAGGCCGCCGACTTGGCCGGCAAGTACGGCTGTCTCGCCTGCACGGACTGCGAGCAGATCCTCGACAAGGTGGACGCCGTGACCATCTCCACCCCGACGGTGACGCACATGAAGCTCGCGAAGATCTTCCTGCGGCACCGAATCCCCGTGCTGATCGAGAAGCCGCTGGCCTCGAGCGTGCGGGAGGGCCGCAAGATCGTCGCTCTCGCCCGGCGGTACGATACGGTCGTGGCCGTCGGTCATTCCGAGCGCTGCAACCCGGTGGTGCAGGCCATGAAACGATTGGAGATCGAGCCGAAATTCATCGAGGCCCATCGCGTCAGCCCCTACCCGTTCCGCTCGACCGACGTGGGGGTCGTTCTGGATATCATGATCCACGACATCGACATTGTGCTGTCCCTGGCGGCCAGCAAGGTCCGGCGGGTGGACGCCGTCGGCGTCAGCGTCATCGAAGGCGCCGAGGACATCTGCAACGCCAGGATCGTGTTCGACAACGGCTGCATCGCGAACCTGACGGCGTCGCGGCTGGCCCTCAAGACCGAGCGCCGCGTCCACGTCTTCTCCCGCCAGGCCTACCTCAGCGTCGATTACCTCAAGAAGAGCGGCATCATCGTCAAGACCGATCCGAACATCAACGTCGTCGAGTGGATCAAGCAGCAGCGGGAGAGCGGCGAGCTCGACTGGACGAGCGTCAACTGGCCGGACCTGTTGCACATCGAGCAGCTCCAGATCGACGATAAGGAGCCCGTCCGCCTGGAGCAGGAGGCGTTCCTCCGCGCCGTCCGGGACCGGTCCTTCACCCCGGAGGTCAGCGCCGAAGAGGGCCTAGCCGCCCTCAAGTGCGCCCAGAAGATCATCGCCTGCGTCAAGCGCCACAAATGGGACTGAACCAGTCGCCGCTTGGGTATTCCATATCGCCGGGTGGCAGCGGCAAGCGGAGTCCGCGGAGCTTGCCGATGGTGTTCCGCAGCGCTGGGGACCATCGGCAAGCTGCGCTTGCCGCTGCCACCCATTTCCGATGGCCGGAAAACCTCACGGGCGCCGACAACTTCGTGCGCGCGAAATTGGTTTGCAAAAGCCTTGTCCGGGGCTCATCATGGGCGCCATGTTGAAGCCCGACGAGGACAGTTTCCTTGAATCGACTCGCCGGCAGATGCTCGAAGATCATCTGCGGGGCCGCGGCATCACGGACCCGGATGTGTTGAGGGTCATGGCCGAGGTCCCTCGCGAGCGGTTCGTGCCGTCGGAGCATCGCCATCGGGCGTACGCGGACGGCCCGCTGCCCATCGGCGAGGGGCAGACGATCTCACAACCTTACATTGTTGCCCTGATGACGCAGCTTCTTCGGGCGAATCGTGACAGCGAGGTCCTGGAGGTCGGCACGGGCAGCGGGTACCAGACGGCCGTGCTCGCCCGGCTGGCTAAGCGAGTTTCCACCATTGAGAGGTTCCCGGAGCTGTCGGCGGCCGCCCGCGACATCCTGGGCGAGCTGGGCATCGACAACGTCGAGTTTCGCGTCGGCGACGGCAGTTGCGGCTGGCCCGAGGACAGGACGTTCGACCGCATCATCATCACGGCGGCGGTCCCGGACTTCCCTTGGCCCCTGACGGCGCAATTGGCCGAAGCCGGCGTGATGATCGCCCCCGTCGGACAAAGCTCCGTGCAACAGCTTACTATCGCCGAGAAACACCACGGCAAGCTGATCGAAAAGTATGCCAACGGTTGTCGCTTCGTAAAACTCATCGGCGAACACGGCTTCCCCGCCTGACCGCACTCCGCGAATCACAGTCATGTATCGCCGGCACGTAGAATGGATTCCTGCTTGCGCAGGAATGACAGAGTCGATGCTATTCGCTTTTTCACACATTTCATGGGCCCGTGCCTATGTTGTCATTCCTGCGCAAGCAGGAATCCAGGAGCCACCGGATGGGCGTT
>Ga0315284_10014566_pt1 | contig 11205 bp, 9 predicted proteins | sample YL17G09_16_MG_FD_203696 | JGI IMG/M metagenome (GOLD analysis project Ga0315284, IMG submission 203696) | Sediment microbial communities from Yellowstone Lake, YNP, Wyoming, USA - YL17G09_16 | ecosystem: Environmental > Aquatic > Freshwater > Lake > Sediment | place: USA: Wyoming | collected...
CGCCACAACCTAGCACAATGATGTGGGATGGACAAGTGGCACGCCGCATCGGACGGCATGGCCACGCAACAGCGCCCGCCGCGGCGGGCAAGCTGTGGCCATGCCGTCCAACGAGCCAATGCTTCGCAACGGAAACAAAACGGCCCGAGGCGTGGCGCCCCGGGCCGCGATCTCTCTGCCGTCGTATCCTACAGGATGCTGACCTTCTTGCCGTGGAAACACACCTTGCCGGCCGTCAGGGCGAAGAGGGTGTCGTCCCTTCCCTGGCCCACGTTGCGGCCGGGCAGGAACTTCGTGCCGCGCTGGCGGACGATGATGCTCCCCACCGTGACCGTTTCGCCGCCATAGGTCTTCACCCCGAGAAACTGGGGGTTGGAATCGCGGCCGTTGCGGGTCGAACCTTGTCCTTTTTTATGCGCCATGACTCACACTCCCTGGGGTCCGGAGGCTTCCAAGACAAGACATTATAACACCGAAGTGTGCGGCTGCAAGTCCTTTCTGGCCGCGTTTCTGGGGCCTCGGTCGGGGGGGGCATGGCCATCCGGCGAGAAAGAACACGGCCGGGCAAGCCGGCCGTGGCATACGTCCACAGGATGGCGTGGGGCACCCTACCGCCACGTCCACGCCTTCTTGGCGAAGGTTGGGGGGTCCTGGTTCAGCCACCACTGGTCGCCGGGCAGCTTGTAGGTCAGCGTGAGGGTCTTGCGGAGGATGAGGACCTTGGCCGCCGGCGGGGAATCGGGCTTGGCCTGCGGGTTCGGCCGCTCGATGTACTGGCCCGAGAGGCCCTCGACGAAGATGGTGAAGTTCTCGGCGTCGCGCGGCATCGGGCCGAAGATGGCGACGCCCGTGCGGGCGTTGTCCTCGCCGGGGAGGACCTTGCCGATCATCTGCACGGCATTCTCGAGGAACCGGATCTTGCGCTGCTTCTTGATGGCGTCGAAGACGGCCGGGTAAACGCCCGCCCGCTGGAGGCTCGTGCTGGTGGTGTAAAGCGTGAAGGCCGGGACGAAGTTGTGCTCGGCGCCGGTCCGGTTGGTCACGGTGTAGACCACGTACCAGTACATCTGCTGCCCGAGGCCCGGCGTGTTGACGATGATGGGCTGGGGGTTCTCGAAGGTGAAATCGAACATCCAGTTCTCACCCTTGATCTGGGTGGGATCGACGTTGTCGGGGTTGCCGGCCTCGATGGCCTTCTCGGCCACCTTGGCGGCATCGACCTCCTCGGCGGCCGCGAGCGGAGTGACCATCGCGAGGAAGCCCACGAGGGTGCCACACAGCCAAAGGCATACGCGTGTCATAATCGTGCTCCCCGATCCCGCCGCGGAAGCGGCAGGCGACTCTCCCCTTCGGCATCTCCCGCCGCTTCCGCGGCAGGCGCGGCCAGCCTGTAAGAAGATATCGAGCTTCGGGCGGAATCTCAAGAGTTTTTTCGGCGCGCCGGCCGCTCAGTTATGCGGGCCTGCTGCCCCGCTGCTTCCGCAGCGGGCTCGGCAAAGGCCCTATTCGGCCCCTGCAATCTGGACGTCCTGGAGGCGCAGGGTGGGCATGAGGATGCCGGGCTCCTCGCGGGCGTCGCTCGAGACGGCGTCGAGATGCGCCAGCAAGTCAAAGATGTTGCCGCCGATCATTGCGCTTTCGACCGGATAAACGAGTTGGCCGTCGCGGATGAGGAACCCGAAGTCGATGGAGGCCGAGATGTCGCCGCTGGCGGGGTCGGCCCGCAACTCTCCGCACTCCAGGTAAATGCCTTCCTTGACCTCGCGGAGGATCTCGGCGGCCGGCCGCTCGCCCAGGGCGGGCCGGATGTTCGTCGGGCCGATGCCGCCGGAGTGCGTCCCGTGGCCGGTGCTCTCGGTGCACGCCTTGCCGGCGGTGTAGGAGTTGTGGAGGAGGCTGACGAGACGGCCGCGGTCAATCACCGTCAGCGGCCGCCGCCGCGTGCCCTCGCCGTCGTGGGCGCCGCTGTGCAGGCCGCGCGGGATCAGGCCGTCGTCGACGATCGTCAGGTGCGGGCTGGCGATGACCTCGCCGAACCGGTCGCACAGGTAGCTGCGGCCGCGCTGGATGCTCTCGGCGTTGGCCGCCCCGACGATGCCCCCGAGGAACCCGTACGACGCCAGGGGTCCGAGCACGAGCGTCATGCGGCCGGACTTGATGCGCTTCGCCCCCAGGAATCGGCGGGCGCCGAGGACGGCGCTCGTGGCCACGTCGTCCAGGCGGCAGTCTTCCAGGAAGCGGCCGAAGTCGAAATCGAAGAAGTGTCCCCTGTCGCCGCCGGGCTTTAGCAGGGCCTCAAGGTCGACGCCAATGTCTGTGGCGCGCGAGCTCAGGGCCACGCCCGTCGACGAGGCAAACGCCCCCTCGCCGACCGACAGGCCGACGTGGCCCGAGAGGTTCGCCTCGGGCTCCAGCCGCTTGCCCGCCTCGAGGTTGGCGGCGGCGATCCGGACGGCGTCGCCGACGCTCATGCCGGCGATCTGGTCGTCGAAGAGGCCCTCGACCTCCGGGGCGGCCTCGGGCGCGGGCAGGCGCTTGAAGTCGGGGTCGGGCGTGGCTTCCTTCGCGAGCGCCACCGCCCGCTCCACGGCCTCCGAAATGTCGCGCCTGTCGCGGCCGCTGACGGCGGCGTACCCCATGCCGCCGCGGACGTAGACGCGGATCGCGAGGTCCTCGCCCTGGCCGGCGTCGGCGGCCTTGATGCCCGATTTCTCGATCGTGACGGAGATGTCGCGGCCGGTGCCGGCGGACACGTCGCACCACTCGGCGCCGAGGCCCACGGCCTTCTTCACGCAATCAACGCAGAGTTCGAGATAATTGATATTGCTCATTCTTCCGCGTGGCCTCCGACGATGACGTCGCCGACGCGGACGTGCGGCCCGCCGCAGTCGGTCGGGGCCGACTGGCCCTCCTTGCCGCACAGGCCCGGCATCTTCATCTCGAAATCGTCGCCCACGGCGTCGATCTTGCGCAGGGTGTCGAGGGTCATGCTCGAGATCGACACGTCGCGCAGCATGTCGCCGAGCCTGCCGCGCTCGATCATGCGGGCCTGGCCCGCGTGGCAGATGAACTGGCCCTTCTGGACGAAGACGTAGCCCCAGTGGCCGTCCATCAGGTAGATGCCGCGCTCGACGCCCCGCAGCATCTCCTCCAGCGGCACGGTGCCGCGCTCCATGAACGTGTTGGACATGCGGACGATGGGCCGGCAGTCATAGCTCTCGGCGCGGCCGCTGCCCGTGGGCGCGGCCTTGAACTTGGCGGCGGTCTCCAGGCTGTGGAGGAACCCGACCAGGCGGCCCTTCTCGATGACAGGCCGCCGGCGGCCCGGGGTGCCCTCGGAATCGTAGGCGTAGGAGCCGAACGCGCCGGGCACGGTGGAGTCGTCGTAGATCGAGACGGCCGGCGGGGCCAGCTCCTCGCCGAGCCGCCCCTCCAGAATGCTCTGCCCTGCCCAGACGGCGTCGGCCTCGGCGTTGTGGCCGAGGGCCTCGTGCACCAGCAGGCCGGTGATTGACGGGTGGAAGATGACCGCGAACCGCCCGGCGGGGGCGGGGCGGGCCTTCAGCAGGGCCAGGGCCTTGCGGGCGGCCGCCACGCTGAACGGCTCGGGATCGGTCCGCCGCAGGATCTCCGCGCCGCCGAGGATGCCGCGATGCTCCATGCCGCGCTGGCGGATCGTGCCGTCCGAGGCCACGAACAGGCACGTGACGACGGCCCGGGCGCCAGCGGTCCGGATGAGCGTGCCGGCGGTGTTGGCGAGGACCTCCTCGCGCATACCGTCGGAGTAGCTGACGATGGAGTTGACGACGGCCTGGCCGCCGGCGGCCCGGCCGCTATGCTCGTACTCCAGGAGCCGCGCGATCTTCTCCTTGACGGGCATCGCGCCGGGCGCGATCTCGGGCGGGCGCCGGTCCTCGGCCACGACGGGCGCCGCCTCGGCGATCATGGCCGGGTCGCTGACGAACTCCTGCGACGCGCGGGCCAGGGCCAGGGCGTCGTCAACGCACTGCTCGCCGCGGCTTCGCTCGAGGCTGTCGGCTGAGGCGAACCCCCAGCACCGGCCCACGAGCACCCGCACGCCGACGCCGCGGTCCGTCGAGGCCGCGAGCTTGTCGGCCCGGCCGTCCTGCACGAGGATGCTCTCGGCCCGGCGGTGGAGGACGCGGACGTCGGCGAATTCGGCCCCGCGCTGCTTGGCCAGGTCACACAGATATCGTGCGAGCTCTTCCATGGGTCAGGTGCCTTACGACCGCAGCGGTCGCCGCGGCGACCGGGTCGGGAGATCCACCGCGCGAGAGGGCTACGGATGGCCGGCGCCCGCGCGTCGCGGCTTACGGCTTCGTCGCCGGGGCTTTCGCGGGGCCGGGTTTCGCCGGCGTCGCCGGAGCGGCTTCAGGCTTCGCCGGGGCGGTGGCCGACTCCAGCAGGAGCCGCACGGAATCGGGCCGCGCCGCCTTTGACAGTGTAAAGACGAAGGTTCTCAGCTCGCGGTGCCAGGGGGCGGTGAACTCGAACGTCGCGCCGTCGGCGAGGTAGTGCCCGGGCTTCAAGCGTTCGCCGGGGCCGAAGCGCACGTTCCGGAGTTCCGCCTTGGGCGGTTCCACCTTGGGCGGGGTCGAGAGCCGGACGATGTTCTCCGCCTTGGGCTCCTCTCCCGGCTTGATCGCTCCGTAGACCAGCGGTGGCTGGCGGCGCTTCTCGCCCTGGCTGGTCACCAGGAGCAGCTCGGCGCTGTCGACCGTCCGCGGCAGCTTGCCGACCGGCTTGAAGAGAAGGGTCACCTTTAGGAAGTCCGTGTCGGCCGGCGGCTTCATCTGGGGGAAGCTGTCGAGCGTCTCGCGCCGCACGACGCCCAGGACCCGCACATCAATGTCATCCATGGTGCGCATCTGGTCCGCCTCGAGCTGAAGGCCCATGCCGCCGCTGGTGGTCCGCATCCGCCGGGGCAGCGGGCCGGGCATGGCATACTGCCGCCAGCGGACGGCCTGGTGCCGCCGGTACCAGTGAAAGTAGAGGATGTCGTCGGTATCCACGGCGCCCTCGTACTTCACGGGGCGCCACTCCGGCGGGGGATAGACATCGCCATAACGGTTGTAGAAGGACGATGCGTCGGACCCCAGGGGCGCGGACGAGAGATACCCGAAGAAGGCCAGGGCCCCGCGGTCCCAGGAGAGCCAGAGCCGCTCGCCCGTCTCGAGGTCCTCAAACTGCGCCTCGCCTTCGGTGGGGGTGTAGTCGAACGGGGCGTAACCCAGGATGTCCGGTGCCAGCGGGAGCATCTGGGCGAGCACCAGGCAGACGCCGACGGCCAGGTAGCCGGTTGCCAGCCCCACGACGGCACCGCTCGGGAAGTTGATGTAATAGGGCAGCGCCGGCTGGTTCGGCAGGAACTTGTCGCAGGCCATGCGCAGGCCCATGAACACCGCGCAGAACACCACCCACAGGAAAAACGCGTCGCCGGCGTAGTACCAGATGCTGGTGGGGTTGGTCGAGTAGCCGATGCCCGCCAGCGGGCCGCACAGGCCGAAGGCCAGCACGCCCGCCACGAGGCACGCCGCCAGGATCTGCACTGCCCGGTAGACGCCCTGGGCGGCGCTCATGTACGCCACGCCCACCGTTGCCGCGAGGGCCAGGATGTTCAGGAGCACGGTTTTTGCCTTCCCTATAGTGCCGTTGCCGTTATCGACGCGGTCGCCTTGCCCCAGCGAGTCTTCGACGTCGGCTTCCCGCTAAACGGGCTGTTACGTTTCTTGTTTCACCGCCCGGAGCACCTCTTCGATGCTCGTCCGTCCTTCGATCACCAGCCGCAGGCCTTCCTCCTGGAGGTTGCGCATCCCGAGCTTGCGGGCATGGGTCCGCAGGTCGGTCAGGGCGCCGCGCCCGATGAGTTCGCGCGCCTCGTCGTCGATCGGCAGGAGTTCGAAGAGGCCCGTCCGCCCGACGAACCGGTCGTTGTGGCAGCGCGGGCAGACGATCTCCTTGCCGTCCTTGTTGACGACCGCGCGGGTCGGCGCGCGGTAGAGCACGTCGACCTTCTGGCTGCCGAGGTTCGCCTTGCGGACGAACTCCGGGTTCGGCCGGTAGGCCTCGCGGCACTCCGGGCACAGGACGCGCACCAGCCGCTGGTTCAGCACGAGGTGGAGCCGCTGGGCCAGCGGGTCGCGCGAGCCGAACAGGGCGCCCAGGCGCGTCAGGGCCTGGGAGGTGTCGGCCGCCCGGATGCCGATGACGACGGTGTGCTCGTTGGCCGCCTCGGCCAGCATCTGGGCCACGTCGGGAAGGTAGAGCGAATCGATGCCGACGATGTCGGGTTCCATGCGAACGCGGCTGCGGACCTCGGCGGTCGCCGCCTCCGCGTCTTCCTGGTTCAGGGCCACGTGATGGACGTTGTCGATCTCCAGTTCCGGGTGGGGCTCGAAGACGAGCACGTTGTTCATGTAGCGGTCGAAGTGGCGCAGGCAGGCATGCAGCGTCATCGTCAGGCCGGCGTCCTTCGGCGAGGACAGGAGGACCAGCCCCGGCCGCTTCGCCAGGGCTTCCTTGAGGGCCGTTTGCTGCTCGGCCGTGAGGCCCAACTCTTCCAGGCGGCGCTGGGAGGTCGCCACGTCGATGACGCGGACGGCGATCTGCTCGCCCTTGACCGTACCGGCGGTCTTGATGCGCAGGTCGAACGTCTGGCTGGCGACGACGGCGCGGAGGCGCCCCTCCTGGGGCTTGCGCGTCTCCTGGGGGTCGAGGCCCGCGAGGCGCTTCAGGGCCGCCGGGAAATGATCGGCCAGCGGCCGCTCGACGTCGCCCCCCCCCACCATCTCGCCGTCGATGCGGAAGCGGACCTCGCCCTTCTGCGGCCTGGCGAAGAACCCCATGGCGGAGGCCCGCCGGACGATGGCGTCGTACAGGACGCGCTCGACCTCGCCGTTGGCCTGGCGCTGCACCGCGTTGTCGGCCGCCGGCCGGATCGGAAGGTCGTCCAGGCCCATGAAGATGATGTCGCGGCCGGCGCCGGTGTAAACGCCCACGCTCTCCTCGAGCGGCTTCTTGCCCTCCAGGCGCTGCTTGAGTCGATGGACGTGGGCCGACGTCAGCACCCGCAGCGGCGGCGTGACGAGGCCGTTGCGGTGGTTGGCGTACGTCAGGGCGGTCCCGCCGAACAGGATCACGCCCAGCGGCAAACCGATCCAGAACAGGGGGATCAGCACGGCCACGGCCAGCCCCGCGGCGGCGCCGCCCAGGAGGATCGCGCCCCAGAGGATGGGGCTGGTGTTGACGAAGCGGATATCAAGGAAGGCCCAGCTATCGATGTAGAGGACTCCCGCGGCGAAGAGGGCCAGCAGGAGGAGCTTGACGATGCTCATCGCCAGGAGCGTGGGTTCCGCAAGCTTGGGCGGGTCGATGCCGACGGCGTAGTTCGTCTCCTGGACCGCGAGCGCGGTCCCCGTTGCCGCCAGGACGAGGACGATTGCCAGGGCGAAGACGCCGCCTAGTACTACAACGCCACTTCGCGCGGCGGGTCTCCCGACCCGCCGCGCACCTGCGTTATCTCGCCGCCCGGGGGCAATTGCCGCGCGGTGGGTCAGGAGACCCACCGCGCACGAGGTTAAGTGGCGTTGTAGTACCAGGCGAGCTCGGTCGCCGCGGCGACCGGGAGATTCCGATAATTGCGCATCTCCCGCCGCTTCCGCGGCGGGCTCGAAGGCGGCACGCGTGAAGGCCGTCATCATCGAATGGTTCCCTTCTTGACCGCAATGCCTCGGATGGCCAGGCGCAGGGCCTCGGCGTTCGGCGCCATGTCGTAGGCCTCCTTGGGGTCCACCCACTCTTCCCGAATCAGCCTCGCGAGGTCCTGCGTGAAGTCGTGCATTCCCTGGTCGTTCTCGGCCTGGATGATGGTCGCCAGGTGGGCATTGTCGCCTTCGCGGATGGTCTTGCGGACCGAGGGGCTCGAGAGCAGCACCTCGGTGGCGGGCACCCGCGGCGCGTCCGGGCGGCACGACGGCACGAGCTTCTGCACGATGACGGCCACGATGTTCGACGCCAGCGACTCGCGGATCAGCGGCCGCTCCTCGGGCGTGAACCAGTCGAGGATGCGCGTGATCACGCCGGGGGCGCTGCCGGCATGGACCGTCGTGAAGACGAGGCGCGTCGTTTCGGCCGCCCGCAGCGCGGCCTCCACGACCAGCTTGTCGCGCAGCTCGCCCACCATGACCACGTCGGGGTCCTCGCGCAGGAGGAACCGCAGCCCCAGTTCGTAGGTCGGCACGTCCAGCCCGAGCTCGCGCTGGTTGACGAACGCCAGCTTGTCCTCGAAGAGGTACTCGATGGGGTCCTCGATCGTGACGACGTGGCACCGCCGGGTCTCGTTGATATACGAGAGGCACGACGCGATGCTCGTCGACTTGCCGCACCCCGTCGTGCCCGCGAAGACGATCAACCCGTTCCGGACCTTGCACATGCGGCTCATTGTGGCGGCGGGGAGATGGAGCTCCCCGAAATTGCTGATGAACCGCTGCACGCGGCGCGCGGCCACGCTCACCATGCCGCGCTGCTGAAAGACGTTGATGCGGAACCGGTCGCTCGTCGGGACCGTGTGCGAGAAGTCCGCGCTGCCCGCCTCCTCCATGGACCGCCGTGCCCGCGCATCCATGATCTGCCACGTCATTTCCCGGATGTCCTCGGCACGGAGGGGTGCCCCGTCGGCCGTCTCGATCTGGCCATGGACCCGCAGGAGCGGCGGCAGGCCCGCTTTCAGGTGCAGGTCGGAGGCGCCGCGATCGACCGCCAGGGCCAGCAGGTCGTCCATCGTCCGCCGCGGCCTCTGCGCATCATCGGTCATTGATTGCTCCGAGCCCGGTCGCCGTGGCGACCGGGAGATTCCGAAATCGTGCATCTCCCGGTCGCCGCGGCGACCGGGCCCGCAGGCGGCGGGCTCAAGCCCGCCCCGCCAAGGGGACGCGGTCTCTCACCGGGACCCCCGCCCGGGCCATCGCCGCCTTCGTCTCGGCGACGGAGAACTTGCGATAGTGAAAGATGCTGGCCGCCAGGGCCGCGCTGGCCTTTCCCTTGGTCAGGACCTCGACCACGTGTTCGGGTGACCCGCAGCCGCCGCTCGCGATGACGGGGAGGCTGACGGCCTCAGCCACCGCGCGGGTCATCGGGATGTCATAGCCGTCCTGCGTGCCGTCGGCGTCCATGCTCGTCAGGAGGATTTCGCCGGCGCCGAGGGCCTCGACCCGCCGGGCCCAGGACACGGCCTCCAGGTCGGTGGGAATCCGCCCGCCGTTGATGTGGACCCGCCAGACTTCGCGGTCGCTCGACCCGGAGGCTCTCGACGGGTGGTCTTCGTGCACGCGTTTCGGGTCGATCGCCACCACGACACACTGGCTGCCGAACCGCTCGGCCGCGCGCCGGACGAAGTCGGGGTCGCGCACGGCGGCGGAGTTGATCGAGACTTTGTCGGCCCCCGCCACCAGGAGGTTGCGGATGTCCTCCAGCGTGCGGATGCCCCCGCCGACGGTCAGCGGCATGAAGACCTGCTCGGCCGTGCGACGGACGACGTCCAGCAGGATGTCGCGCCCCTCGTGGCTGGCCGTGATGTCGAGGAACACCAGTTCGTCAGCTCCCTCGGCGTCGTAGCGGGCCGCCACCTCGACGGGGTCCCCCGCGTCCTTGAGGTCGAGGAACCGCGTTCCCTTGACCACGCGGCCGCGGTCGACGTCCAGACACGGAATGACACGCTTCGCCAGCAACGGGTTCCTCCGGCGCGGCGGTGTAGAGGCATGGCAAGCCGTGCCCCTGCAGGACAGCGCGACTCAAGCGGGATTATACGACCGGCGCGGTCTTGCCTGCAAGGGAATCGCGCGCCTGGGGGTTCTTGGTTTTTGCTTGAACCCCGCCCGCCTCACGCCCATAATCCGCCGGGAGCAGGGGACCGGCACGCGCCCAGGGTCTTGGCCGGCCCACAATCGCGAGGAGATACCATGGCATCCCGTGCGGCCGGCCCAATGCGGAGCAAGGCTGTAGGCTGCAGGCGGCAGGCTGCAGCAAGAGCAGAAACGCCAGGTCCTCCGGCCTACAGCCTACAGCCTGCAGCCTATAGCCTGTTTCTCGTTCTGGCGGCCGTTCTGGCGACCGGGTGCGAAGACCCCAGCCTCAAGTTCAACAAGGCGGGCCTGGAGTCCTATCGGGCGGGCGACTACACCCGGGCCCGGGCCGGGTTCGAGGAAGCCATCCAGACCAACCCCGACGTCGGCGATTACTACTTCAACCGCGGCATGGCCGAGCAGGCCCTCGGGAACTTCCGCCCGGCGGTCTTCAACTACGACATGGCCACGAAGCTCAACCCCGGCATCGTGCAGGCATACCAGAACGCCGCCACGTGCCACCTCCAGCTCAATGAGCCGCAGAAGGCCCTCGCGGAACTCCAGAAAGGCACCCAGGCGAGCCCCTACAACGGCCAGGCGTTCATCAACCTCGGCAAGTTCTATCTCAGCCAGAACGATATCTATAACGCCAAGCTCGCCATGGCCAAGGCCGTGGCCGCCGACCCCGATAACTCCGCCGCCCACCGCGAATACGGCCAACTCCTGATCCAGACGGGGAACAAGGAGAAGGGCATCGAGCACCTCCGGCACAGCCTGGAGATCGAGCCCCTCCAGCCGGTCGTGTCGGCGGAAGTCTCCAAGCTCGCCCCGTCGGGCGACCAGTTGCCGCCTCCGAAGCCGCAGACCGAATCGAGACCTTGAACCCCGGAAACCCATCGCGCCGTCAAGGGCCAACCGCGGGGTGGCATGCCCACGACGCCTCTGCCGTGGGCATGATTGTTCCGTGTGCGCGAGGCATGCCCACGCAAACAGCCCGTCGAGAGCCTCTGGGTCGAGCGACGGCGCGGGCATGCCATCCGGCGTTTCTCGCCTTGGCCGGCGCGGCGATCGTGGCGTTGGCGGCGCCGCCGTCCGCCCTCGCCTGGGGCGACCTCGCCCACGCCCTCATGACCGACGAGGCCGTCGAGCGCCTGCCAGAACCGCTGCGGGGCCTCTTCTCGGGCGAAGCCGACCTGAAGCGCCTCCACGAGGCCGTCCTCGCCCCCGACACGCGCCGCAAGAAGGACACGCAGCCGGAGTGGGAAGAGGAGCACCCCAAGCACTTCCTCGACATCGACCTGGTGACGACCGAGCCGTACCCCTTCAAGAGTTTTCCCCACGAGCG
>Ga0315284_10014567_pt1 | contig 11205 bp, 8 predicted proteins | sample YL17G09_16_MG_FD_203696 | JGI IMG/M metagenome (GOLD analysis project Ga0315284, IMG submission 203696) | Sediment microbial communities from Yellowstone Lake, YNP, Wyoming, USA - YL17G09_16 | ecosystem: Environmental > Aquatic > Freshwater > Lake > Sediment | place: USA: Wyoming | collected...
TCATGCACATCGTGAAAATATTTCTATAACTCTGCGAATGAGAATAAATCCCTAATTGGGACAAGCTGAGCCACCTCTGAATGAAATACCGGTCTGTAATATTGGCGATCACCTCCAAGCTGCTGATGGGGATGGTGGGCATGCCGACCTTAAAAATTTCGATTAGCCATTTCTTCTTTATATCTGGGCGGATGTGTTTTCGAATGTACCACAGACTACTGATAAGTGAGATGGCAGCCGAAGCCAAAGGAATCAAAAACAGCACAATGGTCGTCCATTTAAAGAAGACAAGGCCGATAACGGCGGCTACCGCTCCTGCCGCCCATTGGGTTATTTCAAGGACTGCGTGCAGGCTGCCTTTATTCTGAAGGATGATGAGAAAGGATACGGAAGGCCAGAACGTATTCAGAAGCGTGGAGATGAGCAGTACTTTGAAGTAAAATAAGTATCGGGGGTCAAAGTCTTTTACGATGGCGGGGAGTATAACGGAAGCGGTGATCCAGAACAGCACAACCCAGAAAGACTTCAGGATAAAATCCAATAGCAAAATGTTAAACATCAACGACTTTCTTTCCGCCTCGTCAATAAGGTAATAATTGCTGCTAAGAACCCAAGATACCCCTGTCGAGGCAAGCGGCCCTATGGGCATGGTGATGGCGCTTAAAATAGCAAAAAGACCGAAATCTTTTGGGTCGAGATAATAGGTGATCACGGGCACCATGATGAAGGTGCTCAATAGCCCGATCGTCACAGAGGGCAGCATATAAAAGATAAAGTTTTTATGCACGAATGCGTAACTTTCTATCTTTGCTCGACAAGGTCAGGCAACGCATCATTTATCGACATTTTTTCTTTTACTCCCGGAGAATTCCGGCTTGTTCAAGCTGTTGGATGAGAGAATCAGCAATTTGATCCACACTCTGAAGATCCGTTTCAACGATGATCTCTGGTGCAAGCGGTTCCTCATAAGGAGAACTGACTCCGGTGAATTCAGAGATCTCTCCCGTCATTGCCTTTTTATAGAGGCCATTGGGATCACGCCTTTTACACACATCAAGATCGCATTTGACATATATCTCCAAGAAACGCTTATCGGGAAACAGCGATCTAACCAACTGCCTGTCCCTTATGAATGGTGATATGAACGTGCAGATCACGATATGGCCCGATTCAAAAAAAAGCCTGGCGACTTCTCCCGCTCTGCGGATATTTTCACTCCGGTCTTCCTCAGAAAATCCAAGATCCCCGCAGAGGCCATGTCTCATATTATCTCCATCAAGCAGCATTGTCTGGTAGCCTGCCCCGAAGAGTTTGTTTTCAAGATGCTTGGAGATAGTTGATTTACCTGATCCAGAATACCCTGTAAACCACAGGACAACCGCCTTATGAACGTTTCGCCCCTCTCTGACTTCACGGGAAATGTTCCACCCACCCCAAACTGTATGAGGTGATTTGATGATGATCTTGTCACCCTTGGCACCTTCCTCAAGGACATCACCGACCGCCCTCGGAACACCCCGGATCATACCGGCGGCGACGGTGTTGTTGGTCACCGGATCGATCAGGATAAAGCTGCCGGTTGAGTGGTTGATTTTATAATGATCAAAGAAAATGGGGGTGGAGGTAGTGATTTCCACCCGCCCGATCTCGTTTAATAAAAAGGTGTTGGCTGCTTCCCGGTGCAGGGTATTGACGTCTATTTTGTAAATAATCTTATTGAGATGAACCTTGACGTACTTTGTCGTGTGTTTCATGATGTAGGCCGTCGTCATTGTTGAGGCCGTTTCATCCATCCAGCAGATGATGGCTTCGAGTCGGCTCCCAATATTTGGCAGGTTCTTCTTCCTGACAATCATGTCCCCCCGGCTGACATCAATTTCTTCGTTCATTGACAGCACCACGGATTGAGGGGCAAAGGCCTCCGGTAATTGGCCATCATAAGTTGTGATCGCTTCCACCGTAGCTATCTTCCTCGAAGGCAGCACAACGATCTCTTCTCTCGGACCTATCCCTGCATAAAAGTAGAAGAGATGCATGGCCGCCGTGCAAGACGCCACGGAAACGGCAAATGGCGCCCCGGTGAATTCTTTAAAGCGCGTTTCAAACTCAATGGCCCTGGGGCCATGAACAAGAATATCCCCATTTAGGACTTCGGCAACGGCTCTCTTCTCTTCATCGCCAATTATCGGTTTTCCAAAAGGAATATTTCTCATCCTACCTCCTGCAACATCAGATGTAGTCTACCCTTACGACACGATTCTCCCGCACTGCCTTTTCTATGGCAAAACAGACGGAGATGCCCATAAATATGTCCTCGCTTGATACTTCCTGGGGAACCTTATCAATAATAGCGTCGATGAAGTTCACCAGCAGATCGCCCTTTTGCATACCCGGGTATCTTGATTTATCCGGTATCGGCTTCCCGGCTGCATCACGAGATCGGAAATATTGTGCATTGCCGGGCCCGTTTATGAATGTCGCCTCTGTTCCGAAAACCGAAAGTCCATGAAAGTGCGGCATGACACATCCAAAATTACATGTCATCTTCCCCACGATGCCGCTTTTAAAACGCAACACGGAAGCCACCAGATCATTGTACTGAAAGTTCGTTCCTGCTGAAGATATCCTGTTGCCGAATGCGGATACTTCCTCAACGGTATCACGGGCAAGCCATAAAATAAGATCGACCATATGCACACCGCCGCCCAGGACAATAGAATAATAATCGAGTTTCCCCCTCCAGCCATTCGTAATCTTATCCAACCGGCCATAATTATAATCTGCTTCGAGATAGTACAATTTCCCCATTTCACCGGCATCGATCTTTTTTTTAAGCTTCATGAAGCGCGGCGAATTTCTCAAAATCAGATTGGATGACAACTTTAGCTGCGGCTTTTCTCTTAGCAGGCTGCGAATCTTTCGTGCTTCTTTCTCGAAGAGGCAGAACGGCTTTTCTACAAAGACATGCTTATTCATCTCCAGGGCAGCCACAATCTGTTCATAATGACAGTTATCATAAGAGGCAATGGATACAACGTCGATATCCGGATCCTTGATCAGTTCTTCAGCCGACGTGTAGGTTTTCAAATGAGGATGCCTTTGAGATACCTTCTCCAGAGCTTCTGTATTGAAATCGCAGATGGCGGCTACCCGGCACTGCTTATGGGATTGATACCCGGAGATATGGGATTCGCCCACACCCAGACCGATTATGCCGGCATTAATGAGCTTCATGATAGAACTTAAGGATATCCTCCAGGCCGTACTGCCAATGCGGCTTTTGCATCCGGGAGACGATAGATGAAAACAGCTTGATATCCTCCGGATAATCAATGGTCAGTTGCACATTGCTCATGTCTTTATCAAACCGGAAATTGTATATTTTATAGTCATCGCCGTGACGATAAAAATACTTCGTTACATGTTCATGGTCATCGGACGATTCCATAAGATTAAATCCCTCTGCAAAAATCCCGGCGGAGAGCATCTCGACCGACTGCCCTTTCGGATAGGTGCGGGGAAAGACATTCGTCACGACGTCATAGTCGCCCGTCAAGAATATCTTAATGCCCCTGGCTATTACTTCCGGATCAATCAGCGGGCTGTCTCCGTTGATTCTCACGAAGTTGTCTATCCGGTAGTGATCGATCACCTCGAGAAATCTTTTCGACACATCGTCGAGCGGGCCCCGGTAGCAGGCAACGCCTTGCGATTCACAGAACTCAGCTATCCGATCATCGTCACTGTTTGCGGAAGTGGCCACGACGATGAGATTCAGGTCTTTAATCCTGCTTACCCTTTCCAGCAAATAGCCGAGGAGAGGCTTGCCGAAAACAGGATAGAACATTTTACCCGGAAATCTTTCGGAGCTCATCCTGGCTTGAACTATACCGGCATTTACCATGGGAATATTATCGCTACCCCGGGCATCATCATGGCTTGAAAATTATCCCCTTCTCCTGGAGATCCGCTTTCAGGGAGTCGACGGTCTCATCGAGATTGACGATAACCGGTATCCTGGAATCGATGGATATATCAGTCGTCACTTTCACTCCCAGCCAGATTACTTCAATCCGGTCAGGATCGACGATGGTTTTGATGATATCGAGGTCTTCCTGGGTGAGTCCTGTAGCGGTTATGATCAGAATGACGCCTATGTCAAGGAGGATATGGGCAACCTCTGCCAGCCGGCGCAGATGCTCCTGCCGGTTGTTTGAACTCTTTATATCAGCATCCACACCATACAGGACGTTGCCGATCCCGAGGAAATAGACGATTTTGCCGTCGGCAAAAAGCCGCGCTTCCAGTCTTTTGGCCAGAGGCTTCTTGCCCGCATCCTTTTCTCCCGTAATCACGATCAATGTCGGCCTCTGGTTATATTTTTCCGCTCTGTCTTCAACCGGGATGATGCTTTTCTCCCACCTATAATTCCTAAGCAGGACCTTGTCGCGCACCCAGGTCTGTTTATCCTCGATGTCGCCCAGGATGATGCCGCCGCCGGCAATCTCATAGCCATCGACAATGACGAATCTGCCTGTCGCCGCCATGTCTTCCGCCACGTCAAAGGCGATCGCTCTGCCCAGCTTCAATGTGCATTCGGCCACATCATGACGGTCAATGCAGTTCTTGTCTTCGCTGGTTTGCAGGTCGGATGCGTCAATAACCCGCGCAATCGATTCCAGCCTGACGGGCACTCGCGCCGTGGCCAGCTTCAGGATGTAATCCTTTTCCCTGACCATCGGCTCCTTGCCGAGCCAGAAGATGCTTGCCCTCATACCGGAGGTGATCTTCGGCCTCGGTTCACCCGCTTTGACGGCTATCTCGCCCCTCGTTATGTATATCTGTTCTTCCAGTACCAGTCCTGTGGCAGCGCCGGTCGCCGCTTCACCCTGAGGCCCCCTGTTGAACGCCTCTATCGCCTTTACACGACATCTTTTCCCGGACGGATAAAAGACAATCTCCGCGCCTGTGCAAACCGAACCCGATTCGACGGTTCCTGCAACGATGCGCCTGTTATCCCCGAATTTCGTGAATTTGTATACATCCTGAACGGGCATCCTAAACGGCTTGTCGACCGGCACCTTTTCTTTTTCAAACCGGTCGAGAATATCCAGTACGGTACCCCCCCGGTACCATGGCATCGCTTTTCCCGCTACGGCTATGTTATCGCCCACCATGCCGCTTACCGGAATAAACGCTGTCGGTCTGACCTGTACCTCTGCAAGAAACGCCTGATATTCATCGACAATGTGATCAAATATCTGCCTGTCGTAGGAGACGAGATCCATTTTGTTGACCAAGACAACGATTTGCCTGATCCCCAGCATGGCAAGCATATAACCATGCCGCTTTGAATTCTCCCGGACTCCCTCTTCGGCGTCGATGACCAGCAGGGCGGCTTCCGCTCTCGCCGCTCCCGTCACCATGTTCTTCAGAAACTCGATATGGCCGGGGGCATCGATGATGATATAATGCCTTTTCGGGGTTTTAAAGAACACTCTCGCCGCATCAATGGTTATCCCCTGCGACTGTTCATCCTTCAGCGCATCGATGAGAAAGGCAAATTCAAAGGGCTTGGAATTTCTCTCGCAGTTCAGCTTGACCTGCTCCAGTTTTCCCTGCGGCAGTGAACCGGTATCTGCCAGGAGCCTGCCGACAATCGTGCTTTTGCCGTGATCCACGTGTCCGGCAATAACAATATTCATCTTCTGTTTATTCGTATCAGCTTCCATAAGCAATCACATGTACCCGTCCCGGCGCAGTGTTTCCAGCCCGCCGCCGTCATCCTTGTCCTGCGCGCGCCCGGAGCGCTCCGCTATATTCGAGAACTTGCCGCTCTTCAATTCTTCGATGATATCATCGACCGTCCTGGCGTCGGAATCCACAGAGAAAGTGCAGGGATAGCATCCCAGCGACCGGTACCTCTTCCCGTCACCCTGGTTGTAATAGAGCGAAACGGTCGGGATATTCTCCCTTTTGATGTACTCCCATATGTTCAGCTCCGTCCAGTCCAGCAGGGGGTGGATTCTCAGATGTGTACCCGGCGCAAAGTCGGTCTTGAACTGATTCCAGAACTCCGGGGGCTGGTCTCCCAGATCCCAGACGCTTTGACGGTCGCGGGGCGAGAAATAACGCTCCTTGGAGCGGGACCCCTCCTCATCGGCGCGAACCCCGACGATTACTCCCGTAAACGGCTCCATATTCCTGTCCTGTTCGTACTTCTTCGTTTTGTGATTGAACCGGTAACGGGGCCATGCGCCGCCTAATGTATTTTTCAGGGCATCCGTTTTTAATATCCGGCAGCACGCTATCCGGTCAACCGTACCGTCCGGAAACGTCTGTTTACTCGCGAGCGCCTTTTCGTTCATGCCATAGACCATGTTCAGATTCCAATCCACCGCCAACCGGTCCCGGTAGGTGATCATCTCCGGAATCTTGTACGCAGTATCGATATGAACGAGTGCGAAAGGTACATGGCCGAAAAAAGCTCGGCGGGCCAGCCATAAAAGAACTGTGCTGTCCTTGCCGATTGACCAGAGCATGCAAAGGTTTTTGAAATTGGCGTAGGCTTCACGCAGAATATGAATGCTTGTACTTTCCAGTTGATCCAAATGATCCATCACATCCTCTTTCCTTCCCAATCGGCTTTCTTCAACCGATCATCACAAAACCTTAAACATCGTGGCATATTTATCTTTTTAGATTGCTTCGCTTCGCTCGCAATGACCCGCAACTCAACTTTTACAAAATCATCAATTTTCTTTTTCCCAGTTCACCAAGAATCGTCTCTACGCATTGATGCACCGTTTGCACGTTTGTATCGACCGCGATCTCGGGATTTTCCGGCTCCTCGTACCGATCATCAATCCCGGTAAATTTTTTCAGCACACCCTCTCGCGCCATCCTGTAAAGACCCTTGACATCCCTCTTTTCACAAACCACCAAGGGGCAACGAATATATATTTCAACAAATTCATCCTTTTGAAGAAGATTTCTCGCAAGCAATCTGTCCTTTCTATATGGTGATATGAAAGCGGTCAGCACAATCACGCCGGCATCGACGAAAAGCTTTGCCACTTCTCCAATCCGCCTGATGTTTTCCTGCCGGTCTTTATCCGAAAACCCGAGGTCATGGTTAAGCCCGGTTCTGATGTTGTCGCCATCGAGAATATAGGTGTGAATTCCCTTTTCCAGAAAACGTTCTTCTAATTTCTGAGATATGGTCGTCTTCCCTGATCCGGATAAACCAGTGAACCACAGAACCATGGATCTGTGACCGTTTAATCGCTGTCTATCCTCTTTCGTGACCGGTGATTTATTTGGAATAATGAGAGGCTTCATTTGTTTACTCAGGTGAATTTCGTTATCATGAAAGTAGCTTCGGTAGTCTGTATCATGTCCCATAACTCAATCGGCCAATTTTTGTTTGTGCCTTTCAGCGTCTCATACAGTTGCTCCAGTTCCTCTAAGTGACCTTTCTGACTTGCATTCGTACGAATCTCGTTCAGCCTGACGCCATACCCTTTGAGCGAGTTATAGTCATCTAACACGATGGACTTTCCGTCGAAATGCACTTCCATGTTTTCTTTGGGATACTCTCTGCTGCCAACTGCAAAGTAATGGATTGTGGCAACGGAACCCTCCTGGTAGTCAAGCGTGATTACCTTATTATCAACGGAGTTGTATTTGTCATTCACGGGAATAAGATTGTCAACGCTGATGGACTTGATGGAGCTTCCCGTAAGAAACGTCATCAAATCTATAATGTGACAAGCTTCACCCACAATCCTTCCACCGTCTTCATGCACCCATTCATCAAGTGGCATATAGCCGGCATTCATGCGGTAATGGATGAACAGCGGATTGATTCTTTTATCTGTATGTTTTTTTATTTCCTGTGCATAGATGCTGAATCGGCGGTTAAATCCGGTGAAAAGAACGGGTTTGTTGTGAGTCCCGTCGGCATAAAAGGCCTTGATGGCGCCCAGACCCTCTTCGGATGTCGCAAGAGGTTTTTCGACAAACACGTGCTTCCCGGCCCGGAGTGCCTGCACAACCAACTCCGCATGGCTGTCATGGCGGGTGCAGATCAGAATCAAATCTACATCCGGGTCCCTAATGGCATCCTGATAATCTGTCGTTGCATAACAGGCCTGATATTGCTGAGCAACAGACTTTGCTTTGTGTCCGGTACGACTGACAATACAATGCAGTCGGAACTTTTTTGCAAGCTTTTTGATGTTGGGCAAGTGAATGCCAGTGGCAAAAGCGCCGGCGCCAACCAGTGCGACATTGACTACTTCGTTTACCACTGGAGATGTTGCTATCGGAACCTTTCTGTCATGGTTAAGGCATTCGGTCATCCTGTCCGCACCGATAGTCCCGTAGTCCAACAGTACCATCAGCGGCTTCTCTTGGGCTCTCTGAAGTGACTCGAATGCCTCCGTGACCTGATGTATAGGATATACGGCATTAATTAATTGATCCAACCTGACAGAACCCTCTTGTACCAACTGCAGGTACTCAGTCATGTTGCGATTTTCTGTCCACCGAACGTAAGCGAATGGATAATCGAATCCCTTTTCCTCGTATGTGTTGTCGTATCGACCAGGGCCATAAGAGGTGGAGATGAGAAAATCCAACTCTTTCTGGTACATATCTTCCCGCTTCATCTCCATCCCCACAACGCCAACCAGTACGACACGTCCTTTGCGTTTACACATTTGGAAGCTTTGAGAGAGAGGTTCGCTGCTATCGGCAGCCGCAGTAAAGATAACGGCATCCGCACCATGACTGCCAGTCCAGTTATGTATCACATTAACGGCATTTTCCGCTTTTGGATTAATGACAAGTGATGCCCCCAGATCCTGAGCTATTGAAAGACGATGATTATTTAAATCAATGGCTGCGACCCGTGCTCCCGATAATCTTAGCATTTGAACGGTCAGAAGACCGAGGATACCGGCTCCTACCACAACCGCCATCTCGCCAAGCCGAAGGTCTGCACGACGCACTCCTTGCAGGGCGATGCCCCCAAGCGCCACCGTAGAAGCAGATTTAAAATCCATCCCTTGCGGCATTTTCGCCACGAGATTTTCCGGTACATCAACATATTCTGCATGATTGGCACGCCCGGCGCCGGCTGCTGCAACATGGTCGCCAATTTGGAATCGCTGCGTTCCTTCACCCACTGCGATGACGACACCACTGATCGAATAACCCGTCGCAGCTTCGCTTTCGATCTTACCTTTAACTTTGGCATAAGCATTTGCAATGCCATCAGACCGGACCATGTCAATGACTTTCTTCACATTCTGGGGCTGTTCAAGGGCACGCTTTATAAGTGATTTTCCACTGCCCTGAACCCCACTTATTTCAGTCCCTGCCGAGATACAGCTATTGACGACCTTGATAAGCAACGCCCCTTTGGATACGAGCGGGGCAGGAACAACTTCTGGAAATACTTTACCCTTTTTAATTATGGTTTGGATCACGATGTTATCGCTTTCGTATGACCTATTTATAAAGTACGCTCGACTAAGATATTTACAATGCGTTCCGCCGTCTTACCATCCCAAAAGGCAGGACATCTTCCCTGCCTGGCATGGCCATTCAATACCTGTTTCGCTTCGAGAAAGATTTTTTCCGGGTCATCGCCAACCAGGACGTTCGTACCCTCCGTCAGGGTAATGGGTCGCTCTGTCGTATCTCGAATCGTCACACAGGGAATGTTGAGAACTGTCGTTTCCTCTTGGATGCCGCCCGAGTCTGTAAAAACAATTTTTGCATGTGCCATGAGACTCAGAAAATCGATGTATCCAAGAGGCTCGAAACAATGGATCTTTCCATTCCCATAATTGTCTGCTTTATCAGTGTCTGGTGAAATATCAGGTGAAGCATGAAATATAAAAGCCTCCTCCAGCCTGAAGGCTGCGATCTGTTTTTTCGTTCGGGGATGTATTGGAAACAGAATGGGAATATGAGCAGCAACCTTCTTCAACCCCTCCAGTATCCGACCAAAGGTTTCGGGTTTATCAACATTGGCAGGGCGATGTAGGGTCAAGAGGGCGTAAGGCGCAGGACAGCCATCTATCGTATTAGACCCTTTGAGGCCCATAAGCTTCAGAGTATCTGCATTCCTGGCCTTCTCCAGATTGTAAAGGAGATTGTCCACCATGATGTCGCCAACAAGGAATATTTTTTCTCTTGGGACGCCCTCTCGGATGAGGTTCGTATCCCCATCTGGCGAAGGGGTAAAAAGATAATCGGCTACTGCATCGGTAACGATCCGATTGATTTCTTCGGGCATAGTCCTGTCAAAACTCCGAAGACCTGCCTCTACATGGGCCACTGGAATGTGGAGCTTTACGGCGGCGAGCGAGCAGGCCATGGTGGAGTTCACATCTCCAACGACGATCACAAGATCTGGATTCTCTTTTAGCAGGACTTCCTCAAATGCAATCAAAACACGACCAGTTTGTTCGGCGTGGCTACCTGATCCGATTCCCATATAAATGTCCGGCATAGGAATATTTAAATCCCTGAAGAAGGTGTCAGACATGTTGTCATCGTAATGTTGACCAGTATGGACGAGAATCGGATTGATACCTGCGACACCCTTTAACCGGCTCTGGATGGTCGGGTCACTGTTGTAAGCCTGGATTGCCCGTATCAGCGGAGCGATCTTCATAAAATTGGGCCGGGCGGCGGCCACGAGAATCCATTTTCTACAATTTGCCGTATTCATAATTTCCATGGGGTTTTTATCGCACGTTTATTTTACTTCTTGCGGGCTTCATCTTTGATGCGTTTGACGTGGCCCCGTCCCAAACCCTTCACCTCGCAGCCGAGCTCGAAGTGAGAACTTTGCACAACTCGTCAAGTTTTTCATCCTTGATGCAACAATTTTTCATTGGAGAATCCGTTTATTCAAATACAACATATTGATATCAATTTATATAATTTGTTTTGGCCGTATTTGCTTCACATTTATCCATCTGGAGGACTTACGGTACTGGATTCTCCGCTGGATAAAGGGATTTAATGAAGCTCACAATTTTTTCAAACATTATAGACATTCCATTTATAGCGCCGTAGATTTTCCTCGTCCCTGAACCATTCGATGGTTTCCCTGATTCCCTGCTGCAGAGTATATTCTGGCTGCCACCCTGTCAACCTGCGAATCTTTTCGTTACTGCCCAGCAG
>Ga0315284_10014569_pt1 | contig 11204 bp, 8 predicted proteins | sample YL17G09_16_MG_FD_203696 | JGI IMG/M metagenome (GOLD analysis project Ga0315284, IMG submission 203696) | Sediment microbial communities from Yellowstone Lake, YNP, Wyoming, USA - YL17G09_16 | ecosystem: Environmental > Aquatic > Freshwater > Lake > Sediment | place: USA: Wyoming | collected...
GTTGCCTGGCGTCGCCGGTCTTGAGGGTGACGACGTGGACCTCGCGTCCCGTTTCCTCGGGTTTGCGGTCGAGTTCGGCAACCAGTTTCTCGGCCATCTGGATGTCGCTGGCCGAGCCGGCGACGATAAGGCTGTTGGTCCGCGGGTCGGCGGTGACGGTGGCGGTGCCGGTCGGGCGGCGCGTCCGCGGGTCCACCTTGGCGACGACGGCCTGGATGGCCCCGGCGACCTGCTGGGCGTCGGCCGCCTCGAGGCGGAACACTTTCATGCCCTCGGCCGTGGTCGAGGCGCTGTCGAGGTCGTTGACGATCTGTTCGACCTTGGCCATCTGGTCGCGCCGCGCAGCAACGATCACGCGGTTCGTCACCGGGTCGGCGACGACGCGGATGCTGGTGGCCGTCTGTTGGACGATCCGGCCGCGCGCGTCGCGGCCGACGCTCGTGGCGTCGGGGACGGCCTCCTTGATGACCTTGGCGACGTCTTCGGCGCGGGCGTTCGCCAGGACGAAGATGCGCATGTCGGACGTCTCGGGGGCGCCTTCGGTGTCGAGTTTTTCGATGAGTTGCTCGGCCAGGGCGATTTTGTCGGCCGGGCCCACCAGGACGATCATGTTGGTCCGCTCGTCCTGGGTGACGGTGACGCGGTCGGCGGCGGTGCCGGCGGACAACGACACGGGCACGCTTCGCCCAAGTTGTTGGTTCCAGACCATCTGGACGCCCGCCGGGGCGCCCGCGGCGCTAGTCGCGCCGAGGACCTGCCTCAAGACCTCGGCCACATCCTTCGCCGCGGCGTACCTCAGGACATACGTTCGGAGTTGCTGCTCGGCGATGCTGCCGGTGTCGAGTTGCGAGAGGAAGCCGCGGATCCGCTCGATGTTGGCCTGGGTGTCGGTGATGATGACGCCCTTGCCGCGCCCCAGCGCCGCCATGCTGCCGAACCCCGACGAGACCATGGGGCTGACCGCTCTGATGGCGGAATCGGCATCGAGATAGTTCAGGGGGAGGATGACCGTGACGATCTCGCCCGGCCGCACGGAGTCCGCCGGCGCCGAACCGGTGTAGATGCCGATCGGCATCTGGCGAATCTGGCTCAGCGGCACGAGTTGAAGGAACCGGCCTCGCTCCATCAGCGTGAAGCCCCGCATCGACAGGATCAGGTTGAGCGTGTCGAGCGCTTCGCCATAGGCGTACGGCTCGCTGTCGAAGAAGGTCAGGTTCCCGACCACGCTCAGGTCGCCCACGAGCGGCTTTCCGGTCATCTGGGCGAAGCGCCGGACAACTTCCACATAAGGGATGCCGTCGAACTGGAAGCGAATGGTCGCCTTGGACAACTCGGCCGCCGCCTTCTCGGCAGCCGGCTTCTCGGCGGCAGGCGCCTCAGCCGCCGGAACAGGCGCGGGGGCCGGCGCTGCAGCAGGCGCTTCGGGCGCAGGCGCGACAGCGGGGGCCTGAGGCGCAGGCGCAGCAGCGGGGGCCTGAGGCGCAGGCGCAGCAGCGGGGACTTCGGGTGCAGGCGCAGCGGGGCGCGCAGCATCCCCTGGGGGCTCGCCTGGCGCGGCCACCACCGGCGCCATCACGAGCGCCAAGACTCCCAGGCCAACAAACCATTTTACTCCGCGCTTGGTACTCATCGCTCGCTCCTCTAAGCCGCAGGCGGCTCCAAGCCGCTTGCGCGGCTCGCCTCTTGCAGTTCAAGCCCGTTACGGGGTTCCGGTTTTCGATACGGCATTCGCCTGCCCGGCCGGCCCCGTCGGGGCCGCTTGAGGCGCGGCCTCCGGCGCAGGCTGCGGCGCGGCAGGCGCTTGGACTCGGAGTTCGGGGGGCAACTCGTTGTGGCGCATGACGCGTTTCTCGGCCAGCGTCTGGCCGAGTTCGACGACCCAGACGTCGGGCCCGATTCTCAGGATGACGCGGCTGCCCGAGAGCACGTCCGGCTTGCCGGGCATCGGCATCAGCCGGTAATCCACCATGACGATCGTGCCACCGGCCAGTTCGTCGCCGGGGTTGTACCTATAGACCCGGCTGGTGACGCCGTCGCTCAGGAAGATGTCCTCCCGGTCACCCCAGGACGGCAGGCCGACGACCCGCAGGCGCGCCCATTCGGGAGCCGAAGGAGGCAACTGGGACGGCTGCTCGGACGGCCGCCCCGAGGCGACTTCGCCCGGAGTCCCCGTCACAGGCCGCTCGCGGCGCTTGACGTACGGCCGGAACAGGTCGCGCTCGGCGATGACATCATACCGCTGGCGGCTGGGACCGTCCAGTTGCACTTTCTCGAGCGCCCCGGTCACCTTGTTCGTCTCCATCGCCTCGGCGGCGATCGCGGCCGGCCGCAGAAGCACCAGCGTGCTGTAGCGGGCCTGGACGTCCACGTCGAGGCTTCGCGCCACCGGCGAGACGATCAGGGACTCAATGCGGTGGATGTACGCATCCTCGCTTATCAGGTACAGGAGGTTCACGACCCGGTCCAGTTTGCCGCGCGCCCGCATGAACCACCCGATCTCTCGATACACGCCCGGCTCGGGGGTCCCGTTGAACGGTTTCAAGGAGAGTTCGGACGAGCCGAGGCCGCTCCGCTGGATCAGGGTCACGAGGTGGGTGCGGACGGCCTCGCTGGCGCGGTTCTCGTCGGTGTCGAAGGTGCGGCCGGCGAACTCGGCCAGCCGTTTCCTGAGATACGGGTCCTGGGCGTTCTCACCCTGCACCTTCTGGATCTGGAGTTCGAGGTCGGCGGCGATGCGGGTCTGCGCGTCGGCAGGCCCCAGGACCGCCCGGGCGACGAACAGGTAGCCGATGACCACGAGCAGGACGGCGCCGGCGGCGGCGGCCAGGATTTTTTCGTTCCGGTTCACGGGGCACCTAGTTCCCGCCCTGAAGCGTCGTCATGATCTGCCTCAGGTGGCTGTATTCCTCGCTGCTCATCTTTCCATCGCCGTCCCTGTCCCACGGCGGCCCCCACGCCCGCATAACCTCCCGCCGCGCTCGGTACGCCTCGCGATAGGCGAGTTTTCCGTCGTGGTCTTCGTCGTAGCGTTCGAGGAGGACGCGGGCCATCTCGCGGTCCTCGGGGCTGTCGAAGGTGGTGGGGATCGGAGGCGCGGAAACGACGGCCGAGCGTGTGACGGTCGGCCCGGGCGCGGTGGTCGCCGGCTGCTCCTGCCCTTCCCTTCGGACGTCCTGCCCGGACGCCAGGAGTTCGGCCGAGGCGTCGTCGCTCGGCCGCGGCTCGAAAGTCAGGTTCGTCAGGTCAACCTTCATCTTCGCGTCAACCATCATGCGGACCTTGGTCGAGATCTGGTACTGCGGATCGGTCTTGATGGTCGTGATCTGGCCGGGCTTGAAATCGTAGCCGGCGGCCCCGAGGCCCTCGCCGAGCGCCTCGATGACCTTCGCATTGGCCGCGCGCACCCCCAGTTGGAGCGACCCATCAGGCGTAACCTCCAGGCCGGTGACGTAGATGCCGGTGCATGGGGGGAATCGCGCACTCGTCAGGGCCCAGTGATCGAGCCACGGGCGGCCGGCGTTTTCCCACTTCTCGATTGCCGCGACGTCCTTCGACAGGTCCTTGACGATCTTGTTGGTGGGGCCGAGGGCGGCAAGTTCGTCCTTGAGCGCAGCAACGCGGGCGTACTTGCCGTGAAGGAAGATCGCCGCGATGACCACGCCGACGAGAACGACCGCCGCCAAGGCGGCGCCGGCGGTGATGGCGATCCGGCGCATCCGGTGGGTCTTGGCAGGGGGGCGTTTCGGGTTCACGAAATCGAAGGGCAGCGCGTCGCGCTTCTGGTGGCCGACCGCCAAGCCCAGCCCGGAAATGAACCCGCCCGCCTCGGCCCGCTGCCGCCCGAGCCGCAGGGCGGGCCCCGGATCGAACAGCACGCACTCCAGGCCGACGTGGCGCGAGAGTTCCCCGGCGAGCACCTCCTCGACGCCCGTGTCGCCAGCCAGGATGATCCGGTCCACCCCTTTGCCGCGCTGCATCCCATGGTACGCCCGCAGGCTTCGCGCCACCTCCGTGACCACCGTGACGACGACGTCTTGGGGGGCGTCGTCGGGGCCTGGTGCCCCCCGAATGACGGCCGAGCGGCTGAACACCAGGGAACCTTCCATCACGACGTTGATCTCGACCTCGTCAGCGGTCAGGTGCAGCACGGCGACGGACTCGCCGTCGGCGATGCGGCCGTAGGCCTGGACGGCCCGCAGGTCGGCGTAGGGCCTCAGGCCGAGCCTCAGGAGCCGCACGCCCGCGGCCTCGGCGATGCGGCGGTAATGCTCGACGACCGGTCCGCGTACCGCGGCCACCAGGACGTCGGAGCCCTTCGGCTCGGGGCCGGTCTGGCCCTCGGCGTTGTAGTGCCTTTCCATGGCGAAGTCGACCGACGCCCCCTCCGCCGGGAACGGGAGTTCCTTGCCGATCTGGTACTGGACCATGGAAGCCATCTCGTCGGTGGACGCGCCGGGCGGCAGGGACAACGGCTTAAGGACGGCCTGGCTGCGCGGCACGTTCATGAGGACGCCGCCGGAGCCGAGCCGGGCCTCCTGGAGGGCGCGGGCGAGGAACTCGCCGACGGCCTTCGGGTCTTCGAGGTCCAGATGCGCGGGCATCGGGGCCGAGGCGAGTTTCAGGATCCGGACGCCGTCCGGCGTCTGCTCGGCCTGGACGACGCGCAGGATGCGGCGGTCGAAATCGACCGCCGTGAACCGGCCGCCGCCCCTGCGGCCGACGAGGCCCGTCAGTTTGTCCAGGAAGCCAGGCATGTCAGCGGCTCCGCTCGAGTTCGTCCGCGTTCAGCGCGAACGGCGGTCCCACCCGCGTCAGGTCGCGCAGGTACACGAGGCGCGGCTGCGCCTCGGCCAGGTCCACCACGCCTTCCATGATCCGGTATTGGCCGCACCGGGCGCCAAACCCGATGCACGTCACATGGTACTGGAACCCGCGGGTCGTGAGTTTCGGGGCGACGGCCTTGAACGCCGCCGCATCGAGGACCCCGGACGTGTAGAGCCAGGCGGTCGTGCCCCTGGCATCGGGGTCGAGGCCGGTCCGGACGTCGACGATCTGGCGCGCGAGGTTTTCGTCGAGCCCGGGCAGGGCCGCCAGGACCTCGGCCCGGGCCGTGTTCACGTTCACCAAACCGTTGATCTTCTGGCCGGTGCTGGTGGTGAACCGGTCCATAAGGATCGCCAGGTCGGCCTCCTCGAAGGCAGGCACGACGACGTCGCCCGGCCGGAGTTCCGGGAACTCCCGGTGCGGCTGCTTGACCTGGTACTGCATCTCCACCAGGTCGCTCGGCTGGGCGATGCGGTTGCCCTCGGCCCGATAGATGGCGATGAAACTCATGAGGGAACTCGAGAGGCCTGCGCCGGCGATGGCCGCCGCGGCCCCGTTCAGATCGATGCGCGCCTGGCCCTGGCGGTCGGTGTTCGGCTCCCAGGACCAGACGGTCGTCAGGCCGTAGAGGCCGCGGTTCAGGCTGCCGTCGCGGTCGTCCGGCGGGAACGTGTCGTCGCCGTCGTCCTCGTTCAGGTCCAAGAGGCCGTTCAAGTTGGCGTCTTCGCCGTAGACGACGCCGGCGTTGAACCCCTTGATCAGGAGCGCCTCCTCGATCGTGCGGAGCGGGCCGTTGCGGACGGTGTACGGCTGCGGGAGGGTGTCGTAATAGTCCTGCTCGGCGCCCTCGCTGCGCGTCTCGCCGTCCTGGTCGCGCCAGTCGAGGAGCGCATCGACCAGTTCGCCCGGGAGCGCGGGCATCCGGCGGAGCGTCTCCTCGTCGGCCTCGTTCAGGTTGAGTTTGGAGGCCTCGTCGGTCAGGCCGAACCGGGAATGCTCCTTGTCCTGCTGGTTGTCGGCGTACACCGTGAAGTACCACTGGTCGGAGCCGTCGTCGAAGACCAGGCGGTTCTTCAGGATGTCCGGGTTGTCGTACCAGACCGTCGGGTCGTCGCGGCTGCCGGCCACCAGGAGCATGGCGAACTGCATGCCGCTCATGGCGGCGTTGTAGGCCTGCTCGCTGCGGCTGCGGGCTGCCTCGGCCCCGACCTCGGCGCGCATCATGAACAGAACGCTCACGGCCACCGTGGCCGCCAGAGCCGCCACCACGAGCACCGCTGCCAGGACGGTGCCCGGATAGTGCCGAGTGCGGAGCGCGGAATGCGGAGTGAAGAGGAAGTGCGGAATGCGGGGTGCGGAGCGCGGAGTGAAACAAAGAACGGCGCCTCCGCCGCTTCCGTGCCGTCCACTCCGCACTCCGCACTCCGAACTCCGCACTGGGTGCACTCCGCATTCCGCATTCCACATTCCGCACTGGTTCATGGCAGCCCCCCCTCGCCGAGGCCGCGAATGACGGTGCCCTGCTCGGCCGGGCGCGAAGCCGCCGGCAGATAGACCACCCGGTTGAAGGTCTCGAACGGATACTCGTCCGGCTCGGTGTTCTCGGGGAGGGGCTCCGTCCCGAGGACGATCTCGACCGCCAGGGGCAGGTTGCTGTCGCCCCAGTCGGGCACCCAACCGGTCCCGTCCCAGTATTGAAGGTAAAGGAACTTGATCTCGGGGGCGATGAGCGTCGCCCGGACCTGGACGCCCTCCACGACCACCTTGGCCTCCAGGAGTTTCTGTTCGGTCCGTTCGAGGCCGACGATCACGGAGTTGCCGGACTCATCCTCCTCGACGCGCAGGCGATACCCGACGCGCATAAGGTCGTCCTCGGCCGGGAGCGGCTCCTCGGTGATGTTGCGTTCGGCCCAGACGGCGGGGCCCGGGAGCGTCGGGACCGCCATGCGGACCTGGTCCTCGCCACCGGACAGGCCCGACCCGAGGGTCACCGCGCCGCGCAGTTCGGCCGTCATCTGGCCCATGACCGATCGCTCCATCCGGATGAAGGCCACCTCGGAGGTGACCGCGGTTCGGACTTGAACGATCTGGCGATAGAAAGCGAGCATCGCGGCGACCAGCGCCAGGCTCAGGCTCAGCGCCAGCGCTGCCTCCAGCAGTGTGAAACCCGGCAATGCGGAGCGCGGAGTGCAGAGTGTGGAGTGAACGGCACGGCGGCGCCGTGTTTCCTCACTCCGCATTCCGCATTCCGCATTCTGCATTCTGCGCCCTACCCTTCGCACTGGCCTCACTCCGAACACGTTTGCCCGGCACGGAGTTCCCCGCCGCTTCCGCCTTCGCCAAGGTTTACCCGCCTGGGGCGGGCTTCGGCGGACAAGTCCGCGGCGGGCTCGAACAACAACTTCGCACTGGTCAGGACCCGGTTGCCCCTCCGCCAGTTGTCCCTCCGCCAGTTGCCCGTCCGCCCCTCGCCCGTCCGCCGGTTGATTGTCCGCCGGTTGCTCCTCCGCCGGTTGCCCGCCCGCCGGTTGATTGTCCGCCGGTTGCAGGTCCAGTGGCTGCCGGCGCGGCGGTTGGCGTTTCAGCGGTTGTCGGTTCGCTGGTTACCGTTACAGCAGCCTCTTCGACGGGCATCATGTGGGCCAGGCGATAGACGAAGCCCCGGCCCGGGTTCGAGACGACGATTTCGACCTCTCTCATCGGCACGAGGTCCTGGGCGACCTGGTCGTCGCGCGTGAAGACCTGCCAGGTCCACTCGGCCAGCGGGTCGGTCATCGTCTCCGGCCCCGCGTCCACCGGGTCCAGCAGGCCCATCTGGATCTCCGACAGGATCGTCACGGCGATGTCGGCCGCGCGCGCCTCCAGCCGCAGCCGGTTGACGGCCCGGGTGCACTGGTCGAGGCTCATGAGGGCGACCGACGCGATGGCGACGAAGATCGCCATCGAGAGGACGACCTCGAGCAGGACCACGGCACGCGGCGTTCGCAATGGGTTCGGTTTGCGTGTCACCACACGGTCCTCGGTTTTTTTACCCCCGCCACCGCCGTGGCGGGGCGTTGATGCCCGTCGCCCTTCAAGCCTGCCGTCAGGTGGCGCCGGCGGCGCGGGTCTTGTAAAACTCCTCGAGTTCGGTCGGCGTCAGGACCTGGCTCGTCACGGTTCCCGTTCTGCCGTCCACTTCGACGACGGCCCGGCGCTGGTCGGCGGGGTCGGTCGTCGCCAGTTCCACCAGGCCCGAATCGCTGCTTCCGTCGGCATGAAACATGAGGAGGTCCAGGTCCTCGGGCTTGGCGTCCATGCCGACCAGTTTGAACGGGCTGCTCGCAATCCCCATCACGCGGTAGACGCTCGGCCCGGTCAGTTCGAGGCGCGTGACCTCGACGATGCCCGACGGCAGATGCTCCGGCCAGGTGCTTCGCGTGTACGGCACGAACTCGCCCGGCGCGGTCAGAGGCTCGGGCTCCCACATCACACGAAAGGCGGCATCCTGGTCCCGCAGGATGAGGCAGAACCGCCTGCCGGCGCCGGCGGCCTCGGCCCGCGTCATCCGCAGCGCCGCCTCGAACCTCGCGGCCCCCTCGTCGAGGCCCTCGATCCGCCGGCTTCCGGCGAAACTGATGATGATCACCCCCGCCAGCAGCAGCATCAGCGAGATCGCCAGGACGAGTTCGAACAGGGTGAAGCCCGGGCGCCCGCGCAGCACGCCTGCCGCGCTCCCGCCCACCCGCCTCTTGGAGCAGAGGCTACTTGGATTCCTGCCAATTGTGGATGTCATCGTCGGTGCCGTCCTGGCCGTCGGGCCCGTCGGACCACAACTTGAATGGGACGCCGAGTTCGGTCACCTGGGCTGGATCAAGCGTTTCGTAATGGAACGCGTGGTCCCAGGCGTCAACGGGGTCCTCGGTGAGATAAGGCCCTGCCCACTTCTCTGTCAGTTTCTCGTCGCTGAACGTGGGCTTGGTCCGCAGCGCCTGCAGGCCGCCCTCTTCCTCCGTGGGATAATGGCCGACGTGCATGTTATAGAGTTCAATCGCGGTGCCCATCGACGCCTTCAACTTGTTTCGGGTAGCGTCAATCTTGGCGCGACTCTGCACCCCGGCATACCCCACGATGAAGATCCCGGCTAACATGCCGATGATCAAGATCACCAACAGGACCTCGATCAAGGTGAAGCCCCGCCGGCTTTTGCGTCGCGTCCTCATGCTTGTGCTCCTTCAAAAGAGTTCAAGGTTCAAAGTTCAAGACCCCCGGGGACGCAGCCCCGGGGCGTTGATGGTACACAACCTGCAACTTGCAACCTGCAACCCTATTTCAGCGACGCCGCCATCGTGAAGATCGGGTAATACAGGGCGACGGCCACGAAGCCGATCGCCCCAGCCATCACCACCAGGATGAGCGGCTCGATGAGCCGCACGGCCAGGTCCACCTGCCGGTTCGTCCGGCGCTCGACGGTGTCGGCGATCCGGACCAGGACGGCCTCCAACTGGTTGGACTCCTCGGCGACGGCGATCATCTCGATGACCTCCGCCGGAAAGGCGCCGCTCGCCTTCAACGGCTGGGCCAGCGACTCGCCGCGCCGGACGTTCTCGACCGCCTCGCTGATCGTCTCCGAGAGCACCACCGACCCGGTGGCGTCCTTCGAGATGGCGAGCGCCTCCAGAATGGGGACGCCGCTGGCGAGCATCGTCCCGAGGACGCGGCAAAAGCGGGTGATGCTGACCATGCGAACGGCCTTCCCGAAAAGGGGCATCCGGATCCGCGCCCGGTCCCAGAGGCGGCGGCCGGACCGGCTCCGGAAGAACGACCAGCCGGCGAAGCCGCCGACGCCCAGCAGCCCGACGACCAGCGGCCACTCCCCGCGGAGTACGTCGCTTGCCTTGAAGAGGATCAGCGTCGGCAGCGGCTTTTCGCTGTCCCGCAGGAACTCCTGGAACTGCGGCACGAGCCACACCAGCGCCACCGTCACGACCACCACCAGCAGGCTCACCAGGAGCGACGGGTAGACCAGTGCGCCGCGGACCTTGCTCTGGAGTTCGTCCTGGCGTTCGACGAAGTCCGCGAGGCCTGTCAGGACGTCCTCGAGGAAGCCGCCCCGCTCGCCCGCGCGCACCATCGCGACGTGGGCCGGCATGAAGACCGCCGGCCGCGCCGCCAGGGCCTCGGCCAGGGGCTTGCCGTCGGCGACTTCGTCGCGGACGCGGCTGACCTCTGCCCTGAGGCGCCCGCCGGGCAGCGCCTCGCGCATCGTGTCGAGGGCCCGGAGCATCGGGACGCCCGCCCGCAGGAGGTCGCCCAACTGGCCGTACATCGTGCCGACGTCGCGGAGCCGGACGCGCCCGCCGCCGAAGACCGGCCTCGAGCCCCCTTGCGCGTCCACCCGGACGGGGAAGAGTTTGCGCTCGTCCAGCGCGCGGACGGCCGCCGGTTCGTTCTCGGCGTCGAGGACGCCGGTGACGACCTGGCCTGCGGCGTCTCTGGCCACGTATTGGTAATTTGCCATAAATACCGCCACCTGCATCCGGCCCGCCCCCGCCGGTCCGCCCGGCCGGGACCGCCCCGGACGCGCTTTCGTCAGACCTTGCTGCTCCGGATCACTTCCTCCGGCGTCGTCACGCCGCGCCGAACCTTGATCCACCCGTCTTCGCGGAGAAACCGGAGGCCCTCGCGCCTGGCCTGGGCGATGATCTCGCCGGTGGGAGCGCGGCTCATGATCCTCTCGCAGACCGCGTCGGAGAGGACCAGGAGTTCGAACAGGCCCGTCCGCCCGTGATAGCCCGTGTTGCGACACTTGCGGCAACCGGCCCCGCGATGGAGGACCGCGCCCGGATCGAGCACGAAGTCGGCGGGCAGCCGGTCGCGATCGGGCTCGTACGCCTCCTTGCAGGCCGGGCAGATGGTCCGGACCAGGCGCTGGGCCATTGCGGCCATCAGGGTGCTCGTCACGAGGTACGGCTCGAGGCCCATGTCGAGGAGGCGCGTCGCAGACGAGCACGCGTCGTTCGTGTGAAGCGTCGAGAAGACGAGGTGCCCGGTCAGCGACGACTGGATCGCGGCCTCGGCGGCCTCGAGGTCGCGGATCTCGCCGATCATCACCACGTCGGGGTCGTGACGCAGCACCGAGCGCAAGCCCCGCCCGAACGTCATATCGATCTTTGTCTGAACCTGGATCTGGTTGACGCCGTCCAGGTGGTACTCGACCGGGTCCTCGATCGTCACGACCTTGATCTCGGGGCTGACGATCTCCTGAAGGACCGCGTACAGGGTCGTCGTCTTGCCGCTGCCGGTCGGGCCGGTCACCAGGACGATGCCGTGCGGGCGCTTGATGAGGTCCTTGAAGACCTCGAAGGTGTCCTCCGCCATGCCGAGGTCGGGCAGGCGGA
>Ga0315284_10014570_pt1 | contig 11204 bp, 7 predicted proteins | sample YL17G09_16_MG_FD_203696 | JGI IMG/M metagenome (GOLD analysis project Ga0315284, IMG submission 203696) | Sediment microbial communities from Yellowstone Lake, YNP, Wyoming, USA - YL17G09_16 | ecosystem: Environmental > Aquatic > Freshwater > Lake > Sediment | place: USA: Wyoming | collected...
CGCTATGCCTTTATGGATACCTCAGGGCCAGGCGGCGCACGTCCGCGGCGGGTCGGGAGACCCGCCGCGCTCAGCGGCCTTGCCCTGACGGCGCTCGTGCTGCTGGCCGGCTGTAGCGGCGGCCCGCCGCCCAAGGCCGGCGCCGACGCGCTCGTCATCTACAGCCCCCACAGCGACGAGATCCGCCAGGAGTTCGGCGAGGCGTTCCAGGTGTGGTACAAGGGCCGGACCGGGCGCGACGTGGACGTGAAGTGGCCTGACCCGAGCGGCGGCGGGTCGGAGGTCCTGCGGCGCCTGGAGGACAAGTTCCGCGCGGGCCGCTACGACATCGACGTCGGTTTCGGCGGCGGGCCGATCTACGAGCAGATGAAGTCGCTCGGCATGCTCGAGCCGTACCGGCTGCCGCCGGAGGCGCTCGCGGCCCTCCCGCCGAAGATCGCCGGCCAGCCGGTCTACGACCCCGACTTCGCCTGGTACGGCGCCGCCGTATCCACATTTGGCATTATCTTCAATAAGACAATTATCAAGCAGAAGGACCTTCCCGAGATCAAGGACTGGGAGTCGATGGCCGACCCGAAGTTCGCCGGCCTCGTCGGCGCGGGCGACCCCTCGAAGTCGGCCACCATGCTGAAGGCCTACGAGATCATCCTCCAGGCGTACGGGTACGACCGCGGCATGGCGCTGCTCGTACAGATCGCGGGCAACGCGCGGGAGTTCTACCCCACCTCGTCCGAGGTCCCGCGGAACACGGCCAAGGGGTTCCTCGCGGTCGGGCCGTGCATCGACTTCTACGCGTACCGGCAGATGCGGAGCGAGGGGGGCGACCAGCTCGGCTTCGTCGCCCCGTCGGGCCTCACGGTCATCACCCCCGACCCGATCGCCGTCCTCAAGAAGGCGCCGCACCGGAAGGCGGCGGAAAAGTTCGTCGAGTTCGTCATGGGCCCCGAGGGCCAGCGGCTGTGGATGCTCCCGGCCGGGGCGCCGGGCGGGCCGAAGAAGGTCACGCTCGGGCGCCTGGCGGTCCTGCCGGCCGTCTACGAGGAGGCCGCCGCCCAGGGCACCGTCATCCCCTTCAACCCCTTCGCGGCCAAGCCGGCCGATTTCTACGACCCGGCCAGGGAGAACGCGCGGAACGCGATCCTGGCGGACTACCTGCGCGTCGTGCTGGTCGAGAACCACGACGCGATCAAGAAGGCGTGGAGGGCGGTGATCGACGCGGGCCTCCCGGCCGAGCGGCTGGCCGCGTTCTGCCGGCCGATCGTTTCGGAGGACGAAATGCTGCGCCTCGGCCGCGACGTTTGGGGGACGGTCCTCATTCCCGATGACGCCTCGGCCGCCGAGCGGGCACGCCTCACGCGCGAGGCCGAGGCCCGCCGGCGCACCAAGAGCGACACGCTGACGAAGTGGAGCGAGGCCGTCCGCGCCAAGTACGCGGCCCTGGCCAAGTAGGCATCATGCGACCGGATGCAAGAACCTGGCTCCTGATCCTCGTCGTGGTCGCGTTCCTCGGCCTGCTCCTGTTCTACCCCATCGCCTATGTCTTCAAGTCGGCCCTGTGGGAATCGACCGGCCCGACGCTGCACTACGTCACGAACGTCCTCGTGCAGGGGAACTACCGCGACGGGTTGGTCAACGCCCTCCTGCTGGCGGCCGTCACGACGGTCTTCTCGTCCCTGCTGGGCGTGCCCCTGGCGTACCTCGGCGCGAAGACGGATTTCCCGGGGAAGCGCGCCTTGGCCGCCGCGATCCTCGTGCCGATGATCCTTCCGCCGTTCGTCGGCGCCATCGGTATCCGGCAGGTCCTGGGGCCGCAGGGCGTGCTGAACGCGGCCCTCGCGGGCCTCGGCCTCATCGATCCCGCCAAGGCGGTCGACTGGCTCATGCTCTCGCCGCTGGCGGGCGTGGTGATCCTCCAGGCGCTCCACCTCTACCCCATCCTCTACCTGAACGTGGTGGCGGGGATGGCCAACGTGGACCCGTCGCTGGAGGATGCCGCGCGCAGCGTCGGCGCCGGGCCGTGGCGGGTCTTTCGCCAGGTGACGTTCCCCCTCATCCTGCCGGCGTACTTCGCGGGGGCGATCCTCGTGTTCATCTGGGCCCTGACGGATCTCGGCACGCCGCTGATGCTCAACTACCGCAAGCTGATCGCGGTGCAGATCTTCCAGCGCGTGGGCGAGCCCACCTCGAGCCCCGACGCCAACGCCCTCGTCGTGGTGATGCTGGTGATGGTGGTGCTCCTGTACCTCGGGGCGCGGGCGCTCTTCGGCCGGGAGGCGTTCGGACAGATGGCGGTGGCCACGAGGGCCGCCACGCCCTCGCGCCTGGGCCCCGGGGGGACGCTCGTCGCGTGGCTCCTTTTCGGCGGCGTGACGCTCCTGGCCCTCGTGCCGCACGTCTCGGTGATTCTCTACAGTCTGAAGACGGAGTGGCAGGCCACGGTGCTGCCGGCGGCCCTGACGCTGGAGCACCATCGGGCGGCGCTGACGGACCCGCGCACGCTCGGGAGCATCTACAACTCGGTGCTGTACTCGCTGGGGGCGGTGGCGGTGACGCTCCTCCTGGCGGTGTGGATCGCGTACGTCCTGGTGCGCAAGAAGTTCGCGGGCCGCGGTCTCCTGGACGCCGCCGTGATGTTGCCGCTGGCGCTGCCGGGGATCGTCCTGGCGTTCGGGTACCTGAACTCGTTCGCCGACTGGGGCGACCGGCTGGTCGAGGCCGGCCTGTGGCGGCAGAACTACCTGTATCCGCAGGCCAACCCGGTGCTCCTGCTGGTGGTCGCTTACGCCGTGCGGCGGCTCCCGTTCATGGTGCGGGCGGCGGTGGCGGGGTTCCAGCAGACGAGCCGCACCCTGGAGGAGGCGGCCCTGAGCGTCGGCGCCGGCCCCCTGCGGACGCTCCGCAAGATCACCGTGCCGCTGATCGCCGCGAACCTGGCGGCCGGGGCGATCCTGGTGTTCTCCCTGTCGATGCTCGAGGTCTCCGACAGCCTCATCCTCGCCCAGAGCGACGAGTTCAACCCCATCACACGGACAATTTATCGTATCTATTCCGGAGAATACAGCATCACGGGCGAGGCGGTCGCCAGCGCCCTGGGCGTCTGGGCGATGGCCTTCCTGGCGGTGACGCTCGTCGGCGCCAGCGCCCTGATGGGCAAGCGCCTGGGGGCCCTCTTCAGGGCGTGAGGCAACGGCCGAACGGCAAGTGCCTGAGTGCCTGAGTGCCTGAGTGCGTGAGGAACGGCTAAGACAGGCAAGGGGAGCGCCTCTCGAATGTTGACTTTTCGTTTTTTCTCAGGCACTCAGGCACTCCGGCACTCCGGCACTCCGGCACTTTCATTGCAACCCCCAGCCACTGGTTGCTTGCAACCAGTGCGCCGGAAATCACGGCCCGCCGCAGCGGGCCGTGGCACCCCGAGGAGCGGGTTATTCGGATAGGCTTTTATCCGGCGCCGGTCACGAGACCCGGCGCGACTTCGGCCCCGGCGGGGCTGTCCCAGGTCGCCACGCGGTTGCCGCCGAGCTTCTTGGCGCGGTACATGGCCTCGTCGGCCCGGCGCACGAGTTCGTCGATGCTCAGGAACTGGCCGGGCGCCGCCACGGCCAGGCCGAGGCTGCTCGTCATGGTCAACCGGACCTCGCCATGCCTGATGGGGGTCCTCTGGACGAGCTGGCGGATCTCCTCCGCCAGGAAGGCGGCTCCCTCCCTCCCGGTGTCGGGAAGCACCAGCAGGAACTCATCGCCGCCGTAGCGCGCGACGATGTCGGTGGCGCGGAGGCGCCCCTTGAGCGTCTGCGCGACGTCCTTGAGGACCGCGTCGCCCGCCTCGTGGCCGTGGGTATCGTTAATGGCCTTAAACCGGTCGAGGTCCAGGAGGATGACGGCCAGCGGCGAGCCGCCGCGCCGGCTTCGGACCATTTCGTGCTCGAAGAGTGTGGCGGCCAGCCGCCGGTTCACAAGCCCCGTCAGGTAATCCGTCGCGGCCAGGCGCTCGAGTTCGGCGTTGGCCCGCTCCAGGTCGGCCTTGGCCTGTTCGAGGCGTTCCTGCATCTCGCGCTGGCGGGTGATGTCGCTGCCGAAAGCCGCCAGATGGGTCGGCCGGGCCTGCTCATCATGGCAAACGGTGTACTTCCACGAGATGAGGCGGCGCTCGCCGGACTTGGTGACGACGAACTGTTCGAGGCCGCCGACAGGGCTGCGCCGTCCGGCCAGGACGTCTTCCCGCCATTGCACTATGGCGGCGCGATCCTCCGGCGCGAGGAGGACCTCGCGGAACGGCCGGCCGATGACCTCCTCGCGGGAGTAGCCCGTCAGGTGTTCGGCGCCTTTGTTGAACACCACGAGCCGGCCGTCCTCCAACTCGGTGCTGAGGATGACCACCTCGTTGGTCTCAAGGATGCCCCGGACGAAATCCCGCTCGTGGCGCAGGGTGGCCTGCACCCTCTTGAGCTCGTCGAGGGCCACCTGGAGCCGCTCCTCCTGGACGCGCGACGCTTCCGCACGGGCCCGCTCATCGGAGGCGGTCTGCCGGTCCCCCACCTGGCCCCGGCGTATGTCGCGCATCAGCGCCAGGAAGCCCGCCAGCACGAGCAGGTAGCCGCCGCTGTAGACGGGCAGGTCGACGTCGGCATCTCGCAACCCCCAATCGGGAGCCAGCGGGTCGGCCAGCCACAGCACCTCCCCCATGATGAGGAAGGTCACGCCGCAGACCATCGTGGTGTAACTGATGCTGGCGCCGCCCACCCGCTTGCGGACAAGCGTGAGAATCGAGATCGCGGCGAACAGCAGAACACCCAGGCGCAGCAGATGATCCGTCACTTGCCACTCGCTCAAGGAGGCCCCCGTCCCCATCCCCCAGGCGCACGTAACCCCCGCGATATGCAGCAGAAGCCGTTTCACTATCGGCGGGCGGCGAGAAGAACCTTAAGCAATCCGACGGCGAAGGGCAACGGAAAGCCCGTTGAGCGCGGAGCCGCAGGTCGAAGAGTCGCCGTGGCGAGCGACCGCGTGTCTCGCTGTCAGCGCGGCCGCACAAGACCGGCCGTGACCGCGTCAGAGGGACCCCAGGCGGGCCGCGATCCGCTCCCAGTGCGTGCCTCGCCAGAACAGCTTGGCGCACCGCTCGCAGCGGAAGTACTCCTGGCACCAGGCGAAGGTGCGAGGCGGGACCTCCGGCCGGGCGGACTCGCGCGGCACGGTCTGCAAGCGGCCGCCGCAGGCCATGCAGCGCGGCGCCCGCGGCCGCAGGCCAAGGGCGCGCATCACGAACCCGAGCTGCTCCAGCTTGCGCTTCCCCGGCGGCACCAGGAGCGCCCGCACCCGGCCGGCCTGCACCGCGCCGTGCCGGGCCACTTCGGCATCGGAAGTGAGAAGGACCCGGCCGCTGGCGAGGGCGCGCCGGACGAGTTCGGCATCGTCGATCCCCTCGACCCAGGCCGCCTCGTAACCAGCGGCCCTGAGCCATCGGGCGAGGCCCCCCAGCATGGCGTCGCACCAGAACGCGGGAGGCTCTTCGGGGGTGGGTGGCTGAGCGGTCATAGCGCCCGTTCCCAGGCGGTGCGAGCCCGCCGTGCTTACGCGCCAAACTTGGCCAGGCGTCCGGCGTGGGCGAGGGCCAGGGGCATCAGGTGCGTGCTCGGGCGCAGGCCCAGTCCGCCGCCGAGACAGGCGATCTCATTGAACTCGCGCACGCCGTCGCGGCGGGCGGTCTTCGCCGCGAGGAGCACCGGCACCGGGTGCCAGGAGTGCGCCTTCATGGCCGTCGGCGTCGAGTGGTCGGCCGTGACGATGAGGACCGCCGGCCCGAGCTTCTCGAGCGCCGGGATCGCCCCGTCGGCCTCCTCGATGTAATGGACCTTGGCGTCGAAGTTGCCGTCCTCGCCCGCCTTGTCGGTGTGCTTGTAATGAATGAAGAAGAAATCATACTTATCCCACCCGGCAGCCAGGCTGGCGACGTCCCTGGCGATCTCGTTGGTCGCCTCCAGGGCCTCCATGCCGACCAGGCGGGCCACGCCGCGATACATCGGCGTCCCGGCGACAACGGCCGCCCGCAGGCCGAACCGCTCCTGGAAGCTCGGCCAGTGCGGCCGCTTGGCGAAGCCGCGGGCCAGGACGCCGTTGGCCTTCTTCTCGCTCGCCAGCACCTTCATCGCCTGCGCGAGGACCTTCCGGGCCAGCGCCGCCGTGCGGAGGTTCGCCTGGGCGTCGTCGACGGCGCGGACCCCGAGCGGCGCCACGCCCTCCTTCTGCGGATCGGTGTCCTCCAGCCCGTCGCCCAGCCCCTCGCCGCGCAGGACCAGCAGGGCCCGGTGCTCCTTGACGGGCGACCAGAGCACCTGCACGCCGTCGACCTCCTGGACGGCCTCGGCAAGCCGGCCGACAACCCGCTTCGACTCGTCGGTGGGGAGGCGCCCCGCGCGGCGGTCCTTGATGCGGCCCTTGGAGTCGAGGGTGCAGAAGTTGAGACGGGCGGCCACGTCGCCGTGGCGGAAGTCGAAACCCACGCCCACGGCCTCGAGCGCCCCGCGCCCGATCTGGTACTCGATCGGATCGTACCCGAACAGGCCGAGGTGGCCGGGGCCGCTCCCCGGCGTCACGCCCGGATAAACAGGCTCCAACAGGCCGCAGGTGCCCTGCGAGACCAGGCGGTCGGCGTTGGGGGTGCGGGCCGCCTCCAGCTCGGTCTTTCCATCGGGGCCGGCCGGAATGCCGCCCAGCCCGTCCCACACGTAGAGGATGATCTTGGAGCCGTTGTCTTGAAGCAGGGGTCGAAGGTCCAGGTTCGCCACGCACGCCTCCTCACGGTTGCACTAGCCTGTTCACATCAAGTCTGTAGGCCGGGGCGCAGCCCCGGCACGCTTTCGGTCCCCGCGGCGATCCAGGATGCCGGGGCGTTGCCCCGGCCTACATCTCCGTCGCTCGGCATTGGAGGGTGCCCGGCGATTTCTGTAGGCCGGGGCGCAGCCCCGGCACGCTTTCGGTCCCCGCGGCGATCCAGATGCCGGGGCGTTGCCCCGGCCAGGATGCCGGGGCGTTGCCCCGGCCTACATCTCCGTCGCTCGTCATTTGAGGGCGCCCGGCGATTCACGTGCGACAGAGCACGGGTTCCCGCGGCGCCCCGCGGGGGTCATCGCTTTCGCAGGACCACGAACGTCTCGCGGTCGCCGGAGCGAACCAGCAGCGGGATACCCTTGGCGAGATCGGCCTTCTGCATCGCCTGCCTGAGCTCGGCCACGCTCGCGACTTTCTGTCGGGCCACTTCAAGGATCAGCATGCCGCGCTTCAGGTTGGCCCTCGACGCCACGCTGCCCGACCCGACGTCGGTAATGAGGACGCCCTGCCCCACCCGGTAGCCATAGCGCTGGGCCGTCTCGGAGGTGAGGTCCGAGACCTGGAGGCCGAGGTCCTTGAGCTCGGCCGGGGCGACCTTCCCGGCCCGGGCCATCTGGGGCTGGGCCGGCCGCTCCTCAACCTCCACCTTCAGGGTCATCCGCTTGCCGTCGCGCAGGATCGCGAGGGTGCTCTGGGTGCCGGGCTTCGTCCACGCCACGGCCGATTGCAGGTCGTACGAAGCCTTCATGGGCATGCCGTTGTACTCCAGGACGACGTCGCCGGCCTTGAGCCCGGCCTTCACGGCGGGGCCGCCCTCGAAGACCTGGCTGATGAGGGCGCCCTCCTCGGTCTTGAGCTTCAGCGACTCGGCCAGTTCGGGCGTCAGGCGCTGGATGCCCACGCCGAGCCATCCGCGGACAACCTTGCCCGTCTCGCGGATGCGTTTCATCACCTCGGAGGCCAGGTTCACCGGGACCGAGAAGCCGACGCCCATGTATCCGCCGGAGCGGCTGGCGATGGCGGTGTTGACGCCGATGACCTGGCCGCGCATGTCGACGAGCGGCCCGCCGGAGTTGCCGGGGTTGATCGCGGCGTCGGTCTGGAGGAAGTTCTCGTAATCGGTGATGCCGACGCCCGCGCGGCCGATGGCACTGATGATGCCGAAGGTCACGGTCTGCTCCAGGCCGAAGGGCGAGCCGATCGCCAGCACCAGGTCGCCGACCTCGACCTTGTCGGAGTTCCCGAGCGGGGCGACCGGCAGGCGCACCGCCTTGGCATCGATGCGGATGACGGCGATGTCGGTCGGCGGGTCGGTCCCGACCACCCTGGCCTTGAACTCGCGGCCGTCGGCGAGACGGACCATGATCTCGTCGGCCTCGGCCACCACATGGTTATTCGTCAAGATATAGCCGTCGGTATCGACGATGACGCCGGAGCCGAGGCCCTGGCGCTGGAACTTGCGCGTCGGCCCCCCGCGGCCGTTCTCGCCGGGCTCGACGCCGAAGAAGCGGCGGAAGAACTCGTCGGCGCCGAACGGCGCCGACGGTTGCTCGACCGTCTGGCTGACGCCGATGGCCACCACGGCCGGCTTCACGCGCTTGGCCACCGCCCGGCAGGCCTCGGAGATCTGGTTCACCTCGGGGGGGATGGCCGGCAACGGGTCCGGTTTTGCCTCGGCCGCCGACAGCGTGACCGCCGGCGCGTGCTCGCCCGAAGGCAGGCCCTTGTTCATGAGGATCGGGACCGCAACGCCCGCGAGCACGATAATCCCCAGGGCCAGGACCAACACCGCCAGAAGCCGACCATAGCTCATCTTGATTCTCCTTTACGACGCGGCCGCCACGACACCCAAGGAGCCCCCCCGGGGCCCCGGGCGCCGGATTGCTGTCTCTATGATAGCCGAGGCCGACGCAGGGGAGCAAGGCGATTCCACGCAGGCGCTTCCTCGAAAATCCGATCAAAGCCAGATTGGGCCAGCGCGTTTGCCTTTAGGATTCAAAGATATTCGCAAGCGCCCCTGGTGAGAACCCATACGCTATATCCTGCGTGTTTTCGCTTGCCAGCCCCAAGTCGGAGTCTTACTGTATGAACCACAAGGCTTGTTTGCGATAGGGGAGGAGATTGCATGAACAACCTGAGAAAGGGCGAACGACGCGGCGATCGGGCCGCCGGTCGGGGACGCACGCCGCGACCCTCCGGGGATGAACGCCTCAGCCGGTTCCTCGCCTTCGTCCTCCGGCACCACCCCGAGGTGGTCGGGCTGGCGCTCGACGAGCAGGGCGCCGCCGACCTCGACGCCCTTCTGGAGCGCCTCCACACCAAGCCGGGCTTTGAGAGCACCTCGCGGGAGCAGATCGAGCACCTGGCATCGGGACCGTCGGCCGTCCGCTTCGAGATCCTCGACAACCGCATCCGGGCCCGCTACGGCCACAGCCTGCCCCAGCTCATCCAGTACGAGCCTGCCGCGCCCCCGCCGGAGCTTTTCCACGGAAGCACGCCCGATGCCTGTGAACAGATCCTGGCCGAGGGCCTCAGGGCCATACAGCGGCAGCGGGTGCACCTGTCGGTCGACACCCCGGCCGCCCGCGAGGTCGGACGTCGGCGGTGCCCCAGCCCGGCCATCCTCCGGATCGACACCGCCCGCGCTGCCGAGGCCGGCGTGCGGTTCTACCACGCCGGTCCGTCGGTCTGGCTTTCGGACGACCTTCCGCCGGCGTGCCTCTCGAGGGTGGAGTAACAGAAGCCGCGAACCTGATGGGTGGCATGGCCATGCAACGGCGCCCGCCGCGGCGGACAAGCTGTGGCTATGTCAGCCCGCGTTCACCCAATCCGCAATTCGCTTGAGTCGCGTGCGCGGCCCCCTTATGATCAAGGAGTCGCCCTTGCCCGCGGACTCCCGATGAGCGCAAGCGAAGCCCAATCCGAGTCGCCCTGTCGCCGGCACCTCGACGCCCTGCTGGCCATCACGCGCCGGCTCGCGTCGGAGCCGCGCCTGGACCCCCTGCTCGCGTGCATCGCCGAGGAGACCTGCAACCTCCTCGACGCCGAACGGGCCACGCTCTTCCTCTACGATGCCAAGACCGACGAGCTCTATAGCCGCATCGCCACCAAGAGCGAGATCGAGGTCATCCGCACCCGTGCCGACCGCGGCATCGCCGGGACCGTCGCCCGGCAGAAGGCCTGCGTGATGGTCCCCGACGCCTACGCCGATCCGCGCTTCAACCCGGACGTGGACCGCCGGACCGGCTGGCGCACGCGGAACATGGTGGCCGTCCCGATGACCAACCTCGCGGGCCAGCTCGTCGGCGTCCTGGAAGCCCTGAACAAGCGCGACGGCTCGTTTACGGCGGACGATGCGGCGCTGCTTACGGCCCTGGCGGACCAGGCGGGCGTGGCCCTGGAGCGCACGCGCCTCCTGGAGGAGTTCCTCGAGAAGCGGCGGCTGGAGCACGAGATGGAGCTGGCCCACGAGATCCAGATGGGCCTGCTGCCCCGCACTCCCCCGCGCCTCGACGGCTTTGACCTCGCGGGCTGGAGTCGCCCGTCCGAGTATGCCGGCGGCGACTTCTACGACCTGTTCCCGTGGGGCGACGGCCGCGTGGGGATGATGATCGGCGATGCCGTCGGCCACGGCGTCGGCCCCGCCCTGCTGGCCGCCGAGACGCGGGCCCACGTGCGGGCGTTGGCCCTTCGCGAAAACCGCCCGGAGGCCGTCCTCACGGACGCCAACCGTCTGCTGGCTCACGATGTGACCGAAGGGCGATTCGTGACGCTCGCCCTGGCGGCGGTCGATGCCGCCGACCGCACCGTGCGATGGGCCAGTGCCGGCCAGGGCCCGATCGTGGTGCTTCAGGCCGACGGTCGCAGCCGCCAGTTCGCCGCCACGGGGCTGCCCCTCGGCATTGTGCCGGACGCGCCCGTCGAGAGCGGGCCGCCTATCGCCCTGGCGGTCGGCGACGCGATGCTGCTGGTCTCGGACGGCATCTTCGAGTGCGCCCCGCCGGCGGGCGAGGAGATCGGCATCGACGCTGTCGTCTGGGCCGCGTGCGAGCACCGGGGGGAGCCCGCACCCGCCCTCCTGGCGGCCATCGAAGCCCTGACCGAATCGATCCGCCCCGACGGCCGGTTTAGCGATGACCGGACCGCGGTGATTGCGAAATGCGTGCGATGAACGCGGGCTCGCGTGTAGGCCGGGGCGCAGCCCCGGCACGCTTTCGGTCCCCGCGGCGATCCAGGATGCCGGGGCGTTGCCCCGGCCTACATCTATTAGTCGCGAGCCGAAGGCGAGCGCGAATCAGCGATGGCTGAACTTCTCAAAGACGGCACGCTGGACCGTGCCACCGACCCCGAGTACGCGGCGGTCAATCCGCTGGCGG
>Ga0315284_10014571_pt1 | contig 11203 bp, 12 predicted proteins | sample YL17G09_16_MG_FD_203696 | JGI IMG/M metagenome (GOLD analysis project Ga0315284, IMG submission 203696) | Sediment microbial communities from Yellowstone Lake, YNP, Wyoming, USA - YL17G09_16 | ecosystem: Environmental > Aquatic > Freshwater > Lake > Sediment | place: USA: Wyoming | collected...
GAATTTCGTAAACAACTTCATCATCATCTGATTCCATCATTTCATCATCATCTGATTCCATCATTTCATCATCTGATTCAACATCTTCGATGTCTACTTCTGATGTGTCTCCGTCTTTAGAGAAAATTGCGTCAATTACATCTTGTACTGACTCGTCTGTTTCTGTTGGGTTCATAATTTCGTCTGTTTCGTTCATGTTTATTTCATCTTCTTCAGACTCACCAAGCTTTACTAAGTATTCTGTGTCAGCGTCGTTGTCTGTTAAGTGAATGTCGTCACCATCTTTTTTAACGATGATTCCGTCTTCTTCACCCATAGCCTTAAACACTTTAAGAATTTCTTCGTCAGATGCGTCAGTCAAATCTATAGGACTTTCGTCCTCAGCGTCCATGTCAATTTCTGTATCAACATCCATATCCATGTCTTCTGTGTCGTTATCAACATCCATATCAACGTCCATATCCACATCATCTGTGTCTTCGTCGTCTTCTATGTCTGCATCTAAATCAACCTCGTCTTGTTCAGAAAGAGATACTTTTACTAATTGATTGATTTCTTCTTTCATTGTAGAATGAAGTATTCCTTTTGCATTTTCGGCGATAGCCTCTTCAACATTTCTCATTTGAATAAGCGCCTCTTGTACTAATGATTTATTTTCTTGCATTAAAAATTATTTAATTTAACTAATAAATAGTATCAAAACTAAAAAAAGTAGTTTTTATTAAACTACTACGTAAGATTTTTCCGATAATCTAATGCCAATACAAGTTTTTCCTGTTTGAGCATTAATCCATGTTTGTAATGTATTGTAATCTGTATCAAACACCACTTGATTTGTATTTACTTTAGTTTCAGAAAGTAAAGTAACTAAATAACAATTAGTTGTTGTATTGTCGTTAATAACGATTTCATCGTTAAACGAACCCATACTATTAAGTTCTAAACCAGTTTCTTCACAATAAGCCAAGCAAGAAGACCATGAAGGTGCATTTATTAATTTTATAACTGTTGGTGAATTTGAGAATGAAGCTTGAAAATTCATAATATTTTATTTTATAAATATCCCCCAAATAAAAAAAGTGGTCGATTGACCACTTTTATTTAATTACTTTTCAATTACTTCATCGATTTTACTTTCAGATACCGAAGTTATTCTCCAATCGTGTGTGAATCCTTCGTACTTTGTTGTAACTTTCGCCTCAACGTCTGTTACTGAAAAACCTTTAACAAGTTTCTCTTCTCTGATTTTTTTAATTTTTCCTGAATTTTCATCAGGTAAATCGTACTGAATTTTTGCTACAAAATACTTTTCTTCCATGTTTAATTATTTTCCTAAAAAATCGTTTAATTTTCTCATTAAGTCAACTGATTTCTCAGCAAACTGATTTGAATCTTTATGATTTCTTTCTTCTTCTAAGTTTTCTTCATATTTGTTTCTATCTTCAGGGTTTGAAAATAAATAAGCTCCTGGTGTTGATGGTGATGATACTAAATCAAAACAAATTAATTCAAAATCATCTTGTACTTCATTTCTTTCACCAACTTTTTTAAGAGAGCCAACCCCTCTTGAAGAAACTCCCATAGTAACACCTTGTCTCATTAAGTTAGCCGCAATGTCTCCTTTTGTTGAAACAATACCACTTTCGTGAAATCCTGGTGATGTTAATAATTTAAGTTTTCCCATTAAGATATTCCTGTCCCACCAAATTTCAGTTATGATATGTGAAACTCTATCTAAATCAATAAGTGAAGATTCAGGGTGATTCAACTCTGAAGTAGAAAGACCTTTAGCTATTGTTTTTCTATAATTTTCGGCTTCTCTTTCTAATATTTTTTTAGGATAAAATCTACCATTTCTATTTGGTGTATCATATTTCTGAAGAACCGCATAAAATTCAAATGGATTTTTCCAATCCATTTTTGCAGATTCCTGTAAAACATGTGCATTATGTATATCTTTAGGAGAAACATATCCTGCATCCATTTCGACCAAGATACCATGTCCAAGCTCACTTGCTTCTAATATTCTAAGATTTTTCATCAAGGGTTTTAAAATAAATATCCAATAATAGATAGTTTATTAATTAGTTTCTTTTTTTGAGGTTGAAAAATCAAAATATTTGTTTTCATTAATGTTATTTTTAAAAATGGTTTTTACAATTTTTTTAATTGATTCTTTAATTTCATACGATTTAAAATCTAATTCTATGTTTGTGTAAAGATTAACTTCTAAGTTAAAAAATGATTTTTTTCCGTGGGATATTCCACTTGTACGTAAATCCAAATCTACTATACTTTTTTCTTGAAAAATTTCTGTTGTTATTGAATTATAGACAGAGTGCTTTATTTCTCTACTTAAATTACAAACAACTCTATTCCAATTGTCATGTTCAAATTTTGGTGTTACCCATGATTGTATGTTTATGTAGACAGATTTTAATTTTTTTGAATCTACGGTCCCGTAACTTGATTTGATAGGATTATAAAGATTCAACTTTACACTTTTGCCTTTTTTCATTAATTTTCATATTATTCGGTTTATTTATTATAAAAATAAGAGATATAAATCCGATAGTCAAAATTTTTAGAAAAAAGTAGATATTTTATAGTATGTTAATAGTTGAAATTAAAAATGGAGAGAATATAGAAAAGTCTCTCAAGACGTTAAAATCTAAAGTCATAAAGACAAAACAAAATCAAATTTTGTTTAACAGAAAAGAATTCAAAAAAAAATCGGTCTTAAAAAGAACCGAAATTTTAAAAGCGAGATATATTCAAAGAAAGGAATTAAATTGAGTTTTCTAAGTTTTTTAATTTTAAGAAATTAAGTTGGTCAAACTTTTCATTTTTAATTATATCTATTGTTTCAGATATTTTTGTTTTTATTTCAAATTCTTTTTCATTTTCTAAAATAAAATTTAATTTAGTGATGGTGCTCTCTCTAAGTGTTTCAAACTTAGTTTCTAATGTTTTTGTATCTTCAGAAATAATTTGGAAAAATTCTTTTCTGTCATTCTCACTTAAAGTTTCAATATAGTTTCTTAAAGTTTGATTAGCAATGCTAACCATAGATTTAATTGGAATGTTAATTGATTCTTTTACACTTTTCTTTTCAGAAGTTAAAATATTAATGATATTTTTCTTGGAGGAAACCCTCTCAGATAAACTTATTTTATTTAAATAAACTAAAGTATCGATGTCAGAATATTCATTTACAGACTCAGAAAGTGCTTTAGGTAATTTAACACTACCTAATAATTTTTGAATAATATTCACTCCTTCTTCCAAATATTCTTTAGCGTCTGACTCAGACAATCCCTGTGGCGTACTCAATTGGTCGTATAATGAGTAAATTTTTGACATAGATTTATTACTCAATACGTTATGTTTGAATTCTCTTAAAGATTTCTTGAATTCACCCTCATTCTTATAGGATTCAATTAAACTGTTTTCAATTATGGATTTTATTTGCCCGAAAGTCATTTTTAATGGTTTTCATATAAATATTATGAATCTAACAACTTATCAAGTTCTTTTGAAATTTCTCCCAAAGATTCTTGCCCTTGACCTAAATCTAAAAATAATTTACCTTCAATTAAATTATTTTCAACCAAAATATTAAGATTATTCATTCTAGATTCTGGTGTTACTTCTCCTCCTTCCGCTGGCGGTGGTACAGTTTCTTCTCCCGCTGCTGGTAGTGGAGGTTCTGTTCCTAAATCACCACCCCCAAAATCACCTCCTAGTGCTGGTGGTGGAGTTGCTGTCGATACTGCTGGTGCAGTTCCACCTGATGTAGAACCGTATAACTTATCAATGTTATCAAATATTCCTGTCTTAGTAATAACTGTCGGAGTTGCTTTAAGTTCTTCACCCACAGCTCTTTCAATTCTTTGTTGTTGTAAATCTAATCTAATTTCTTCATCAGACCAACCAAAGATATGTTTCTTAGCCCAAGTAGATGACGTTGCTTGAATACCATTTCCTGGGTCTGCAACCAAATCTTTATAAAGAAGAACTTTTTCTTTCCATACATCAATCTTTAATAAATCAGCTTGAGTAGATGGGTTTGTTAGACCTAATGTAAAGTTTGAAAGTTCGTCCTCAAAACCCAATAAGAATAAGTGAACGATTGCAATCTTATTTAATTCTTGAATCATACTCTTTTGGATTCTATTAATCGTACGAGCAAATCTAATATCTTGTAATGATAAATTTTTACCATCACCAACCACTTCTTCAAATCCTAAGAAAGCCTTAGGTACACGAAGAGCTGTTAATAATTTCTTTTGAATATATTCAATATCGGCAATTTCAGATAGGTTAGTAGCTCCAGGTAATGTTGTAATTGGGTCGGGTGCTGCTGGGTCTCTTACAGGTATAAAATAATCTTGGTCAACCGCCATTTGGTTGAATCTCATATCTACGTTACCTGTTTTACTATCAACAATTTGTTCTCTTTTGAATTTATTGGCAACACGTTGAACATATGCTTCAACATCGTCGTCATTCATATTACCAACAAATACTTTAAACATTCTTCTTTCAGGAGCTCTTGAAGTACGATAAATCAACATCGCATCTTCCGATAATAAAAGTTGTTTCCAAATTCTTCTTGCTTTTTCCAACATAGAAGTACCATAAGGAAGTTTTCTATCATCACCCAATAATCTAAAGTGAGCAATCTCCCATGATTGAAATGTCATGTTCTTATTCTTCCAAGTAAATTCTAAGGCTTTTGGTTTTTCAGGTTTTTCAACGTTAACCGTAATTTTAGCTCCTGCACCTGCTTCATGTCGTTCAATCTCAATTGTTGGTAATTGTTGACACCCAACAATACCTTTTTCAGGGTCAAGTTTTAAATACACAAAATTGTCACCGTATTTACAAGTGTTTCTTGTCCACATTGGTAAGTTAGTGTTGATGTCCAACGAATTATTGAATAAATCCGCCAATACAGATTTAATACGTTTTGACTCTGAATAAATTTGTAAAATAAAACCATCTTCATTTGTTGTTGTAGATTCTTCTGAATATATGTCTAATGCCGCTGAAATCTCAGGAGTATACTCCATTGATTCATAATCATATTGAGCTGAAAGTCTTGTTGGCTCATAATACATCGCTTGAGAATACATGTTATTCTCAACCTTTGCCCATTGACCTGATAAATAAAATGTTTGTTGTGACTGTAATTTTTCCTTCTCGTATTCATCACGATTTGTTGTACGTAACAACTCCTTCTTATCAAATTTGAAAGTAGGATAATCTTGATTCAACAAAGAATTTGGACCAAACGTTTTGGATAAACGTTGCCAAACGGTCAGATTTTGTTCGCTCATGGTATAATTTTAACTCGTTTCTTTAATAATATAAATAGTTATTTACCACCAAATAACCATCCATATGTTTCATAGTCTTTTTTAGAAGGACCTGAGTTATATTGTCGACTATCTCTCCCCATTTGAGGTACCATAGGATTAAAGAATTCAGAAGAATTTTTATTCTCTGTTACGGTTGTTGCCCATGAATTTAACATCGCCTTTGTATGATTGACAACTTTAGTTAAAGATTGGAAAGATTTTTCTGCAACATAAATTGCCATAGAAATTCCCATAATACAGTCATCGTGATGATTTTTTTGGTGGTCAGGTCTACCGTTAACGTAAATGAAAGTATTCATTTCATTATACAATCTATGTGAATAAATTTTAAAATCATGTCTTGCAGCTTCCTCTAATGAGGCAATTATTTGTACTCTCTTATTATTAAAATTAATACCAGGTATTTTTTCATTTAACTTAGGGTCGTATTTCCACTTGTTACTTGTATCAACATTATCAACATACATACCACCTTGATATCCCAATTCTTGCATTTTTCTTGCCGTTGCAACACCCATACCTCCCGTTAAATCCACAACACAATATGCGTTATACATAGTTCCCCACTTGTAGGCAATCTCTGCAGTAATGTCTGGTGGGATTTTTCCGACATATTCAAGGACTTGTTCCCTTGTATCGAAGTCGATTATCTGAATACAACTAAAGTCCTCAGAATCACCTCTGGATACGTCTACACCCATAACATATTTGTGACCGTTTTCTGGCTCTTTAAAAATCCATAAAGAACCCCCCATCATTTTGGCTAATGGTTCTCTTAGTTGGTTTTTAGCAATGTTTTGCATTAATTCAGAGTCAAATACGTTATCACCTGAACCCAAGAAGTTACATTCCAACTCCTGAGCCACTTTTCTTCTATCAAACTTTAATTTTTTAACCATTCCCTCAAACCAAGATGAACATGGTTTATATCCTTGGTCAATATATGAAGTCACTATTGAGTGGTCTCTTTCATATGGATTCTCAATTGATAAATCAACCACAACATCCTTTGGGTAATCTTCTCTATTCAATAAAAAGTGAACTAAATCATTTGTTTTAACCATATACAAATCTCTTGTATATCTTGGGTCACGATGCCAATACATCTCAGAAATTTTGAAATCATTCATATTTCTTAACGCTTGGTCATAAATTTCATAATAAATTGCATCGTATCCGTTTGGTGTAGATACAACAATAACCTTACCACCCGTAGATAGAGAGGCCATACAGGCAGACCAGAAATCTCCATCCGCTTCAATAAACGCCGCCTCATCAAAAATAAGGATAGTGGGAGTATAACCTCTCAACGCATCTTTCGATGTGGCAACCGCCTTAACTTCGCAGTCATTGGTAAGTTTGAAATGTCTTTGTGCGTTTTTATCGGCTGAAAATCCAACGCCAACCCAAGCTGGCCATTGTTCTGTAAAATTTCTAATTTTATTAGCCATCTCAACGGATGTATCTAACTTGTTGGCAATAATTAGAATTTTTTCAGGTTTCTGTTTTTTGGCAAATACCAATTTTTTGGATGCCCATGCAGCGGTTACTGTTGTTACACCAGCCTGACGATACTTTAAGGCAATGTTTTCATTGTGGGCATCGTAGTCTTCAATTAATCTTACTTGGTCAGGAAATAAATCTAATGGAACGTATTTTGATACGGTATTATCGTATGTCTGTAAATAAGTACGAAGTGCATAAGGTGTGTTCCTCATACACTTCGTTACTTCTATAATTAATTGTTCTTTAGTCACAAATTATTATTTGGGTCTTGATATCCCCAAACTACCGAAGAAGTCGTCAAGTCCGTCATCTTCATCTTCAGAATCAATACCTTCCTCTTCTTTATAATCTTCAAATTCGCCTTTCATATTTTGAGCCTCTTTCATGATTTCTTCAAATCTTGAAGTTGCTTTTTTTACTTTAGACGCATCTTCAGAGATGGCGTTTCCTATGATTTCTAAAAATTCTTGAGCCGGTATTTGGTATAACAAGATATGGAACCAGTTTATTAAACCTTTGTTCGAATCATCAAACATTGAGTTTGGTAAAGCATTTCTAAGTTTTTCTACAATTTCAGGTCCTATCCTTAACTGCATCGGTTCATTAGATAACACATCCACAGCACCTCTCACTTTGTCTCTAATACTTTTATTTTGTGAGTGTCCGTGTCTTCCCTTAGCTTCTTCTAATCCTTTAATAATCTCATGACATAAAATAGGGAATATCATTCCAACCGCGACAATTTTTGTATCAGGTTTTTCTTCACTTTCTTCTTCTCCACCTTCTTCACCTTCTTCTCCTTCATCGTCAGCATCTTCTAAGGATACTTTACCTGCAACACCTTGACCTGTTTGACTCATCATCTCAATCATTTGTTCCATAGTAAAATACATGAAATCATTAATTGCCATGATACCTAAATAATCTCTATAAAGAGATGGGTCAATTTCATCTAATTTTGCCTTAACATCAGGCTTTTGAAAAAGGTAATGTCCTTTTTTTGCTGCTCCTTGAATCAAAGCGTTAATAATATTTCTCTTATGTTTTTCTAATTCTAATTCTTCTTCATCAGTTAAATCTTCAACATCAAATGAAGGAATCTCTAATTCATCTTTTTCTTCTTCGTCATCTTCTTCTTCATCTTCGGGTTCTTCTGGTTGATATCTGAAATCTGAAGTATCAGGTTGTTCACCTAAATGAGGTTCTATTTGATATACTCCTTCAGGCACTTCTTGTTCTTCTAAACAAGCGTCAACGGCTAATTGTTCAAGTTGTTCTCTATGAGATGCTTCAATTCTCATAATGTTTCCAAGTTTAGTCATCATCTCATTATAAATCATCTGCTGAACTCGTTGAGAACTAATATTTTGATTACCTGTAACTTCTTTAAGTTTGTCGGCAACTTTACCAAATCTTTGGCTAACTAATCTTTGCACATCGGCAGCTCCTTTCCTCATTGCAGGATTTTGAGCATATAAACTATCAGGGCTAGCCAATTTTCTTTCCAAACTTGGGTCCATTCTTTCACGTCTATTACCGTAATCTATTTGTTCTTTCAATTTTTTTGCCATTTTCTTATTTTTGTAAAAGTTGCATAATAACGTCTATAACCTCATCTTTCGCCTTTTCGGGTGAAACTTTCTTAGCCTTTGGAGATTCTTTTTCTCCCGGGTTAGGGTTTTTAAAAGGACTTGGTGGTCTTTGAGGTTTTGTACCAGGTTTTCCTGGTTTTGTTGTTGGTGATGTTTTTGGTTTTGATGGTGCTGTTGATGGAGCTTGTTCACCTACCTCAGTTTTAGCTTTAGCAGGTTTTGTGTTTCCCCAACTTTGTAAGTGTTTTGTTGCGAAGTTATCACCCTCACTTAGATATTTTACTAAATCACGTTTAGTAATTCTTGGTTGTAAATTTCTTTCTACGATATTCATAATTTGAGCTTCAAGAAACAAAGATACAGGATTTTTTCCTTCTCCCAATTGTTTTTTTACTTCTTTAACACATCTCTCCCATTTTCTTGATTTCTTTGGTCCTACTTGAGAATGACAAATTGACCATGGATTTGGTTTGTTTTTCTTTTCGTTTTCAAACATACCCATTCCATCAGTTTCATCACCAAATCCATCATCTGATGATGGACCTACTTGATGTGGGTCTTGAGTTTCGGTATCTTTGTTTGGGTCTAACGTTACTTCTTCCTCTTCACCTAATTCAGATTCATTTGGTGTTGCAACAACATCTCCTGTTGGTGTTTTCTTTACATTATAACCTTTTGGTGATGGTGGTAAATCTCCACCCTCTTGTCCAACTTTATAACTTTTTTTAGATGGCATTTCTTGAACTTGTTCTGATATAAACAATTTTGTGTGTAAAACATTAATCTGAGATTCAGTTAATTTGGAAACAGTTTTAGCTGTCATTCCTTTATCAATAAGTTGAAGGGATTTTTTACTAATTTTCATATACTACTTTCTTTTCAAATTCTAAAATCAAATCTCTTTCGTAGAGTTTGTCCTTTATTTTTTGTTCTTCTTCACCAAATCTAAAAACCAACCTTTTTTGACCTTCAGATTCTTCGGTTTCCCAGGATAAAGCGACAACATCATCCATCGCATCTATCATACAAAAAAAATCGGAGTTCTGAATCAAATCTAATTTTATATCAGTATTTCTCAGAACTCCTACCTTTTTAATATATTTTAATTCAGGAGGAGTTGGATAACCATTTGATGGCTTACTTTCCCAAAACTCTCCCCAAACATCCTTTTCATCAGAAAAAATAAACTCGTAAAGATTGTCTCCCTTATAATTAGGACCTAAACCGTTTACGTAGATTAAATAACTCATAGTACGAATCCTTCAGGTGAAATCTTTTTTTGTTTACCTTTATTTTCGAATACTAAGTTTTTCTTATTTGTTATTCCAATGAAAGAATAGTTATAATTTTCTTCTAAAAATTTCTTCGCCGCTAATTCTTGTTCAATTGTTTCAGTCATTTTAACAACTGAATTCATTATTTTCTTAACGTTAGAATTAATTCTTACTTGTTTTTCAGCTTTTCTTTCCGCAGATTCTCTAATCTCTTGTTTTGTTACTTCAAAATACTTTGAAATTACTTTGTCAACTTTAGATTCTTTAAAAATGCTGTCCATGATAGCTCCGTTACCAGGTTCCATTCCTGTCATATCTTCACCACCTTCAACTGGAACGTCCATATCAGCTTGAATATCTTCAACTTCAGTATCGTCAGTGAAGTCTTCTCCTCCCATATCATCACCTTCTAAATTTTCTGTATCTTCTTCAAATTTAGATAGGATATCTTCTTTATCTTCTTCAGATAAATTAGTCAATTCTAAAGAAGATAAAACCATGTTAATAACATATTTGATATTTTCAGAAGTCATCCCTTCTTCATTATCTAATACTCTAATTTTTTGAGTTAACTTGCCCGTTAATTTTTGAATTGTTTTAAAAGTAACTTGGTCTTCTTGACCTCCACCCATTTCATCATTAACATCAACATTTACATCTTCACCGTCAACATCTGCATTCATATCAACGTTCATATCTTCTCCGCCCATGTCTTCTCCACCCATATCAGCACCCATATCAGCACCCATGTCAGCACCCATGTCAGGTGATGGAGGTAATTCTGGTGATGGTACTGCTGGAGGTTCAGCTGGAGGTGCAGCAGGGAATTCAGCTTCAGGAGCTGGTGCTGGCGTTGGTAATTTTAAAGTGAATTTTTTTTGTTCACCAAATAAAGAGGTACCCTCTTCATTCTCATTAAGTCTATTAACTTCTTTAGTTAATAAATTTAATCTTTTTAGAGCTTGAGAATATGAAGAATAGTACTTTCTATTTTTCATCGGCTCGATATAATCAGCATTAGATTCATTAATATTTTTCTTAATGATGTATCCCATTTTCTCTTTAACGATTTGGTATTGGTTACCATCTACAAGATTAATAGAATACTCTGAACGAGATGTTTCGTTAATATTATTTGGAATAACTTCGTTAAAACGAGCGATTTCCATAATTCTTTTTATCTTATCTTGACCTTGAAGTTTTTCACTTCCTATTGATTTTAAGTCTGCCATATTTCTAGTATTGATTTGTTTTAATTATTTAATCCGTATTGACCTCCAAGTGAGATTGCGTTTAATTGAACTACCTGTATTGTCTCTCCATTATTTGTATCTGAAACGTATAATGCGTAAGGTACTGTTGAGCCTGAAGGTAATGTTCCTCCACTAAATGAACCTAATATAGCTGCACTATATTCATAAAGTTGGTTTACTGATATACCGGTATA